>JACXTT010001930.1_pt1 | contig 33820 bp, 28 predicted proteins | sample 9270951 | NCBI WGS metagenome assembly JACXTT01 (sample SAMN15532306, study PRJNA645909) | rock metagenome | isolation source: weathered quartz diorite | place: Puerto Rico | collected 2017-06-21
CGCGGAGCCAATGGCCGCGCGCCTGGCACTCCGGATTAATGCACTGCACCGTGGAGCCGGGCATGTATTGCATGTAGGACTCCTTCAGGCCAGTGCGCTTTGCGCGGGCAAGCAGCGCCGCACTAGCTCCCCTTACCGGCCCAGCCCGCCGCGCGAAGCACTCCGGGCGGGAATGTGATGGCGCGGATTGTGCAGCGGGAAGCCTGTGGTGTCAAGCGAAAAGGATACAAGATATTGTGGTATGGTTGCGGGCGAGCAAAACGGCGGCTTTGCCCGCCGCAAGACGGAGGAGAAAATGGCCAACGTGACGCGAGGTGGGTTTGATTTGGGAAGCGGAGGGCCCTCGATGCCAAACTTGCCTGGAGCATTCAGGAGAATTCTGTGGATCGGGGGAGCCGTGGTGGCTTTCTTCTTGTTCATGTCCAGCGTGACCTCGATCCCGACAGGAAATGTAGGCGTGCTGACCCTGTTCGGGAGGGTGACGGGGGAAACTTTGCCGGAAGGCATTCACGTGATCAATCCGCTGAAGGCGGTGCAGAAGCTCTCGGTACAGACGCAGTCCGTAAAGGAGAGCGCAAACGTTCCTTCGAATGAAGGATTGATCCTGGCGCTGGATACTTCGTTGCTGTTCCGATTGGATAAGACCATGGCGGCGCAGGTCTATCAAACGGTTGGCGCAGACTACGCGGAAAAGATCGTGGAGCCAACCTTGCGGGCGGCGATTCGTGCTTCGACTTCCGCGCACACGGCCAACGCGCTTTACACCAACGCGCGGGAACTGGTCCAGCAGCAGATTCAAGATGAGTTGACGAAGCAACTCGCTCCCCGAGGCGTAGTCGTGGAAAACGTGTTGCTACGAGATGTGCAGCTGCCGTCAATGCTAAAAGGCTCGATCGAAGCAAAGCAGCAGGCCGAACAGGACGCGCTGCGGATGAGCTTTATCCTCCAGAAGGAAAAGCAGGAAGCGGAGCGGAAACGGATCGAAGCGCAGGGCATCGCCGATTTTCAGAAGATCGTGGCGACAGGAATCAGCCCGCAACTGCTGGAATGGAAGGGCATCGAAGCGACCGAGAAGCTGGCCGTAAGCAATAACGCGAAGGTCGTCATCATTGGGAATCCGAAGAATGGGTTGCCGCTGGTGCTCGAGCCGAAGTGACCCTTTACGCGGGCTGCTACAAGAGCTGTGGATTGGGCGCTGAACGTATTCCGGTACGGGCCGAATGGCGGGCACGATGTATCGTGCCCCTATGGTAGAACAAGAATGAAAGGAACCAGTCTGAAGACTGGCCACTACGAGGACGGTCCTCCGCAGACGGCGTCCCCTACTACGGCAAGGGGTTCTTAGGAATTCTAGGAAAAATCAGGGCTGGGGAGGAGCAGACTGTGTTGGTGCCTCAGAGGGGGCAACCTGGTCGAGCTTGCTCTGCAGCTCCGCAAGATGGGCCTTCGCGTCGCTGACTGCCTTCTGCTTGTCGTTGATTTGCTGCTGAAGGGCATCAAGCCTTGACTTTCCCGCAGCGTCGTTCGCGGAATCAGGATTCGAATAGACCGTATCTCTGTCGAGAGCGAATTGGCGCTCTAGAAGATCTTCTTGCTTCTGCAATTCCGCCAGCTTTTCTTTGGCTGCGGCGACTTCGGCGGCGAGCCGCTTGGCCTCCTCTTTCTGATCGTTTTTCCGTTCAGTGGGCGCGGCTTCAGCTGCAGGCGGGGCCGCCGGGGCCTGACCGCGTACGGTGGGTTCCGAAGCCTTAGCTGTCTGCAAGTCGGGTGGATTCGTTGGGCCGGGGGAGGGCTTCAGCGCATCTTCGTCAATGACGCGAGCGGGCTTCTCGGCCTTCTTTTTTTTCTCGCGGGCCTTGCGGGCGGCCTCGGCGACGGATTGATCCTGCTGGGATGTTGATTCCTGCGGCTGCGCGAGTGTTCCGCAAGGCAGCAGAGTAGACGCCGCCACCATCACAAGTGTCAGACGCAACGAACTGGCGCTCACCATAGTTTCAAACCTCAATGAGAATTCGACCGGATCCAATTTCAGGATACGCTTGGGAATTGGCCCGGGCAAATGACTAACGGCACGGTCGTTCGAATATGGCAACGCCGGGCAATATGCCCAGGTCAATCCACTGTGCATCGTTGGCGCTCCGCCGCATGACATCGCGCGCTTCTACAACCAGGACTATTTCGCGAAGGCCACCCAGCCAAAGCGGAGCAACCGACATCGTTATCTATTCAGCCGAACCCCCACCTTTTCTTGCGCAGGTTTCATGGCGGGAGGCCCACGCGGCGCAGCAAAGCCTTGAAATGGAGATTCGCTCTCAGGGGGTCCATCCGGGGATCCACCCCGGCCCAAACCAGTCAATCCGACCGCTCGTCATACGCCTTTTCCAGCCACTGCAATCCTTGATCCAGCTCGCCTAAGCCAACGTAAATGCCCGCCACATCGAATGAGCATACGTAACGCTGTTTGGACTGTTCCGCCAGCCGCTCAATCACTTTGTTGGCCTCAGTTCGATTTCCCGCCCGGGCGTACACGTAACCGAGCATAGCCATGTGAGAGGGACTCCCGCTGAGCCGCGCGCCGTCCTGTGCTTCAACAATGGCGTCGGCCAAGCGGCCTTCAGAGGAAAGCACTAACCCCAGGATAGCATGAGGAGTACCGACGTTGGGTGCCAGTTCGATCGTTTTCTGGCATTCCTCGATTGTCCGGTCGAAACGGCGCGCGAGGTAGGAATGCGATAGCAAGGCTACCCTAGCCCTTGGGGATGCCGGGTCAAGCGAAAGGGCAAGTTTGTCCTCGGCGAGTGCATCGTCAAAGCGTCCCAGCGTCGCAAGATAGGCGGCGTCGCCCAAATGGGCTTCCACGAGGCTTGGATTCAGCTCGAGGGCGCGCCTGAATTCCTTCTCCGCGCCCGGCCAATCCCAATCGTGGAAGAGCTTGAGAACACCTAAAGAAGCATGGGACTCGGCAAGCGTTTCGTCCAATCCCAGGGCCCTCAACGCTGCTGCTTTTGCCTTGGGCATCGCGTCGAGCGGAGCCATATACAAGCTGCTCAGGCCGCGATAGGCCTCGGCAAGGCGCGCATAGGAGAGGGCGTCGTTGGGATCTTTCGCAACTGCCGCTTGAAAGTATTCCACGGCCTTTTGCGTTCCCTCGCGTGTCCCGGAGCGGAGGTAATGCAAGCCGAGAAGATAGTCCTCATGCGACTCCGGATCAACAGTACGAGCAGCGGCAACATACGCCTGCTGCGATGCCCCGAGTTTCACGCCCACTTCTTCGGCGACATTCTGCGCAACTTCGCGTTCGAGCGCGAGTACGTCGCTTATTTCGCGCTGGTAGCTTTTGGCCCACAAGTGACGATCCGTTGCGGCTTCAATTAACTGTGCAGTGATCGCCACCTTGCCTCCCGAGCGCTGCACCGCACCTTCCAATACCGCATCAACGCCCAGCTCCTTAGCGATCTGGCGCAGCGGCTTCTTGGTGTGCTTATATTGCATCATTGAGGTCCGCGAGGTCACTTTTAGCTCGCTGATCTGCGCTACTTCGGTAATGACGGCTTCCGTCATTCCATCGGCAAAGTAGTCCTGCTGTGGATCCCCGGAGAGGTTTTCCAGCGGCAACACGGCAAGCGACTCGATGCGGCCTGGGCTTGCTCGCCCGAACAGACGCTGCCGCCAGTTGCCGACGTTTAATCCCGCCAGTACACCTGCCAGCAGCAAAACGGAGATGATGGCGGCAATTACGCCGTGCCACCGCGCCCGGAGCGGAGGAACTGTCGGCACAACCATGGAGGGATCCGTCAGACGGCGCAGGTCGACCGCCAACTCCCGGGCTGACTGGTAACGGTTCTCCGGGTCTTTCGCCAGGCACTTCAGAATTAGATCTTCGAGCTTGGGGGGAAGAGACAGGTTCAATCGTCCCGGTGCTGGTGGCGGACGGTGCAGGATAGCATCGCTCAGTTGCGTCGGCAGCTCATCACGGAAGGGCCGTTGCCCGGTCGCCATTTCGAAGAGAACCACGCCCAATGCATAGATGTCCGTACGGGCGTCTACTTCTTGGCCTCGCAACTGCTCTGGAGCCATATAGGGGAGGGTGCCAGCCGCGGATTGCGGTTCCGTGAATGCTTGGGTAAGAGTTATCTCGCTGACCGGGCGCAATAGTTTTGCTAGGCCGAAGTCCAGCACCTTCACCTGGCTGGAATCCATCACGAAAACATTGGCAGGCTTTATATCCCTGTGAACAATCCCTTTGGCATGGGTGGTTTCCAGCGCCTCGGCGATCTGTATCCCCAGCTTGGCTACTTGCTCGGTCTCCATGGGCCGACCGGCGATGTGGCGCTTCAGCGTCTGCCCTTCCAGCAGTTCCATGACGATGAACTGCCTGCCGTCGTGCTCATCAATGTCGTGAATCGTGCAGATGTGCGGATGATTCAAGGCGGAAGCGGCACGCGCTTCCTGCCGGAAACGTTCAGCGGCGTGGCGATCCTGAAACAGTTCGTCTGGCAGGAACTTCAGCGCGACCAAGCGGCCGAGCTTGGTATCCTCGGCCTTATACACCACGCCCATCCCGCCGCCACCCAACTTTTCGAGAATCCGGTAGTGGGTAACCATTTGACCAATCATGGAGGGGAAGTCTCTGGGTCGCCATGTTAGATTGAGCCCCGAGGCAAGTCAACCGGTGAGCGTTCTTTGCGTTCTTTGGGTATCGCCGGCCAGCCCCGGGAAAAGCGACTATTGCGCATCCTCTATCGTTGCTGCATACTTCGCGGCGCCTGTGGTGGGCAGCAGGGTGCCAGAGGGCGCCCTTTCAATAACCCATGCCGGGGGGCAAGATGGGGCGGTGTGCGCGAATTCACCGTTTAGCGGTGTTAGCTTGCGCGTTGGTGTGCGCTGCGTTAGGTACAAGGGCAGCTACACCGAATCAGCAAGCGAAGAGGCAGACAACAGCGTTAGCGGCCGCGGAACTTTTGACGGTTGCGATGGAAGCGGGGCCACAGAGTACGCCTGCCCCAGGTGATAAGAGCCAATCAAAGAAGTACACCCTCTCGCGGGATCGCTACGAAAAGGCGATCGCATATTCCCGGGCAGGATACACGCTGTACTTTGTGATGTATTTTTCCGACCTGTTGGTTCTGATCCTGATTCTGAGGCTGGGTGTGGCGGCCAAGTTTCGCGAGTTCGCGGAAAGATTGACCAGCAACCGGATGGTTCAGGGCATTGTCTTCATCCCCATCCTGATGCTTTCCCTCAGCGTCCTTGACTTGCCTTTTCGCATTGACGGGCACTGGCTCTCTTTGCGCTACCAACAATCCGTCCAACGATGGGGTTCGTGGATGCGGGATTGGACTAAAGGGGCCTTTTTGGAAGCGGGATTCGCGGTGATCTTCGCGCTGATTTTGTACGCCGCGATCCGCAGAAGCCCACGGCGATGGTGGTTGTACTTCTGGATCGCCTCGCTGCCGGTCATCCTCGTCATTATTTTTGTCAGCCCCTGGTTCATCGATCCCCTATTTAATAAGTTCGAGCCACTGGATGCCAAACATCCCGAACTGGCCACGGAATTGGAGAAGGTGGCACATCACGCGGGCCTGGAAATCCCCCGGGAGCGAATGTTCCTGATGGAGGCAAGCGAGAAAACGAAACAACTCGATGCGTACGTGACGGGATTCGGCGGCTCGAAAAGAGTGGTGGTGTGGGACACCACGATCGAAAAGACCACAATTCCGGAAACGCTCTTTATTTTTGGGCACGAAGCGGGACATTACAAATTGGGACATATCCGGAATGGCTTTTTGTTTTTTGCCGGACTTTTGTTGGTGGGGCTCTTCGTTGGATTTCTAGGAATGCATTGGGCGCTGGGCCGCTGGGGTGGCTCGTGGAGAATCCGCGGGATCGAGGATTGGGCTTCCTTCGCGGTGTTTCTATTGCTGTTGCACGTCGGAGCCTTTCTGGCGATGCCGCTCACGAATGGCTTCAGCCGCCAGCAGGAACATGCCGCCGACGTGTATGGGCTGGAACTGATCCACGGCATCGTGCCTGAGTCCAACGGGGTTGCCGCTCAGGCTTTTCAAGTGTTTGGCGAAGTGGATCTAGCGGACCCCGATCCACCTAGATTTATTACAGTTTGGTTGTACAGTCATCCGCCGCTTGCCGACCGGCTGGCTTTTGCGCACTCCTACGATCCTTGGTCTAAAGGCGAGCCGCCCAAGTACGTAAAATAAGGAACACGAGGCTCGAAGAGTCGAAATCCGCCAGGACGGGATCAGGTCGCGCGACGGCGCGAGTCATGGCGGCGCGCAAAGGCGGCAACTTTGTGGCGGTTGCCGCAGCGCGCCATGGAGCACCATCGGCGCTGGCGCGTCCGCGACACGTCGGAAAAGAAGAGGCCGCAACCCGGATTGGCGCAAACGCGCACGCGCGCGGCGAGTCCTTCGACGAGAATCTCGGCCGCAGAGCGAGCAATGGCCGCGAGCAGCCAATCCAGGCCGCCTTCACGAGCCATGAACTCCAGACGCCATTCGCCATTCTCGAGAACAAGTTCGTCATGTCCTTCGGTGATGCGCAGGATCTCATTGATGGGTTCGACCCATTCCCTGGCGATTCTCTCCTTGCGCGCCATTGCCAGAAAAGCGTGGCGAAGGGCCGTCCCCAAACGCGCGACGCGGGACAACAGCGTCTCGGCAGTTCGCTGGTCAGTCTGAGGGAGATTGAGAAGGTGAGCACCCCGTTCAGGGGAGACTACTCCTGCAATCTGGAGAAATCGGATGAACTCCTCCAGATTCGACGATTCTGAAATATGGAGAGAGTTCACAAAGTTCAGGGCGAGTCGGCCGCCGACAAGATGGAAGTTACTGATTCGCGAAGGCATGGGAACCTCCCCGGAGCTTTTAACCCGGAGCTGAGGGAAGCCAGAGTAACCGGTTAACGATAGCATAAGGGTTAGACAACTGTCACTCATAATTCGTCAAGTGCTGAGACCATTTTCTTCCTTCAGCATCAAAACAGCTTGGGACTGGAGGTAGGTAAGATGAAGTACTTAGGGTTAGCTGTGGGGATAGGTGTGTCGGCGCTGGCGCTAAGTTCGAGCCTGAGATCCGGCGGGAAAGCAGACGGTGCTCTGGCAAGGCCGATGGAAGCTCACGGACCTGTAGTCGTGGAGCTGTTTACCTCCGAAGGCTGTTCGAGCTGTCCGCCGGCTGACAGCTTGTTGTTGAAAATGGACGAGGCGCATTCCGTGGGAAATGTCGAAGTCATCGCGCTCGAGGAGCATGTGGATTATTGGGATGACCTCGGCTGGCAGGACCCCTACTCATCGCACGAATGGACGGAGCGGCAGCAACGCTACGCCTATGCGTTTCGCCAGGGAAGCGTGTACACGCCGCAGATGGTGGTGGACGGGCGAGCGGAATTTGTCGGCAGCCGTGAGGGCCGGGCAAGGCAAGCAATTGCAGAGTCGGCGGAAAAGGAAAAGGCCGTGGTTACGGTGACGACGGCAATGTCCAGCGACGGGAAGGATCGCGTTTCCGTGCGCGTGGGAAAACTGCCCGGTGGAAGTGCCGCCGATTCCTCAGAAGTGTGGCTCGCCATCACGGAGACGGGGCTGCATACCGCCGTGAAGCGAGGGGAAAATGCGGGTGAGGATTTGCATCATAGCGCCGTTGTCCGGACGCTGCGCAAAATGGGAATTGCCGATGCGAAGACCCAGGATATCTCGTTCACCGGCGATGCGAATATCTCCCTTGACAAGGGCTGGCAGCGCGGCAATTTGCGCGCGGTGGTTTTTGTGCAAGAGAAAAAGAGCCAACAAATTGTGGGGGCTGCAGAGGTAAAGATCACGCAGTGACGCCAAGTGCGGCGGAGAGTTTCGCGTACACCCGCAATGAACTTCCCAAAGCAAGAACGAACCGCGGCTGAAGTGTGGCTGTTGTCGTGATACAGTGCGGCAACGATGACTGAAACACAGCAGCCGGAACGCGAACCGGATTTTGGCAAGCAAACAAGCTTAGAGGTTCCCTCGACCGCCACCCTATTTCGCGGATCGTCCGTTCCCTTCGTTTTTCTGCGTTTGTGCCTGTATCTCGCTCTGGTCGAAGGAATCAGCTATGGATTGCATCTGTTCATGGCCTTCCTGCTGCCAGTGGGGGAGCATTCCCTGCTACACAATCGCTTGTTTAGGGAAGAAAGCATCGAATTGTTGAGCGCTTTTTCCGGGGCATTCGTGATGTGCCGGATCGAGCGCCGGCCTCTTGGAGAGTACGGGCTGCCGTGGCGCGCTACGTTCGGGAAAAATTTCTGGCAAGGGGCGCTCTTCGGCTTGGTGGAAATCAGCACAGTATTGGGCGTAATCGCAGCGTTGGGTGGATACCGGTTCGGTGAATTGGCGCTGCATGGAAGCGAACTGTGGCGCTGGGCGATGTTCTGGGCAGCATTTTTCCTGGTGGTTGGTTTCTACGAAGAATTTGCATTTCGGGGCTACGTGCAATTTACGCTGGGCCAAGGCGTGGGATTCTGGCCGGCGGCGGTCACGCTCTCGCTGATATTTGGCGTTATGCACTCCACCAATCAAGGTGAGAGTTGGATGGGCATCGCCGGGGTAGTGTTGACTGGGGTGTTCTGGTGTTTGACGCTGCGGCGAACAGGCAGCCTGTGGTTCGCTGTCGGGATGCACGCGAGTTTCGATTTTGCCGAGACTTTCCTTTATTCGGTGCCAGATAGCGGCGAAGTTTTTCCCGGACATCTTTCGAATGCTACAATCCGCGGTCCTGGCTGGCTGACCGGCGGCACCGCGGGCCCGGAAGCCAGCGTTTTGGATTTTTTAGTTTTGCTGATCTTCTTCTATCTGTTTCACCGGTTATTTCCTGCCAAGACATCCGCCAGCACTCAGGCAACGGCTAATTCTTAGTGCACGAGGTCCGAAGCGAAAACGAGGTGCACGCCCTGGGATTCGGCATGCGGGATGATCTCGCGCAGGGCCTGCAAAGTGGCAGGATGCGGGTGCCCGATGGCTACCGCTTCACCTTTTGATTTGGCTTCGCGCAGAGCCAGCTCCAATTGTTTGCGTACCGCGCCTGGTTCGGCGACGTCGTCGAGGAACGGTACGTTTCGAAACGCAGCCGGAACGCCCGAGGCGCGCGCGACGTCAAACGCCAGAGTCGCAGCGGTGGTGCGGCTGTCAATGTAGAAGAGCCCGTGGTCTCGCACAACCGGCATGAGTTCGGACATGAGCGACTGGTCGGCCGTGGCCTGGGAGCCCTGATGATTGTTCACGCCTGCGACGCCGGGGACCGCGTTTAACATCTGATCGAGAATCGCCTTGACTTCCGTCGCCGTCATGCCCGGTCGCAATTCCTGTGCCTCGGGTGTTTCATTTCCCACCGATTGCATAGGCAGGTGGAGCATCACTTCATAGCCGCGGCGGTGGGCCTCCTCGGCGATGTCGACAGAGTGGGTGTGGTTGGGCAAGACGGAAACGGTCAGTGGATATGGCAGCGCGAAAATCGCGTCGGCCGCCGCGCGGTCATTTCCCAGATCATCGAGAATGATGGCTAATCGTGCGGTTGCTTGTGAAGAGGACGAAGCTCCAGCGGCCCGAGCGGATGACTCGAAATGAATATGAATTGTGTGAGTTGGAATTCCTGCGTGGCGATAGCGATAAAGAGTTCCTTCAGGGCTCTCGGAGAGTGAATCCTGAGTAAGGGCGTGACGCGTGGCGACCCCGGCCAACGCCTGGAGCAACGTGGTCGTCGGAGCACCTCGAGACTGGGAAGAACTTGCTAGACGGACGGTGATATCGAGGCGATCCGTTCGTTCGGGGAAATCGTCGGAGGCTTGAGGTTGCAGCCGAATTCCCGTACGGGGAGGCGCCGCCTTAGCGGCAGCTGCGGCCAGTTCACGACTGATCGAGTGAATTTCCGTGGCGGACAATCGTTGCGCGGGTCTCTTGCAGCCGGTTTGAGAAGCCAGGATTGCGAGGAAGACGAGGAGTATTCCCCGCCGACACACGGAGGGCGAAATTCTTTGCTCAATCCAAGAACGATAATCTCGCTTGAGGCCAGTAGTAGTGCGGGCCCGGCCTTCCACCGATTTTTATGCTGCTTTCTTGGCTGACGTCTTGAGAAGTTCGAGGGCCTTGCGATAGATAGGGTCTTCCACGGACAGGGGGCGCGGGCCGGCAGCAGGCTCTTTCTGCGGACGCGGGCCGGCAGCAGGCCCTTTCTGCTTACCCGGAGCAGGAGCGGCGGTGTCTTCCTCGCCAGTGTCGCTATCGTCCGGGCCGGAGGCAGCGCTGACAACTTCGTTGGGAATGACGCCCTCTTCGAGAATCGATTTGCCGCTGGCGTTGTAGTAGTTGGCGATGGTGAGGATCAGAGCGGAACCGTCATCGAGGGAGATCAGCCTTTGCTCCGAAGCGAGGCCAAAAGTGCGTTCGCCAACTACGTCTCCACGATGGTTGGCGACGAAGGCCGAGGCCAGAACTTCCGCCGCGCCAGAAGTCGAGCCGTCCGTCAAAATGGAAACAGGATTCTTCCAGACCACCTTGGAGGGGTCGGCCGAAAATACTTGATTGGAGACTGTTCGGCCGCGAAGGGTGGCAAGCGTCCCGGAAGATACGAATAGCCGCGCCACAGAGATGGCTTCAGATACCGGGCCCCTGCCGCAGTCCCGCACATCGAGAATGACTTTGTGGATGCCCTGTTTTTCGGCTTCGAGGAGCCGCGCGCGAACTTCATCGGACCGGCCTTGGTCGAGCGAGGGCAGGCGAAGGACGAGGACGTCTGGTTCAGCTTTCTGACTGACGATCTTTGCCGGAGCGAGCTTTTGGCGGACCAAATCTATCTCTTCGGGCTCCGCTTTGCCACGGCGGATGACCGAAACTTTGACGCCGGTGCCGGGCTGCCCCGCAAGAAGATTGACCGCCTGGCCTACCGACATGTCGCGGGTCGTGAATCCGGCGACCGCTTCAAAGATATCGCCACCGCGAATCCCGGCTTTTTCGGCGGGGCTCTCCGGCAGTGCAGTAACCACTATGACGTAACCGAAGCGCTTGCTCAGGGTAATGCCCGTTTCCCCGCTTCCGGCATTCTGGATTTTCTGCCGGTATTCGGTGTATTCGCGGGGAGTCAGATAACTCGATTCGGGATCCAGCGATTCCAGCAGACCGCGCAGCGAACCGGCGGTGACCTGGTGCAGGTCCGGGTCGTCGACGTAGTCCTGCTGGATTTTCTGCAGCACTTCGCTGTAGACCAGCATGGACTTGTAGGACTTGTCGTCCGCGGTGCGGCCAAGGACATGACCGATCCCTGCGTAGCAAAAAATGGCTACTGATACCGAAAGAATGCCGATGCGGGCCGCTCGATTCATGTCCCACCTATGTATAGAAGACTAAAACTTAGTATACCATTCTGAGCATGTTGGACGCCGTGAGAAAAGAAGAGGTAGTGCTTTTTGCGAAACGCAAGCATTACTCTGAGGCGGACCGTAATTTTCCGTGAAATCCGCGCAGCTAAGACTGTGCTGTTCGGATTCAAAATGGAACGACCAGACACGCGGAAACCTACAAATGTTGTAAGATTACCACGGTATCGCGATGCACGTGCCCATTGTCTTTGTAAGCTATTGAAAATAAAACAGTAAATTCAATACGAACTGGCACAAGACATGCTGGCTTTAAACTAAAGATCAATGTTTCAGACCACAATTATCCGAGAAGCTCGCACTGAGGGTATCGGGCTTCACACCGGGGTGTTTGGGCATATTCGCCTGGTTCCTGCCCCAGCCGACACTGGAATTGTCTTTCGCCGGACGGACCTGGATAACTTTCCGATCGAAGCCCAGGGCCATAACGTCGCCAAAGTAAGTTACGCAACGAGCTTGATGAAGCAAGGCGTTCTGCTCTCAACCACGGAGCACCTTCTGGCCGCGATCTATTCCTGCGGGATCGACAACATCTACATTGACATCGATTCCATCGAAGTTCCGATTCTGGATGGTTCGGCAGAACCGTTCATGCAGATGCTTGAGCAAACCGGTGTTCGAAAGCTCCGGCGGAAAAGGCGGTATCTCAAGGTCTTGAAACCACTGGAAGTCGCGGAAGCCGACCCCGGCAAGACGGGGCAATTCCGCCGCATTGGAATTTATCCCGCCGACGAGTTTCGAGTGCGTTGCTACGTGGATTTTCCGCATCCTCTGGTCGGGCAACAGGAAGTCGAGATGGTCGTCAGTCCCGAAACTTTCCGGCATTTGTTGGCGCGGGCGCGGACATTCTGTTTCGAACGCGACATTGCGCCACTGCGTGAGATGGGCCTCATCCGCGGCGGCTCCCTCGAGAACGCCATTGTTTTGACGAATGACGGTGTAATGAACGGCCCGCTGCGATTCCCCGATGAATTCGGCCGGCACAAGGCGCTGGACCTTATTGGCGACCTGGCCCTGGCGGGCCTGCCGCTGCTGGCGCGGGTCGAAGCTCACAAGGCCGGGCACTCGCTGCATACCCAGCTCGTGAGCAAGCTCCTTGCCGATCCAACTCTCTGGACTATCACCACGGACGAGGCTCCCCACGCCGAGCACACCACCCCGTTCGCCGCACTCTCCCCAGTTCCCGCTGCTGATTGATGACTGGTTGTTCCTTCCCAGATCAGATAAATAGCCAGATTGCCAAATTTGCCAGCCTCCCGCAGAATGGGCAGGAACTTATGACTGCTAACGATCTAGCTATCGTGATACTTGCCGCCGGGAAGGGTACGCGGCTTAAATCCGGCCTCGCAAAAGTTCTTCATCGCGCTGGCGGGCGTCCGCTCGTCGAGCATGTGGTACGCGCTTGCGCGCCCCTGAAATCGAAAAAGACCATCGTGATCGTTGGGCATCAAGCAGAGCAGATCACCGCCATTGTGGAGCCGCTCGAAGTGGAGATTGCTCTGCAGCAGCCGCAGCATGGAACCGGGCATGCCATGCAGGTAGCGAAACGCGCGCTCGGCCATGCAAGACTTGCGCTGGTATTGCCGGGCGATGCTCCCCTCGTTCGCACGGAGACTCTGAAGGCTCTGGTCGCTACGCACCGCGCAGGCAACGCAGCGGCAACAATTCTCACCGCGGTGCTCGCCGATCCCAGCGGCTATGGACGGGTTGTCCGCAAGTCGGAGTCGAATGTTGCCGCCATCGTTGAGGAATCGCAGCTTGCCGAAGAGCAGCGCGAACTCAATGAGATCAACTCCAGCATCTACTGCTTCACTCTTGAAAAGTTGTGGCCGGCCCTGGCGCAGGTGAAACCCAACAACAAACACCGCGAGCTTTACCTGACCGACGCGATCGCGGTGATGGCCGCGAAGGGCGAAACCGTGCTCGCGCGCGTCGCGGAAGATTCCCGCGAAGCGCTCGGCTGTAATACCCGCGCCGACCTGGCGGATGTGGATCGCACTCTCCGCGAGTGGAAACGCGGAGCGCTGATGAATGATGGCGTGACGATTCAGCTCCCGGAAACCGTGGTCGTGGACCCGGACGTGACCGCCGGAGAAGACTCCATTCTCGAGCCGTGCGTGCAATTGCTTGGGAAAACTAAAATCGGTGCGCGCTGCCGGATTGGAACTGGAAGCGTCCTCACGAACGCCACGCTCGGCGACGACGTGGTCGTCGAGCCCCACTGCATGATTGCTGACAGCCGCCTCGATCCGCAAGTGAAGGTCGGACCTTTTGCGCGTCTGCGACCCGGGAATCACCTGAAAGCCGGTGTGCAGATCGGCAATTTCGTGGAGCTCAAGAAAAGCACCGTCGGCGAAGGCACCAAGGCCATGCACTTGACCTATCTCGGCGACTCGAAGATTGGCGCGAAAACAAATATCGGTGCGGGCACCATCACCTGCAACTACGACGGGTTCAGCAAGAATCCCACAGCGATTGGGAACAAAGTCTTCATCGGCAGCAATTCTGCACTTGTAGCTCCGGTGCGCATCGGCGATGGCGCCTATGTGGCCGCGGGCTCCACCATCACGCAAAATGTCCCAGCGGACGGCTTGGGAATCGCCCGCGGGCGTCAGGAGAATAAGCCCGGCTGGTCGTCGCGGAAGCGGCGCGAAATGGCGCGCTCGGAACAAACGAAGAGGCCGGTGCGTCGAAGAACGAAGTCCAAGGCGCGTTCCTCGAAGAAGAAAAAGAAAGCTCGACGCCGCTGAATCCTCCAAGGTGCGATTGTGGCGAGGACTGCACGAGCACTCAAAGAATCCTGTGGACGGTTCAAGCGCGAGTTGAAGTTTGAGATCGTTCAGCGATCCTAATCGGATCGCTTCAGGATGACGCGGATTCTGCAGCGGTGCAGACAAGAGTGCGGGGGAATGGCCCCGTGCCTCAACCCTTCTCCATTGCCTGAATTTCGACGCAGTGTTATCTTCCGCGGTACGTGCAATGGATGAGATGTGCTCGTGGGCGATTGGGTGAATTGGTTGCTGGTGATCGGCGGCATTGTTTGCGTCATCGTCGAGCTAGCGCTGGGCGCGTTGACGGGGTTCGACCTCGCGTTGATCGGCGGCTCGATGACTATCGGCGGCGGCATCGGGCTTCTAACCGGGTCGGCGAAAATTGGCTTACTGGCAGCGGGCGGGCTGTCGCTCGTTTATCTCGCGGTGTTTAGAAGCTGGCTGAAGGCCAAGCTAACTGTGCGCGACCAACCAACGAATGTGGACGCTGTCGTAGGCAAGACCGGCGTAGTTACAAAACGCATCGCCGCACTCGAGCCAGGCATGGTGAAGCTTGGCAGTGAAGTGTGGCGCGCGGAATTGGCGGGTTCGGACGGCACGGCACGAGAAGCGGGTTCGACAGTGAAAGTGGAATCGGTGGAAGGCGTCACACTCAAGGTGAGGTGAGGAAAAATGGACTCCAGCTTTTTGTTCATGCTGTTTCTCGTGGTTTTCGTTGTGTTCGGCCTGGTGACCTTGGCCAAAGGCGCGCGCACCGTGAATCAATACGAAAAGGGCCTGATCACCAGGCTGGGGAAATATCATGCCATGGCGCAGTCGGGGCTCACGTTCATCATCCCGTTTGTGGACGACATCGTGCGCGTGGACATGCGCGAACAGGTGATCACCGTGCCGCCGCAGAAGCTCATCACCAAGGACAACGTGACCGTGGAAGTGGACGCAGTGGTTTATTACAAGGTGATCGATCCCGTAAAGTCGCAATATGAAGTCCAGGATTTCGGCTACGCCTGCACCACGCTCGCGCAAACCAACTTGCGCAACCTGATTGGCGACCGTACGCTCGATGAAACCCTCGTGGCGCGCGACATGATCAACACGAATTTGCGCGAAGTGCTGGACGAAGCCACCAACAACTGGGGCTGCAAAGTCACTCGCGTGGAAGTGCAGAAGATCGAGCCGCCGCGCGACATCACCGACGCGATGTCCCGCCAGATGAAGGCGGAACGCGAAAAGCGCGCCGCCGTGCTGGAAGCGGAAGGCATCAAGCAGAGTCAGATCTTGCAGGCGGAAGGGAAAAAACAATCGGAGATTCTCAAGGCCGAAGGCGACGCGCAAGCGCGCATCACGCGCGCCAACGCCGAGGCCGAGGCGATCCGGCTGGTTTCGACCGCCGCGGAAACCTACTTCAAGGAGCGCGCCGAAATGATGCGCCGCCTTGAGGTCCTCAACAACACGCTGGCGCAAAATACAAAATACATCGTGCCGTCGAATGCAGGATTGGTGAATGTGCTTGGATTGGATGGCGCTTTGCAAACCGCGCCCAGCGCTTCTCCCACGCCGCCCGCTGCACCTGCTGCGTCGCCGTCCGGACGTTCCATGTAGCCATGTAGCGCCAGCGCGAGCGGTGCGCGGCTGCATGTGCTAAAATACGAACTCCCGCAAAGCTACACGGAGCTGCTATCGCATGAAATTTGGAGTCGTCGTTTTTCCCGGGTCCAATTGCGACCACGACGCGTACTACGCCATTGGCAACGTCCTCAAAAAGCCCGTCGAATTCATCTGGCATCAATCCGAAGATCTCTTGAATTGCGACGCCATTATTCTGCCCGGCGGGTTCGCGTTTGGCGATTACCTGCGCACGGGCGCGATCGCGCGGTTCTCCCCGGTGATGAAGCCGGTGGAAACATTCGCCCGGAGCGGCGGCATGGTGCTGGGTATCTGCAACGGCTTCCAGATTTTGCTGGAAGCAGGGCTGCTTCCCGGCGCGATGATGCGCAACAGCGGCCTGCGTTACATCTGCCGGCACGTGCATATTCGCGTCGAGCAGACCGACACGCCGTTCACGAACGCCGCCGCGAAAGGGCAGATCTTGAGAATTCCCATCGCGCACGGCGACGGAAACTATACGTGCGACGAGGCGACACTCGCGGCGCTCGAAAAAAATCGCCAGGTGATTTTCCGTTACACTACTCCAGATGGCATCAGTCGCTCAGCGGCCGCACAGGAAAAAGCCGACGCGGCGGGGAATCCCAACGGCTCGAAGGCCAACATCGCGGGTATCTGCAACAGCGAGCGCAACGTCGCTGGTCTGATGCCGCATCCCGAGCGCGCCGTGGAAAGCGCGATCGGCTCCGCCGACGGCTTAGCGATTTTCCGCTCGATGGTCGAAGCGCTCGTCGGCGCCGCCAAGGCGTCCGCGTGACCCGTACCGCCGATTCGGCGTGACGTCGATCTTTGTAGGGACGCAGCATGCCGCGCTCTTGTGGTCTTGTAGCGACCCTCATGAGGCTTCGGAATGAAGTTAGACAATGTAGGGGAAGTCATCGCCAACAGAAAATTCACTTTTATTCGCAATGGTCAAGAACCCGTACAAGTTGGGTTGTTAATGGGGAGACCGGAGAAGTTTCCCGATCACACTGACTATTACTGCCGATATCAGATCAAAGGTCTAGGACAAGAAAACGCAGTGGCAATCGGCGGCGTCGATGCGTTCCAGGCTATGCAGTTGGCGTTGAACACGATTGGAGTTGAATTAGAGGTTAGGGCGAAAGAATCGGGCGGGGAATTATGCTGGGGTGCGGGAGGAAATGGATACCTCGGATTCCCGGACCCGCTACAAAGAAATAGCTTGCGATGGCGACAGCACCAACCGAAATCAAAGTAACGGCAGAGGTCGCAGCGGAGCATGGACTTACCGCAGACGAATACGCGCGCGTAAAACAGATCCTCGGGCGCGAGCCAAACATCACCGAGCTCGGCATCTTCAGCGTTATGTGGAGCGAGCACTGCTCCTACAAATCGAGCAAGGTGCACCTGAAGCGCTTGCCCACACGCGGAAAGCTCGTCGTGCAGGGGCCGGGCGAAAACGCCGGAGTGGTGGACATCGGCGATCGCCTCGTCGCTGCCTTCAAGATCGAATCGCACAATCATCCAAGTTTTGTTGAGCCGTTCCACGGCGCCGCGACCGGCGTGGGCGGCATCCTCCGCGATATTTTCACTATGGGCGCGCGGCCCATTGCGGTGCTTGATTCCCTCCGCTTCGGCCCGATTGTGCCGGGCCACGGCGTAACCGGCGAAGACGCCGCAAAAAACCGCCGTATCCTCGATGGCGTGATCCGCGGCATCGCGCATTATGGGAATTGCTTTGGCGTGCCCACGGTTGGCGGAGAAGTTTGCTTTGAGCCCTGCTATTCGCAAAATCCTTTGGTAAACGCCCTGGCCCTCGGAATCGCGAAAAAAGAAGATCTGTTCTTCGCCAAAGCGCGAGGCTCCGGCAATCCGGTGATCTATGTTGGCGCGAAGACCGGCCGCGACGGCATTCACGGCGCGTCGCTGCTGGCGTCCGCGGAGTTCACCGAAGAATCGCAGCAGAAGCGGCCCAATGTGCAAGTCGGCGATTCGTTCGTGGAAAAACTTTTGCTCGAGGCTTGCTTGCAAGCGATGCGGACCGGCGCGGTCGTCGCGATTCAGGACATGGGCGCGGCGGGGCTGACCTGTTCGACCACGGAAATGGCCTCGCGCGGCGGCACCGGCATCGAAATCGACCTAGCCAAAGTGCCTCAGCGCGAAACCGGGATGACGCCTTACGAGATCATGCTCAGCGAATCGCAGGAGCGCATGCTGCTTGTCGCGGCGAAAGGCCGCGAGCGCGAAGTGCTCGACGTGTTCGCCAAGTGGGGACTGGACGCCGTGGTGGTCGGAGAAGTGACCGACGGCGGCCTGCTGCGCGTCAAAGATCACGGCCGCGTGGTCGCGGAAATTCCCGCGCATCCGCTCGCGGAAGAGGGCCCGGTATACAAGCGAGCGCTCGCCGCGCCGCCCCAGCGGAACGAAACTCCGGCTGATTGGTTCCACTTCGCGCGCGAAGGAACCGACCTCACGACGAACTTCGTAAAACTTCTTTCCTCCCCTGCCATCGCTTCCAAGCGCTGGATTACCGAGCAATATGACACTTCCGTGCGCACCAACACACTTGCCGGACCCGGCGCAAGCGATGCCGCGGTGATGCGAATCAAAGATCCGGAAACCGGCGTGGTTAAGCGGGCGCTGGCGCTGGCCACCGACGGCAACGGGCGCTGGTGCCAGTTGAATCCGCGGCTTGGGGCCATGCACGCCGTTGCCGAAGCCGCGCGCAATGTCGCGTCAAGCGGCGCGCGGCCCATCGCCGCGACCAACTGTCTGAATTTTGGCAGCCCAGAAAAGACCGAGGTAATGTGGCAGTTCAGCGAAGTGATTGATGGCCTCACGACGGCGTGCAACGAACTGGGCACGCCCATCACCGGCGGTAACGTCAGCTTTTACAACGAAACCCTGGGGAAATCTATTTATCCCACGCCGACGATCGGCGTCCTGGGCGTGCTCGATGACGTGTCGCGCGTCTTGAAAATTGCCTTCCGCAACGAAGGCGACCTCATCGTCCTTCTCGACGGCATTGAGTCCCCTGGAACGACAACCGAAGGGACACGAGACATCGTGCCCTCTCGTGAGAACCTCGCGCAAGAATTCTCTTCCAGCGAGTACTCCAAATCCGTTGCCGGTATTGTCGCCGGCGAACCACCGACCATCGACCTGGCAGCAGAGAAGCGTCTCCAGGACTGCCTCGTCGCCCTCGCCGCCGAAGGCGCGGTGCAATCCGCGCACGATGTAAGCGACGGCGGCCTCACAGTCACCATCGCCGAATCCTGTTTCTCCGCGAATGGTTTCTCCGCCCTCATCTCTTTCGTGGAAAAAGCCCCTGCCGAAGCGGCTCTCTTTGGCGAGCGCGGCGCCCGCGCGGTCGTATCGGTTTCACCGAGTTCTATTGCCCGCCTTCGCGATATTGCGAGACAATACAATGTGCAGGCACAGGAAGTTGGCCGGGTGACCTGCGGCAGCGAATTTTGCATCGAATTTGATGGGCGCACCGTGATTAACGGTTCCATCGAGGGTTTGCGCCGCGCTTGGGCCAATTCGCTCGAACAAGCTTTGAAAAGCAAATGACGCACAAGCTCGCATTCGCTGACGATCACTTCCACGATGAATGTGGTGTGTTCGGCGTTTTCGGCCATGAAGAGGCTTCGAAGCTCACCTACCTCGGGCTCTACGCCTTGCAGCACCGCGGGCAGGAATCCGCGGGGATTGTTTCAAGCGACGGCTCCGAGCTGCACCTGCACCGCGCCATGGGCGAGGTGGAAGAGATCTTTCAGCCGCGCGTGCTCACCAGCCTGCCCGGCAAAATGGCCATCGGGCATACGCGTTATTCGACCGCCGGCGACAAAGCCTTGCTGAACGCTCAGCCCATCGTAATCGATTGCAACAAGGGTAAACTCGCCCTCGGCCACAACGGTAACCTGACCAACGCGGCGGAGTGGCGCCGCAAGCTCGAACATCGCGGCTCGATTTTTCAGACCAACAGCGACACCGAAGTGATCGTGCACCTGATCGCGCGCTCGCAAGCGCGCAATCTTTCCGGCGCGCTGGGAGACGCGCTCAATCAAGTTGAAGGCGCGTATTCGCTGCTCGTGCTCACGCCCGACGAGATGTACGCCGTGCGCGACCCGCGCGGTTTTCGCCCGCTCGTGCTCGGCAAGCTGCCGCCCGACAACGGCGGAGCGGAAACCTGGCTGGTCGCCTCGGAAACCTGCGCTTTTGATTTGCTGAACGTGCAGTACGTCCGCGAAATCTCACCCGGCGAAATGGTGCGCGTTTCTCGCGCTGGCATCGAGTCCATACACTTCGCTCCCGAAAAGCAGCACCAGCAGTGCATTTTCGAGCAAGTCTATTTTTCCCGGCCGGACAGCATTATTTTCGGCCGTTCGGTGAACGAAAGCCGCGAGACGCTCGGACGTTTGCTCGCCCGCGAGCATCCCGCAAACGCAGACATTGTCGTTCCCGTGCCGGACTCAGGTGTCCCCGCCGCTGTCGGCTATGCGCTGGAATCGAAAATTCCCTTCCGCATGGGCTTGATCCGCAATCACTACATCGGCCGCACCTTCATCGAGCCGTCGCAAGCCATCCGCAATTTTGGCGTCAAGCTGAAGCTCAATCCGGTGCGCAGCCTCATCGACGGCAAGCGCATCGTTCTCGTGGACGACTCCATCGTACGCGGCACCACCAGCCGCAAGATTGTCCGCATGGTGCGCGAAGCCGGCGCCAGGGAAGTACACGTGCGCATCTCCTGCCCGCCGACGATCTCGCCTTGCTATTACGGTGTGGATACGCCAACGCGCGAAGAGCTCATCGCTTCGTCGAACACGCCGGAAGAGATCTGCAAATTTCTCGGCGCGGATTCCCTGGGCTACCTTTCGATGGCGGGACTCAAACAATCCGTGAACGACACCCAGGGCAGGTTCTGCACGTCATGTTACACGGGTGTTTATCCAACCGACCTGGTGCAACTCGAAGTGCGCGAAGGAAGCGCCAAGAACGGCGGCCCAATCGAGAGCAGCGCAAACGATGGAGTCCAGACCGAACGGCCGGTGGCGGTGGAACATGAAGGCTGACAAGAATAACAAGGCAAAGAAGAACGAAGAAGCCAGCAAGCTGCCGATGAACAAACGCATCCAGAGCGAGATCATCGCGTGGTTCTGGGTGGCGCTGGCTTTCCTGCTGATCAACGGCACAATCGGCCAGGCGCGCGTCATTCCTTCAGGCTCGATGGAAAATACGTTGCTGATCGGCGATCACCTCATCATGAGCCGCATTGGCTATGACGCCGGCGTGCCCTTCACCGACTGGCACGTTTCGCTCTGGCGCAATCCGCACCGCCAGCAAATCGTCATCTTCAAACCGCCGTTTGCGCCTAATCTGCCGGATTATGTGAAGCGCGTGATCGGACTGCCAGGCGAAACTGTGGATATCCATGAAGGCGCGGTGTGGATCAATGGCAAGCGGCTGGTGGAGAATTACACCATTGGTCTGACCGAGCCCGCACCTCCGGACTACACTTCACGTTACCCGGCCGCCATCGCCTTGCACTTCCCCTATAAAGTTCCTGAGGACTGCTATCTTGTTCTGGGCGATAACCGCAGTAATTCCGAGGACAGCCGCTATTGGGGTTGCATGCCGCGCAAGAATATGATCGGCACTCCGGTAATGATTTACATGTCGCTCGAAGCATCACCGAGCGCGTGGGACTCCGGGCAGATTTTCGAGCGGTTTTTGGCTTATGTCAATGCCGTGGTCCATCCGGGCACCGTGCGGTGGAGAAGATTGTTCCGTATTTTTTGATAGATTTCCGTTGTTTGAAGGAAGTCTGCTGCAAAGCGGCGATCCCGCCGCGGTCGCTTTCATAAATTTTCCGCTGGAAAATCACGTTCGCGGCCGTGCGCCCGCAACGCAAACCAGCACGGACAGGTTCTCCATGAAATACGCCGATGCCGGAGTGAATATCGCTGTGGCCGCCGACGCGAAACAAAGAATCCGGCACCACGCCAGCCGCTCGTTCACGCCCGGTGTTCTCGGCAGCATCGGCGGGTTCGGCGCCCTGTTTGCTCTCGATAAGAAAAAATGGAAAGAGCCGGTCCTGGTCTCCAGCGCCGATGGTGTCGGCACAAAATTGAGAGTCGCCATGGCCATGGGCGTGCACTCCACCGTGGGCGCCGACCTCGTCAATCATTGCATCAACGATATTCTGGTGCAGGGCGCCGAGCCGCTATTTTTCCTTGATTACCTCGCGATGGGCGAGCTCGATCCATCGGTCATCGAGCAGCTCGTCGAGGGAATGAGCCTCGCCTGCCGCAAAGCGGGTTGCGCGTTGATTGGCGGCGAAACCGCGGAAATGCCCGGATTCTATCCGTCGGGTGAATACGACGTTGCGGGCTTCATCGTAGGCGCCGTCGAACGGAAGAAATTGATCACCGGGAAGACGGTCCAACCAGGCGACACGCTCCTGGCCCTCCCCTCAGCCGGGCTGCACACCAACGGCTACTCGCTCGCGCGAAAACTTGTCTTCGAGGTCGCAAAACTAAAACCGGACACGTATGTCGCGGAAATCGGCAACAAAATTGGCGCCGAGCTGTTGAAGCCCCATTTGTGCTACGCCCCAGCACTGAAAAATATTGTCGTGCGGGGTTGGGTTTCCGCGCTTGCCCACATCACCGGGGGCGGCATTCCCGGAAATTTGCCGCGCGTTTTGCCCTCCGGCGTCAGGGCGCAGATCGATCTTTCTTCGTGGCCCGTGCCACCCATGTTCAAATACCTTGCTAAAATCGGCAAAATCGACACCGCAGAGCTGCTGCAATCCTTCAATATGGGCGTGGGGATGATCCTAGTCGTTCCTCCCAAGCACGTGAAGATTGTCGAAGCCGATCTCAAGCGCCGCCGCGAAAAATTCTTCCTCATCGGCCGCATCGAGCGCAGTGACTCCGGCAAAGCCCGGGTCCATTTTTCCGGTTCGCTGAATCTCTAATCGCATAAAGAATCCATAAGGAAAAAGCCGCCGCTTTTCGTGCCCGCTTTTTGCTTCCTGTTGATTCTTCGAGGCTTCGTCCAAAAGTACTGGTCATTCCATTGACTTTCCCATTTTCAAGGCGCAGCATGGCATCGATTTTCAAGATGTAATCCCGACACAAGCACGGCTCAGTGGATCAATCGGGGATCCTTACCCGTATAACCGGGAGGTGCGTATGTTTGTGCTTGATTTCGTTGTTGACCATCCATGGTTTTCGTTCGCGATAGTTGTAGCAGCAGTCTTTGTTGTTCAATCGCTGCATCGCATCGGGCCCACCGAAGTGGGCCTGGTCACCAAGCGCTTTGGCTGGAAGAAGCTTTCCAAGGACAGCCCGGTTGCGTTTGATGGCGAGGCTGGCTATCAGGCTGACCTGCTCATGTCCGGTCTCCGCTGGAAGACATGGTTGTGGTACTCCGTTGACAAGCATCCTTGGGTACAGGTGCCCGCTGGAGAAATCGGCGTCGTCATCGCCCAGGTTGGCCAGCCGCTGCCTATCGGCGCAAAGTCGGCCATCTTTCGCAAGGAATTTGGCAATTTTGCGAATCTTCGCGGCTTCGTGCAGGCCGGCGGCCAGAAAGGCGTGCAGCGACCCGTTTTGCCTCCGGGCTCCCTGGTGCCGATACACCCGGTAGGCTTTCTGATTGCGACTCGCAGCCGTGTGTACGGCCTGCCTGTCTCGCCCGAGCTGCGCGCCAAAATGGGTCGCGGCGGCGAGCTCATGCCAGTCTCTCTCGGCCTGAAATCCGACCAACTCGAGTTGGTTCGTATCGAGCCGCAGCCGCGCGGCAAAGACGCTGTTCCCGTGGACATGGTCGGCGTCGTCACGACCTACGAGGGCGATCCTCTTCCTTCCGGCGACATTGCCACCCGGCTTGGAGGTTATTCCGACATCGAGCAACTTGAGAAAGGCGACGCCACCGACGCGCACATCATCGAAGGCTTGCTCGGCAGCAAAAACAATCTGCACAACAACTATCAGGATTTCCAAGCCTTCCTCGACCACGGCGGCCACATCGGTCTCCAGCATGACCCGCTTCTCTACGGCGCTTACGCGCTCAATCCCTTCCTCGTTGGCGTGGAGATGGTGCCCATGCTGCTCGTAAAACAAGGACAGGTGGCGGTCATCAAGGCCTATGTGGGTCTCGCGACCCAGGACACCTCGGGCGAGGAATTCAAATACGGCTCGCTGGTACGGCCGGGTCACCGCGGTATCTGGCAGGAGCCGCTCCGGACCGGGAAGTATCCCCTCAACCCGCGCTGCTATGAAGCCGAGATTGTTCCCACGGCGATCCTTAATCTCAATTGGGCCGACGCCATCAGCGAAGCTCACAACCTCGACGCACAGCTCCAGCAAATCGTGGCGAAATCCAAGGAGGGCTTCGTCTTCAAGATTGACTTGCAAGTGCAGATCCACGTGTCAGACACGAAGGCGCCGCGCGTCATCTCCATGGTCGGCACGATGAAAAACCTTGTGAATGAAGTGCTCCAGGCGGCCGTAGGCAATCACTTCCGTAATTCGCTGCAAAGCATGCCCGCGATTCGTTTCATTGAGACGCGCCAGCAAGTTCAAGTAGACGCGTATGAGCACATCCGCACGCAACTTGAGCAGTATCAGGTGGAAACCAAGGGTGTTTACATCCAGGACGTCATTCTTCCCGAGGACCTGGTTACCGTACTCACGCATCGCGAAATCGCCAATCAGGAGATCGAAACTTTCAAAATGCAGAAGTCTGCGCAGGACGAGCGCATTGAAATGGAACAGGCGAAAGGCACCGCTGACATGCAAGCGGATCTGGCGCGTTCGAAAGTCGGCGTGGACATCAAGAAGAACAACGCCGATGCCCGCACCGCTGAAGCCACCGGCGAAGCGGAATACATCCGGCAGACCGGCACTGCAAAGGGTGCGGAAGTCGAGGCCGTCGGTTTGGCTCGCGCCCGCGGATATCGCGCTCAGGTGGAGGCGCTCGGTTCGAACGCCACTGCCATCGTGAACGTAGTCACGGCGCTGTCCGAAGGCAAGGCCAAGTTCGTACCCGACGTGCTCGTCGCCAGCGGCGGGAATAGCGGAGGCGCATTCGAAGGGCTTGCCGCGACCGCCATGCGCTTCTTTGGCAACGGCGGTTCGATCGTAACGAAGCCCGCGGCCCCGTCGGCCGTCGAAGCTCCTCCGGCGAAATCCTCGGGCAAGGAGACACCGGCGAAGTCTTGACTAGCGGAAGACTCAAGCAGTTGCCCGGGGGCTCTGCGCTGCGCCTTGACGAAGTGCCAAGGTACAGCGCAGCTCCAAAGGGAAAATATGCCGGTAACATATCCGTCTACCGAACCACGTCCTTCATGATGTCCACGATCACATTCGTATGCCGATTTAAAATGACGATGTGTGCGCCAATCACCGCGCGCTGGTAATCGGCCGGCAATGGCGGCAATTGCCTTTCGAGGTCCGCTGGGCACGGCTCAATCCGCTTCTGCAAGCCGGGGGGTAGCGTCCCATTGCGTTCCAGGTGTTTCTCTAGGCCGGGCGGCAAATCGCTGCCACGCTTGGCGAGACCCGGCGGAAGATTCGAGCCGCGATTCGCATAGTAGCCCGAGATGATTTCGCGGTCGTGCTTGCCGAAACCATGCTTCCCGTGTTTTCCTCCGTCGTTGTCGTCATCATCCTGCTGCTTGTTGTGGCCTTTTCCTTTGCCGTGTCCCTGGCTATTTCCCTGCGCAAGTGCAGGCACGGAAAAGAGCGCTATCGCCAGCACGCCGGCGACCCCATACCGAAATATTCGCGAAAGCATACTTCCTCCTGAAGAGACCTGAGGGTTCTTGGGCCTTTCCTACGATAAACCGTTGCTCACTTGGCTGCCAGTCAGGACCTGTTCGTATGTGCCCAAGTACCCATGGGAATCCTGCGTTTATCCCTTCGGCTCCGCGGTTGCATACTCGGGATGACGCGCTGGCGCGCGGCGCGGCAGCTCCCGCAATAACTTTCGCAGCCATTGAAGCTCCAGCTTGAACTGTTCGATCACGAAACTTACCATCCAGACCGCTTCGTGATACGGGTGGCCCACTTCCTCCAGTACAGAACGCAGGATCTCTTTTTCCCGCGCGAGTGCCTTCTCCAGGAATTTCCGGCGTCGCTGAATTTGCTCTGGCAGCACGCCCGGCCGCGCCCGCCAGGAAAGCGCCAGCCAGGTCTGGAAAGCGGGACGTTCGCGTTGCGTCGTCCATTCTTCGCGTTCCAACGCGTCGGCCAGGGCTTGTTTCCCTTTCGCCGTCGTTTCAAACACACTGCGGTCCGGTCCCGCCGCTGGCTCTGCGTTTTCCGCGGCCCGCAGCAGCCCGCTGCGCGCCAGCTTTTCCATCGAGTAGTAAACCTGCGGCCGTGATATTCCCGCCCAATCCCGTATCTCGCGCCTCTCCATCTCGGCGTTCGCTTGATAACCGTGCATCGGCCGTTCCGAGAGCAGGCTCAGCAGCACCAGATCCGGCGTCGTCAGCCCCAATTTTCTCGCCACGTGCCTTACTATTCTGGGTCTTTCCGCGATCTTCAGTTTTCTTCTCGTGTGCACATTTCCCTCGGTCTCTCCGCGTAACTCCGCGTTCTCTGAGTTTCTGCGTTATCTTTTCTCTTCATCCTCTCCTCGCCCAGCATCCGCACCAGAGCCCTTACTTCACTATTTCATTTCTTCTTCACTTCATTGCTTCATTTTTCTCTTCCTGCTCCAATACCACCACTGGCACTGCTCCACCGGCAGTTGCGGATTCCGCGCCTGCGCCACTGCTGCGCAGAACGTGTCCAGCACGCACAGATCCTGCCGCTGCCCGCTGATGCGCTTCAGCCGCGCGTGCATCCGCCGCGGGCTCTGCTTTGCCAGTTGCGCCGCGCTGCGGATCCCCAGCATTTCAAAATCGCGCAGCATCGCTGGTCCAATCGAAGTCAAATCTTCCAGCCGCCTCTGTGCAACGCTCATAAAATCTCCTTGACATGTGTTTTCTGGGTTCGTATCCTTGCTCTAGTCTAATTTAGACTAGGTTACTTTGCAAGGGAGAAAATTCGTTATGCGCTTGTTTGCCGCTGTTTCCAGCTTCGCCCTGCTGTTCGGTCTTGCTTCCCGCCCCACAACTCAAATGGAGGAAAAGAAAACCATGAATGTGAAGAGAATTACGCCCGTCCTGCTCGTCAAGGAGATCGAACCGGTCGTGCCTTTCTGGGTCCAAAGGCTAGGTTTCACCAAGACCATCGAAGTCCCCGAGGGCAACAAAATTGGATTCGTGGCTTTTCAAAAAGGAACCACCGAGGTGATGTACCAAACCTACGCCAGCCTGGAGAAAGACGCGCCGCCCCCCATGGCCTCGGAGGCTAGAAAAGGTCCCACGTATCTTTATATCGAGGTGGATAATTTCGACGCCGTGCTAGCGGCCATGAAAGACGTGAAAATCGTCATGCCCGTCCGCACAGCCTTCTACGGCATGAAAGAATTCGGCGTTCAGGAGCCTGGCGGCCACTTTATCACCTTCGCCCAGCCTGTCGCCCCGCTGCAGCACTAAGTCTGGTGTCGTCGCTGGAATATCCAGCGCTCGATCAGCCAGCTGACAAAATAAGACCAAGCAACGAGGTTCCCGGTTTGTGGATGCTTTTTCGACTGCTTTGTAATTGCGGCCAGCGGAGGCAGGCGCCGTTCCATCTCCGTCGGCACCGCAATCGATCGCGCGCTACATCAGACCTGGCGATGCCGAGTACTATTGTCTCCGTACCTGTCCTCGTACCATTTACTGTACCAGTACGCGCGGCTTTGACAGTGCGCGCGCGCAACTCTATTCTCGATTTCATTGCGCGTCCTTTTCGATTCAATCTGCAGTTGACGGACTCGCCCGATCCTTAGCTCCTGCAGTTCCATAGTTCAGAGAAAGATTCATAGCACCGGGGAGATCCATGCTCACTGACGCCATATCCAAAGCCGTGCTCGCCGCCGCTCCGGAAGGAATCTTCGTTAGCGACCGCGAAGGACGCATCGTGCTGGTCAACTCGCAAATCGAAGAGCTTTTCGGCTATGGTTCCGGCGAATTACTCGGGAAAAGCTTTGAACTCCTGCTGCCCGAACTGTTTCGAGAGGAACAAGAACGGAAGCGAGCGAGTTCAGTCCTCGCTGCCGAACTCCCATCTGGGCGGCTCGGGCTGGAGCACAAGGGCGTTCGTAAAGATCGCCGGGAAATTCACCTCCAGGTCAGCCTCGGCTACATCGACGCAAAAGATGGGCCGTTGGCCTGCCTTATCGTGCGCAAGATGGCGGCCGCTCAACAGCGGAACCAAACGTTGAGCGAACTGAACAACCACTTCCGCCAGATGGTCGAGAATAGCCACGATATTCTCACCATCCGCGACGCCGACTGCCGCATCCGCTATACCAGCCCGTCCTTCCACCGCGTGATGGGCTACAGGCAGGAGGAAATGATCGGTTCCACGGGGTTCGAGTTGATTCATCCCGAGGACCGCTCCACCGTGGAAAATGCGTTGAACGAATTCTGGAAGAATCCTGGCGCGAGAGATTCCATCGAGTACCGTGCCAAACATGCGAATGGAACGTGGGTTTCTCTCGAAGTCGTGGCCTACAATATGTTGGATCACCCTGACGTTCGCGGTGTGGTCATCAACGGCCGCGACATCAGCCGGCGCAAAAACGAGGAAAGCGGCAAAGACCAGTTGATCGCTGAGTTGCAGCAAACTATCTCCAATGTCAAGACTCTGACCGGCGTTCTCCCCATCTGCGCCTCCTGCAAGAAAGTTCGAGAAGGTGACAAATGGCAGCAAATCGAAACCTACATCCGGGACCGCTCGCAGGTCGAGTTCTCCCACTCGATTTGCCCCGAATGCACCCAGCTCTGGTATCCGGGCTACAGCAGCTCCTAGTCGTTATCAAGTGCGGACAGTCGATTACTGTTTACTTCCTGTAGGAAGCGGCGGCGGCCGCCGCTCCATCTCCGTGGGCACCGCGATCGAGCGCGCGCCGTTCTTTCCGACCGTGCGCACCGCAAAAAAGTGATTGTCTGTCGACACACCCTTCAAAACTGTTTCCCTCGGAGAAGCCGCAAAATCATAAACCTGCCAGCGAGGCTCAGTGGTTTCGCGCCAGAGTATTTCGAAGCCTGCGCGCTCCGCATCCTCGTCCGCAGCCCACGACACTTTGGCGTCCGGCGTTACTGCGCCGGTCAGTTTCGCATTCATGGGCGGCGCGGGAGCCAGCGCCAGCTGCCGCAAAGCCTCCGCGTTGTCCCTAGCCACGTCGCCCATGAACGTGAAATTGAGATATTTTTCGAGGTCGCCGTATTCCACGCCGTTTTCCGTGCGCGGCGTCTGGTGCTGATGCTCGTAATTCTCTAGTGGCTCGGTGAACCGCACCGCGGGCAGGCCCGCCTTATAAAAGGGATAATGGTCCCCGCCACGTCCGTAGCGGTCTTGCCGGAAGACCATGCGAATCGCCCCTCGGCCGTCAATCTCCTCGATCGTGCGAGCCAGCTCCCGTGAAGGCGAATCGGCATCGTCCATATCGCCGTTGCCGGAGAAAAGCCGCACGCGATGCGGCGCGCCCGGCGCGGGATCATCCCCCACGATGTCATCATCGAGCATCCCGCCAATCGTGTATCCCTGCTGCTTGGCCCATTCGAGCAGATGCGTGCTGCCGAGCAGACCTTGCTCTTCGCCCGAAACTACGGCAAACAGAATTGTCGCGCGGTAAGAGTTTTTTCCGTTCACAGCCACTTTGCTCAACAACCGCGCCGATTCCACGCTCACCGCCGTTCCCGAGGCATCGTCGTCCGCCCCCGGCGCATCCGCCTCCGGGTCCATCACGTTCGAAGGCCGCGAATCAAAATGGCCGGAAACGATAAAAAGAGTTTTCGAGAGTTTCGCATCGGAGCCGGCAAGTATGGCGTAAACATTTTCGAGCGGAAGAGGTTTTCCCTCCGTTCGCTCGGACGTGGATTCGAATTTGTCCACAACCACCTGCAGTTTCCCACCCGTTGTATCCGCAATTTCGCGCAACCTTGCCGCGATGTGGTCTCGCGCGCAACCCACGCCGCGCTTCGGGTCCGTCCACGAGGACAGGGTGAGGCGCGTTCCGCAGGCCACTAGTTTTCCGATCAGCACGCGCATGGATTCTTCGTCCACCGATTGCCGTGCGATCGCTCCGCCCGGCCGCGGCATAATCTTCGCCTGGGGTTTTCCTTGCTGAGGTTCCGCCGGGTCGCGCGAAACGCGAGTTTGGGAAAAAGACGGGCTTGGCGCAGCGAAGAGCGTTAGCAGCGCGAAAGCTAGTGCCGTTCGAATGTGTTGAAGAGAAATCATCGAGTATGCCCCCGAGAGAACTTTTGCGATCTGCGAGTCCAGCATTCTATCGCGCGTGTGCAGCGGTTGTGAAAGCAATACGTCAGAAAACTCGGCGGCATGAATTTTGCCGTTCCCCCCGCTTGTGTTAACGTTTTGCGTTTATGAAGAAACGCATTGGCGTGCTGCTGAGCGGGCGCGGTTCGAACTTCGAGGCGCTGGCCGATAACGTTTCGAATGGCCGTATACCCAACGCAGAGATCGCGATTGTGGTCAGCAACCGCGAAGGGGCGCCCGGCATCGAGCGCGCCCTCGCGCGCGGAATCAGCTCGCGCGTGATTCCGTCGAAAGGTTTGGAGCGCGAAGCGTATGATCGCCAGGTCATCGCAGTCTTAAACGAACATAAAGTCGATCTGGTCTGTCTCGCGGGCTACATGCGGCTGCTGTCCCCTTATTTCGTTGCAGCGTTTCCGCAGCGCATTTTGAATATTCACCCGTCGCTGCTCCCGTCATTTCCTGGCCTCGAATCGCAGCGCCAGGCGCTCGAATACGGCGTGAAATTCGCCGGCTGCTCCGTGCATTTTGTGGATGAAAATCTCGACGCCGGGCCGATCGTGCAGCAAGCCGCGGTGCCGGTGAAAGATGACGACACGGTGGAAACTCTTTCCGAACGCATTTTGCGGGAAGAGCACCGCATTTATTCTGAAGCCGTGCGCATCGTGCTCGAAGGAAAATATAAAATTCAGGGCCGCCGCGTTCTTCACGCAAAAGCAAAATGACACAGACGAAATTCAAACCCGTTGACGAGCAACTCTCCTACCTGAAAAAAGGCGTCGTCGAAATAATCCGCGAAGAAGAGCTAAAGGTGAAGCTCGAACGCTCGTGCAAAACCGGAAAACCGCTGCGCGCAAAGCTGGGCATGGATCCCACCGCGCCGGATCTTCACATCGGCCACACCGTGGTGATCCGCAAGCTGAAACATTTTCAAGATCTCGGCCACACCGCTGTTTTTCTTATCGGCGGATTTACCGCTCTGGTCGGCGATCCTTCCGGCCAATCGGAAACTCGTCCGCCGCTCACACGCGAGCAGGTCAACGCCAACGCACAAACTTATCTCGACCAGGTGTTCAAAATCCTCGACCCCAAGAAAACCGAAGTTCGCAACAACCTCGAGTGGCTCGACAAACTAACCAGTTACGACATTGTCCGGCTCTGCGCGAAATATCGCGTCGCGCGCATGCTCGAACGAGAGGATTTTCATAATCGCCTCACGAACCAGCTGCCAATCTCCATGCACGAACTGCTCTACCCCCTGCTGATGGCCTACGATTCCGTAGTGCTCGAAGCCGACGTCGAGCTTGGCGCCACCGAGCAAAAATTCAATCTGCTCATGGGCCGCGACATCCAACGCGAATACGGCCAGGAATCGCAGGTCTGCATGACCATGCCGATTCTCGTGGGCCTCGACGGCAAGCGCAAAATGTCCAAGAGCCTCGACAACTATGTCGGCATCACCGAAGCTCCCGCCGAAATGTTCGGCAAGATGATGTCCATCCCCGACGAACTCATGTGGCCATATTACGAACTAGTGACCGACCGCAGTCCGGCGGAAATCGCCGCCATCCACAGAGAAGTCTCCAGCGGGCGCATGCATCCCATGGACGTGAAAATGCGCCTCGCGGAAGAAGTCATCACAGGATTCCACGATGACGAAGCCGCAAAGAAAGCTTCGGAAAATTTCCAGCGGGTTTTCCGCGACCGGCAGGCCCCCGACGAAGCGCCGATCTTCAAAGTCCCTCCAGGGCCGCCGCGTCGGATTGTTTCACTGCTTGTAGATGCTGGCGCAGTTCCTTCTCGAAACGAGGCCGAACGGCTCATCAAACAGGGCGGCGTAGAGCTGGTCGGAGACTTATCGCCCATGAATGTGCAGCGATCAATCGCGCTCATCAAAGGCCAAAGCCATCTTTTGCGAGTTGGCAAAAAGAAGTTTTTGCGTGTCGTCGTCGAATAACTCCTCCCTCCTCCAAATTCTTTCTACAGACCCCATCTAAAATCGTGCCAGTCCATTTCTCTTCACCCCTCGAGCACCACATCTCCGAAGAGCGGCGTGCACTTTACCAGGCGCGCTTCCGTGCCGTCATGGACGGCGTACTGCGCAGGGCGCTTGTCATAGAGATTGCTCCAGAGCGAGGCCGAGCCGTGGACGCCGTCTTTATTCAGCGCGTAGAAGAAAATGTGAAACGTTTTCAGCTTTTTCTTATCGTTTTTGTAATTGTGCGCGATGCGATGCAGCGCTTCGAGGCACGCATCGGTGGGCGACATTCCTTTACGCATCATCTCGACGATGGTATGGCCGCCCGAAATCTTGATGTTTTCTTCGCCTTTGCCGGTCGAGCCCGCCGCGCCGACTTCGTTGTCCACACAGCATCCCGCGCCGATAATCGGCGAATCTCCGACACGGCCAGGAATTTTCCACGCCAGCCCCGAAGTGGTGGTCGTGGCGGAAATATCTCCTTTTTCATTCACGGCCATGCAGGGAATCGTGCCGGTGGGCGGATGGGCAATCACGTTTTCGATCCACGGCTGCAGCGCCGCGCGCACCGGAGTGTCCAGCAGTGCCGCCATGTGTTCTTTCCATTCTGGGCTGTCAATTCCCGGCCGCCAGTTGAAGGAGGAAGAAGCCTTCCATGCCAGCCAGGCCAGGCGTGATTCTTCGGTGAGCAGATTCATTTCTTCAAAGCCTTCAGCAAGCGCGAACCGCCGCGCGCCGTCGCCCACAAGCATGACGTGATTCGTTTTTTCAAGCACCGCCTTCGCGAGCCGCGCCACGTTCTTGATGCGGCGCACTCCCGCGACAGAGCCCGCGCGCGCTGTGGGCCCGTGCATCACGCTGGCATCGAGCTCAACTTCGCCTTCTTCATTGGGAAGACCGCCATAGCCCACGGAATTGTCCTTGGGGTCGTCCTCGACCACGGTGACCGCAGCGACGACGGCGTCCAGCGTGTCGCCACCTTTTTTCAGGATGTCCATGCCGCGGCCCAGGGCGTTCACTCCATTGGCGCTGGAAATGATCAGCGGCCGCTTCCCTTGCGCCGGAGGCGGCGTCGGGGCGCGATCCACGTTAAGGGGAAGCGCGCGAGCGAAAAGTTTGCTGGAGCCGGCAGTGAGACTACCGGCGAGAGAAGTCAAAAAGAATTTGCGGCGAGACCAAAGATTCATGGTGTGCCCCTCCCGGGTTTACCTGCCTTGGTGGCGGGCGTCGCACGGCACTTTAGTGCATGCGCGCCGCACTGGGCAAGCAGGAATGGCTGGCCAAGCATGATCTTGCCGAGATTGGGCGCAGCAGTGCTGCGCCCCTACAAAATTCAAGAGCGACGAGATGGATGGAGGTGGTCATAAGACTTTGGGCGCGTCGTCACGGGTGGGGAAAGAAATAACGAAACAAGGATGCGAGGTTGCAAAGAGGTGAAGTAAGAATCCGGGGACGCAAAGACGGAGAAAAATTTCCCTCGGCGAGGGGTGGTTATGCCGCGAGAGACTTAGCGAGATACAGGATTCTTGACAGTGCGCCTCTTTGCGAGAGCGCTATCACGGTTTCGAGATATCGCTGTTGTCGCTCGAAGTAGTCACCGCCCTCAAGCTGTTCAAGCTTCGCTCGATGGCCCAGCCTTGCCGTGAGGC
>JACXTT010001931.1_pt1 | contig 33817 bp, 24 predicted proteins | sample 9270951 | NCBI WGS metagenome assembly JACXTT01 (sample SAMN15532306, study PRJNA645909) | rock metagenome | isolation source: weathered quartz diorite | place: Puerto Rico | collected 2017-06-21
CGATGCTGCTTGCGGGCGGCACGCGCCTCGGGGGCGGGCTCGGCCGGCACGCCGATCGCGAGGTGGCCGAGCTCATCTCGGACGTCCGCCAGCTCGCTGTCGAGGTGCGGACGCGCACGCTGGCCTTCGGCATCTACGACCACAACCTCGTGTGCGCGCTCGAGAGTGTGAGTTCCGAAGGCGCGGCAGCTCTTCCCGCTTGTGTGTTGCGTGAGCGGCTGTGGAAGATTCGCGCCGGCGTGGTAATCGCCGCCACCGGCGCGTTCGAGCGCCCGCTGCTCTTCCCCGACAACGACCGGCCGGGCGTGATGCTCGCGGGCGCTGCGGTCCAGTACGCGGAGGGTTTCGGTGTCGCCTGCGGCGAGCGTGTGGTGATCGCCGCCAACAGCGACCGCGCTTACGAGGTGGCGGCGGCGCTCAAGGCCGCGGGGGTCGAGATCGTCGCCGTCGTCGACCGACGCGAGGGAGCCGCCCCGATCGCGGGCGCCCCGGGTGTGCGGGTCCTGAGTCCGGCGGGGGTCACGGCCGTCCACGGTGCACGCTCGGTGCGCGGCTGCACCGTGACGGCATTCGAGAGCGGCCGCGCCGAGCGTCTGCGGTGCGATCTCATCCTGAGCGCCGGGGGCTATGCACCGGCCGTGCACCTGCATTCCCAAGCGGGCGGCAAGCTCCGTTGGGTTCCGGAGAGTGCGATGTTCGTGCCCGACGGATCCGCCCCGGGAATGGTCAGCGTGGGGGCGTGCGCCGGGGTGTTCGCGCGCGATGCGGCCGTGAGCCACGCCACGGAGGTCGGCGCCGCCCTCGCGCAGGTCCGCGCGCCGCCCGCGGCGCCGGTGGGCGGGGCGGGTAGGTCGCAGGCCGTCACGCTTTCATCCCACAGGCCGGGCAGGCAGTTCGTCGATCTGCAGAACGACGTGACCGCGGGGGACGTAGCGCTCGCCGCGCGCGAGAACTATCGCTCGATCGAGCACCTCAAGCGCTACACCACCACCGGGATGGGGACCGATCAGGGGAAGACGAGCAACATCAACGCGCTGATCCTCATGGGGGAATACACCGGCCAGGATCCCTCGCTGGTGGGCACGACGCGTTTCCGGCCGCCGTTTGCTCCGGTGACGCTCGGGGCGTTCGCGGGACGGCGGGTGGGGCGACTGTACCGGCCGCTCAAGCGGCTGCCGGCCTACGACTGGCACGCCGCCCACGGGGCGCTGTTTGAGACCTTCGGTGACTGGTCTCGCCCGGCGGCGTATCCGCTGGCCGGCGAGACGCTCGAGGCCGCCGCGCAACGCGAGGCGGGCGCGGTCCGCAAACGCGCGGGGCTCTTCGATGGCTCTCCGCTCGGCAAGCTCGAGGTCTTCGGTCCCGACGCAGCGCGCTTTCTAGATCTGATGTACGTCGGCACCCTGTCGACGCTCAAGGTCGGGCAGGCGCGTTACGGGGTGCTGCTGAACGAAAACGGCATACTGGTGGACGACGGCATCGTGGCGCGGCTCGCCGAGCAGCGCTTCTGGGTGAACACCACCACCGCCGGCTTCGAGCGCACGCTCGCCTCGTTCGAGGAATGGCTGCAGTGCGAGTTCGTCGATCTGAAGGTCGCGGTCACTCCCGTGACCTCGCGCTGGGCTAACGTCACGGTCGCGGGCCCGCGCGCCTGGGAGTGGCTCGCCCGTGCGGGCTTCGATGCCGCGCTCGCGCCGGCGGCGATGGCGCACATGACGCTGCGTGAGGCGCGGTGGGAGGGCGCGCCGCTACGCGTCCTGCGCGCCAGTTTCTCGGGCGAGCTCGGCTATGAGGTGAACCTTCCGGTCGATCTGGCGCAGGCGCTCTTCGAGCGGCTGTGGAGACATGCGAGCGAGCTCGGCGCGGTGCTCTACGGGATCGAGGCGCTCGAGGTGATGCGGGTCGAGAAGGGTTACATCCACATCGGCACCGATACCGACGGCACTACGTTCCCCGGCGACGTCGGCCTCGCGCGCGGCATCGAGCGCAAGGCCGCGCCGTTCGTCGGGCGCCGCTCGCTGCTGCGGCCGGCGGCGCGAGATCCCGGCCGCCTGCAGCTCGTGGGACTCGTCCCGCTCGACGGGCAGACGCTGCTGCCGGTCGGCGGACAGATTGCCCTCAAGCCTCCACCCACTGTCACCGAGGGACATGTCACCTCGAGCTACCTGAGCCCCGAGCTCGGGACACCGGTCGCGCTCGCCATGCTGAAGGGCGGCTCGCAGCGCCTGGGCGGGGAGGTTCGCGTGCACCACCTCGGAACGAGCATCGCCGCGCGCGTGGCGAAGCTGCCCTTCGTCGACCCTTCGGGAGCGCGCCTTCATGGCTGAGGCGGGGGAGTGGGTGGAGGTGGTCGAGGGCGCCGGAGTTGCGGTACGCGCGGAGGCGATGCATGCCGCCACGCTGCGCTATTTCGAGCCGGGCGGCGCGTTCGCGGCCGCCGTGCGGGAAGCCACTGGCGCGGCGCTGCCGGAGCCCCTCGAGGCCGTCGCCTCCCCCGACGGACAGCTCACCCTCGCCTGGCGCAGCCCGACCGAGACGCTGCTTCTCACGATGAGCACGCAGCGGCTCGCGGAGCTCGAAGCACGGCTCGCGGGCTCAGCGGATGGATGCCTGGTGGACCTCAGCGGGGGTCTCAAGGTACTGCGCGTCTCGGGCGAGCGGCTCGCCGATCTCCTCTGCCGCCTCGGCGGCACCGCGTCCGTCCCTCGCCCCGGGGAAGCGCGGCGCAGTCGCCTCGCCGACGTGGCGGTACTCGCGCTCTGCAGGCGGCCGGGCGAAGTGCTGCTGCTGGTCGACCGAGCCTACGCCGAGCATCTCACGGGCTGGATCCGCGAGACGCTTCGGGACCTTTCGGATCTGTAGAGCGCGGACCGCGAGCCGCGAGGGTGCGGGCCACCGCCTCGCGCCAGCCCGCGATGAGTGCCGCGCGCCGCGCGGTCGGCATTTTCGGAGCGAAAGCAGCGGCGGTCGAGTAGGTCGCAGCGACGGCGTCGAGGTCGCGCCACACCCCGGTGGCGAGTCCCGCGAGGAATGCGGCGCCGAGCGCGGTGGTCTCGAGCTCCCGCGGCCGCTCGACGCGGGCCTCGAGCACATCGGCGAGAAATTGGCAGAACCAGTCGTTCGCCGCCATGCCGCCGTCGACGCGGATGGCCTCCGCGCGGACGGCGCCGTCGCGCTGCATCGCCTCCGTCAGGTCGAGGGTCTGGAACGCGACGGACTCGAGCGCGGCTCGTGCAAGATGGTCTCCTGAAGCATCGAGCGTCAGCCCGCAGATCAGCCCGCGCGCATTCGGCTCCCAGTGCGGTGCTCCGAGGCCCACGAACGCCGGCACCATATACACCCCATGATCATCCGGCACGCGCGCTGCGGCCGCGGCGCTCTCGGCCGCATCGCGGATCACCTTGAGTCCGTCGCGCAGCCACTTGACTGCGGCGCCGGCGACGAAGATCGACCCTTCCATGGCGTAGGTCGCGCGACCCTTGAGTCGATATGCCGGAGTGGTCAGCATGCGATTTGCGGACGGAACGGCGACTTCTCCAGTATTGAGCAGCAGGAAGCAGCCCGTCCCATAGGTGGACTTCGCCGTGCCGCCCTTGAAGCAGGCCTGTCCGACGAGGGCCGCCTGCTGGTCCCCGGCGATGCCAGCCACCGGTAGCGCACGCCCGAAGAGCGTGGCATCGGTGGCGCCGAAGACGTCGCTGCTGTCGCGGACCTCGGGCAGCAGTGCACGCGGCACGCGCAGGAGGGCCAGCAACTCCTCGTCCCAGCTCTGCGCGTGAATGTCGAACAGCAGTGTGCGCGAGGCATTCGTGGCATCGGTTGCGTGCACTCGCCCGCCCGTCAGCCGCCACAGCAGGAACGTGTCGATAGTCCCGAAGGCGAGCTCGCCGCGCTCCGCGCGGTTTCGGGCGCCCGGCACGTGATCGAGAATCCAGGCGATCTTGGTGCCGGAGAAGTAGGGGTCGAGCAGGAGGCCGGTCTTGCGGCGCACCAGCTCCTCGGCGCCGGTAGCTTTGAGATCGGCGCAGGCTGCCGCGGTGCGCCGGTCCTGCCAGACGATGGCTCGATGAACGGGCACGCCGGTGGCGCGCTCCCAGATCACGGCAGTCTCGCGCTGATTGGTGATGCCGACTGCGGCGATGTCCTGCGCGCCGCCACGCGAGCGCGTGATGACCTCGCGCACCGTCTCGAGGGTATCGCGCCAGATGTCTTCGGCGTTGTGCTCGACCCAGCCGGAGGCCGGGTAGTGCTGCTCGAGGTCGCGCCGAGCGAGCGCCACCGCGCGCGCATCGGAGTCGAAGACGACCGCGCGGGTCGAGGTAGTCCCCTGGTCGATCGCCAGCACGTACCGGGGTGGGCTCATGGGTTCGAAGCCTAAGGCGAGAGAGCCCAGCGGCACGAGTCCCTGCCCTGATGCTTTCGGGCAACACCATCGCGGGGAGCGCGGCTGGGGCTCGCCAGCGCAGATCGGGCTCGACCCAGCGCGCGCCACGCCGGCCCCGGGCGCCGGGCCGATTCCTTTTTCAGATGGGACTATTCAATTTCTAGACTTTGAACCTCGCGGCAGGTGTGAAAAGCTATGGATCCGGGCGCAATTTTGACTGTCGATGCGCGGCCTGAAGGTCTGCCGGGGAGCGCGCGCGTCATGCGCGAATGACGCATTTGTTCAAGCGCCCTCCGGGGCGAGTGGTATAGAAGATCGACAGGGTGCTGTCCGGACGTGCGCTACACGTGGCGTGGGAAAATCACAACCATCCTTGGGGGGATGCGCGATGAAGCCTAATCCGAAGATCTCTGCGGCGGTGGCGGCCATCCTGAGTGCGCCGGCCACGGCGGTCGTCTTTGCAGCAGAAACGGCTACCGCGACCAGTACGGCCACCGAGCTGACGGAAGTGATCGTGACCGCCGAGCGGCGCACCGAGAGCATCCAGGACGTGCCGATCACGATCCAGGCGCTGACCTCCGAGACGCTCACTCAGCTCAACGTCAAAACCTTCGACGACTTCGTGAAGTACCTGCCGAACGTCACCGCCGGCGGGTACGGCCCCGGGCAGAGCAACGTCTTCATCCGGGGCCTCGCCACCAGCATCGGCGGCACCCAGGGCGTGGGGGCGACCGGAAGCTTCCCGAACGTCGCGACCTACATCGACGATCAGTCGGGCCAGGTCCCGGGGCGCAACCTCGACATCTACGCCGCCGATCTCGAGCGCATCGAGATCCTCGAGGGTCCCCAGGGGACGCTCTTCGGCGCCGGCGCCCAGGCCGGCGTGGTTCGCTACATCACCAACAAGCCGAGGCTCGATCGCGTCGAGGCGAATGTGAGCGCCTCCTATGCGACCACGGCACACGGCGATCCGAGCACCTCGATCGAGGGCGTGCTGAACGTCCCGGTGATCCCGGGCAAGGCCGCCGTTCGCCTGGTGGCCTACAACGACAGCCGCGGCGGCTACATCGACAACATCCCGGGCACTTACATACGCGCGGCGACCGATCAGGTCGTGGTGAATTACTTCGGCGGAGTCGTGCCGCCGAACAGCGGCTCCATCAACAACAATTTCCAGCTCGGGCGTGCCATCAACCCGCTCACATACAAGGGTGTGCGCGGCCAGTTCCTCTACCAGTTCAACGACGACTGGAATGTGCTGCTGTCACAGTCCTATCAGAACATGGACGCGGAGGGCGTGTTCTGGCAGGAAGCGTACGACGGCATCCACACGGCGGTGCCGGAGCTGTCGGTACAGCTTTACAACCCGTCCTATAACAAGGACAAGTTCACCGACACCGCCTGGACGCTGAACGGAAAGATCGGCTCCCTGCAGGCGGTCTACACCGGCGCCTATCTCGACCGCAACATCACCCAGCAGCAGGACTACACCAGCTACTCGCGCGGCACATATTCCGGCTACTACCAGTGCGACTATCCCGGCTACCCCTTCGTGAACGGCAATCCCACGATGGTGAACGGCGCGCCGACCCGGGGCTTCTGCTACTCCCCGAACTCCTTCTGGACCGACCACCAGAAGGACACACACCAGAGCCACGAGATCCGCCTGAGCACACCGACCGAGTGGCGCATCCGCGCCCTGGTCGGGGGCTTCTACGAGAAGTACCTCATCAACGAGGGAACCGACTGGTATTACGGGAGCAGCCCGCATTTTTATCCCATCGGTCCACCGCAGGTGTATAAAACGCCCGGGACGCCGCCCACGGGCGGCCAGATCGTTCCATTCCCGGTCACGGTCCAAAACCCCAATCTCCGTCCGCTGAGCGACTCGTTTTTCGACGATATCCAGCGCGGCTACACGCAATGGGCCGGGTTCGTCTCGGTCGATTTCGATCTCATCCCGAAGACGCTCACGCTGACCGGTGGCACGCGCTACTACAGCATGGACACGATCGAGAAGGGCACCAACGTCGGCAGCTTCGGCTGCCAGATCTACGGTCCCTATGACGCGATCGTACCGCCCAATCCCTGCGTGAGTACCGTGGCGAACGGCATCGTAAGCAATCAGAACAACCTGGATGCCAAGCACCTGGAGCACATCTGGAGCGGGGCCAAGAGTCGCGCCAACCTCACCTGGCACGTCACGCCGGAGGTCTTGACCTACGTTACCTGGTCACAGGGATTCCGTCCCGGCGGCTTCAATCGTGCGCAAGCACACATCAGCGGTCCGCTGGCGCTCGTCTTCACCCCGCCGCTCGCGTACAACCCCGACATCCTGACCAACTACGAGCTCGGCTGGAAGACCGAATGGCTTGATCGCCACCTGCAGATCAATGGCGCCGTGTACCGGGAAGACTGGAAGGACACGCAGATCGAGATCTTCGATCCGGGTTTCACCGGCAATCTGACGTTCACCACCAACGGGCCGGACTACCGGGTGAAGGGGCTCGAGTTGCAATTCATCGCCCTGCCGCTCCAGGGCCTGCAGATCTCGGGCGCGGCCGCCTGGAACAGCAGCGAAGTCACCCGGGCGGTCACCTTCACCGGCACAAACGGGCAGCCCATCAATCTCACGCCGAATCCCTTCGGGGACCCCGGCACGCCGCTCGCGCAGTCGCCGCCCTTGTCGGGCAACGTCCGCGTGCGCTACTCGTTCCCGCTCGCCGACTACTTGGCTTTCGTGCAGGTCGGGGCGGTGCACCAGGCTCACTCGTACGCGTCGACGGACCGCGTGACGCAGGAGCTCGTCGCGCCCGGCGGGACCCAACAGTGCCCACGCCCGAACCCGGGCGCCCCCGTCACCTTGAATCCCGCCTGCACCACGGCCTATGACGATCCCGCTTTCACGATCTACGATGCCGCGGCCGGCATCGGCAAGGGCAGCTGGGAGACGCAGCTCTTCATCCAGAACTTCAACGACACACGGGCGGTCACCTGGTCCAATTACCGCGAGTTCGTGAAGGGCGAGACGATCGTCCCACCGCGCACCGTCGGGCTGCGCATGACGTACAGGTTCTCGGAGAAATAGCCCCGAGCTCTGCGAGAAATGGCCGCGCATACACCGCGCCGCCGGGTGTCCTCGCCGGCGGCGCGGGACGCGCGCCCGCCGCGTGTTCGTGCAATGATGAGCTGATGGCAGCTCCCGAGCCGATCAGCACAGGCTCCCGCATCGAGGCCGAAGTGCGGCGCATCCGTGCGCTCGCCGAGAAGCGTGAGTTCGCGCGTGCGCTCGCCGATGCCAGCCGCCTGCTCGAGGAGGTCCCGGAGAACCGGGATGTGCTCTATCTCATCGCCGTGAGCCAGCGTTACCTCGGGCGCATCGAAGAGGCGCTCGCCACTCTCAGGCGCTTCGAGGAGATCCATCCCGACTTCGGCCGTCTTTTCCAGGAGCGCGGGCACTGCTATCGCACCGCCGGCCAGGCCGCCCCGGCCCTGGAGGCTTACCAGCGCGCGGTGGCGCTCAATCCTTCGCTCCTGGCTTCCTGGAAGGCTCTAACCGCACTCTGTCACGCCGCGGGGCAAAGGCGGGAGGCCGCCGCTGCGGCCGAGCAGGCAACGCAGCTCGAGCGACTGCCCGCGCCCGTTCTCTCGGCCTCCGGTCTGCTCGCCGAGGGCGATATCTATGGCGCCGAGCGGATACTGCGCCAGTTTCTCCTCAAGCACGGCAACCACCTCGAGGCCATGCGTCTGCTCGCGCGGATCGGCGCGCAGCTGGATGTGCTCGATGATGCGGAATTCCTGCTCGAGAGCGTGCTGGCCTTCGACCCGAACTATCACATCGCGCGCTACGACTACGCCGTGGTGCTCGGCAAGCGCCACAAGCACGCCGCCTCGCTCGAGGAGGCGCGCAAGCTCCTGAAGATCGATCCCCGCAATCGCGCCTTCCGCACCGTATATGCGACGGCGTGCGTCGGGCTGGGCGATCACGAGGAGGCGTTGCATGCGTATCGCGAGCTCCTCGGCGAGACACCGCGGAATCCGGACCTGCACCTCTCGATCGCGCACGCTTTGAAGACGCAGGGACGCCAGGCGGAGGCGATCGAGGCGTACCGCGGCGCGGCGGCGGCGCGAGCGGACTTCGGCGATGCCTACTGGAGCCTCGCCAACCTCAAGACCTACCGCTTCACGGACGACGAGCTCGCGCGCATGCGGACTCTGGAAGCGGCCCCGGCGACGCGCCTCGTCGACCGTTATCACCTGTGCTTTGCGCTCGGTAAAGCACTCGAGGACCGCGGTGAGTGCGCGGAGTCGTTCCGCTACTACGAGCGCGGCAACGCGTTCAAGAAATCCGAAGGCCGCTTCGACCTCGGCGCCATGGAGCGCAACCTCAAGGTGCAGGCGAGCCTTTGCACGCGCGAATTCCTCGCGGCCCGCTCGGGCGGCGGCTGCCACCGGCCGGATCCGATCTTCATCGTAGGCCTGCCGCGCTCCGGCTCGACGCTCATCGAGCAAATCCTCGCCTCGCACTCGCAGGTCGAGGGCACGATGGAGCTCGCGGATATCCCGCGTATGGTTCAGCAGCTGAGCGGTCGCGAGAACCGCGACGCCCCCTCACGCTATCCCGCGCTGCTCGCTGAGCTGACGCCTGCGGAGCGGCTGCGTCTCGGAGAGAAGTACATCGCGGACACGCGCGTTTACCGGACCGACAGGCCCTTCTTCATCGACAAGATGCCGAACAACTTCCGGCACATCGGCCTCATTCACCTCATCCTGCCGCGGGCGCGGATCATCGTTGCCCGCCGCGAGCCGCTCGCCTGCTGCTTCAGTAACTTCAAGCAGCTCTTCGCCTCGGGTCAGGAGTTCACCTACAGCCTCGAGGACCTCGGGCGCTACTATCGCGCCTACGTCGAGGTCATGGCCCACTGGGACGCGGTCCTGCCGGGCAGGATCCTGCGGGTGCAGCACGAGAGCGTCGTCGAGGACCTCGAAGGCAACGTCCGCCGCATGCTGGATTTCCTCGAGCTGCCGTTCGAGGCCGCCTGCCTCGAGTTCTACCGGACCGAGCGCAGTGTGCGCACGGCGAGCTCCGAGCAGGTCCGCCAGCCCATATATAAGGAGGGCCTGGACCAGTGGCGTCACTTCGAGCCGTGGCTCGGACCGCTCAGGAACGCGCTGGGCGACCTGGCACCCGGCTGACCGGTTGTACCCGCCTGGCCGGTGGCGCGCGGCTGACCGCCGGAGCCCCCGGTCTGGGGCGCAAGCCACCGACCGCCGCAACGGGCTTGTAATAATCGGCCAGCACCATTAGATTTTCAGCTCACGCCGGTGTTGTAAAAAGGTCGCTCACTACTAACGGAGGACGCCGGCGGGGGGAACTGCCGCGTCGGGTGGCGCAAGCTCAGTCCGGGCGCGGGAAATCGAAGGTCTCACACAACCCAGCGGTTTGAAGCGGGCTGTCCCGCACGAGGTATTCCGGCCCGCTCGACTGTTGCTTTTTTCCCGACATCCACTGCCTTCGGGGAGAGATCCTTGAAAACCAACCAGAAAATAGCTTCCGCCGTCGTCGCCGCACTGAGCGCCCATGCAGGAACCTGTTTCGCGCAAGCCGCCCCAGGGGGAGGTCTCGAAGAAGTCGTCGTGACCGCGCAGCGCCGCGTGCAATCGATCCAGGACGTGCCCATCACGATCCAGGCGCTCACGGGTGACTCGCTCGCCCAGATGTCCATCACGACTTTCGATGACGTCATCAAGCTTCTGCCGAATGTGACCTTTAGCGCCAACGGTCCGGGGCAGGGCAACATTTATATGCGCGGACTGTCGGTCGGCTTTGCGGGCTCGCAGTCATCGGCCTCGATCAACCCGTTCCCGAACGTCGCGACCTACCTCGATGAGCAGTCGCTGACCTTCCCGGCGCGCAATCTCGACGTCTACATGGTCGACATGGAGCGCATTGAAATTCTCGAAGGTCCGCAGGGGACGTTGTTCGGCGGCGGCGCCGAGGCCGGTGCGCTGCGCTACATCACGAGGAAGCCGAGGCTCGACGTGACCGAAGGCCACGCCGAGGCGAGTTACGGCGCTACCGCGCATGGCGATCCGAACACAGCCGTAAACGCGGTGCTGAACCTCCCGCTGATCCGGGACAAGCTTGCCCTCCGTGGGGTGTTCTACAACGATCGCCGTGGCGGCTACATCGACAACGTCCCGACCACATTCACGCGCAATCCGAACGTCGACCGCGGCCCGAGCGCCTACAGCTCCTCGTATCCGGCGCAACTCGCGACCTACAACAACTACAACATCGTCAAGCGCGCGCAGAATCCGACGACCTACCAGGGCTTTCGGCTCGCCGGCCTGTATCAAGTCAACGACGACTGGAACGTCCTCATCCAGCAAACTTATCAGAACCTCGATGCGGAAGGCATGCCGGTGCAGTTCCCGTTCGGCATGGAGTTCACCCCAGCGGGCGCGCCAATCGCGTTGCAGCCCCTGCAGGAAACCTCCTTCATGCCGGCATGGAACAAGGATAAGGCCTGGACTACGGCCTGGACCGTGAACGGCAGGATCGCCGACCTCAAGGCCATCTACACCGGCGCCTATCTGTCGCGCAACGTCGATGCACAGCAGGATTACACGAACTACACCCGCACTTCGGGTGGCTTCTACTACACCTGCACCGGGGGCGGCGGCTCTAACTTCGGCGGCTCCGGCCCCGCAACTTGCTACTCGCCGGTCGCCGGCTGGCACGACTATTTCGAGAACACGCACCAGAGTCACGAGGCACGGCTGTCGACGCCGGATGACTGGCGCTTGCGCGGCCTCGTCGGGGCCTTCTGGGAAGACTTCCAGATCAAGGACGACATGAACTTTAATCAGAAGTCGATCCCGTCCTGTACTCCGGCAAACCTTGCCGCCGCTCGCGGCGGCGGGCCGGTGTGCCTCTCGAACGTGACTCCGGTGCAGGCGGCGCTCGACCCGACGACCCGCGGCGACACCACCAACTTCGGCGAGGATCTGCAGCGCGGTTACAAGCAGACCGCGGGGTTTGCCTCGATCGATTACGACCTCGTCCCGAAGGTGCTCACCGTCACCGCGGGCACGCGCTGGTACCGCTACGTTGAGCAGGAAGTCGGTTCGCAGTACAGCACCAGCCAGCCGAAATGCGTGAATGTAGCGAATGGCGCCTGCACGGCCACGCCGATCGACTACTCCGACCACCACGCGACGTTCACGGGCTTCAAGAGTCGGGCGAACCTGACCTGGCACATGGCGCCGGACACGATGCTCTACTACACGTTCTCGCAGGGCTATCGGCCGGGCGCGTTCAACCGCGTGACCGCTGGACGGACTCCGATCTGGGTCGATGCGGCAACCAACGTGCCGCTGCAGAACAACGTCGTGGCCACCGCCGCGGATGTCAGGAGGCTGCAATTCAACAAGCCCCTGAGCTTTGCGCCCGACTCGCTGCTAAACAACGAGATCGGCTTCAAGTCGGAGTTTTGGAACCGCCGGGTACTGCTCAACGCATCGATCTACCAGATGGACTGGAAGGACGTGCAGACGCTGATTTACAACCCGCCGGTGTACGGCAACACGACCTTCGGGGTGACAGGACCGACTTACCGGATCAAGGGCGGGGAGCTGCAGTTCGCGATGAGGGCGACCGAGGCCCTGACACTGAATGCTTCGATGTCGTATAACGATTCCAAGCAGACCACCTCGCCGTGCATCCACTCAGCGGGTGTGACGCCGACGACCCCGAATAATCCGACGGCCGCCGGGGCCTGCATCACGCAGGTGCGCGATGGTGATCACAACGTCGCGGTCATGAACCCGCTGGGCTCGATCGACTCGACGCCGGCGTTCTCGCCGAAATTCCAGGGCAACCTGCGCGCGCGCTATGAATGGAGCGCCGCCAACGACTACCGATGGTTCGCCATGGCGGGCATCAACCACGTCGGTGAGATGTCTAACCAGCCGAGCAGCTTCACTTCGGGTGCGGGCATCCTGGTTCCACGTACCACCTGGCTGCGCTACACGATGCCGGCCTACAATACCTATGACGTGGCGCTCGGCTTCGCGAAAGATACGTGGGAGGCAAGCGTCTTTGGCCAAAACCTCTCCGACAGCAATGCGAGCACGTTCACCACGTCGGGCCAGGACATCAAGGCCATCGTGCCGCTGCGGCCGCGTGTGCTCGGCGTGAAGATCGGGTTCAAATTCTAGGCACCGGCACGCACCGCGAGCACTGGTGCGGTGCGCTACAATCGAAGGGCGGACAGCAATGTCCGCCCTTTTGTTTCTCCGGATCCTGCTATGAGTGTGAGGTCGCCGCCGCTCGCGGCCGGTGGAGTCGAGTCCGAGGTCCAGAGGATTCGTGCGCTGCTCAAGCAGCGGCATTTCGCGGAGGCGGTGGACGCCGCCGCGGCCCTGCGCCGGGCGTATCCCGAGAACCGGGATGTCCTCTACCTGCTGGCGCTCGGACAACGGCACGCGCATCGGACCGCGGATGCGCTCGCTACGCTGTCAGAGCTGGAGCGCCATCACCCGGGTGCGAGCCTCCTGTACCAGGAACGCGGCCACTGCTACGTCGTGCTGAAGGATGCGCCGCGGGCGATCGAAGCGTACGAGCGCGCAGTGCGGATCAACCCGGCGCTGCCCGCCACCTGGAGCCTGCTCGAGGGACTCTACAAGATGATCGGCAACGAGCCGCAGCGCCAGCTCGCCGCCACGCACGTCAAGAAACTGCAATCGACACCGCCTGAAGTCGTTGCGGCGACTGCGCTGTTCTGCGATGGCGAGCTCACCGCCGCGGAAAAGCAGATTCGCGCGTTCCTGCTGCGCCACGGCAATCATGTCGAGGCCATGCGGCTGCTGGCGCGCATCGGCGTCGCGCGCGAAGTGCTCGACGACGCCGAGATCCTGCTGGCGGCGGCGCTCGAAATGGCCCCGGATTACATCGAATTGCGACGCGACTACGCCTGCGTGCTCCTCGACCGCCACAAGCACGCCGAAGCCATCGAGCAGCTTGACCGGTTGCTGAAGCTCGATCCTCAGAACATCGATTACCGGGTCTTGCGCGCGACGGCGACCGTAGGGCTCGGCGACCATGAAGGCGGTCTCCGCGGCTTCAGCGCGGTGCTCGACGATACGAGCCCAAGCTCGCGCCTGGCAGCCGACCTGCATCTATCGATCGCCCACTCGCTGAAGACGCTCGGGCGGCGCAGCGCGGCGATCGATGCCTACCGGCAGGCGATCGCGGTCAGGCCGAACTTCGGTGACGCGTACTGGAGCCTCGCCAACCTCAAGACCTATACGTTCACTGCTGCGGAAATCGCACAGCTCGAAGCGGCCGAAGCGGACCCGTCGACCGACCCGATCGACCGCTACCATCTGTGCTTTGCGCTCGGCAAGGCGCACGAGGATCGCGCGGACTACGCGCGGTCCTTCCGCTACTACGAGCGCGGTAACGCGCTCAAGCGCGCCGCGAGTCGCTACCGTGCTGAGCTGCTGGAACAGAACACCGCACGGCAGAAGCAGGTGTGCACCCACGAGTTCTTTCGCGAGCGCACCGGTTACGGCGCTGCCAGCCGCGAACCGATCTTCATTCTTGGGCTGCCGCGTGCGGGCTCGACGCTGCTCGAGCAGATACTCGCCTCACATTCTCAGGTCGAGGGAACGCAGGAACTCGCGAACGTGCCGCGCGTGGTGCTCGACCTCCAGGGCTATGACCCGGACCTCGACAATCCGCGCTACCCCGGGTGTCTGGTTGCGATGACGGCGGATGAGTTCCGCGCGCTCGGTGAGAAATACCTGGCCGATACCCGCATCTACCGCGGCGGCAAGCCGCGCTTCATCGACAAGATGCCGAACAATTTCCGGCACGTCGGTCTCATTCACTTGATGCTGCCGAATGCCAAGATCATCGATGCGCGCCGAGAGCCGATGGCTTGCTGCTTCGGGAACCTCAAACAACTGTACGCCCGCGGCCAGGAGTTCGCCTACAGCGTCGATGACATCGCGCGATACTATCGCACCTACCTCGAGCTCATGGAGCACTGGGACACCGTGCTGCCCGGTCAGGTGCTGCGCGTGCACTACGAGGACGTCGTCGAGGATCTTGAGGGCAGCGTCCGGCGCCTGCTCGAGTTCTGCGAACTGCCCTTCGAGCCGGCGTGCCTGGAGTACCACCGCACCGCGCGCAGCATCCGCACGGCAAGCTCCGAGCAGGTGCGTCAGCCGATCTTTCGGGAGGGTCTCGACCAGTGGCGTCACTACGAGCCGTGGCTCGGGCCGCTGCGCGAAGCCCTCGGGGATGCGCTGGTGCGTTACCGGCGCTAGCTCAGCCGACGCGTGCCGCCCGCAGCCGGCTCTCATCGAGCGCGTAGCCCATGCCAGGGGCGTCGCCGAGGTTGATCCACCCCTGCTCGTCGGCCGGGAGCGGCTCGGCCATCATGTAGTCGCGGCGCTCCAGGCTCCACTCGGGCGGATCGAAGGGAAACTCCAGGAAGGGCGCGTCGGTGAGTCCCGCCACCAGGTGCGCGTTGGCGGTGACCCCGATGCCGTTGGTCCAGGTGTGCGGGGTGAAGGTGAGGTGATGCTCCTGCGCCAGCACCGCGATGCGCCGCAGTCCGGTGATGCCGCCCACGAGCGCCACGTCCGGCTGCACGACGTCGACGCAGCCGCCGGTGATGAGGTCGCGCAGCTCGTGCAGCTGACGGGTCATCTCGCCGGCGGCGACGCGCACGTCGGTGGCTTCGCGGAGCGCCCGCATGCCGGCGTGGTCGGCGCGGTGCAGCGGCTCCTCCATCCAGTAGACCTTAAGGCGCTCGAGCTCGCGCGCGACGGTGAGCGCATCCTTGAAGCTCCAGGCGGCCTCCGTGTCCCAGGGCAGCCGCCATCCCTGGTTGCAGTCGACCAGCAGCTCGAGACGCTCACCGACCCGTGCGCGCACCGCCTCCAGCGCCCGGACATCATCGCGCCAGTCGCCGCGATGAAAGCGCAGCTTCAGCGCCGGGAAGCCCTGCGCCAGGTAGGCCTCTGCCGCGTCCGCCTGCGCGGCCGGGTCGCGCAACGTCCCGGAGGACGCGTAGGCCCGCACCCGGTTCGAGAGACCGCCGAGCAGCTTCCAGCAGGGCGCGCCGAGGATCTTGCCCGCCAGATCCCAGAGCGCCAGATCGAGCGGCCAGCAGCGGCCGTAGTGAAAGTCGATGTTGGACAGCACCCGGTAGTGGCGCTCGAGCGCGAGCGGGTCCTGGCCGACGAACAGGCCCTCGTGGCCCTCAAATCCGAGCATCCGGTCGCCGGAGCCGACCCCGACCAGCCCGGTGTCGGTGCTGACCCGCACGATGGTGGCATCGAAGTGCACGCGCGGCTGGGTGTCCCAGCTGGCGTTGAACGGCGGCGCGAGCGGCAGGCGGTGGTGGCTGATCGACACGGCCGCAATCTTGTGCCCGGAGGCGAGCGGCAGGGCTTTCAGGCGGTGTGCGCTCATGAGGCTGGCTCGGTACTGCGGCAACGAGCCTTTCACAGTTGCTCGACCGTCAAAAGCCGAGAAATTCTCTAGCGGCATCGAAAAAAGGCATTGGCTTGCGCGGCACGCTTGGCGCAACGCTCTGCTCTGGGCGAGTATGGCGGGAGAGGGGGCTGTGCCCGGGAGCGTCACGATGCAGAAACGATCCATCGACCGTCGCTGGCTGCCGCTGAACGCGTTACGCGCCTTCGAGGGAGTGGCCAAGCACGGGAGCTTCACCGCCGCCGCCAACGCCCTGCTCATCTCGCAGAGCGCGCTGTCGCGGCACGTGATCGCGCTCGAGCGGCTCACCGGCGTGCCGCTGTTCGAGCGCCGCCCGCACGCCCTCACCCTCACCAAGGCGGGACAGCACCTGCTGCCGGCGGTGGCCAAGTCCTTCGACCGGCTCGAGTACGCGCTCGACGACATCCGCAACGAGGGCGCGCCGAGCCAACGCACGCTGCGGGTGCAGATGCCGCCGAGCTTCGCGGTGCAGCTGGCGGTGCCGATCCTGCGCGACTTCCGCCGCGCGAGCTCCGAGGTCGACATCGACCTCATCAGTCCCTACGGCGTAGGCCCGCCGCTCGGCGACGTCGATGTGGCGGTGGTCTACTCGAGGCCGATCGTGACCGAGATGGTGACGGATCTCCTGTGGCAGGTGCGGCTCACGATCCTCTGTCATCCCAACATCGCCGCGGCACATCGCGAGCGGGATCTGGCAGCCTTCATCGAGGCGAACGAGATCGTGCATGTCAGGATCGCCGACCAGCCGCGCCACCATCTGTGGTCGCAGTTCGTCCGCCACAACGGCCTCGCGGGCGTCAACATCGAGCGCGGGCTGGTGGTCGACACGGCGGTGCTGGCCGCGCAGTACGCGCTCAGCGGCCAGGGCATCGCGCTGCTCGATCCGAACCTGTTCGCCGAGGAGATCGGCGCTGGGCGCCTGGTGAGACCCTTCGACGTGACACTCGATGACGGTTATGGCTACTACCTCATCACGCACCCGGAGGGCCTCGGCGATACCGCCATTGCGCTGTTCCGCTCCTGGCTGATCGAGCGCTTCGGCTCGCGCGCCGCGAGCCCGAGCCCGCCGGTGCTGCTGGCAGTGTCGAACGAGTGATGTCAGCAGGTCCGGCGCGGCGAGCGGTGCCGGCTTAAGGAGAGTCCGTGAAGAGCGACGCGAGGGTGGTGGTGATCGGGGGTGGAGTAGTCGGCTGCAGTGTTCTCTACCATCTCACGAAGGCAGGCTGGAAGGACGTCGTGCTGGTCGAGCGTGACCAGCTGACCTCGGGCTCAACCTGGCATGCAGCCGGCGGGTTTCATACCCTGAATGGCGACCCGAACGTCGCCAAGCTCCAGGGCTACACCATCGGCCTCTACGACGAGCTCGAGAGGATCTCCGGACAGTCCTGCGGTCTGCACCGCACGGGCGGACTGCTGCTCGCCGACACGATGGAGCGCATGGAATGGCTGAAGATGGCGCACGGCCGGGCGCGCTACCTCGGTCTCGAGACCGAGCTGCTTACCCCGAAGGAGGCCAAGAACCTCCTACCGCTGATCGAGGAGCGCTACTTCGTCGGCGCGATGCTCGATGCCGCCGACGGCAACCTCGATCCCTCCGGCACGACACACGCCTACGCCAAGTCCGCCCGCATCGGCGGCGCCGAGATCTACCTGCAGACGCGGGTCACCGCGCTCGAGCGCCGCCCCAAGGGCACCTGGAACGTGATCACCGACAAGGGCACGATCCAGGCCGAGCACGTCGTCAACGCCGGCGGACTGTGGGCGCGCGAGATCGGCCGTATGGTGGGCATCGAACTGCCGGTGCTGGCGATGGAGCACATGTACCTCGTCACGGACGAGATGCCCGAAGTGGTCGAATTCAACCGGACGCACGGCCACGAGCTGCCGCACGCGATCGACTTCAAGGCCGAGATCTACATGCGCCAGGAGCGCAGCGGCATGCTGCTCGGCACCTACGAGAAGGCCTGTGTGCCCTGGCAACCGCGGCAGACGCCGTGGGATTTCGGCAACGAGCTGCTGCCCCCCGACCTCGAGCGCATCGCGCCGTCGCTCGAGCTCGGCTACCGGCACTTCCCGGCGATGGAGCGCGCCGGCATCAAGCGGGTCGTCAACGGCCCGTTCACCTTTTCCCCCGACGGCAATCCGCTCGTCGGTCCGGTGCAGGGACTGCCCGGCTTCTGGTGCGCCTGCGCGGTGATGGCCGGTTTCAGCCAGGGGGGCGGGGTGGGTCTGGCCCTGTCGCAGTGGATGGTCAACGGTGACCCCGGCTTCGATGTCTGGGCGATGGACGTCGCGCGCTACGGCGAGTGGGCGACCCGCGGCTACACCAACGTCAAGGTCCGGGAGAACTATTCGCGGCGCTTCTCGATCCGCTTCCCGAACGAGGAGCTGCCGGCCGCGCGTCCGCAGCAAACCACCGCCCTCTACGACCTCCTGCTCGAGCAGGGGGCTGTGATGGGCGACAGCTGGGGGCTCGAGGCGCCGCTGTGGTACGCGCCACGGGGCGTCGAGCCGCGCGATGTGGTCTCGTTCCACCGCTCGAACGACTTCGCACACGTTAAGGCCGAGTGCCAGGGCGTCCGTAACGCCGTCGGCGTGACCGAGATCGCCAACTTCGCGAAGTACGAGTTCGCGGGCTCCGGCGCCGAGGGCTATCTGTCGCGTCTGATGACCAACAGGATCCCGAGCGAGGGGAGGCTGGTGCTCACCCCGATGCTGAACGGCAACGGCAAGCTGATCGGCGATTTCACGATCGCGAAAGCCGCCGCGGACCGCTACCTCGTCTGGGGCTCGTCGCAGGCGCAGATCTATCACATGCGCTGGTTCGAGCAGCACCTCCCCCGGGATGGCTCGGTCCGCGTCAGGCGCTTGGGATTGGGACTGGTCGGGCTGTCGATTGCGGGTCCCAGGTCGCGGGAGCTCCTCGCACGACTTGCCGACGAGGATGTCTCGGACGGCGCGTTGCGGTTCCTGGACCACCGCAACCTCGATGTCGCCAACACGCCCGCCATGATCAACCGTGTCACCTACACCGGCGATCTCGGCTACGAGATCTGGGTCGCTCCGGAGTACCTGCGCCGGCTGTACCTGGCGATCCTGGATGCCGGACGCGACCTGGGTCTCGTGCACTTCGGCATGCGGGCGCTGCTGTCGCTGAGACTCGAGAAGAACTTCCCGACTTGGTACCGGGAACTGCGGCCGATCTACGGCCCGTTCGAAGCGGCACTCGAGCGATTCGTCGATCTCTCGAAGGCCGACTTCATCGGCCGCGAGGCAGCGCTCCGGGAGAAAGAAAGCGGCGGGAGGCTGCGCCGCGTGAGCTTCGTGGTCGACGCGACCGACGCCGACGTGGTCGGCGACGAGCCGATCTGGCACGGGGGCAAGGTGATCGGCTGGGTGACCTCGGGTGGCTACGGGCACTGTGTGGATCGCTCGCTCGCCCAGGGCTATGTGCCGCGCTCCCTCGCCGGCGATACCGCCGCGGCTGCGTTCGAGATCGAGATCCTCGGCGAGCGGCGGGCGGCGACGATTGCCGCCGAGCCGCTGTTCGATCCGCAGGGCCGCCGCATGCGCGGCTGAGGCCGACACCTGCGCTCGATGTGCACGGCTGATGGGCGCGCGGCAGCCGCTCCTCAGGCCATGAACATGGCAAGCGCGCTCGCGATGAGCGCCGGGCGACTCTCGCCTTCGATCTCGATGGTGTTCTCGGTGGTGACCAGGTAGCGTCCGCCACCCTTGTACTCGACGGCGGCGATCTTGATGCGATTGCGCACGCGCTTGCCCGAGCGCACCGGCGTCACGAAGCGCACTCTCTCCAGCCCGTAGTTGACGACCGACTTGGGCGCGATGCGGGCGAGCATCACCTCGAATGCGGTGGGCGCGATCAGCGACAGCGTCAGGAATCCATGGGCTATCGTGCCGCCGAAGGGGCTCTCCCGCGCGGCGCGCTCGGTGTCGACGTGAATCCACTGGTGATCGCCCGTGCAGTGGGCGAACTCATTGATCCGCGCCTGATCGAGCAGCGTCCAGGAGGAGGCGCCGATCTCCTCTCCGACGTGCTTCACCAGATCGCCGACCGGCATGAGGTTGTCGACGTTGTCGGCCATGACGGAATCTTACCAAGGAGTGCTGCGCCGCCCAGGAGTCGCATCAGGTCTCTCGCAACGCAAAAGCCGAACAGCATGGATATACACAGTTCGTAGAAAGCTTCTTATCACACAATTGGTTGCTGACGAGAGCTGTACTAGGAGATTCATATTGCAGTGCATACAAAAGATGGTAGAATCTCTCCGTCGACCCCCAATCCCGTTCGCTGCAGGAGCTGACATGACCGACCGCACTCTCGACCTGAATACCTGGCTGGAGACTTACAAGAACGCGTTCACCTCCTTCTCGAAGGCCCAGCAGGATGCCTTCAAGGCGCTCGAGCGCTTCGCCCGCTTTCACTATGCTGTCGCCGGTGACGTGCTCGAGGCAGGCCTCGCGCAGGCGAAGGCGACGCTGAGCGCGCGCGCCGCGGTCGGTACGGAGGCGCTCGCCGAGTTGTTTCAGAAGCAGGCCGAGCTTGGCACGCACTTCAGCGAAAAGCTCAAGGCGCGTGCGCAGGAGTTCTCAGCCCTGGCGGCCGAGGTGCAGGAATCGGTTGGCAACTTCGCCGCGGACGCAGCCCATCGCGCCACAACCGCTACGGGCGCCAAGAAGGCTGCCTGAGCCTCCTTCCTTGGGTTGATGAGCGACGAGGGCGCCAAGGGCCGCCCTCATTCTTTCCGGGCGCTCGCTCACTGCGGATGCAATTTGTCCGCTGGGCTGCGGCTTGCGATGGCGGGCATTCGCGGTAGGATCGCGGCATGGACGATCGGCGGCTGACGCGCAGGCAGGCTCTGGTCGGAGGCGTCGTCGGTATGGCTGGCCTCATCGGGCCGCGCGGTGCGGCAGGCGCGGGCTCACGGTCGGGGCCGGCGGCGGCCGCGGGGACGCTCACCCTCGGCGGCGACCTCGCGGTCAATCGCATGGGCTTCGGCGCCATGCGCCTCACCGGACCCGGCATCTGGGGCGAGCCGAAAGATGCTGCCGAAGCGCGCCGCGTGCTGCGACGCGCCGTGGAGCTCGGCGTCGACTTCATCGACACCGCTGATGCCTATGGACCCGACGTCAGCGAGCGGCTGATCGCCGAAGCGCTACACCCCTATGCGCGCGGGCTGGTGATCGCCACCAAGGGCGGACTGGTGCGCCCGGGACGCTCCGAGTGGGTCCCGGACGGCCGCCCGGAGCACCTGCGCGAGGCGTGCGAAGCGAGCCTCAGGCGTCTCAAGCTCGCACGTATCGATCTGTACCAGTTCCATCGCATCGACCCGAAGGTGCCGCTCGAGGATTCGCTCGGAGAGCTCGGGCGGCTGCAGCGGGAAGGCAAGATCCGCCACGTCGGCGTGTCGAACTTCAACGTCGAGGAACTCGCGCGCGCGAGGCGCGTCGTGCCCGTGGTGTCGGTTCAGAACCGCTACAACGTCGCCGACCGCTCCTCCGCCGAGGTGCTCGCGGTCTGCGAGCGCGAGCATCTCGCCTTCATTCCCTGGGCGCCCATCGCGCGCGGCTCCGCGGATGCGCTCGAGGCGGCGGGAAGCACCAAGGCACTCGAGACGCTGTCGCGGAAGCATGGCGTGAGCGTGTTTCAGGCGGCGATTGCCTGGCTGCTGGCGAAATCGCCGGCCATGCTGCCGATACCTGGAACCTCCTCGGTCGCGCACCTCGAGGAGGATCTCGCCGCTGCCCGCGTCAAGCTGAGCGCGACCGAGCTCGCGGCGATCGGATGAGAGGCGGGTGACCCGGCCCGGGTCACCCGCCGACCATCGGACTAGCCGTGATGCTGGCGCGCCGAGTAGACGGCAGCCAGGCGCGGGTTGTTGACATCCCGCACCGCGCGCGCAATGGCCTGCTCCCGGCACGCGCTTGCGGCCGCGACCTCGGTGAGGTTGCGGATGTCGCTGATCTGGCAAACCTTGTAGGCCGCCGATACGATGCGGCCGTAGAGGGCGACCGTTCCCTGATCGGTGTCGAGATTCAGATCGTGGTAACTCACCTGTACGCTCGGGACGGCGTCGGCCGGTGTGGACGCGTATGCCGTCGCTGCGGCACCGACGATGAGAGTGGCACCGAGCGCCGTCGCGGCGCGCAGCAGTTGACGGGTCCTTGAAGTTGCGGAAGTCATGGGTGTCTCCTGTGGGTGTCAGGTCTTGCGTGAGTCAGGTGTTAGGTCGCGACTATGAGACTCCAGAGCACCCCCGCGCGCGAAGGCCACACAACCCGTGTTGATCCCTGTGCCCGACGCGTTCGTACCGTGCCGTCCGTCACACAAAAATCACTCGCGGAGCGCCGCGCGACAGCCGCTGACGCGCGTTGCCGTGACTTCCCGGGCTCGTCCCTCAAAGCAACGCGCTCGTCCCTCATGTGCCCGTTGAACGCGACACAAAGGGTCGGCTTGCGCGTACGCTATCGTGGATTGCGGCCTTGAAGCCGCTGAGAGGAGATCGTGAGGGCATGAGCGCCGCACCGCTGGAACGCATCGCGCCGCAGCTCGCCAATCTGGCGCGGCAGGCGACCGCGCCGATCGCGCGTGACACGCTCACCGGGGCCGCGAGCGTCCGGCCGCAGCTCACCGTTCTCACCGCTTTCTGGATCTATGTCGCGCTTTCGAATGTTCTGTATGCCAACAGCATGCAGGCGAGCCTTTCGACCATGGGACGCGTGTTCGCGCCCTGGGACGCGCGGCTGATTCAGCATCTGCTGCTCTACCCGCTGTTCCTGCTGTCGATGTGGAGAGCGATGCGCACCGGCTGGCAGCCGCTGTGGCGCGCGATTCCGTTGCAGCTCCTGTGCGCGCTCGGATTCGCGGTGCTCGCCTCCCCGGCGCTGGTTCTCGGCGAGTATCTGACACATGAATGGCACGGCGAGGAATGGAGCCATAACGAATGGGTCAAGAACTTTGGCACCTGGCAGGGGTTCTTTACCCACGAGGTCCCGATCTGGGTCGCGAGCATTACCAGCTTCCTGGTCACCTACGGGTTCGGTCTGGCGCTCGTGATGGGCTTCACCTTCTATCAGCGCCTGCGCGACTCGCAGTTGCGCTCCGCGGCGCTCGAGCGGGCGCTCACGCAGGCGCACCTGGCGGCGCTGCGCATGCAGCTGTCGCCGCACACCCTTTTCAATCTGCTGCACACCATCCGCGGGCAGATCACCTGGGACCCGCCGGCGGCCCAAGCCATGGTGGTACAGCTCGGCGACCTGCTGCGGCGGCTGCTGAACGCCGGGGAGCGCGAGTTCTCGCGCCTTTCGGATGAGCTGCAGTTCGTCGCGCTGTACCTGGAGTTGCAGCAGAAGCGCTTCGCCGACCGGCTCACCATCGCGGTCCCGGCCCGCGAGACGCACGCGCGTGCTTGGGTGCCGAGCCTGATCCTGCAACCACTGGTCGAGAATGCGGTGGTGCACGGGCTGGCGGGGCACGAGGGCGCAGTCACCATCCGAGTCGAGACTGAAGTGCAGGGCGAGGAGCTCACGCTGCGGGTTCTCAACACCATCGGGCCGGGCAAGGTCGCGGGTCGCGCGGGGATAGGTCTCGCGAACGTGCGCGAGCGGCTGGCGGTGCAGTTCGGGGAGCGCGCCAGCTTCGATGGCGGCCCGGGGGGCGAAGACAGCATGTGGGTGGCGCGGATTCGCATGCCGCTGCTGCGCGACGGGCCGGACGGAGTCACGCGCGCCGAGGCCGGGGCGGCGGCGTGATGGAGGTGCTGATCGTCGATGATGAGCCGGGCGCGCGGCGCACCCTCCGCGAGTGCTGCGAGCGTGAGCCGGATCTGGAGGTCGTCGGCGAATTTGGCGAGCCGCGCGCTGCTCTCGAGGCGATCCGTGCGCGGCCGCCGCACGTGCTGTTCCTCGACATCCAGATGGATTCCATGTCGGGCCTCACGCTGGCGCGCGCGCTCGACCCACAGACCCTGCCGCTCATCGTGTTCGTCACCGCCTACGATCAGTATGCGGTGGAAGCCTTCGAAGTGAGCGCGGTCGATTACCTGCTGAAGCCGTTCGACGAGGCGCGTTTCAGGGCCATGCTGGCGCGGGTGCGCCGCCGTCACCAGGCGCAGAGCCCCCTCGACCGGCACAGCGCGCTCGCCGCGCTCCTCGAGCAGCTCGAGCACGGCGCGGCGGTGCGCGCCGAGGCGCAGCCGCGGGTGCTGGCCGAGGCCGGCAGCCGGATGCACATGCTCGACGTGTCACAGGTGGAGGTGGTCGAGGCCGATCGCAACTACGTGCGCCTCCTCATCGGCCGCGAGAGCTTCCATGCGCGCAGCACACTGCAGCAGGCCGAGAAGTCGTTCCAGAGCCAGCCGATGCTGCGCATCAGCCGCTCGTGCCTGGTCAACATGAGGCACGTACGCGAGGTGAGCCGCACCCCCCGCGGCGATTTCATTCTGGTGGTGGCCGGTGGTACCACCGTCACGAGCAGCGAAGGCTTTCGCGAGCCGGTCCGGCAGTACCTCGAGCGTCTGAAACTGGCACCCGCCTGAGGTAAAGTCCGGCGCGGGCCCCTAGCACCGGGACGCCGACCTTGACCCGATCCGCACCTGCGCCGCGCGCAGCCTACGTCGCACTAGGCGTGCTGACGGCGGTCAACCTCCTCAACTATCTCGACCGCTATCTGGTGCCGCCCCTCGTGCCGGACCTGGAGCGCGCGCTCGCGCTGTCGCACCACCAGGCCGGCTGGCTGTGGACCGCGTTCATGCTGGTGTACATGCTGACCGCGCCCCTGTTCGGCATTTGGGGCGATCGCGGTGCGCGCCCGCGCCCGATCGCTCTCGGGGTGTTCATCTGGAGTCTCGCGACCGTGCTGTCGGGTGTGGCACGCAGCTACCCGCAGCTGTTCGCGGCGCGCGCGCTCGTCGGAATCGGCGAGGCCGCCTACGTCGCCATTGCGCCGGCACTCCTCGCGGACTGCTTCCCGACCGGCTCCCGCGGGCGGGTCTACGCCGTGCTCAACATGGCGATCCCGGTGGGCGCGGCGCTCGGCTACGTGGTCGGCGGAACCATCGGGCTGCACTTCGGCTGGCGCGCGGCCTTTCTCGTGTGCGGCGCGCCGGGAGTGCTCTTGGCGGCGGCGGTGTTGGCGCTGCGCGACCCGCCGCGCGGTGCGCAGGACGAGAGCCCGCCGCCGCGGGCTGCCCGCACCGGTGCAGGTCCGCTCACGGTGTACTGGGATCTGGCGCGCCGGGCGCCGTACGCGTTGCTGGTGCTCGGCTATGCCGCGTACACCTTCGGCCTCGGGGGACTGGGGTTCTGGATGCCGAGTTTCCTTGAACGGGTGCGCGGGGTGCCCGCGCAGCAGGCGACTGTCGGCTTTGGCGCGATCGTGGTCGTGACCGGGCTCCTTGGGACGCTCGCCGGGGGCTGGCTCGGGGACTACTGCCTCAAGCGCTCGCAGCAGGGGTACCTGTGGTTCTCAGGGGTAGTGACCCTCGCCGCGGTGCCGTTCGCGCTTATCGCGCTTGCGGCCCCCGCACCGAGCGCCTACTACCCGGCGATCGTGGCGGCGGAGCTGTTGCTGTTCATGTCGACCGGGCCCATCAACGCAGCGATCGTCAACATCGTCTCGCCCTTCGAGCGCGCCTCGGCAATCGCGCTCAGCATGTTCATGATTCACCTCTTGGGCGATGTACCCTCGCCGCCCTTCATCGGCTATCTGGCTGACCGCAGCTCGCTCGCCGGCGCGGTGCTCATCGTGCCGCTCGCGCTCGCGATCGGTGGCGCCGTGTGGCTTGGGTGCGCCCGCGTGTGTGCGCGCGCGCCGGCACGCGCGTGACGGCGGGCTCGGACTTCGTAGCGCTCGCCCCGACCGCGCGGCCGCTCGCGGCACTGCGGCGCGCGCAGATCGAGTCGCACTTTGCGGCCGCGCTGGAGAGCGGCGACGGCTCAGCCGGCGCACACTGCATTCACGAGCTGTGGATGCGTGGCGAGTTCCCCTCGCACATCGAAGCCGCACTGACGGCCCTGTGGGCGCGGGCCGCGGCGTCGATTCCTGAGTGGCTGCCGATGCGCTACATCGAGTGGCTCCCGACCGCATACCAGGTGGCGCTCGCGTTCGGCGGCGCGCGCCGCGGCCGCTCGAACGTGTACCTGGTGCTGCTCGACTATGCGGACCGTCGCCGGGGACCGCACGGTGTCTACGTCGGTATGAGTCGTTATACGCCCGCGCAGCGTTTCGACCAGCACAAGACCGGCATCCACGCCGCCGGCAGTGTGCTCAAGCGCGGCCTCGAGGTGCTGACCGGGCCGACCCTGCATCTGCAGCGCCTCGCTGCGGGCGAGGCGCAGCGCATCGAGGCCGCCCTCGCGGACGGGCTGCGCGATGCGGGTCTACTGGTCGAAGGCGGCCACTAGGTCACCCCGGGAATCAGCGCGTCACGAACGCGCGCTCGATCACGTAATCGCCCGGCTCGCCGATGTGTGGAGAGATGCTGAAGCCGCGGCCCTCGAGCAGCGCGCAGGTGTCGGACAGCATCGCGGGGCTCCCGCAGACCATCAGGCGGTCGGCGCGGGGGTCGAGGGGAGGCAGCGCGAGGTCGCGGAACAGCCGTCCCGACGCGATGAGCGCGGTCAGGCGGCCGCGGTTCACGTACGGCTCGCGGGTCACGGTGGGGTAGTAGCGCAACTTGGCGCGCACCTCGGAACCCAGCAGCTCGTGGCGGCGCAGCGCCTCGATCCGGTGCCGCACGACCGCGGTTTCCTTCGCCCAGCGCACGCCGTGCACGAACACCACCTGCTCGAAGCGCTCGTAGAGCTGCGGGTCCGTGATCACGCTGAGGAAGGGCGCCGCGCCGGTGCCGGTGCTGAGCAGATACAGCCGCTGACCGGGCCGCAGGTCATGCAGCAGCAGCGTTCCGGTGGGCTTGCGGCTCACCAGCACCTCGTCGCCCTCGCGCACGTGCTGCAGGCGCGAGGTGAGCGGGCCGTCGGCGACCTTGATGCTGAGGAACTCGAGGTGCTCCTCGTGGTTGGCGCTCGCGATGCTGTAAGCGCGCAACACCGGGCGGCTGTCGACACTCAAGCCGAGCATGACAAACTGCCCATTCTGGAAACGCAGTCCGCGATCGCGCGTGGTCGTGAAAGTGAATTGCGTGTCGGTCCAGTGTCGTACCGCCAGTACACGCTCGGTTCCGAGTGCCGCCAAGAACTCACCTGCTCGATGAAGCTCGGGCAGATGGTAGCCGGCGCGCGCGGCGCAGTTGGATCTTTCGGGTCATGGCCTCATAAGCGTCAGTTATGAGATAGACTCGAGCGCGCGGGGGCAAGTGGTGCGCATCTCCCGTGTCGGGGGTCGAATCTATGACGAGAGCCGGAACGGCGGCCGTCGCGGCTTGGTCCGTGTGGGGCCTGCTCGCGATGAGCACTTCAGGGGACAGCGCTTCTGCGGCGCAGAAGCCCGCCGTCCTGCCGCTTGCCGCCGGCGCTCGCGTCGGCGTCGTAAATCTTCTCGACCCCGAGCTCACTCATTTCCACGCCTCGAGGCAACTGCAGAACAGCTTTCTCAAGACCTACACCGTCGGCTGGCCGGTAGGTGCGATGCTGGTCCAGGCGCTACGGGACGGCCTGACGCAGGTGGGGCTGGCACCGGTAGCGGTCGCTCCCACCGAGGCCCTGGCGCGCGCGCGCGAGACGTGCTTTCTCAACGCCACCCTCGCCAAGGGGCTGCCCAAGCCATGCGGGCCGCTCTACGTGCAGCTCGCCGCGGCCGACCACCTCGACGCACTCATCGTGTTGGGACCGGGCCTGAACGACTCCGCGCATGCCGGCGGCGGCCGGCGCCGCGGCTTGCCCGAATACCTGCGCGGGTGGTGTCTCGTGAGCGAGGAGGGCGCCGCCGCCAATGTGCCCTCGCTCCTCAATCTTAGCGAGCTGCTGCTGATCGGCCTGAGGGCGAAGGGCGCGGAGCTCAGCGCCCGGCAGTGGGGGGGCGATCAGACCCAGGCCTGGACGGGCTTCAAGCCGCCCGCGGACCTCAAGGAGATCGGAAGTGCGCAGCTCAACGAGCTGCAGCCGCTCTTTGCCCTGTTGCTCAAACAGCAGGCGGGCGCGCTGCTCGGGCACCTTCAGGTCACGCGCTGAGCCGGGTCACGCGCTGAGCCGGGTCACGCGCTGCGGCTGGCGTGCACGTCGCCCCGCTACGCGTGGCGGATGGCCCAGGCGCATAGCACGACGCACGCCAAACCGAGCACGAAATAGAGCGCTGCGAAAAGCCGCTCGCGCTTCTCGAGGGCCGCAGCGCTGAGGGGCGCAATCAGAAACGGCTCGCCGTTCGTGGGCTGACTGATGACGCTGACTCGCTCGATCGGGGCCTGCAGGGTCTCGGACTTGGCCTCGCGTGCCGCCGCGGCGCGCGCAGTCTCCCACTCCGTCCCGTTGAGCCTGCCATCGTGGTCGCGATCGAACCGTGCGAGGAGCGCGCGCTGATCCTGCTTCCACTCGTGCAGCTTCGCGAGGGTTGCGGCGTTGGCGTCGCCGAGCTCGGAATGCGAGCGCAACTCGCCCATGACGCACAGCTGCGCGCCGACCCCGAGCAGGCTCTCCGTGTAGCGCCAGTCGCCCGAATGCAGCAGAGGGCTGGCGTCCAGTGGGGGTCCCCCCACCGGGTGCGGTAGGGTGCCATACCAGACGTTGCGCAGGGTTGGGGTGACTTCGGCCGACACCGGACCTACCAGGCAGCGCGCCCCGTCGTCGTCGACCAGCGCGAACAACTCGACGCTCGTGCCGCTCTCGACCGTGCGCCAGTGGGTGTTGCCCTTCGAATCGCGGCGCTCCTGCTCGATGTCGTACGACCACCAGACGCACGGGCGTGCGGTGAGCGGCGCCGCCGTCGGGGCGGGCCCCGCGGGCAGGGCGCGTCCGCTCAGCTTGACGTAGCCCTGCGCGGCGGAGCGGATGCGCGCGGCCGGGGTGTCGGCGACCAGGCGGTCGCGACGCACGCGGACGAAAAACCTGAACAGCGCGAGGAGCGCCAGCGCCCCCGCGGCTACCGCGATCGCGGAGTAGGGAAGGGGAGGCGCTGCGCTCAACCGGAGAACGCCGCCTTGAGATCCACGTCCGCCTTCTGATCGGCCTGGAAGTGCAGCAACTGCGCGGGCGGAAAGTCGCCGAGGCGCGCGACCAGCACGTCGGGGAAGGTATCGATGCGCACGTTGTTGGTGTTCGCCGAGTCGTTGTAGACCTCGCGACGATCGGCGATCGCGGTCTCGAGCCCGCTGATGCGCTGCTGCAGGTGGCGGAACGGCTCGCTCGCCTTGAGCTCGGGATACTTCTCCGCGACGGCATAGAGGCCGGTGAGCCCGGTGCGCAACTCGCGCTCCGCGGCGCCGAGCGAGCTCAGGCTCCCGGAGGTGCGGGCGGCCTCGACTCCGGAACGGGCGCGCATGACGCGCTCGAGGGTTCCGGCTTCGTACTGCATGTACTGCTTGCAGACCTCGACGAGCTTCGGCAGCTCATCGTGGCGCTGCACGAGCAGCACGTCGATGTCAGACCAGGCGAGCTTGACGGCCGCGCGCACGCGCACCAGGCCGTTGTAGACGGCGATCAGGTAGCCCGCCAGGGCGAGCACCAGGAACAGCATGACCAACAGGGCGACCATGATGAGTCTCCGGGGGCTGCGACGCTCGCGGCGAAGCATACTCGCCGACCGCCGGCGGCGCCGCCGGCTGACGGCCATTCGGAGACCTGGATCACGCTGTCAGACGCAGCTCGAGGTCGATGCCGGCGATTTCGTAGCCCCGCCGGAAATCGCGGATGTGACGCGCCATCCAGGCATGCGCGCCCTCCTGGTCGCGAGCCTCGAGCGCCTCCAGGAGCCGGCGGTGAGCCGTGCCGATGCGCGCGCGCGCCTGCGGCACCTTGTCGATCATGACGCGCAGCGACGGCTCGAGCAGCTGCAGCAGCGGCTCCTGCGCCAGTCCCAGCACCGGGTTGTGCGTCGCCTGTCCGAGGCAGCGGAACACCTCGGCACTGCGCTGCACCGCCTGCTCAGTAGCGGCGTGGGCGGTGCTGAAGGCCTCGATGGCGGCCGCGATGCGCTCGAGATCACGCGTACTGCGCTCGCGTGCCGCGGCCCGCGCGATAGGCGGCTCGAGGATGGTGAGCGCCTCCCAGACGTCGCGCACCGTCACATCGTGAAGCAGCAGCGCGTGACTGACGCCCGCGGCGACCGCTTCCTGCCGGGGGCGGCTGACCGACATGAGCTTCGAGCCCGGTCGGCGCTGCACCAGGCCGCGGCTCTCGAGCTCGCGCAACGCCTCGCGGACGGTCGAGCGGTTCACGCCGAACTGCCGCGCCAGCTCGGTTTCCGAGGGCAGCCGCTCGCCTTCACGCAGGGCGCGGCTGAGGATGCGCGCGCCGATCGCCGCCGCCACCTTGCGGTAGGCGGGCTCGAGCAGCAGAGGGGCGAACTCGACGCTCATCCGAGCGCCTCGAACAGCTCGCGCCCGATCAGCATGCGGCGGATCTCCTGGGTACCGGCGCCGATCTCGTAGAGCTTGGCATCGCGCAGCAGCCGCCCGGCGGCGTAGTCGTTGATGTAGCCGTTGGCGCCCAAGGCCTGGATGGCCTCGAGCGCCGCATGGGTGGCGCGCTCGGCCGCAAACAGGATGCAGCTCGCCGCATCGCGCCGCCGCGCGGTGCGTGCATCGCAGGCGCGCGCCACCGCATAGACGTAGGCGCGCGAGGCGTTGAGCGCGGCGTACATGTCGGCGATCTTGCCCTGCATCAGCTCGAAAGTGCCGACCGGCACGCCGAACTGCCGGCGCTCGCGCACGTAGGGCAGCACCAGGTCGAGCGCCGCCGCCATGAGTCCGAGCGAGCCGCCGGCGAGCACCACGCGCTCGTAATCGAGGCCGCTCATCAGCACCTGGACACCGCGGTTCTCGGCGCCGATGAGGTTCTCCGCCGGCACGGAACAGTCATCGAAGAGCAGCTCGCAGGTGCCCGAACCGCGCATGCCGAGCTTGTCGAGCTTCTGGGCGGTGCGAAAGCCGCGGCTGCCACGCTCGACGATGAGGGTGCTGATGCCGCGCGGTCCCGCCGCGGGGTCGGTCTTGGCGTACACCACGAACACGTCCGCGTCGGGTCCGTTGGTGATCCACATCTTGCGGCCGTTGAGCACGTAGGCATCGCCGCGCCGCTCGGCACGCAGCTGCATCGACACGACGTCCGAGCCCGCTCCCGGCTCCGACATGGCGAGCGCCCCGACGTGCTCGCCGCTCACCAGCTTCGGCAGGTAGCGCTCGCGCTGCGCGTCGTTGCCGTTGAGCCGCAGCTGATTCACGCAGAGGTTGGAATGCGCGCCGTAGGAGAGTCCCACCGCGCCCGAGGCGCGCGAGACCTCCTCCATGACGACGACGTGCGCGAGATAACCGAGCCCGGCGCCGCCGAAGCGCTCGGGCACGGTGATGCCGAGCAGCCCCTGCGCTCCGAGCGCCGGCCACAGGTCACGGGGAAATTCGTTGCTGCGATCGATCTCGGCGGCGCGCGGGGCGATCTGCTCGGCGGCGAAGCGCCGCACCTGCTGGCGGATTTCCTCGAGCTCGGTCCCGAGGCCGAAGTCCATGTCGGTGCAGTCAAGTGTGCTCATGTGGGCTTGCCTTCTCCGTGGGCATGATCGTATGATTGTCGGACAAACCGGCAACCGTGGCAAGTCCCATGCCGAAAATCGCGTCCCGCCTCGATGTGCATTCCGAGGAATTCCGGCAGAACGATCGGAGCATGCGCGCCCTGGTCGAGGATCTGCGCCGCGAGGTGGCGCGGGCGGCGCGCGGCGGCTCGAAGGCGGCCCTCGACAAGCACCGGGCGGCCGGCAAGCTCACTGCGCGCGAGCGCACACGGGTGCTCCTCGACACCGGCAGTCCTTTCCTCGAGCTGTCGCAACTCGCCGCGCACGGCATGTACGGCGGGGACATCGCCTGTGCGGGGGTCGTGACCGGCATCGGTCGCATCGCCGGCCGCGAGTGCGTCATCGTCGCCAACGATCCGACCGTCAAGGGCGGGACCTACTATCCCATCACGGTGAAGAAGCACCTGCGCGCCCAGGAGATCGCGCGCGACAACCGACTGCCCTGCATCTACCTGGTGGAAAGCGGCGGCGCCTTCCTGCCGGCCCAGGACGAGGTGTTCCCCGACCGCGAGAACTTCGGACGCATCTTCTACAACCAGGCGACGCTCTCGGCGCTCGGGATGGCGCAGATCTCGGTGGTGCACGGCTCGTGCACCGCGGGCGGCGCCTACGTGCCCGCGATGTCCGATGAAAATGTGATCGTGCGCAACCAGGGGCGGGTGTTTCTCGGCGGCCCGCCGCTCGTCAAGGCCGCCACCGGTGAGGACATCGACGCCGAGTCCCTCGGCGGGGCGGATGTGCACTGCCGCGAGTCGGGGGTGTGCGATCACTACGCGGAGAACGACATCCACGCGCTCGCCATCGCGCGGCGCATCGTCGCGCGCCTCAGGCGCGGCGAGCCCACCGCCGCACCGGGCGCCCCGGTCGAGCCGCTCTACGACCCGTCCGAGCTCTACGGTGTGCTGCCGGCGAATCTGCGCAAGCCCTACGACGTGCGCGAGGTGATCGCGCGGCTCACCGACGGCTCCGAGCTAGATGAGTTCAAGCAGCTCTACGGCACGACGCTCGTGTGCGGCTTCGCGCACCTTTGCGGCTATCCCGTCGGCATCCTCGCCAACAACGGCGTGTTGTTCTCCGAAAGCGCGCTCAAGGGGACCCATTTCATCGAGCTGTGCGCGCGCGAGCAGATCCCGCTCCTGTTCCTGCAGAACATCACGGGCTTCATGGTCGGCCGGCGCGCGGAAGCGGGCGGCATCGCCAAGGACGGCGCGAAGCTCGTGACCGCGGTGGCCTGCGCGGGGGTGCCGAAGCTCACCGTGATCATCGGCGGCAGCTACGGCGCGGGCAACTACGCGATGTGCGGGCGGGCGTATTCGCCGCGGCTGCTGTTTCAGTGGCCGAGTGCGCGCATCTCCGTCATGGGCGGGGAGCAGGCCGCGAGCGTGCTGGCAACCGTCAAGCGCGATCAGCTCAAGGGCAGCGGCCGCGACTGGTCCGCGGAGGAGGAGGAAGTGTTCAAGCAGCCGATCCGCGAGCAGTACGAGCGCCAGGGACATCCCTACTACTCATCGGCGCGGCTGTGGGACGATGGCGTGATCGATCCCATCGACACGCGGCGCGTGCTCGCGCTGGCGCTCGCGGCGGTGCGGAACGCGCCCGCGCAGCCCGCGCCCTTCGGCGTGTGGCGGATGTGAGGCGCACCCGGGGGAGGGGAGCGTGATCGAGAGTCTCCTGGTCGCCAACCGCGGCGAGATCGCCTGCCGCATCTTCCGCACCGCGCGCCGTCTCGGCATTCGCACCATCGCCGTTTTCTCGGACGCCGACACGGGCGCCCGCCATGTACGCGAGGCGGACGAGGCGCTGCATATCGGGCCGGCCGCCTCAAGGGAGAGCTATCTCAGCATGTCCCGCATCATCGAGGCCGCCCGCAAGAGCGCGGTGCAGGCCATCCATCCCGGGTACGGCTTTCTCGCCGAGAACCCGCAGTTCGCGCAGGCGTGCGAGGAGGCCGGCCTCAGGTTCGTCGGGCCGCCCGCATCCGCCATCGCCGCGATGGGCTCGAAGATTCTCGCCAAGACGCGCATGCAGGCGGCGGGAGTGCCGGTGCTGCCGGGCTACGCCGGCTCCGAGCAGGACCTCGCGCACCTCACGCGCGAAGCCGAGCGCGCCGGGCTGCCGCTCATCATCAAGCCCGCGGCCGGGGGTGGCGGCAAGGGCATGCAGATCGTGCGCACCGCGGCGGAGCTCGGGCCGGCGCTCGCGG
>JACXTT010001932.1_pt1 | contig 33796 bp, 44 predicted proteins | sample 9270951 | NCBI WGS metagenome assembly JACXTT01 (sample SAMN15532306, study PRJNA645909) | rock metagenome | isolation source: weathered quartz diorite | place: Puerto Rico | collected 2017-06-21
CCTGCGCCATGCCGGCCGGCCGACGCGCCTGCCGTCGTCCGGCCGCCTTGCCGGGCGAGGCCGCCGGGACGGATCCGCCACCGCCGGCGAGCCGGGCAGGTGCGGATTTTGATATACTCCGGGCCGTCTCCAGGATCACCGCGCCCGCGGTTCCCGATCCTGACAGTCCTGTCCCTCGCCGTAGTTCAATGGATAGAACGAGCGCCTCCTAAGCGCTAGATACAGGTTCGATTCCTGTCGGCGGGGCCATAGAATAGTTCACGGCAGTTCGCCAAAGTTCTCCCACCCCAAGTAAATCAAGGCTTCACGCCGAATCGACGTTCGCCAAAGTTCGTCATAGCTTGTTGGCATCCGTCACTTTTTGGGGCATCCTTAGGGGCATCTTCGAATGCCCCTATTTTCGGTGCCCCTAAGCGATGCCCCGCACGGTCGAGCCATTAACCGATACCAAAATCCGCAACGCCAAGCCGCGCGACAAGGCCTATAAGGTTTTTGACGGCGGCGGCCTGTATATCGAGGTAATGCCGGATGGGCGAAAGCTCTGGCGGTTCAAATACGTGCGGCCGTCCGGCAGCGAGAGCCGGCTGGGCTTTGGCGTGTACCCGGGGGTGACCCTCGCGCAGGCCAGGTCACAGCGAGAGTCCGCGCGGGCCATCGTAGCCGACGGGCGTGACCCGGGCGCCGTGAAGCAGGAAGAGCGCCGCGCGGCGCGGATCGCCGCCGGCAACTCGTTCGAGGCGGTGGCCAGGGACTGGCACGCCACCCAGAAGGGCAACTGGAACGAGGTCTATGCTGGCAAGGTGCTGGCATCGCTCGAGAATGACGTCTTCCCGGTACTCGGCAGCACGCCGATCGCCGACATCAAGGCGCCGGCCGTTCTGGACCTGCTGAGGAAGGTCGAGGCCCGGGGCGTGCGCGACACCACGAAGCGCATCCTGCAGCGCATGCGCGCGGTATTCCAGTACGGGATCATCTACGGCGTGTGCGACCGCAACCCGGCCGCCGACATCGACAGCGCAGCGGCGCTGAAGTCCGAGCCGGTCCAGCACCAGGCGCGCGTGTCGACCGTTGAGCTGCCGCAGCTGCTGCGCGACATCGACGCCTACGAGGGCGATGCGGTGACCCGGCTGGCGTTGCAGTTCATGACGCTGACCTTCGTGCGCACCACCGAGTTGATCCAGGCGCGCTGGGGTGAGATCGACGAGGCCAAGGGCGAGTGGCGCATCCCGGCCGACCGGATGAAGATGCGCGATCCTCACATCGTGCCACTGTCCACGCAGGCGCTGGCCGTCTTGGCTGAGCTGCGCGAGATCACCGGGCATCGCGACTACCTCTTCTACAGCCCGCGGGGCAAGACCGGCCACATCAGCAACAACACGATGCTCTATGCGCTGTACCGCATGGGCTACCACTCGCGGATGACCGGGCACGGCTTCCGGGGGGTGGCCTCGACAGCGCTGAACGAGCTAGGGTTTCGGCCGGACGTTATCGAGCGCCAGCTGGCGCACGTCGAGCGCAACAAGGTGCGCGCGGCGTACAACCATGCCCAGTACCTGGCAGATCGCCGGGAGATGATGCAGGGGTGGGCTGATCACGTGGATGAACTCTGTACCTCTGGTCATTAAAGGCACGCTATTCACAAAGAATAAGCAATATGTCCGAGACAACGATAGACGACAGTAGTGACAAGGTTCGAAGGAACCTGGTTATGGTTTCTAGCGCGATACTGGTTGGGGCTTTTCTCGGCGTGAAGGTCGAGGGGAGTGCCAAGCTGCTTGGTTTAGCGGAAATCTCGCACCCAGAGCCGTGGAAGGTTTGGTTGGTCCTCACCGTCGCAATCCTTTACCTGATTATTCGCTATCGCTTTGATCCGTCGACTGAGGAATTGGCGAAGCAGACAAAGGAGCAATTCGGCCTTTTGGCTGTTCCTCGAGTTGGTCGCTATTTGTCCCGGCAACTCTTTCTCGATCTGCAAAGCAAGGGTTCGAGCAAAGTTCTAGAGAACAGCATTCTCCCGGATGCGATAAATAGTCTCGGCGAGACGCAAGTACCAGGGCAAGTGGGCACCCCGAAGCTAGCCTCTCTCGCTCTGTTGAACCAACACGAAGGTGGAATTTGGCAAGGTCGCCATCATTTCCATATAGCGTTGTCCGTTGGGGAGAGTCTGCGCGGTACCAGCTCGTTCGCCGACTACAGGACGCCGCTTCATATCAGGCTTCCCATCGCGTTCTACGCTTTCGTTCGCCTCATCCTTTACTCGAAGGTGGGCATCAATGTTCTATTCCCCTACCTGATGGGAGGAGCAGCGTTGATTGTGTGTGGATGGAAGCTTTCCGCTCCTACTGTCGTTTCATGTATGCAGTCGGTTGCGACATGGGCTTCCACCTTGCTATGACGGGTATCGAGACAGCTTGGTAGTTGCAGCGACATAAAGGGGATGTTTCGGGCTGCCGTCCTTGTTCAGGCCGAGGTGGTGGAGCAGCGCGCCACGCCCGCACATGCGGATGATCCGCAGCACTTCTGCCGCACGGGCTGGCGCCGCCTTGTGGGCGCCCCAGGCGCAGATCACCAGTGAGCATCGGTCGATCGCGTCCATGATGGCGCACTCGTTGCGATCGGGCCGGTCGCCCAGCGGAGCTGGGTGCGTCAACAACCCGTCCGGATCTGTCGATCGCAGCGGGAACAGGTTGACCACCTCGAGGCGCCCGTACTTGCCGGCGAGCGCTCGCTGAAGGCATCGGGTGATGGTCGGGTCGTTGACCTGGTGGTCGGCGGTCGACGGGTTGAGCATGATGAAGCCCAGTGCCGGCAGGCTTGCATCCCATTCGCGCCAGAGCCGATAACGGTACTTGTCGCAATCTGAAATGATGCAGCCCGCCTCGCCGTCCAGGGTGGTTTCGATCAGGCGTTTCATGCTTGCTCCAGGTAGCCCGCCACGACGTCGGCCGGAACGTCGAAGAAGCCCAGCCTGCCGGTCAACGGCGTGAAGGGCAGCGGCTGGGCTGCTCGGAGAGCGAAGCCGTGGCAGCCATCCATGTGCCAGCGCGACGTCCTGCGCTCCGGCGGCACGCACGCCGTGATCTCGGTCACGCCGACGATACCGCCGCGCTGGAGATCTTCGGCGGCCGGCACCTTGAGGTACCCCATGCTGATCTCTGCAATGTAGTCCTGCACCGCGCGGTGTTCAGCCAGCGTCATGCCCTTGCTGGCGTGGATCCACACCGGCCCGCGGAACCGCGTGGGCCAGGTCCGGTTCTCGATGTTTTTGTGACCGTTGACGATCAGCCAGGCCCATGGCTGGCGGATGGATAGCGCCTTCGTCGGAAGGGCGCCGGAGAGGAGGATGGGGCGTTCTTTGGTCATGCTAGGATTCCTTCGCCAAACTCATGGAGACAAGAATGTCGAACGTGCACAGAGAGATCGACTCGCCACCCTATTACGTCGTTGTAAACGCCGAGCAGGAATATCAACCTGGCCAGGCAGACCCAAATAGTGGTCGGTACTTTGCGCGCGGGACTATCACCCGGCCGGATCGCGCGCCTGTTTGCAAGAATTTTCTGACTTACCAGATCCCTGCCGGAGAAATCTTCTCCAATGCTGACGACGCTTTGCGGGATGCTGAGAAGAGGGCGCGGGATGCCATCCAGAATGGCTTTCCAGACTGTTGAGGTCATAGGCGCCTTTCATCCGGCTGAGCCACGGATAGGGCCACCGCCACCGGCCGCACCCACACCGGCGTGGCAGACAGCATGAACGTCTCGCCTGACTCGGCCAGTAACAGGGTGGTGCCCATCACCTCGGCGATTGCCTGGGCCGCGTCAGGTGGTACCGCGTTGCCGATGCGCTCGCGCCAGGCCTGATCGCTCAGCCCGTCCAGCTCCAGGTATTCCTCGGGCTCGATCAGTGATTGAATCGCTGCCAACTCGAGCGTGGTGAACGGGCGGTGCCAGGTGCCATCCAGCGCGCGGATGATCGCCACGAGCTTGTCGTTCGCCGCAGGCAGCCGCGGATCCGCCACCGACCAGCGGCCGTTGTCGTGTCCGGCAGCTGCTGACACGGCGCCGCTCGGCTGATCCCAACTCACGACGCCATAGTGCCCGCCGGTCAGGTAGTGATCGCCGCGCTCGCGCCGCATGCCCGGGCGCGGATCGGCCACCGCATAGGCTCCCTGGCCGGTGTCGCTGCGCGCGATCACCGTGCCGGCCGGCTCGTCGTAGGCGGTGATGCGGTACTTCCCAGCGCCCTCGAAGCCCGTCGACGCGCGCGGATCCTGCACGCACTGGCCGGTACCGTGGGCGCTGGTGACGGCGCCGGCAGCCTGCTGCCACGGCACGATGCGGAACTCGTTGTTGTGCTTGGCCGGGCCGGCGTGGCGCGGGTCGGCTACGCTGAATGTGCCCTGGCCGGGATTCGTGCCGGCGGTGATCGTCCCGGAGGCCTCGCCCCAGCGCAGCACGCCGTATTGCTGGTATTGCGCGGCGTTGGCCGGGCCGCGCGGGTCAGCGATCGAGAACGTGCCATTGCTCGGCAGGGACTCACCGGCCACCGCGCCGGAATGCTCATGCCAGTCCAGCACACCCAGGGCGCCGTTTCGGCGTTCCGGCATGATCAGGTAGTCCCGCAGGTGGCCGTCGACCACCTCCAGGCGGTTCAGGCTGCGCCAGTCGCTACCGGCCTCGACGAAGGCCAGCCGCACCCAAGTCTTCCACTGCAGCGAAGGGACACGGTGCATCGGGCCGCCGGCGGCGTCGCCGGGCTGCGGCATGCGGCCCAGCACTGTGCCGACGCCCTGCAGGCGGCGCAGTTCCGGCTCGTACAGGAACGCCGGCACCTTTTCCATGTGCCGCGCCACCAGAAGGAAGCGTTTGCGGCTTTGGGCCAGGCCGCCCAGTTCTCCGCAGTCGTGCGTGGTCTCGTTCACGGCATAGCCGTAGTGGCGCAGGATCTGATTGATCTGGTCGAGCAGGTGCCGGCCCCGCGTGGCGAGCCGCGGCACATTCTCGAACACGATCAGCTCGACGGGATCGTCCTTCCAGGCCTCGCACATCAGCCATACACAGCGCAGCGTGAGTTCGTTGAGCGCCTGGTACTTCGGCGTGCGGCTCAGGGCCTCAGATAGAAGGCCGCTGGCGCCCTTGCACGGGGACGAAATGAACACGCAGTTCGGCCGCTCATTGTCGGCGGCACGCCGGATGTCGGAAGGCATGGCCTCGCGCCAGCCAGCCGGCGGCTCCTTGCCATGGAAGGCTGTGTACTGCTGGCGGGTGAACAGATCCATGACCGTGCACGGCACGCCGACCAGAGTCTCGAAGTCACGCGCGGCTGCCGGGTCGACATCGATGCCGCCGATGCATCGCCAGGTTGCGATCATCGTGCCGACCTGCGAGGCAGCTTTCTTAAAGCCTTTGGCGCCGCCGCCGAGGCCGCAGCAGAAGCCGAACGTCTTGTACTCGCGCCGGATCATGCCTTGCTCTCCTTGCTGGTGCTGAAAGTCTGGTGCCATCCGCGCTCAATGGCAGCGTCGGTCAACGCCACCGGCTCTGCGCTCCTGCTGGCTGCGCGACCCGCCGCATGACCCATCATGTAGGCGGCATCCTCGGCCTCTTCGCTTCTTGCTGCAGGCGTGGTGCGGATGCTGTCAGCAAAGCGCCCCAGCGCTGCATCCCATGCATTCGTGCCAGGCGTCGCACCCATCAGGCCGCAGTCGCGAGCCAGGTTCCAGTCTTCGTCCCGGCACTGGGCCGGCGTGGTCGATTCGCTCATCTCATTGATCCTTGATCGTTGCCAGCAAGTCGGCCATCGGCCCGAACTTCACCCAGCGCGACAGCGGCTGGTGCGGGTGATTCACCGCGGCGCGCTTGAGTTCGTGCGCCAGCTTCTCCAGTTGCGCGATCTGCAGCGTCATGACAGCGTGTGCCTGGCGGCAGATCGCCAGTGCCTCTTCGGCGTGCGCGGCGGCATGCTGGGCTGCCATCAGCTGCCGGCGCAGGTCGGCGTCGGTGGCAAGGACGGAGAGGGCGTGCATCAGTGCCCTCCGCGCGTTGCGATGATTTGCTCGTCCACCCACTTCTGGACCTCCTCCTCGATCCAGCCGCTGGCCCGGCCCAGCTTGATGGGCGCCGGGAAGGTGTGTTCCTTGATGCGCTCGTAGATCGCGGTCTTGCCCAGGCCGACACGCTCCGTGACCTCGGGCAGCCGGATGATCCGGCGCTGCGGTTGGGTGTTCATGAGAAATGCCTCCCATGCAGTTCGTCGAGCTTCTCGACCTGGTTGCCGGTGAGCTTCGTCACCTCGCCGGCGTGCATGCGATGCGCCAACGTGCGCACGAAGCTGGATTCCCAGTCGTTCAGGTCTTTGGTTCCTAGCAGGCCTTCCAGGCGCTGGATCATGGTGGCGGTGCTGACCATCACGCGGCCTCCCTGATGCTTCCGACCTGGTGGTCCTCGATCCAGTAGGCGGTGATCGACTCCGGCAGCGCGCCCGGCGGCGCCTTGAGGCTCATGAAGACCAGCGCTGTGTCGATCGCCCCGGCTGCGGCCAGGTCGTCCAGCCACCAGAAGAGGCGGTCCCGCTCGGCGCCGATCAGGACGTCAGCCCGGTCCAGCACCAGCAGGCGCATGCCGGTCAGGCGCGAGATTGCCTCCGCCAGCAGCGCGTCCGCGCGCCACTTCTCCGACTCGGAGAACAGGGCGTAGGGCCGGCCGCCGTCGCCGGTGATTGCCATGTCGGCGCCGATGCCGATGCGCATCCACTCGGACTCGGCCGCGGCGCCGGCCAGGCGCTCGTTGATCGGGTCCAGCGCCTCGGACAGCAGCTCTGCCGGGATGCCGCTTGGGCCGAAGGCATCGGCCAGCGCTTCCCAGGCGAACACGTCGGCGTGGTGCTGGGCGGCCTTGGTCGTCTGTTCGGCGGCCTGGGCGATCGCGCGGCGTGCGGCACGCGCGCCTTCCAGTTCCTCGCTGACCTTACCGATAGCGGATTGCAGGATGCTGAGTTCGCCTTCAATCTTGGCGCGCAGCTTGCCGTCGGCGTCACCGGTGTCAGCCGCGGCGTCCTTGCGCAGCAGGGCAAGCTGCTTGGCTGCGGCGTCCGCTGCGTCGCGCTCGGCCGTGCGGCTCTTCAGGGCGTTCGCCAGGACGCTCAGGCTGCGTTCGTACTCGGGCAAGCGTGCCGTGGCTTCGGGGTCGGCCTGGGTGGGCTCGTACTTCGCCAACTGGCCAGCCAGAAAGAGCAGCATGGCGCCGCAATCTGGGCAGGCGCAGGGCATGCCGGCCACCTTGCCGCCGGCGGCGGCCCGTAGCGCCTCAACCTTGGGGCGGAAGGCGTCCAGCTCTGCCTGTGCCCGCTCAACCGATTCCCGCGCCTTGGGCAGTTGGTCCGCCTTGGCCGACAGGTCCGAGATCTGGCGATCGCGGTGCGCACGATGGCGCGCTGCGGCGTCGATCTCGCCCAGCTGGCGTTGCAGGTCGCCTGCCGATGCACTGGCGTCGGTAATATCGGCCTCGCATTCGGCGATCGTCGCTGCCAGGTCTTCAGCGGCCGGGCCGCCGGCCGGCGCGGGTGCGATCCAGTCGGCGGCCTTGACGCTGCCGTAGGTCTCGTTGGTGATCGCACGCCAGGCGCCCTTGGCGGCGGTGGCCTTCGTCTGCGCTTCCTTGGCGGCGGCGTCGAAGCCGGCGCGCACCAGCGGCAGCACGGCTTCGGTCTTCTTCGCATCGCAGCCGCGCGCCACCAGGCGCTCGCGCACCTGGTCGGTGCCGATCTTGATGCCCATCAGGTCGAACAGGAATGCGCGGCGTTCCTTGATGTCCAGGTGGGCGAAGCGCTGGGCGTCCAGCACGAACGGCAGCCGCGGGTCAGCCGGGATGCCCTGTGTGGCCTTGCCCGAGGGCAGGGCCACGCTGTTGGACTGCGGGCCGACGGAAATCACAATCGATCCCGATTCGGTTCCGTCGTGCAGCAGCTGGCCATATTCCTTCTTGAGACTGACGCGCACGCTCTCGCCGGCCAGCGCCATGCGCACGGCTTCCTGGATGCTGGACTTGCCGGCGCCGTTCGGGCCGCAGATGAGCGTCACCTGCGTGGCCGGGCTGATGTCGGCCGCCCGGATGCCTAGGAAGTTGCGGGCGTGGATGTGGGTGAGCTTCATGCCGCTTCCTCTTCGGTGTGCTTTGCGTGCCAGGCCTTCCAGCCCTTCACCCACTGGATGCACAGCGGACCCGCCATCACCGGGCAGTCGCTTTCCGGCTTGCCATCGGCCGCGGCTTCGTAGCCCGCCTCGTACGCCGCGTCGAGTTCGTCTTGCAGCGGCTGGTGTTCGATGCCGATGACCTTGGTCTCGCCGTCGATCACGCCGTCGTCATTGCCAGGGTTACCGGGCATGCCGTCGCCGTCCCCGTCGGTGTATTCCTTGCCGAGGTCCAGGCCGCGCTGGTCGGACTCGCCGCGGACTTCGTCCATGCCGCCCGTGTACGCCTCGGCGTTGGCACTCAGCACCAGCAGCACCGCCTGGCCTTGGGCTTCCGCCAGCTCGTGCAGCGCGGAGACGGACTTGCCGATCTTGACCAGCGCCTGCGCGCCGTCCTTGATGGTGATCTTGTCGAGATCGCCCTGGACGACGGTGCGGCCGTTGGCGGCAATCAGGTGCGTGGCCATCTTCACCGACGCGTCGACGCGGCCGCGCAGGCGGTCGATGATGTCGTCCTGCTTCTTCTGCGAGAGCTTCACCCACGTGTCGGGCAGCATCTTCAGTTCCAGCACCAGCGCAGACAAGAGGTCCTTGCCGACCGTGGTGGCGGTCATGTTCAGGGTTTCGCGCATTTCGGGGGAGTGGCTCATTTCGGTGTCCTGTGGTGGTCGTTCAGCAGGGCGGCGCGGTGGGCCGCCTCTTCGCAGAATTGGGTTCAGTCAGCGTTGATCGGTGCGCGGGCGCGGCGGGCCGCCGGTGCTGCGGCAGTGCCTTCGTCCGCCGGGGAAAGCTCGCGCATGCGGCGCGCGGCAACCTGATTGAGCGTCGCCTTCTGCTTCTCGTCGGGGATCTGCTTGATCAGGCTGCGGGCGTAGTCCAGGTCTTCGATCGAGGCGGCCTGCAGCAGCTCGCGGTTCACGTCTTGGAACGTGGGGGCGTCGCCTGTGCCGGTTTCGGCGTTGTCGTCCGGGCCCGGCTCGCCGTCCTGCGGGTCTACCTCTCCGACTTCCGCTTTTTCGACTTCGGACGAGGCGGCTTGCGCCGGCGCGGGCTTGCGCTCGACGACCTCGGCCGGCGGTGCGGGCTGGGCCGCCGCCGCGCGGGCGCCACCGCGCAGCTCGTCGACCGACGTGCTGGCCACGGTGTACGAACCGTCCGGGTGCAGGTCGATGATGTCCTGCGCTTCCTCGACGGACTGCAGGCCCATCAGCAGCTCGGGCGCGTAGAGCTTCCCGAAAAAGCTGGCGGTTCGGTAGCGCAGCATGACCTCGTCCATGGTCTGCCACTTGCTGCCGTTCTTCGTGTACCAGCCTTCCTTGACCGCCATCTCGATCGACACAGCAGGCGATTCGATGCGCTCGCCGGTTTCCTTCTCGATGGCCCAGGCGATGCAGACCTTGTCGAGGATGCTCACTTTCTTGGTGACGACGTTGCGGTTGCCGTTCTCCCAGACGTTCTCGACGCGCTCGACGGTCTTCTCGCCCAACGCCCTGATGTCGAAGCGCAGCGGCGAGAAGCGGCCGCAGCCGTTCACGGCGGCGATGATCCACTGCGACGACCAGGACGGGCGACCTTCGACGATGTAGAGGTTCTGCATCACCATCAGGGGGTCGGCGCCCATGCGCTGCGCCATGTTCAGCGCGACGACAGCGTTGGCCAGCGCGTTCGGGTTCTCGCGCGATTCCTTGACGTTGCCGTATTTGTCCAGCTTCTCGATCACCTTGCGGTAGGCCGCCGGCACCAAGGTGGAGGAGGCCAGCAGGTTGGCGGCGCGCTGCATGAGTTCGAAGGACTGTGAAGTCCCGAAGCCCATGGTCACGACGGGGGCGGCTTCGCGCACGGCGGGGGCGCGCATTTTTTCGAGGGTTGCGGTTGCGGTCATGGTGGTGGTCTCGCTCAGGACTTGTAGGGGCAGGTGGCGTGCCGCGGGCAGTACTTCGCCGAGCACAGGACGGATTTGCCGTTGCCGTAGAAGGCGCCGGACTGGATGAGGCGGGAGGCGTGCTGCAGCAGGCCCGGCTGCTCTTCGGTGCCCAGCAGCGCCGTGCGCGGCGATTCGATTTCGCCTGTGCCAACGCGTTGCGCTGCGGCGGTCTTGCCGGTGTTCAGCCCGACGATCTGCGCCGGCGCGTTGATGGGCACGCCCAGTGCGTGTTCCGCCAGCAGCTCGTAGACGCCTAGCTGCGGACCGTGGCCGGCGGTCACCGCGGTGCCGTCGGTGCCCACGGCGCGCCCGCCGGTCTTCAGGTCGGAAATCCCAAAACCGGCCTCGGTGGTGCGCACGCGGTCGGTGGTGCCGGTCAGGGCCAGGCCCAGCTCGGGAATTTCCAGGCGTTCGCAGGCAACCTCGACGCCCACGTAGTGCTGGCGCGGCGCGATCTCGGCGCAGTAGCGGGCATGCAGCGCCAGGCCGATGCGCTCGGCGGCGGCCGGGTCGGTGTCGTCCCAATCCACTTCTGCGTTCTTGTCGCGGATCGTGTCGACCAGCGCGCCGGCGGCGTCGTCGGCGGTGATCGGCGCGCCATCGAGCGTGGCCTGGTCGAACAGGCCGGTGCTGGCGTGCACGGCGGTGCCCAGATGCGCGGCAGCGCCCGACGGCATGCGCATGCCCAGGATGTGCTTCGCTTCCCAGCGCGCCGGGCAGTCGAAGAGTTCAGCCAGCGAGCTGGCGCGGATGGTGACGATGTTCATGGTGGTGCCCTCAGTGGATGCGGATGAACTCGGGTTCACCGCTGGCGAGCCAGCGGCCGGTGGGGCGGAAGCCCGCGGCGCGCTGCAGGCGCAGCCAGGCCTCCCAGGTGATTTCAGGGTTCATGTGGTCTTCCGGAAAGAGGTGGGATGGACCAGGACTGGCTCGTCGAAGGCTGCCGCGTAGGCGCAGAACAGGGCGGCCAGGGCGGCGGTGGAGACGAGCCACAGGCAGAAGAGCTGGCCGATGGCGCGGGCGAGGGTGGGGCGGCGCTTCATGTCGCGTCCCCGGTTGCCTTGGCAATGACCGCGGCGCGTTCGTTATCGCGGGCGGGTCCTTGACCGGTGACTGCGGCGCGGGCGTTGCGCTCTGCCCAGACCAGCCTCTGGCTGACGGTCATCAACTGCGAGGCATGGCCGATGATGATGTGGGCCAACTGGAGCTCACGCAGCAACTCGACGCGTGAACTGTCGGCGGCTGCCTGGCGGATAGCGGCTTGAGTTGGGGTCATGGCTGCCCTCAGTCCAGACCGTAGGCGCGGACCACGACGACGTAGTCGAGGCCGTCCCAGTAGCGGCCCACCACGCTCGGCGAGCGGTGCGGGTCGATCAGGTTCTTGCGGTCGAGCGCGGCGGCATAGACCTTGTCCTCGTCGGCACCGCGAAACTCGAAGTGCGGATTGCCGTACATCGTGCGGCTGATTTCACGCACTACCGGCAGGGCATGGCCGCCGCCTGCGCGTTGCTGCGCTTCGAAAGCGCGCTGATAGGCGGCGGCAGGTGGAAGGGCGTTTGGCATCTCTGTCTCCAGCGAACCGCTGCGAACGTCAGCGGCGTGGAGGTAAGTATAGAAACACTAGACAATAGAAGTCAAGGTAATCTATACCGCTGTGCAGAAGGACTATACCTGTTGGGGCGTAGGAAGTTACTTCCGGACGCGCAGACGCAAAAAAGCCGCCTCAAGGGCGGCTGGGGTGTGTGGCGCGGGCAACAAAAAGCCCGCCGGGTGGCGGGCTGATGCTTATGAATTGGCCTAGTGCTAGGCTTCGGGTGGCGAGAGCTTGGCGCTTTCCTTTTCTTCAGACTGTTCGGGGCCCTTCGATTGCTTCTTGCCATTTCCGTTGTCACCGGACGACTGGATTCGTCCAGTTAGAAACGCCGACAAGATGGCGACGCCAAGCACGGTAGCAACTGCGATGGCTGCTTTCTCAAAGCCGAAATACGCCAACCCAAACGTAACAACAAGTAGGAAGACTGTGAGGCCGATAGCTGAGTTCCTGTTCTTGTTGTCACGCGTAACATCATCGCGTGAGCGCTGCTCCTGAATCGTCATGGCCCGTTCTTGGAGGGCCATTTGCCTTTCTTCCATTCTGCGCTGGTGCGCACCGTTGGCTTGGAACTCGTCAAAGAGAATCTTGGCTGAGCCTGGAAGTACCTTCTCATAGTGCTGGACGTGCTTCGGATGAGGGGTGGGTCCGAAGAAAGATTCCGCCTGCAATACCTGATGGACGATGCGCTCTACTCGCTTCTCCTCCGCGAGTTCGAACTTTCCGTCTTCCGGAATTGACTCCGCCGGCGCAACGGCCGGCGGTGAGTCTTGCTGAGGGGCCTCCACGACGGATGCCCCATGGTACTTATCTTGCTCGGGCCTTTTCTCTTCGGTCATGTACGATGGAAAAAGTATTTACTGTCGAGCGCAGCTGGCCGCCGGTCTTGTTCCAGGCACCTGCAAGAGTTGCTTTGGACTTGAAGGGCTGGACGACGACTTCTCGCTTCACGCCCGTTGGCGCTACATCGAATGCATGCGGCAACGCGCCAAAGGCTAGTTGTAGTCCTCGCGCGAAGTTGCGTTTCATTTCGCTATCTCCCGAATGGTCTACGGCGCACTTCTAAGACACTTCTCACCATTTATGACCACTTCTGTGAAGCGAAGTTTAGCATCGATGCATAAGATTTTGTGCGCGCATACGATTCTCTACGAACATTGGCGAACGCCGGCGGAAGTAACTTCTGCGCATCGCTTGGCCTGAGTTTCTATGTCAAAACATGACTCAGTGGCGGCAACTCAGCGGCTCCAGTGAGGGTTTCTACGTAGAAACCTGCATTTGAAATCAATTTCAAATGCATTTTGCAGCACTTTGTGGGGTGTGTCAGCCTGTCACTTTCCGGCAAGTAACGCGACTAGTCCGGCCGCCAGGCCGACGACTTCACAATACCAGCGACATACTGCAGCCGCTCGATCTGGTCCTGCGGGATGCGAACCATGCCGTGCCGTTCGTTGACCGACGACAGGTGCACCACACCGTCGCGCACGTAGGCCAGTTCCTTGACCATGACGCGGCCATCCTGGGACTTGACCAGAACCTCGTCGCCGTTGGTGACTGCATGGTTTGGCTCGACCACGACAAACTCGTTGTGCTTCACCCTGGGCCGCATTGAGTCGCCGTTGCAGCGCAGGCCGTACGCGTCCGGGTCCAGGGTCGGAAACACCAGGAACCCATCCCCGTGGCCGACGGGGTATTCGATGTCTGAGAAGTGCCCGTTGTCGCCGAGCTGTGCCATGCCAACCACTGGAATGCGCCTGTAGCTGCTTGTTGGGATAGGGACGGTGTCAAAGGGAAGGCTCGGCTCGTCCAGCTCAGCCTCGACCTGGTTGCGCAGGGTCGGATCGCCCTTGCCGCTGATAAGCCAGGCGGGGCTATAGCCGTAGGCTTCCTGCAGCTTCACAGCATGATGAAGCTGCAGCTTTGGCGCATCCGATTCCAGCCATGACCGTACGACCGCCGCCTCGACGCCCAGCAGAGCGGCAAGCGCATTCACATCCAGGTGTTGTTCCACCAGAACGATCTGCAGGCGCTCAGCTGGCGTGCTGCCGCGCTCGACGCCCGGCGCTAAGGGCGCGAGGATGCTTGGCTCGGAACTGGGGCGACGCAACTCTGCGGCTAGTCTTGGGCTGATCGTTTCGAGATCGACGCCCAGGCCTTTTGCGAAGCCCTGTGCGACTTTTGTGGTGAGAGGGATCTGGCCGGCCAAGTACTGATTGATCTGCTGGCCTATCTCATAGCGGCGGCTGAACTCTTCGATGCTGAGTCGGCCGCGGTGCTGGGTGAAGAGGTCGCGGAGACGGTCCGCATCCTCCTTTTGCCACGCGACGAGCGTCCCAGCGCCCTGGACTGGGGTGGGTGCGTCCTGGCCAATTGGTAAGCCGCTCAAGTCAGCGATCGCGCTGAGTTGGGCAAAGCTGGCCTCATGACGACCATTTTCCCATGCCGAGATATTCCCTTTCGTGAGGCCGAGTCTCTCCGCGAGCTGTTCCTGCGTGAGGCCAGCCTTCTTTCGGGCGAGACGGATCCAGGACTTCATTTCCATCGCGCGATGGTACAGAGAATCTAAACAGGGAAGGTCTACGTTTTCTTTACCATCATGTCTAGACGTTCTATACTTACCGGAAACTTGGACCGGATTCGGAATCATGAGCGATCACCCCGTAAAGCGAGCTGCCGCGCTGGCAGGCGGCTATGAAAAGTTGGCGAAGGCCCTGGGCGTCACCAGAGGCGCTGTGCATCAGTGGCTTGATGAGGGCCGGCAAGTTCCCGCAGAGCACTGTCCCAAGATCGAACTGATCACCGGCGGCAAGGTGACCTGCGAAGAGTTGAACGACAAGGTTGACTGGGGGTTCGTGCGCTCGTCGCGCGATTTGCCGTCAGAGCGCGGCGCGCGGAAGGGCGGGAAGCCGAAGGCTGACGCTCACGAATCGCATCCTGAGGCTGCGTGATGAAGCCCGCAATCCACACATCGGACTGCGCAGTCCACAACGAGCCGGCGTATCCGGCCGGCCCATGCACGTGTGGGGCCCAGGCTAGAGCTGAGCGTAGATGGTTTGCATGGCTGGGTCTCCTCGCTTGTATCCAGGCCGCGCGCTTTGTACGGAACCTGAAGTGGCGAGCATCGAAAGTATTTCGTCGGTCCGCAGCAGCTTCCATCCAAGCTCGTGAGACTGCGAGCCGCCTGCAGTCTGATAGCAACGAAGAAGGGCGTGACCGTGACGATCGAGGCCATACGCGTGCGGCTCGACCGCGCGAGACCAACCATCGTACGTGAGTTGAATGACGCGCCGGTTGTTGATCGCGGAGATCAATTCCTGGTGAAACCTGTGAAGGCTCATGCATCCCCCTTATGTGGGCGGTTGAGAAGGTCAGATGTCTTGATTGTTCCACATCTGAGGGGATGCACCTTTTGATAAAAGCGCGGCGTGACCGCGCGTTGATTGGCGAGCCTGCGAGGGCTTGACCGGGGGAATTGCCATGCTGCGCACGACGCAGTCGGTTGCGTTTGGCTTGTCTGCGAGCCTGCCTGCTCAGGCGCGTTTGCGCCGGTCTGGCTGCCGCCTTCAGCGGCGCCAGGTGGTAGCACCCATTTCCCATTTTCTTTTTCTCGCCGGCTGCGCGCCGGCTGTCTTGTTTCGTTGTGTGAATCGTATGAACCTCTTTGAGCACTTGGGAGCATCACATGCCTAGCCTGGAATCCATGGTGCTGAACCGTGTTGCTCCGCTCACCCAGAAGAAGGTGGCCGAGCGCATCGGCGTCGAGCCGACCAACTTTTCCCGGTTCCTGAACAACAGCGGCCACCGGCTGACGTTCGCCGAGTTCTGCCAGCTGTTCGACGTGCTCGAGCTGGACGTGGTCGCGCCCGGGGACGACAGCATGGTTTGCCTGCCGCGCGAGGAATACCAGGCGCTGCGCACGCTGGCCCGGAAAGGTCTGGAGGTGGCGTGATGGACCAAGGCGATACGGTCACTCGCCCAATACTGCGCTACCACGGCAGCAAGTTCCGTCTGGCGCCATGGGTGATGGGCTTCTTTCCGGCCCACTGCAGCTACGTTGAGCCGTTCGGCGGCGGAGCTGGGATCCTGCTGCAAAAGAACCGCGTGCCGGCCGAGTGCTACAACGATCTCGACCGCCCGGTGGTGAACGTCTTCCGCGTGCTGCGGGACCCCGACACCGCGCTCGAGCTGCAGCGCCGTGTTTCGCTCACACCGTTCTCACGAGACGAATTCGACTGGTCGTACGAACCGGCCATCGACGCCGTTGACAGCGCGCACAAGATGATCGTGCGCTCGTTCTTCGGCCACGGCAGTGACAGTGCAACGCGCAGCTGCCGCACCGGCTTCCGATCGAAGCTGACCGATGGTCGCGGCCTGCCTTCCTCCGAGTGGATGCGCTGGCCCGACGCCATCCCGTCATTCACGCGGCGCCTACAGGGAGTACTGCTGGAAAACCGGGACGCGCTCGAGGTAATCGCGCGCATGGACCACCCTGACACGCTGATCTACGCGGATCCGCCATACGCCCACAGCACCAGGTCGGCAATTCAGGGGCGCTCGGCAAAGACGCATGGCTATCGGCACGAGATGAGCGACGACGACCACAGGCAGCTCGCCGCAGTACTGCACGCGACCGGTGCGATGGTGGTGCTTTCCGGCTACCCGAGCGGCCTCTATGACGACGAGCTGTTTGCCGACTGGGAACGCCACGAACGTCGCCACATGGCAGACGGTGGGCGAGCGCGCACGGAAGTCGTATGGCTCAACCCCGCGTGCTCGGCTGCTCTTGAACGCGAGAGGTCGCAGTTGAGGTTGCTGGCATGAGCAAGAAGAACGACACATGGATGCCGCTGTACATCGGCGACTACCTGGCCGATACGTCGCGCCTCACGACTGAGCAGCACGGCGCCTATCTGCTGATCCTGATGGACTATTGGCGCAACGGGCCGCCCCTGGACGACGACGAAGAGCTGGCGACGATCGCGAAGCTGTCCCTATCCCAGTGGCGCAAGCACGCCCCAAAGATCCGGTCGCTGTTTCATTCCCAGGATGGGCGCTTGGTCCAGAAGCGTGCAGAGGAAGAGCGCTCGAAGGCAGGCCTCATCAGTAACAAACGGCGCGAGGCTGGTAAGCAAGGCGCTGCGAAACGCTGGGGCAAAGATGGTGGCAAAACGGATGACAAACAGATGGCAAATGCCATGGCAAACGGCATAGCAAATGGTATGGCAGACCCATCGTCTGAGCCATGGCAAAACGATAGACCGTCACAATCACATATACATAAAAACAAAAGCTATAGCGGCGGCGTAGGTAGTTCACAGGGGGTAGGGCCTGTGGATAACCCCGATTCGCCGCCGCCGCTTTCCGCTGACGCGATCGGCGAACAGCTGGTGCTGCTCGAGGCCGAGCGGGGCAGGGCGTTGCGCCTGTCCTCGCGCGCGCACGAGGCGTTGCTCCGGCTTGAGGCCCGCCACGTCGCGTTGCCGGTGTTGCTCCGGGCTCATGCCCTCGCGTGCGCGCGAAGGGCTGCCGACGGGGACCCGTCACCGGTGAACCCTGGGTTCCTCGAACCGTTCGTCGACGAGGCCATGGCGCCAGGGCAGGGCGCCGGCACCGCGGCGGATTGGGACGAGACCACCGAGGGCGTGCAGGCCAAGGCCAGTGAGCTGGGCATCCCGCCGCAGCAGGACGGCGAGGCATGGCTCTGGTTCCGGCTGCGGGTCATCCGCGATTCCGGCGAGCAGCACCGCATCGAGCGCGAGGTCAGCAAGGCCGAGCGCATGAACCCCAACGAGTTCGAGCGGGTGTACCGGCTCATGTACGGCATCGCGCCGGGTCAGGTGGCAGCATGACGCAATCGCTTTTCGATCAAGCCAGGCCCGCGCTGCGCCGCGTGGCCTTCACCATCCCGGGCCAGCCGATTGCCAAGGGCCGGCCCAAGTTCGCGCGCCAGGGCGCCTTCGTGCGGACCTACACGCCGGAGAAGACGGCCAGCTACGAGAACCTGGTCGAGCTGTCCGCGACGCAGGCCATGTCCGGGCGCCCGCCCTTCGACGGTCCGGTCGAGCTAACGCTGGAGATCCGGCTGCAGATTCCCGCCAGCTGGTCCAAGAAGCGCCAGCTTCTGGCCGAGGCCGGTCAGGTCGCAGCGACCAAGAAGCCGGACGCCGACAACGTGCTCAAAGCCGTCAAGGACGGCATGAACGGCATCGTATGGATCGACGACGCGCAGGCGGTCGAATACCGCATCAGCAAGCGCTATGGCACGACGCCGGGCGTGCGCGTCATCGTGGAACAACTGCCGCTGCAGGCGGCGTGAGGAATGAATTTGACGGGGGAAAACATGACGGAAGAACGCCTCTTCGACAGCTCGCACGCCGCTTTGGTGTTCGCGTTCAACTACTCGGGCCAGCAGTACCAGGCCTCGGCGATGAACAAGGCTATGACGCCGGCCATCGGCTCGGGGAAGGGACTGGTAGGCGTCGACGGTGCTGCGCAAGCCGGAATGATCCGCTCCGAACTGGGCATGCTGCCCGAGCTGCACCAGGCAGTGCTGACAGCACGCTGTGCGCCGCGGGACATCCTCTGCGACTGCGGCCGCCCGTGCTGCTCAGCACGCCGTGCGAACCCGGAATGGGAAGCGGCCATCGTCTGGCTGACCGACCGCGCCATGCAGCAGCTGTCCGGCACGTTCTCGCACTACCGCGTCCGCCGGTCGATCCTGGAGAAGATCTTCGGCGTCCGGGTCGACCTGCAGCAGATCGCGGAAGACTGCGGCGCGCACCGCAACACGGTCAGTGCCCACAACACCAAGCTGAAGGTCTGGATCGAAGGCGAGAAAAAGCGCGGATTGATGGCCGCGCCCGGGGTTGAATCGGTTGCCTGGACCGCCATCGACATCCGTCTGAAGGCGGCGGCGATGGTGAAAATCGAAGAGGTGGCTTGACATTGTGCATTTCATGCACAAAAATCGCCTCAATTCGATACACCTCCGAACTACGTCCAGAGCCCGCCGAGCGATAGCCAGCGGGCTTTCTTGCTTTACAGCTTCTGGAGATGAGTCGTCAATTCAGAAATCAGTGAGCCGATGAAAGCAGCGGCATCCTTCCCGCCTTCGGTTTTGTCACCGTACTTGCTGAAGTTTTCGAAGTCCAGGGCGCCTGAACTGATTGCCTTCTCGACCATCTGGACTGCCTGACTTACTGCTTCGTCACGATTGTAGTAGCTCACTGTTGGCTCCTGTGTTAGGCCGCATGGGCGGCAACCGGATTCTATCGTCTGGATGTGAATTCACGGCGACTTCCAATGCTTGATCAGCGGTCAAGGATGAAGAGTCCCTTGTCCCGCGACATTACCGTTTGTCTCCTCCACCCCCTTCCAGGTGGTTCGCCCGGCCACCCGTCCGGGCGTTTTTGTTTGCCGTCCTCCGCATTTCTACCGCGTATGAAAAAGGCCAATCAGCTCGCTATCCGCTACCGCGCGGCGAGCGACCTGGTGCGGTACGAGCGGAATGCGCGGACGCACAGCGCGGCCCAGGTCGAGCAGATCAAGGCGTCACTGCGCCAGTTCGGCTGGACCAACCCGGCGCTGACCGCGGGCGACGAGCTGCTGGCTGGCCACGGCCGGCTGGAAGCGGCCACGCAACTGTGGGCCGACGGCGAGACCATCGCCAACTGCCCGACGCCGGGCGAGGTGCCCACGGTCGACCTGTCGCACCTGACGACGGACGAGCGGCGCGCCTACATCCTCGCGGACAACAAGCTTGCCGCGAACGCCGGCTGGGACGTTGACCTGCTGGCCGGCGAGCTGCTGGACCTGCGCGACGCGGGCTTTGACCTGTCGTTGACCGGGTTCGATGCCGGCGAGCTGGCCGAGCTGCTGGATCCCCAGCAACCCGGGCCCGGTGGTGGTCAGTCTCTGGCCGAGCGCTTCATGGTTCCGCCGTTCAGCACGCTCAACGCGCGCGACGCGGCGTGGCAGGACCGAAAGAAGGCCTGGCTGGCGCTGGGCATCCAGTCCGAGCTGGGCCGCGACGCGCCGGCGTACGCCTCAGCGTCTGAGCACCAGAAGGCAGGCGGCCCGGCCACGCAGCACAGGACCAGCGTGTTCGATCCGGTGCTGTGCGAGCTGGCCTACCGCTGGTTCTGCCCGGCCGGCGGCCTGGTGCTGGACCCGTTCGCGGGCGGCAGCGTGCGCGGCATCGTCGCGGCGCGGCTGGGCCGGCAGTACGTGGGCATGGAGCTGCGCCCCGAACAGGTCGAGGCCAACCGCGGCCAGCTGGGCTTGCTGCAGCCGGAAGACCCGGCGCCCGCCTGGCACGTCGGCGACAGCCGGCAGATCGGCCGGCGCCTGGCCGATGTCGAGGCCGATTTCGTGTTCTCGTGCCCGCCATATGCGGATCTGGAACGCTACTCGGATGACTCGGCCGACCTGTCCACGATGAACTATCCAGCCTTCCTGACGGCCTACCGCGAGGTGATCGCGGGCGTCGTCGGCCAGCTCAAGCCAGACCGCTTTGCCTGCTTTGTGGTCGGCGACGTGCGCGAGAAGCGCGGCACTGGGGTCTACCGCAACTTCGTCTCCGACACCATCGAGGCATTCTTCGACGCCGGCACGCAGCTGTACAACGAGGCTATCCTGCTGACCGCCTACGGCAGCCTGCCCATCCGGGCCGGCAAGCAGTTCGCGGCGAGCCGGAAGCTGGGTAAGACGCACCAGAATGTCCTGGTGTTCGTGAAGGGCGACTGGAAGAGGGCGGTGGCCGCATGCGGCGACGTGGACGTGTCGGACGACCTGTTCCCCGAAGCCGAGGACTGAGAGTTTCACCATGGCGGGACGCAAACCATTCCAGCCGACCGACGAAGACCGCCGTGTGGTGACGTCGCTCGCCGGCTTCGGTGCGCCGCACGAGTACATCGCCACTCAGGTGATCAACCCGCAGACCGGCAAGCCGCTGACGGCCAAGACGCTTCGTGTGCATTTCCGGGCCGAGCTGGACAGTGCGGTGGGCAAGACGAACGCCCTGGTGGCCCAGTCGCTGTTCAAGCACGCCACCGGCACCGGCAAAGGCGCTGTGGCTGCCGCCATCTTCTGGATGAAGGTGCGAGCAGGATGGAAGGAGCCGGCTCAAGGGATCGAACTGACAGGCAAGGACGGCGGGCCGGTCGAGCAACGAACCACTGTCGTCGATGAAAAACAGGTCGCAGCCGCCGTCGCCAAGCTCGAGGACGAGTATTGACCCAGCCGTCGAGCGAGCCGTTCTGAAGGCGAAGTGCGAGCGCGACCACCTGTTTTTCAGCCGGTACTTCTTCAAGCACCGCCAGGGCATCAAGTTCCTGGTGAACTGGCACCATGTGCTGATCTGCGACACGGTGCAGCGCGTCATCGATGGCGAGCTCAAGAACGTCGTCATTAACGTGCCGCCGGGCTCGTCGAAGACGGAGCTGGTGGCGATCAACCTGATTGCCCGGGGGCTGGCGCGCAACCCGCGCGCGCGTTTCCTGCACATCTCGTATTCGGATGATCTGGCGCTGCTGAACAGCGAGACGGCACGCGAGATTGTCGGGTCCGACGAATACCAGGCGCTGTGGCCGCTGGCTATCGCGCCAGACGCAAAGTCGAAGAAGCGCTGGAACGTCATTGCCGACGGCAAGAAGGCGGGCGGGGTGTACGCGGTATCGCTGGGTGGCCAGATTACCGGCTTCCGCGCGGGTCACATGACCGACGGATGGCAGGGCGCCATCATCATCGACGACCCGCTGAAGGTCGAAGACGCGTACAGCAAGCCGAACCGCGACAAGGCAAACCGCAAGCTGCTGTCCACGGTGAAGAGCCGGAAGGCCAACCCGGACACGCCGATCATCGTGATCATGCAGCGCCTGGCCGAGGAAGACCCGACGGGCTTCATCAAGGCCGGCAAGGTGCCGGGCGACTGGGAATTCATCGAGATCCCGGCACTGATCACCGACGAGTATGTCGAGGCGCTGCCCGAGCGCGTGCGCGAGATGGTCGAGCGCGGCGAGGCAGACGAGGACGGCCGGTTCAGCTACTGGCCCTACAAGGAACCGCTCGACGACCTGCTTGCTAGCGAGAAGGCTGACCGCTACGTTTTCAGTGGGCAGTACATGCAGCGCCCCAGCCCGCTGGGAGGCGGCATCATCCGTAGCGCCAACTTCGGGCGGTACACGGTGGCGCCCGAGCTGCACAAGCGCGTTATCTATGCCGACACGGCACAGAAGACCGCCGAGCGGAACGATTACAGCGTGCTGCAGTGCTGGGGGCACGGCAAGAACGGCCGCATCTACCTGCTGGACCAGATTCGGGGAAAGTGGCCGGCGCCCGAGCTGCGGCAGAAGGCCATCGACTTCTGGAACAAGCACCTGCCGTACGACTTTCACTTCGGTGCGGCGCTGGTGAAGATGCGCGTCGAGGACAAGGCCAGCGGCACCGGGCTGATCCAGGACATCCAGGCGTCGGGGAACATCCCAGTCGAGGGGATCGAGCGGCATCGCGACAAGCTGGTGCGCGTCATGGACGTGGTCAGCTACATCGATGCCGGCCTGGTCGTGATCCCTGAGGCGGCCGAGTGGGTGAGCGATTTCACGCAGGAATGCGACGCCTTCACGCCTGACGACACGCACGCGCACGACGATCAGATCGACCCGATGGTGGACGCGATCAACGACATGCTGGCCGGCGGCCGGTCGCTGGACATCTGGACCAAACTCGGACAGCAATGAACCGTAACCAACGCAAAGCGCTACAACGGGCGCACAAGGCCAACGTGGCCGCGTCCGCGAACGCCAAGCGCTGGATCAGCGGCGACAGCTTCCAGAACTTCGAGGCGCGGGTCGGGCTGGGCACCAACAACCAGGCCTCGCAGTACAGCTACGGCTTCGACTTCATCAGCCGCAACCGTGTGCAGCTGGAAGCCATGTACCGCTCGTCGTGGGTGGTCGGCCAGGCTGTGGACGTGGTTGCCGAGGACATGACGCGCGCAGGCCTTGATCTGGACGCTGATCTCGACCCGGGCGACCGCGACAAGCTGACCGCCGGCTTCGAGCGCATGGCGCTATGGGATCGGATCAACGACACGATCAAGTGGGGCCGGCTGTACGGCGGCGCCATCGCGGTGATGCTGATCGACGGGCAGAACCCGTCGACACCGCTGCGGCCGGATACGGTCAGCCGGGACCAGTTCAAGGGCCTGTTTGTCCTGGACCGGTGGCTGGTGCAGCCATCCCTGACCGACCTGGTCACGGAAATGGGCCCGGACATGGGCATGCCGCGCTACTACGACGTGGTGGACGACAGCATTGCCCTGCGGCGCCAGCGCATCCATTACAGCCGCGTGCTGCGGATCGACGGTGTCGAGCTGCCGTACTGGCAGAAGATCAGCGAGAACCTGTGGGGCCAGTCGGTGATCGAGCGGCTGATCGACCGGCTGGTAGCGTTTGACAGCACCACCGTCGGCGCCGCGCAGCTTGTCTACAAGGCTCACCTTCGCACGCTGAAGGTGGAGAAGCTGCGCGAGGTTATCGCCATGGGCGGCCCGGCGCTCGAGGCACTGATCAAGAACGTGGACATGATCCGCCGGTTCCAGTCGAACGAAGGCTTGACGCTCGTTGACGCGGCCGACGACATGCAAACGGATACGTACCAGTTCTCCGGGCTGGACAACGTGCTGATGCAGTTCGGGCAGCAGCTGTCCGGCGCGCTGCAGATCCCGCTGGTGCGCCTGTTTGGCCAGTCGCCTGCAGGGCTGAACAGCACCGGCGAATCGGACCTGCGGACGTACTACGACAACATCAAGCAGCAGCAGGAGCGCCGATTGCGGGCGCCGCTGACGCGGCTGTTCGAAGTGCTGGTTCGGTCGGAGCTGGGCACCAAGCCTCCGAAGGGCTTCGCCTACCAGTTCACGTCGCTGTGGCAGCTGTCGGACACCGAGAAGGCCAACAACGCCAAGACGGTGACCGAAGCCGTGACCACAGCGCTGGATGCCGGCCTGATCGACGCTGCGACCGGCATGAAGGAACTGCGCCAGTCCAGCCACGCGACCGGCATCTTCACGAGTATCACCGATGAGCAGATCACGGAAGCGGAGAACGAGCCGCCGCCGGAACCGGAGCTGAGCCTTGACCCTGACAACGGACCGCAAGAAGGGCCGGAAGAACCCGGTCAAGCTCGCCGGGCCGGAAAGGCAGTACAGGACGCCGCTCCGGAAAGTGGCGGAACAGGTCGGGGTTATCGTCAATGGCTTTCCGCCTGGCGATCCCGCCTACGTTCCAACGATTGAGCAGATGCTGCGCCGGTACGCCGAGGCCCTGACACCGTGGGCCGAGGCGACCGCGGCGCGCATGCTCTCCGACGTCAATCGACGCGATGAGGCAGCCTGGATGGAACAGGCCAAGGAACTGTCCCGCGCGCTGCGGCAGGAGATCCGGACGGCGCCCACCGGCGCCACCATGCGCGCGCTGATGGCCGAGCAGGTTGGGCTGATCAAGTCCATCCCGCTGGAGGCTGCCGAGCGCGTGCACCGGCTGACGATCGAGGGGCTGGAGAACAGCACCCGCGCGACGGAGATCTCAAAAGCCATCCAGGCGTCGGGCGACGTGGCCAAGAGCCGCGCTGACCTGATCGCCCGGACGGAAGTGGCACGCGCCGCGTCGACGCTAACGGAGGCGCGCGCGCTGCATGTCGGCTCGCCTGGCTACTTCTGGCGGACGTCCGGCGACGCGGACGTGCGCGACTCGCACCGCAAGATGAACGGCCAGTTCGTGGCCTGGAACGACCCGCCGACGCTGGACGGCATGACGGGGCACGCCGGGCAGTTTCCGAACTGCCGCTGCTACCCCGAACCCGTGATTCCCGAGGACTGAAATGCGCTTCTACACCGTGCAGAAGCTGGGCCCGAAACGCTCGCTGACGCCCGAAGGCTTCCTGCTGTGCGAGGAAGTGCCTGTCGCGCGTACCGGCGAGATGCTGTACGGCCCCGGGGAGGTGCCGGTCGAACCCGGCCCGGACGGCCTGATCCGCATCAGCCGGACGCCGGATGAGGTCTTCCGGCCCAAAACGCTGGCGAGCTGCATCGGCAAGCCGGTGACGCTGGACCACCCCGACGACTTCGTCACGCCGGCCAACTTCGCCGCGCTGGGGAAGGGCGCCATGCTCAACCTGCGCCGCGGCACAGGCATCGAAGACGATCTGCTAATCGCGGACCTGCTGGTCACCGATCAGGCAGCGATCAAAGCGGTCCAGGACGACGGGATCGAAGAAGTCAGCCTCGGCTATGAGGCCGACTACGAACAGGTATCACCCGGCCGCGGGGTGCAGCGGAACATCGTTGTCAACCACGTAGCCCTCGTTGAGCGCGGCCGGTGCGGCCCGCGCTGCGCGATCGGCGATAAGGAACCCGAAGACATGAAGACCAAAGACAGCAAGCCCAAGGGCAAGCGCACCGTGTGGGACCGCCTGATGACGGCCTTCAAGGCTGGCGATGAAGCCGCCATGGAGGAGGCCATCGAAGAGGCCAAGGCCAACGACGAGGAATCCGAGGAAGAGCGCGAGGCGCGCGAAGCCAAGGAAAAGGAGGCTAAGACCGGCGACGCGCTGGGCCAGATCCTGAAGGCCGTGAAGGGACTGGATTCCCGCCTGGCCAAGATCGAGGCCCGCGACTCGGAGAAGGAAAAGACCGACGACGAGGACGAGGAAGACCCGGAAAAGAAGAAGACCGGGGACGATGGCGACCTGACCAACGCCGAGACCGCCGGCAAACTGAATCAGGCCGAGGTCGACCTCTACACCGGCGACGCCGCGGCCAGTATCCCGTCGCGCGCGGAGATCCTGGCGCCCGGCATCAAGCTGCCGACCCTGGACGCCAAGATGGAAACCAAGGACCGCGCCGCAGCGCTGTGCAAGTGCCAGCGCAAGGCTCTGGACCTGGCCTACCAGACCGACGCCGGCAAGAAGGCCATCGGCCCGTTCCTGGGCGGCCTGACGGCTGACTTCGAGAAGCTCCCCGCCGCCCTGGTGCACGCCGCCTTCATGGGTGCCAGCGAGCTGGCGAAGGCGCGGAACAACGCCGGCAACAGCCGCAGCGCCGCGCCCACGCGCGACTTCGGCAAGGCCCGCACCGTGGCCGACATCAACGCAGCCAACCGCAAGTACTGGGCCGACCGGTCCGCCAACTAAGGAGTCCCACATGGGCAACGCAATCCTGTATCGCATGGCCTCGGGCATTCCGGGCGACATCTCGCGCCAGTCGCAGGCCACCGTCGAGGCGCAGATCCTGAACTCAGCTCTGCCGTTTCCCGGCTACGGCCTGTTCGGCAAGATCGCTGCCAGCAAGTTCGTGCCGATCGCCGGCGGCGACACCGCCGCTGCGGTCTATGGCCTGCTGGTCCGCCCGTACCCGACCACGGGCGGTGCCGGTTCGGAACCGCTGGGCACGGCCACGCCGCCCACCACTGGTGTCGCGGACGTGCTGCGTCGCGGCTACATGACCGTCAAGAACAACGCTGGCACGCCGGCCATCGGCGCCCAGGTGTATGTCCGTGTCGCTACGCCCGCCGCTGGCAAACCGGTTGGCGGTATCGAAGCCGCTGCCGACGGCGCCAACACCATTGCCGTGACGGGCGCCACGTTCATGAACGCGGGCGATGCCAACGGCAACGTCGAAATCGCCTTCAACATCTAAGGGGTCACCCAGAATGAGCAAAATCATCGTTCCGCGCATGGCAGCGGCGGCCGCGATCGCCATGGTCAACGCCCCTGCGATCATCCGCGCCCGCACGCGCGACAACATGCTGACGTTCGACAGCCGCACGATCGACAGCACCGGCGCCTTCCTGATCGGCGAGCTGGAACGCCTGGACCAGACGCTGCACGGCCCGCTGGCCTCGGTGACCTGGTCCCGCGACATCGACCTGCGCGAGGACGTGTCGATCGCCGACGAAACCTCGTCGTTCACCAACTCCAGTTTCGCGGCCGCCGGCGGCGCGTCGCCCAACGGCAAGTCGTGGATCGGCAAGGACGCCTCGGCCATTGCCGGCATCGCGCTGGACATCGGCAAGACGGCGAACCCGCTGACTCTGTGGGGCATGCAGATCGGCTGGACCATCCCCGAGCTGGAAAGCGCCCAGAAGCTGGGCCGCCCGGTCGACCAGCAGAAGTTCGCCGGCATGCAGCTGAAGCACAACATGGACGTCGACGAGCAGGTGTACATCGGCGATACCGTGCTGGGCGTCACCGGCCTGGTGAACAATGTCACCGTGACCAACCTGTCGAACGCCGCCACCGGAAACTGGGCCACGGCCACGCCGGACCAGATCGTGGCGGACATCAACGAGCTGCTGACGAGCGTCTGGGGCGCGTCCGCCTACGCGTACTGCCCGTCCGAACTGCGCCTGCCGCCGGTCAAGTTCGGGATCCTGGTGAGCCGCAAGGTCAGCGACGCCGGCAACATCAGCGTGCTCGAGTACGTGAAGCAGAACACGATCTCGAACTCGATCAACGGCCGCCCGCTGAACATCCAGCCTCTGAAGTGGCTGTTCCAGCGCGGTACGGCGAGCGCCGATCGCATGATGGCGTACACCAAGGAGCAGGACAAAGTCCGCTTCCCGATGGTGCCGCTGCAGCGTACGCCGCTGGAATACCGCGACATCCGCCAGCTCACCACCTACTTCGGCCGCCTGGGCGTGGTCGAGGTCGTGTACCCCGAGCTGATCGGCTACCGCGACGGCATCTGACGGGAGAGCGACATGCCGAAGATCTACATCAAGAAGGCCTTTACCCTGCAGCACGAGGGCGAGAAGCACGAGTTCGCGGTGGGCAACCACGAGGTGCCAGCCGCGATCGCCGCACACTGGTTCGTGAAGGCGCATACCGGCGACGAACCGGCGGGCGGTAGCGAGGCTGAGCCGAACGACCTGGCCGAGCAGCGCGCTGCGCTGGATTCCGCGGCCCAGTTGCTGGAAGGGCGCGCCGAGCAGCTGAAGCAGCTCCAGGACGAACTGGCCGACCGCGAGAAGGCCATCGCCGCGCGCGAGCAGGCCGCCGACCAGCGCGAAGCCGACCTGGCCAAGCGCGAGGCTGCGTTGGCAGAGCGCGAGCAGGCCGCCGACAAGGCAGCTGCTGACGCGGCCAAGGCGGCGAAGTCGTCGAAATGAGGGGTATGATGCCTCGCAAGAGGCATCACCCATCCGCCTATGACACCGAGCCAGTTCCGACAGGACTTTCCCGAGTTCACCGACACAGCGAAATACCCCGACGCAACAGTCGAGTTCTGGCTGACCGTGTCGGCGTCGCTGGTCAACGCGTGCCGCTGGGGTGTCCTGACCGACCAGGGCATCGAGCTCTGCACGGCCCACCACCTGGTGCTGGGCGCCCGCGATGAGCAGGCAGCCAACGTCGGCGGCATCCCGGGCCAGATGACAGGCCCGCTCTCTTCGAAAGCCGTCGACAAGGTCAGCGCCAGCTACGACACCGGCGCGGCGACCATCGACGACGGCGGATTCTGGAACCTGACCACCTACGGCGTGCGGTACCTGACCCTCGCCAAGATGATGGGCGCCGGCGGCATCCAGCTGTAGCGCGCGCCGCCCATCGGGAGTTCCCCATGGGCGTCATGAAGGTGGACCGGCTGAAGGCGGTCCTGCAGTCCATCAATGGTCTCGTCGACAAGCAGGTCCTCATCGGCGTGCCGGACAGCACCGCCGGCCGCAAGGACGACGGCGAGCCGCTCAGCAACGCTGAGATCGGATACATCCAGGAGACTGGATCACCAGCCAACAACTTGCCGGCCCGGCCGTTCCTCGTGCCGGGTGTCGCTGCTGCGCAGTCCAAAACGCTGCCGCAGCTGCAGAAGGGCGTGGAGGCAGCGCTCGACGGCGATCTGGAGGCCGTCCAGCGCCGGCTCAGTTCTGCCGGCCTGGTGGCGCAGGCGTCCGTCCGAAAGCGCATCAACAGCGGCATCACCCCGGCGCTGAGCGAGGCGACCCTGCGCGAGCGCGCGCGGCGTGGCCGCAAGGGCGCCGAGGAAGAGCTGGCGCGGCGCGCCGCCGGTGAAAAGCCAGGCACCGATCTGGCCAAGCCGCTGATTGACACCGGCCAACTCAGGAACGCGATCACCTATGTGATCCGCAAAAGGAAGTAGGCCATGGCGCTACTCGACGTGACCGACGTCCTGCTGGACCCGGATTTCATGGACACCGGCCTGGTGTGCAACCGGATGACGCAGACGGTGGACGACCACGGCCGCGCGATCAATACGGTGACGGCAAGCCCGTTCGCCGCGGTGGTCACCAGCGACAACGGCGACGTCCTGCACCGGAACGCCGACGGCAGCCGGATCATCGGTTCCATCACCGTGCACACGCCGTTCCGGCTGTCTGACGGTAGCACCGGCCAGGACGCCGACGAGATCGTCTGGCAGGGCCGGACCTACACCGTAGTCAGCGTCAACGACTACAGCCATTTTGGGCGCGGCTTCGTCTGCGCCACCTGTGACCTGAAACCGCTCTCGGGATAATCCATGGCCAATACCAGTGCAACCGGCGGCTACCTGGCGCCGACGGCACCGGTACCGCCAGAGGATGATGCGCTCGACAACCTGTTGCAGGAGCTGGTGGCGGGCGTAAGCGGACTGTCCGGCAGTCTGGTGCGGCCGCGCTGGCAGCCGACCGTGCCCAAGCAGCCGGAACCGACCGTGAACTGGTGCGCGCTGGGCATCACCGTCCAGACCAACGACGCGGGCCCGGCTATCCAGCACGACCCGGCGGGCGACGGCCAAGACGAATACCAGCGGCACCAGGACATCGAGCTGCTGTGCACGTTCTACGGCCCAGCCGCCAAGGGCTATGCCCAGCGCCTGGCCGATGGCCTCGCCATCCCGCAGAACCGAGAGCAGCTCGGCATCAATGACATGGCCTTCGTGTCCGCCGGCGAGATCCGCGCGGCGCCCGACTTCGTTAGCCAGCAATGGGCGCGGCGCTACGACCTGACTGTGCTGCTGCGCCGCAAGATCTCCCGGACCTATGCGGTTCTCAACCTTCTGTCCGCTCAGGTGAGCACGGAAACCGACTCGGTACCGCCGATGGCTGCGACGACCCTTGCGGAAGATTGATTAGCGGCGCTTGCCTGTGAATGCCGAGCCTTTGACAACGCGTTCCAGCATGTCGACGTAGCCCTTGCGCTTCACGGATCCAGCAAGGGTAAGCGGGGCCGTAACGGGGCCTAGCGCCTTGATGCAGCGAGAGCAAAGGAATAGCAACCCGTGATTCGTTTCTGCCGACGAGAGATCGTGTGGAATTCTGCATCGATCGCACTGACCCCGTTGATTGCGCGGTGCAACGGCTCCGACCAATCGCAACGGTGTCGGCCTTAGCGTCGGCGCCTTCTTTTTCGCCATGGCTTAGTTCTCAGAAATGTCTCGGCACAGACTATAGCCGAAGCCTGGTCAAGGCCTTCCAAGCCTCGCTTTCATGTCACGCCCCTAGCGGGCCATTTATTGGGGATCACCATGTCCAACGGATTGCCGGTTTCGCGGCTGATCGACGTCACCATTAACATGTCGCCCCTGGCGGCGCAGGGGGCGAATCTCAACACGGCGCTGATCCTTGGCGCCTCGGCGGTGATCGACACCGGCGAACGGATGCGCTCCTACGGCACCATCGACGCTGTCGCGACCGACTTCGGCACCACGGCGCCGGAGTACCTGGCCGCACTGCTGTACTTCCAGCAGACGCCTCAGCCGTCGCAGCTGTACATCGGGCGCTGGGCCAAGACGGCCACCTCTGGCTCGCTGCGAGGTGCTGCGCTGTCCGCCGCCCAGAAGGACATCACCGTGTGGAAGGCGGTCACCGCTGGATCGTTCAAGGTGACCATTGACGCGACGGTTAAGACGCTGTCTGCACTGGACTTCTCCGGTGTGACCAACCTGAACGGCGTGGCCACCATCATCACGACCGCGCTGGCTGGCGCGACGTGCGCCTGGAACGGCGCGCAGTTTGTGATCACGTCGCCGACCACGGGCGCCACGTCCAAGGTCAGCTATGCCACGCCTACTGGCTCGGGTACCGACATCTCGGCGATGCTGGGCCTGACCAGCGGCCTGGCCTCGACGCCGGTGGACGGCATCGTCGCCGAGACTCCGGACGCGGCGGTGGCGCTGTTCCTCGATCGCTTCTCGAACAAGTTCCTCGGACTGAAGTTCGCCGACACCGGCCTGACGAACGCGCAGCACACGGCGGTGGCCAACCTGATCGAGGCTGACCAGCGGCACATCTATGGGGCGACCACGCAGGAGCCGACGACGCTGGACTCGACCAGCACGGCGGATCTGGCGTCGACGTTCAAGGCACTGGGCCTGAAGTACTCGTTCGTGCAGTTCTCCAGCTCGAGCCCGTACGCCGCTGCATCGCTGTTCGGCCGCCTGCTGACGACGGACTTCAACGCCAACAACACCACGATCACGCTGATGTACAAGCAGGAGCCCGGCATCGTGCCGGAGACCCTGACCAGCAGCCAGGCGGACACCCTGCAGTCGAAGCGCTGCAACGTGTTCGTGACCTACAACAACGACACGGCCATCATCCAGTACGGCGTGACGCCCAGCGGCATCTACATCGACTCGGTCTACAACTCGATCTGGTTCCAGAATCGCGTCCAGACCGACGTGTACAACCTGCTGTACCAGAGCCTGACGAAGATCCCGCAGACCGATGCCGGCAATGCCCTGATCGCCGCGACGATCGAGGCCGCGTGCGCCGCCGCAGTGAATAACGGCTACCTGGCCCCGGGCGTCTGGAATTCGGGTGGCTTCGGTGCGCTGAAGCAAGGCGACACGCTGGCCAAGGGCTACTACGTCTACGCGCCGCCCATCGCGCTGCAGTCGCAGGCGGACCGCGAGGCCCGCAAGTCCGTGTCCTTCCAGGTGGCTGCGAAGGAAGCCGGCGCCATCCATTCCGTTGACATCCTGGTCAACGTCAACCGCTGATAGGGGAAACCATGTCCGGAACGTATTCGTTCATCGATGTGCAGGCCTCCATCGTCGGCCCAGGCGGCGCGTTCTCGCTGGGCTACGGCGAGGCCACTGCCGAGGAAGGCATCACCATTGCCGCGGCCAACGACAAGAACACCATGACCGTCGGGTCTGATGGCAGCGTGATGCACAGCCTGCGCGCCGACGGCTCTGGCCAGATCACGGTGCGGCTCTTGAAAACGTCGCCGCGCAACCAGACACTGATGGCGCTCTACAACGCCCAGAAAATCGACAGCCGGCTGTGGGGCAAGAACATAATCACCGTCGGGCAGTCTGTGGCGGGCGACATCGCCACCGGCATCCAGTGCGCCTTCAAGAAGGTGCCCGATCTGACCTACGCCACCGAGGGCGGCACGGTCGAATGGGTGTTCGACGCTGGCCGTATCGAAGAAATGCTGGGGACCTACTGACCATGGCGCACGAAATCGATCTGGCGGGCAACCGCTACTCGCTGGGGCGTCTGAACGCGATGCAGCAGTTCCACGTGTCGCGCCGCATCGCGCCGATCGTGCCCACACTCATCCCGGTCTTCCTGCGCGTGCGCGCCAGCGGCAAGCCGCTGACCGAGGATCTGGAAGGCCTGGCCGTCGCGCTGCAGCCGCTGGCCGACGGTCTGGCCGCACTGCGGGACGAGGACGCCGAGTATGTGTTCGGCGCCTGCCTCGGAGTAGTCCAGCGCAAGCAGGCTACCGGCTGGGCCCGGGTCTGGTCCGGGAAGGAAACCATGTTCGAAGACATGGACCTCTCCGTGACGCTGCCGCTGGTCGTCCAGGTGATCACTGCCAACCTCGGCCCTTTTATCAACGGGTTGCTTACCAGCCAAGCGAGCAGCCCGGAGGCCTCAGCGCCGGCTGGCTGAAGGATCTCCCCGGCGGCGAGCTTTGGCTGCTGACGCCGGTTGCCAAGGGCTACTGCAAGTACGAGTCGCTGCTGGACGGCACGCTCGGTCTGGAAGACGTCGCCTTGATGAACGACGACATCGCCGTTCGGGACGACAACTTGGCGGCCGCCCGCCGCATGCTGGAAGAGAAGAATGGCCGATAGCACCGTCATCCGCGAGTTCCTGGTCGCGCTCGGCTTCAAGGTCGATGAGAAGGGCCTGAAGAATTTCACGACCGGCGTGGAGCAGGCCATGAAGGGCGTGGTGCGGCTGGTGAGCACCATCCAAGGCGCCGCGCTTTCGATCGGCGCCGGCGTCTCGGCCTTCGCGTCGAAGCTGGAACGGCTGTACTTCATCTCCCAGCGCACGGGCGCCGCGGCGACAAGCCTCAAGGCGCTGGAATATGCCGCACGCAACCTGGGCGTCTCGTCCGAGGCTGCATTCGGCACGGTCGAAAACCTGGCCCGGTTCCTGCGCAACAACCCGGCCGGCGAGGGCTACCTGGCCACCATCGGCGTGCAGACGCGCAACGCCAATGGCGAGCTGCGCGACACCGTCGACATCCTGGCCGATCTCGGCAAGGAGCTGGCGCAGAAGCCGACCTGGTTGGCGAGCCAGTACGGGCAGACGCTCGGCATCGACGAGAACCTGTTGCTGGCAATGCGCAATGGCGATTTCGCCAAGTTCATGGCGCAGTACCGGTCCATGTCCCGGAACACGGGGCTGGACAAGGCGGCCGAGGACGCGCACGAGTTCATGATTGCCCTGCGCGATCTGGGCACGACCTTCGAGAATTTCGCCATCCGGCTCGAGGGGGCGCTGCTGCGCAAGATCGGGCCGCAGCTGGAGCGGTTCAAACGGTGGTTCGAAGAGAACTCGCCGACCATTGCGGACCGTGTCGCGAGCATCGCCAGCGCCGTCCTGGCCGCCGCGGCCGCCATGGGCCCGCCGCTGCAGTGGGTCGTGGACAAGTTCATCGAGCTGGACAAGGCCACCAATGGCTGGTCCACACAGCTACTGCTGCTGGTGGGCGTATTCAAGGTGCTGGGCGGCTTCCAGATCATCGGCGGCATCTGGAAGATGGTCGCGGCGGTGCGCGCGCTGGGCGCCGCCAATGCGGCTGCTGGTGGTGCCGCCGGCGCTGGCGGGGCGGCAGGTGCTGCTGGCGCCGGCGCGGC
>JACXTT010001933.1_pt1 | contig 33776 bp, 26 predicted proteins | sample 9270951 | NCBI WGS metagenome assembly JACXTT01 (sample SAMN15532306, study PRJNA645909) | rock metagenome | isolation source: weathered quartz diorite | place: Puerto Rico | collected 2017-06-21
CTGGAGCAGGTGGCTGCGCCGCTGCAGGTCGGCGTAGACCCGGGTCGTGGTCCAGCGCATCAGCTGGTGGATGCCCCGGTCACCGCCGATCACCTCGACGACGGCCTGGGCGAACCGGGTCGCGAAGCCGTCGAGCTCCGGCTGGTCGCTGGTCACCAGCCGCAGTCGCGGGCGCACCCGGATCGCGGGTGCGGGATCGATGTCGAGAGCGAGCTGGGTCGCGGCGAACGCGACGGGGCTCGTGGCGGTGCGCGGCATGGGTCCTCCGAGTGGTTAGCGCGTCCGGACGTCGACGGATGGCTACGCCGTCACCTCTGCAACACCGTGCAGCGGTGACGAGCACGCGGTTCAGCTCCCGAACAGCAGATACAGCCCGGTCGCGGTGTAGCAGACCATGATCACCAGCATGCCGAGCTGGCCGGTGACGTGGTGCTTCTTCGGGAGCAGCGTCAGCGCCCGGTCGTGGGCTGCCGTGACACCGACGACGTGCCCGGCGACGACCGCGAGGACCTTGATGGTCGCCAGGGTCGTCGGGTGGAAGGACAGCCAGTAGTTGACCGACCAGTTCGCCGTACCGAGGTAGTTGTCGCCGCGGACCATCGGGTCGGAGAGCTGCAGGATCGTGGTCTGGCCCTGCTCGACGAAGTAGCTCAGGTAGTGCGCCGTCATGTAGCCGACGATGATCGGGACGACCGAGTGCGCGAACATCCTGGGGAGCAGCCGACGGGTGGTGACCGGCGAGGTGGCGTCGATCCCGGTGGACATCGACGCGAGCGCGAAGGTGAACCCGATGACCGAGCAGAAGACGATCAACGCAAAGGTGTTGATCACCTCGGGGTTACCACCGATGTCGTTGGAGATCGTCGCCCAGCGCAGCGTGTCCTTGTAGGAGTCGAACGCGGTCGACCCGAAGAGGACGGCCACGACCGCGACGAGGCCCGGCCTGGGCTTCAGGGTCGCCAGGTTGGACAGCGGGCTGCGCACGACCAGGACGCCGTCGGAGCGTCGGGCCCAGGGCGAGAGCTTGGCGACCAGGTCGGAGTACACCTCGAACGGGTCGGCCCGGGACAGCCAGGTCTCGCCGAAGATCGCCGACCCGACCAGCATGATGCCGACGTAGAGGGCCAGCCAGACGCGCACCGGACCGATGTACGCCGAGTGCGGGTTGACCAGCTCCTGCCAGACGAACGTGAGCAGGCCCAGCGCAGCCGGCCAGTAGCCGAGCCGCTCGGGGTAGGTGAACAGGCCCTTGGCAGGGTCGGCGCCGGTGGCCTTGGCGAACAGCAGGTTCAGCGTGCGCACCGGGCTGATCGCCCGGAAGAAGCGACCGAACAGCAGTCCGGACGGGACGATGCCGACCCACAGGATCACGTAGTAGGTGCCGAAGATCGGGTTGGTGACCAGGTCGGGTCCGGCGATGAGCGCCCAGGCCAGGTACGCCGTGAACACCATCCCGCCGGTGCGCAGCACGGCGTGGAACCAGGTGCTGTCGAGCATCCGGGCGAATCCCCGGGGGAGCGGTCGTCCCGGATCGGGCCGGTTGTAGCGCGGCACCCGCCAGGCCAGCACCAGGACGCAGAAGGAGACGACGAGTGCCGCCGTACCGCCCGCGATGGCCAGCGGCGCCGGGACCGGCAGGTCCTTGGCGCCGCCGAGGCCGTGCATCGGGGCGAGCGGGCCGATCAGCCCGGGGACGAAGGACACCTAGCGGACCTCGAGCTGGGTGACCGGCTTCCCGAGGTTCTCGATCTCGACCACGATGATCCCGGGCTGGTTGATCGTGATCGAGGCCTGCGAGGCCCCGGCCGGGAAGTAGATCGCGGTGGCCGGCGAGCTGTGCACGTGCACCTCGCCCTTGGCGTCCGCCTGGATCTTGAAGATGATCGGCTGCCCGGCCTTGACCTCGGTCATGCCGCCGCCCGGGGTGACCGTGGTGCCGTTGACGGTGATGTTGATGACCTTGGCGTTGGCCGGGGGAGCCGCAGTGACCTGGGCGCTCGGCGTCGCGTTCATCTCGTGGTCGGCCAGGGTGCCGGGCTTGCTCGAATCGCTGCAGGCGGCGAGGCTGCCGACGAGGGCGACAGCGGCGAGAGCAGCGGCGAAGGCGCGTGGGCGGGTCGTCATGAATCCTCCATCGACTGGAACGTGCGGCCAGGGCCACGGGTGCTCTGTCAGAATCCCATGGCAGGGCACACCTGCCCCAACCGGCCCCGGAACTCTCCGGGACTTCTCAGAATGCGCGTGACGTGGAGAGGCCAGGCATGAGCGAGCGACTGCGAGCCGGCGATCTGGCCGTGCTGAGCACGGAAACCTCGCGTACGCCGATGCACAACGCGACGCTCGAGATCTTCGAGCCGGGCGACTCCGGCTTCGACTACGACGCGCTGATCGCGCACATCGAGGACCGGATCACGTTCGTCCCGCGCTACCGCCAGGCGATCCGCGGGGTTCCCGGCCGGCTCGCCAACCCGGTGTGGGTCGACGACCCGGACTTCGACCTCGGCTACCACGTCCGCCGCTCGGCGCTGCCGCGCCCGGGCACGCTCGACCAGCTGCGCGAGCTCACCGCCCGGATCATGTCGCGGCGGCTGGACCCGTCCCGGCCGTTGTGGGAGGTCTACTTCGTCGAGGGGCTCGAGGGTGGCCGGGTGGCCGTGCTCTCGAAGTCGCACCAGATCCTCGTCGACGGCATCGGCACGGTCGACCTCGGCCAGGTGCTCCTCGACGTCGACCCCGGGCCGCGGATGATCGTGCACGAGGACTGGCACCCGGCCGGCGAACCGTCCCCGGCGAGCCTGGTCATCGACGCGCTGGCCGAGAACGCGCGCAGCCCCAAGGCGCTCGCCACCAGTGCCCGCGGGACGGCCGGAGCCGCGATGCGGACCGCGGCTGCCGTGACCAACCGGCTCGCGTCGGTCGCCGGCGCGCTGTCGAACCGCCGCTCCGCGCCGGACAGCCCGTTCAACGTGGATCCCTCCGAGCAGCGCCGAGTGGTGCTGGTGCGGACGGCGCTCAAGGACTACCGCCGGGTGCGCCGGGTGCACGGCGGCACGGTCAACGACGTCATCCTGGCCACGATCACCGGAGCCATCCGGGCCTGGCTGATGACCCGCGCCGAGTCCGTGGGGACGGGACGCCGGATCAAGGCCCTGGTCCCGATGAGCGTGATCGACGAGGACCTCGAGCCGACCTCGCTGGGGTCGCAGGTGGTCGGGCACCGGCTGGACCTGCCGATCGGCGAGGCGTCGCCGGTGATCCGGCTGCACCAGGTGTCGTACGCGTTGAAGGCGCACAGCGAGACCGGTCGCGCGCTGGCCGCCGACCGGATCGCCGGGGTGGCGGGGTTCGCACCGACCACGTTCCACGCGCTCGGGTCGCGGGTGGCGGTGGACGAGTCGCAGGGCGTGAACCTGGTGATCACCAACGTGCCCGGGCCGCAGTTCCCGATGTACATGGCCGCGGCCGAGATGATCGAGACCTACCCGATCCCGCCGTTGCAGCCCGGGTTCGCGCTCGCGATCGGCGTGACGTCGTACGACGGCGGCGTGTACTACGGGATCACGGCGGATCGCGACATCCTGCCGGACGTGGACGTGCTCGGGCAGTGCGTGCGCGAGGCGCTGGACGAGCTGGTCGACAGTGCGAGCGATACCCGGCCGAGGGCTCCGAGGGGGCGCAAGAAGTGAGGCAGTGCCGATGAGGATCTACATCCCGACGACGATCGCCGGGCTCGAGGCGTACGTCCGATCCGGATCGATTCCGTCGACGGCGGAGCGGGTCGTGGCTGCGGACGACACCGAAGAGGCGGAGTACGAGGCGCTGTCCGAAGCCGCGGATGCGGCCGCCGGACTGCTGGACGAGCCCGGGCGTCGGGTGGTGCTGGTCGCCGACGTGGCCGACGAGGACACGGCCGTCCCGATGGAGCTCGTCGACGCCGTGCACGCGGACACCGACGACATCGACCCGGCCGACGAGGACCTGCCGGACCTGGGGTGGTTCGGGACCCAGGAGATCGACGACCTGATCGGTTGAGGCGCCGACCGGTCATGATTGAGTTCGCCGCGTGATGTTCTGGCCGAAGCGCCCGGCGTTCTCGCCTCTGACCTGGAGCGTGCTGGCGATCCTGGCCGTCATCGGACTGGCAAATCTCCTGAACCTGGTCGGCGTTGCCAGCAACGAACCGATGCTCTACTCGTCGGGGCTCGGCTCACCCCGCACTGGATTGATCGGATCGATCCCGAACTACACGGTCGACCCGAACGACGGCTGGACCTCTCAGGCGCTGGGCCATCTCGCGGCGGTCGACTGGTTGCACGGCCACGTTCCGCTGTGGAACGGCTACGAGGGCCTGGGTCAGCCGCTGGCCGGGGAGATGCAGTCCGCGGCGTTGTTCCTGCCGTTCGTCCTCCTGCTGACCCTGCCGCACGGCACGTTCCTGTTCCACCTGTCGCTGGAACTGGTGGCCGGTCTGAGCACGCTCGCGCTGCTGCGGACCATGCGACTCTCGTGGGTCGCTTCGACTACGGCCGCTGGTCTCTTCGCCGTGAACGGCTCGTTCTCGCTCATGCAGAACGCTCCGTTCAACCCGATCGCGTTCCTGCCGGTGACCCTCCTCGGGGTCGAGATCGTTCGGCGCGCGCTCGTCGAGGAGCGCCGCCCGCACTTCGGTGTCGTCGTCGTGGCCCTCGGACTGATGTTCATGCTCAACGCCGGATTCCCCGAGACGGCCTACGTGGAGGGGCTGTTCGTGGCGGGTTGGTCCCTGATCCGACTCCTTCGCGCGGGCTCGTTCCGGGTGCGGTTCGCCCTGTGGCTGGGCGCCGGTGCCGTTGCAGGAGTGGCGTTGGCAGCCCCGGGACTCGTCGCTTTCGTCGACTTCCTGGGCTACGGCTACACCAGCTACCACGCGTCCGCGATCACAGCCTGGGCCTACCCCCCGGTCGACATGGCCTCCATGGTCGCCCCGTACCTGCGCGGCCCCCTCGGCGACCCTCACGTCATCGGTGACGCCGTCAGCAACATGTCCTTGTCGGTGGCTGTTCTCGCGGTCGTCGGTTGGGCGAGCGGTCGACGATCCATGACGGCGCGGATCGTCATGCTCGTGATCGCAACCCTGGCGTTCGCGGCGATGTACGGCTCGCCAGCCGCGCACGCCGTGGTCGACCTGCTTCCGGGCATGAAGCTGATCCTCTTCTACAAGTACGCCAGCTCCATTGCCCCGTTCGCCTTCATCGTCTGGGCCGCCTACGGTCTCGACGACCTGCGGCACGGGCACTTCGGGCGCAGGAACGCAGCTGCCTTCGTCGCGGTCTTCATTGTCGTAGCTGCCGGCCTGGCTGTGGCAGTGTCGACGACAGCGCCTGGGAATGCCGCCTGGACGACCGTGTACGCGCTGTTGACCACAGCGTGCGCCGGCGCGGTCGTCGCGGCGATCGTGTGGAGCTGGAAGCAACCGACGCGACGACTGGCAGCGAGCGGGCTGGTCGCGGGACTGCTCCTGGTCCAAGGGGTCGTGCTCTACTCCGTCCCGCAATGGACCGCGAGCCCACCGGCAGCGATCGACCTCAAGCCGATCGACTACCTGAAGGCCAACCTTGGCAATTCCCGGTTCGTCTCGCTCGGGCCGATCTCGCCGAACTACGGCTCCTACTGGCAGCTCGCGCAGCTCAACGCCAACGACCTCCCGGTCCCCACGAAGTACGCCAACTACGTCGCCAACGCGCTGACGCCCTCGCGCACGTACCCGTACTTCTACCCTGACGTCGCACTGAACTTCGGGCCGTACCTCTTCATCACGCGACTCCGACCGGCGGAGGCCCAGAAGCACCTCCTGTCCGCCTACTACGCCGAGCAGCCCGCCTACCGAGCTGCCGCGGTGAAGTACGTCGTCATGACCGCCGGAGTCGGCGAGGCGACGACGGCTGCACGCCACAGCCTGAGCCGTGTCTACTCCGACCCGACCGTCGAGATCTGGGAGGACCATGGCGCCTCACCCATGATCGCCGCGAGTACCGGCTGCGCCGTCACCACCGCGACGGCCACCACAGCCGACGTCCGCTGCGACCAGGCCGGAACCGTGACCCGAAGAGCCCTGAACGCTCCTGGCTGGTACGTCGACGTCAACGGTCACACCCGACCGTTCACCTCCGCCACGTCGACCTTCCAGAGCGTCAGCGTCCCGGCCGGGCCGTCGCGGGTGACCTTCAGGTACCGAGGACCGCGGCACTACCGGCCTGCGGTCGCTCTGTCGCTGGCCACTTTCGCCGGCCTGGGCTGCTGGCTCCTGTGGGAGGGGTCGGGCCGAATCAGGCGGCGCCGAGTCGCCCCGGTTCCGTCTGCCTGACCAGATCGCTCGCTCAGCCGTCGGGTGGTTCGAGGGGTGGGGGTGTGAGTTCTTGGGTGCCGTCGTGGTTGGTGAGGTAGGCGTAGCCGTGGGGTGATCGCCAGAGGTAGAGGCCGGGTTCGATGCGGGTGTAGGTCCAGTCGGTGAGGGTCTTGAGCCGGTGGTGCCTGCGGCACAGTGGGGCGAGGTTGTCGCTCGAGGTTTGGTCGGGTGGGCCGTCGGGGTCGTACGGGGTGATGTGGTCCAGGTCGCAGGAGCGGGCTGTGCGGGTGCAGTAGGGGAAGGCGCAGACTCCGTCGCGCAGGATGACGTGTTCACGCAGGCTGGCCGGCGCCTCGTAGGCCGTGGTGGTGATCGGTTTGTTCAGGTCGATGACCGGCTTCACGGTGACCTTGGCGTCGCCGGTGCGGGTCCAGAGGGCGAGTTGTTCCTTGGTGATCAGGTGGCCGCCGGCGTTCTCGATGCTGACCAGGTCGCAGTCGGGGGTCAGGTGGACGTAGATGGTCAGGTCACGGCGGCGCTTGCGGGGCTTGGTCGCGGTGCCGGCTTCGGTGGTTGAGCTTGTCGAAACCAGGTCGAGTGGCTGGTGCCCGCGGGCGAGGTCGCCGAGGGTGATGGCCCTGCGGACGTCGAGGGTGTCGTGGGAGCCGAGGGCTTTGAGGGTTTCGGCTCCGGTCTGGAGTGCTTGTTCCAGATCGATGGCATCGGCCAGGTCGATGGTGGCGTAGACGCTGGAGGTTCCGGTGAAGGTGAGCTGGTCGTGCTCGACGCGCACGTAACGGCCGTCTGCGCTCTCGCGGGCACGCTCGGCTGCTTCTTCTGGCATGTACTGGCCGATGGCCTCATTCACGAGTCTCTCGGTGGCGGCGGGTCCGGTCTTGTGGGCGAACGGGGCGAGCTGGGTGTCGACGTACTCGGCTGCCTCGGCCGACAAGGGGATGGTCTGTTCGGCGATCCGGCGGGCTCGCCAGACCGGGAGGTCGCCGTCGGTGACCCGGGCCCAGATCCGGGGGAGGCGGTGCCCGAGCTCCAGCGCGTGGGCGAGCAATGAGCGAGCGGAGTCGGTGGAGACGCGGAGTGCGGTGCCGAACTCGGCGATGCAGAACTCCCCGACGTACGGGGCGCCCGGCCCGGCCAGCGGGGCCGGGGACTCGCCCCAGGTCGCGGCGTCGTCCTCGTCGGTGACCTCGTGGATCCGGCACCACTCCATCGCCTGCTCCATGACCCCGACCTCGGCAGCTTCGGACTCGGTCCGCAACCGCCGCGCAGCAGCCAACACCGAGGCAGTGTCGAGGTCGGCAGTGGTGGTCATGCAACGAATCTAGGGACGACCACCGACAGTTTTGCCCTAGAAACAAGGGGATTGCGCGAATTGACCAGAGACGTCGCGCAGCTAGTCCTGCGTGATCCCGAACGCCTCCGGGTGCGCGGTCTTGGCCTCGGTGAGAATGTCCGTGCCCGGAGGGAGCTTGGCGCTGGCCGCAGCGACGACAGCCTTGGTCTCCTTCTGAGCCGCGGTCGCACGCTCGGTCGCCGCATTGGCGTTCGCGTTCGCGTCCGACACGCCCTTGTTGCCGAACCAGTACCCGACCGCAGCAGTGGCCAGCGGGAAGACGACCGAGAGGATGTCCTTCGAGCGGCCGTACTTGTCCAGGGTCACGTGCCCGTGGGCATCCAGGACGGCGGCAGTGCCGTGGTCGGCGAACACGTAGTACAGCGCCCAGGCAACCAGGGCGAAGACGAACACGGTCGTCACCCAGGTGCCGACGTTCTTGATGATCTCCTTGTCCATGCCCCTCAGGCTCCTCCGGTGCGCCGACCCGTGACAAGACGTCGAGGCCCGGCGGCGTTCGTACCGCGGTGGGACGAGATTCACCCAATTGTCCCTGAACCGCCGCCCGTACGTCGCCCAGCGTGGGAAGGGTGCGCTCGTCATCGACCGCCTCTCCCACGTTTCAGGAGCTCGCCCATGTCGTCTCGTCTCATCGCTGCCGCGGCTGCGACCGGTCTCGCCGCGTCGCTGGTGCTCATCTCGGGCACGCAGGCAACTGCGACACCTCCCGGTCACCAGCCGGGTCCGCAGAGTCCCCACGGAGCCTTCCAGCCCGGCCACCTGATCCTGTCCCGGACGGAGTACACGGCGAGCGCCTCCTCGATCACCCCGGGCGTGACCCAGCTGCCCGCCGGCTGTACGACGAACTGCGTGGCGGCGGTCGCCGACGGCGGCTACCCGGAGGTGTTCAACAACGAGGCCGTCGACCCGAGCTTCGGAATCACCTCGCCGATCCTTCTCGACACCATCACCCCGTCGGGCCACACCATGGGCACCCTGACGGTGCCGACCGACGTCAACGGCGACCACCTGGTCACCAGCTTTCCGTCGAAGTCCGAGCTCGGCCTGAACCTGTCGACCGCCGGTGACGCGCTGACCTTCATGGGGTACGTCGCACCGGTCAACTCCGCGGACGTGTCCAACTCGAACACCGCGGGCGCGATCGACCCGACGAACCCGGTCGGCATCTCGGACTACCGTGCGGTCGCCGAGCTGCGGCCCGACGGAACGATCAGCTACACCGAGACCAACGCCTACAGCGGCAACAACGGCCGTGCCGCGATCCTCGACAGCGCGGACAACGAGTTCTTCATGAGCGGAAACGCGGGCAACGGTGGCAACCCGCAGCCGGTCGGCGTGATCGCCGGCGCCGGCGCCCAGATGGCCACGCCGTCGACCCTGCCGGAGAGCCAGCAGCAGCCCGGCGCGCCGACGCCCGCCGGCGGGTTCAGCATCACCCAGCTCGGCGACAAGGCCGACAAGGTCGGCAAGGACACGAACTTCCGCGGCCTGACCATCCACGACAACGTCGTGTACCTGACCAAGGGCAGCGGCGGCAACGGCGTGAACACGGTCTACTTCATCGACACCACCGGGCACGCGTGCCCCAACGGCGTCGGTCTGCCGGTCCCGGGCGCGGCCCTGCCGACGAGCCCGCTGAGCTACAACCCGGCCACCCTGCAGAAGACGGGCCTGCCGACGAACATGTGCATCCTCAAGGGCTTCCCGACGGCGTTGAAGTCGACGACGTCCTTCCCGTTCGGCCTGTGGTTCGCCGACGCCAACACCCTGTACGTCGCCGACGAGGGCAGCGGCTCCAACACGTACGACCCGGCCACGAACATCTACGCGGACGCTGCCGGCCAGCCTGGTGCGGGTCTGCAGAAGTGGGTGCTCAGCGACGGCTCGTGGAGCCTCGCCTACACGATCCAGAACGGCCTCGACCTCGGGACGCCGTACTCGGTGGCGGGGTACCCGACCGGCGACAACGCGGCGACCGGCCTGCCGTGGGCGCCGGCGACCGACGGTCTGCGCAACATCACCGGCGAGGTGAACGGCGATGGCACCGTGACGATCTGGGGCATCACCTCGACCGTCTCCGGGGCCACCGACGAAGGTGCCGACCCGAACCGTCTGGTGCGCGTGGACGACAGCATCGCGGCAATGTCGTCTGCGGGCGACAGCTTCAGGACGCTCCGTACGGCGAGCTCGGGCGAGGCGCTGCGCGGCATCGCCTACGTGCCCGGCGACTGAGCCGGACGTACGACACCGGGGAGGGTCGGGCCGTCATGGCCCGGCCCTCTTCGTTGTTCCTGGTGCTGCCCCTCCGGCTGTTGCGTGTCCGGACCTGTCTGACAACATCGAGGCCATGGACGCCATCACCCATCCACCGGCTCCCACGAACGAGCCGAACCTCGACTACGCACCGGGAAGCCCCGAACGGGCAGCGGTGCAGGCCGAGCTCACCCGCCTCGCGGCCCGCACGATCAACCTCCCCGCCACGATTGGTGGTCGACACCGGATGGGCGGCGGGGCCGAGTTCACCGTGGTGCAGCCGCACCAGCACGCCCACGTCCTCGGGATCTCCCGGCACTCGACCGCAGCCGACGCCGAAGCAGCAGTCCGGGCGGCCGCCAAGGCAGCTCCGAGCTGGCGGGCGATGCCGTTCGACGAGCGCGCCGCGATCCTGCTCAAGGCTGCTGATCTGCTCGCCGGCCCGTGGCGGGCGCGCCTGAACGCGGCCACGATGCTGGGTCAGTCCAAGACGGTCTGGCAGGCCGAGATCGACAGCGCCTGCGAGCTGATCGACTTCTGGCGCTTCAACGTGCATTACGCCCGGCAGATCCTCGCCGAGCAGCCGATCGCGAACTCGCCGGGCATCTGGAACCGCACCGATCACCGGCCGCTCGAGGGCTTCGTCTACGCGATCACGCCGTTCAACTTCACCGCGATCGCGGGCAACCTGCCGACGGCGCCGGCGCTGATGGGCAACACGGTGATCTGGAAGCCGTCGCCGACCCAGCAGTTCGCCGCGCACTTCCTGATGCGCCTGCTCGAGGAGGCCGGCTTGCCGCCGGGCGTGATCAACCTGCTGCCCGGTGACGGCATCGAGGTCTCGAAGGTGCTGCTCAACCACCCGGACCTGGCCGGGATCCACTTCACCGGCTCGACGCCGACTTTCCAGCACCTGTGGTCGCAGGTCGGCGCGAACCTGGCGTCGTACCGGTCCTACCCGCGGATCGTGGGGGAGACCGGCGGCAAGGACTTCGTGCTCGCGCACCCGTCCGCCGACCTCGACGTGCTCCGGGTGGCGCTGATCCGGGGGTCGTTCGAGTACCAGGGCCAGAAGTGCTCGGCGGCCTCGCGGGCCTACGTCCCGAAGTCGCTCTGGCGAAAGCTGCGCGAGCCGCTGGTCGCCGAGACCGAGTCGCTGACCATGGGCCCGGTCACCGACCTGTCCAACTTCATGGGCGCCGTCATCGACGACCGGGCGTTCGCCAAGCACAAGGCCGCGATCGCCCGGGCCAAGCGCGCACCCAAGCTCGACGTCATCGCCGGCGGGCAGTGCGACGACCGCGTCGGCTACTTCGTCCGGCCGACGATCGTGACCTCGACCGACCCGACCGACCGGATGTTCGCCGAGGAGTACTTCGGTCCGATCCTGGCGGTGCACGTGTACGACGACAGCCGCTTCGAGAAGGTGGCCGACCAGCTCGAGTCGTTCGCGCCGTACGCATTGACCGGAGCGGTGATCGCCCAGGACCGCGAGGCGATCACCTGGGCCAGCGAGCGGCTGCGGTTCGCGGCCGGCAACTTCTACGTCAACGACAAGCCGACCGGTGCGGTGGTCGGGCAGCAGCCGTTCGGCGGGGCCCGCGCCTCGGGGACCAACGACAAGGCCGGTGCGCCGGGCAACCTGCTGCGCTGGACGTCGCCGCGCTCGATCAAGGAGACCTTCGTGCCGCCGACCCGGGTGGGCTACCCGCACATGGGCTGAGGACCACCGCTTGCGAGAATGGGCGCGTGATCGCTGAACTTGTTGCCGGGCACCTCGGCAAGCTGCACCCCTACGAGCACCTGCTCGTCTGGATCCTGGCCATCGGCCCGGTGCTGCTGCTCGCGATCACCATCCGGATCGTCCGCAAGCGCAACCAGGACTGAGCCCGTCCGGTCAGTTCTCGACCTGCTCGGCGAGCCAGATCCGACCCACCTTGGTCTCGGCGCGCAGCGCCCTGACGAGCATCTCGGAGATCAGGCCCTCGATCTTGCCGCCGATCAGCGGGATCGACGCCTTTACGTCGACCGCGACCGTCTCGGTGGTGCCGGTGGCGTCGCCGACCAGCGTGATCGTGCCCAGCATGTCGCCGGGCTTGCCGGGGATGGTGACGTGCAGGTCGCCGTTCGTCGGCGAGCTCCAGGACTCCTCCTGGACGATGTTGAGCTCCTCGCCGACCAGCTTGCGCGCGAACGAGGGCACCTCGGTCGCGGGGCGGTACTGGTCGATCTTCACGGTCATCCCGGCGCCGCTCGGCGTGATCGCGACCGTACGCCGCGGGTACCGCTGGTACTCGCAGACCCGGTCGCGGAACTCGGGGTTCGACAGCATCGCGTAGACCTGGCCGGGCGTGGCTCCGTCGTACCGCATCTCGTGGCGCAGCGACTTCATCAGCGCTCTCCTGCCAGCCATGCGGACCCGGTGGCCTGTTCCTTGCCGAGGCCCTCGGTGAACAGGTCGACCACCAGCGACTCCAGCTTGCCGCCGATCAGCGGCACGCTCGCCTTCACGTCGAGGTCATAGACCAGCCCGGTTCCGGCGCCCTTCGCGGCGAGCGACAGCGACCCCTTCATCGTGGTGGGCTTGCCGGGGGTGTCCACGACGTACGTCGCGGTGTTGCCCGTCCAGACCTGGGTGGTGATCGCCCGGGTCGAGTCGCCGACGAACTTCTTCGCGAACCCCGGTACGCCGACCACCTTCTGGAGCTGGTCCACGACGACCGTAGTCGACCCGCCGGCTGTCTCGACGGTCGCCGTACTGGAGATCGCCTCGGTCGCGACGGCGACCTTGTCCCAGTAGGCCGGGTCGGTGAGCATCGCGAGGACCTCGTCGGGGGTCGCGTCGAAGGTGAGTTCGTGGCGCAGTTTCATGGGGCCATCATGGTGGGCCGCACCCCACCCCGCCTAGCGTGGGTCCATGGACACGACCGAGAACTTCGTCAGCTTCGGAGAAGACGGCGCGCTGCTGACCTACGGCAGCTACCTGCGACTCGGGCAGCTGCTGGACTGCCAGCACCTCGAGTCGGACCCGCCCGCGCACGACGAGCTGCTGTTCATCACGATCCACCAGGCCTACGAGCTGTGGTTCAAGCAGCTGCTGCACGAGGCCGAGACGGTGCGCGACGCGCTGCTCGCGACCGACGCGGCCAGCGGCGGCCGCGACCTCTGGTTCGCGCGCCACCTGCTGACCCGGATGCACGTGATCGAGCGGGTGCTGGTCGGCCAGGTCGACATCCTGGAGACGATGACGCCGCAGGACTTCCTCGAGTTCCGGCAGCGACTCGCTCCGGCGAGCGGGTTCCAGTCGGTGCAGTTCCGGGAGCTGGAGTTCCTCTCCGGGGCCAAGGAGCCCCGCTACCTGGAGCGGTTCAAGGGCCTGAGCGACGACGAGGCTGCGCGACTCGACCGGCGGCTGGCCGAGCCGAGCCTGTGGGACGGGTTCGTGCACGTGCTGCGCGAGGCCGGCCTGGACACCTCCAATGACGAGGCGATCACCGCGTCGGTGCGCACCACCGCGCACGACCGGTCGTCGTACGCCGACATCTGGGGACTGGCCGAAGCGCTGATCCAGCACGACGAGCTCGCTGCGGCCTGGCGGGCGCGCCACGTGGTGATGGTCGAGCGGATGATCGGCGCCAAGACCGGGACCGGGGGATCGACCGGTGCGGAGTACCTGCGCAGCCGGCTGCCGCTGAAGTACTACCCGCTGCTGTGGGAGCTGCGCTCGGCGCTGTAGGCGCGGAGCGCAGGATCTGTCTCACATTCGAGACCAAATCGGACACGTCGGTTGTTGTCCCGGACCTCGGGCAGCCCTAGCCTCGAAGGGGCGGCACAACGGCGTGCAGCCGGAGCTGTGGAGGCGATGTTCGCGGTGCTCACGCCCGAGGATGGCAAGACGGAGCTGCTCACCAGGTTGTGCACGTACGCAACCGAGAGAGCCGACGCGCACGGTCCGGCCGGGGTCTCGATCCCGGCAGCGGTCCGGGCCTACTACCGGCACACCGCCCCCGAGGACCTGCTCGACCGCGACGAGGTCGACCTGTACGGCGCCGTGATGCACCACCTGCGCTCCGGCACCGAGCGCCCGCAGGGGACCGCGACCGTGCGCACCTTCACGCCCACGGTCGCCGACGACGGCTGGTCGGCCTCCGGGCACACCGTGGTCGAGGTGATCACCGACGACATGCCGTTCCTGGTCGACTCGGTGACGATGGCGCTGGGTCAGGCCGACCACGACGTGCACCTGGTGATCCACCCGCAGCTCGTCGTCCGGCGCGACGTGGCCGGCCACCTCCAGGAGGTGTTCGAGGACGTCGGCGAGCGTGCCGACACCTCGCCGCACGACGTGTTCCGCGAGTCCTGGATGCACCTGGAGATCGACCGGATCCCGCCGGAGGACTACGAGCAGCTGACCCGCACGCTGGAGAAGGTGCTCTCCGACGTCCGCGAGGCCGTCGAGGACTGGAGCCGGATGCACGACCGGCTCGACGCGCTGGTCACCGAGCTGGAGACCGACCCGCCGCCGCTGGACCCCGAGGAGGTCGCCGAGGACCGTGCTTTCCTGAGCTGGCTCGGCGAGGACCACTTCACCTTCCTCGGCTTCCGCGAGTACCGCCTGGAATCCCGCGACGGCGCCGAGTTCCTCACCGCCGTCCCGGGGACCGGCTACGGAATCCTGCGGGCCGACCCGACCTCGACGACGCCGTTGCCCGAGCTGGCGGCCGCCAAGGCGCGCGAGAAGACCGTGCTGGTGCTGGCCAAGGCCAACTCCCGGGCGACGGTGCACCGCGCGGTGCACCTCGACTACGTGGGCGTGAAGCGCTTCGACGCCAGCGGCGAGGTGATCGGCGAACGACGCTTCCTCGGACTGTTCAGCTCGGCGGCGTACACCGAGTCGGTCACCCGGATCCCGCTGGCCCGGGTCAAGGCGCGGCGGGTGATCGACGCCGCCGGCTACGAGCCGATGAGCCACGCGGCCAAGACGATGATGGACGTCCTGGAGACCTACCCGCGCGACGAGCTGTTCGCCACCAGCGTCGACGAGCTGGTGCCGATCGCCTCGACGGTCATGCACACCCGGGAACGCCGCCAGCTCAAGCTGTTCGTCCGGCCGGACACCTACGGCCGGTTCTGGTCGTGCCTGGTCTACCTGCCGCGCGACCGCTACAACACCGGGGTGCGCGAGCGGATCGCCGGGATCCTGATGGAGCAGCTCGGCGGGGACTCCCTGGAGTACACCGCGCACGTCGGGGACTCGTTCGCCGCGCGCCTCCACTTCGTGATCCGTCCGGAGCACGGAACGGCCGGCGGTCCGGTCGACGTCGCCGACCTGGAGCGCCGCTGTGCCGAGACCGCCCGCTCCTGGCGCGACGACTTCGTGGCCGCGGTGCTGGCCGAGTACGGCGAGGAGAACGGCACCCGGCTGGCCCGCCGGTACGTCGACCACTTCCCCGAGGCGTACAAGGAGGACTACCCGCCGCGCACCGGGGCGGCCGACCTCGGCCGGCTCGAGGCGATCGAGGGCGACGAGGGGATCGCGCTGTCGCTCTACGAGACCCTGGACGCCGGACCCGGCGAAGCCAGGCTGAAGATCTACCGGGTCGGTGCACCGCTGTCGCTCAGCGAGGTGCTGCCCGCGCTCTCGGCGATGGGCGTCGAGGTGGTCGACGAGCGGCCGTACGGGCTGGAGAACCTGCCGCGGCCCTCGCACATCTACGACTTCGGCCTCCGGTACGCCGGTGGCCTGCCGGCCGGTGCCCGGGACCTGTTCGCCGACACCGTGCTCGCCGTACGGGAAGGTCGTGCGGAGAGCGACGGGTTCAACGGGCTCGTGCTCGCCGCCGGTCTGACCTGGCGGCAGACGATGGTGCTGCGGGCCTACGCCCGGCACATGCGGCAGGCGAACTCGCCGTTCGCCCAGGACTCCATCTCCGATGCCCTGCTGGTGAACGTCGACATCACCCGCAAGCTGGTGGCGCTGTTCGAGGCCCGCTTCGACCCGCAGGCAGCCGGGGACCGGGAGCAGGCCTGCGCCGACCTGGGCCAGGCGATCACCACGGCCCTCGACGACGTCGCCAGCCTCGACCACGACCGGATCCTGCGCTCCTACCTCGCGGCGATCACGGCCACGTTGCGGACCAACTTCTACCAGGCGCGGGCGATCGCGCGCGGCTACCTGGCGCTGAAGTTCGACCCGTCGGCGATGCCGGACCTGCCCGAGCCGCGGCCGCGCTTCGAGATCTTCGTCTACTCCCCGCGGGTCGAGGGCGTGCACCTGCGCTTCGGTCCGGTCGCGCGCGGCGGGCTGCGCTGGTCGGACCGGCGCGACGACTTCCGCTCCGAGGTGCTCGGCCTGGTCAAGGCGCAGATGGTGAAGAACACCGTGATCGTGCCGGTCGGTGCCAAGGGCGGCTTCTTCGCGAAGAACCTGCCCGACCCCGGCGACCGGGAGGCCTGGATGGCCGAGGGCATCGCCTGCTACCGGACCTTCATCTCGGCGCTGCTCGACGTCACCGACAACCTGGTCGACGGCCAGGTCGTGCCCCCGGTCGACGTGGTCCGCCACGACGAGGACGACACCTACCTGGTGGTGGCGGCCGACAAGGGCACCGCGACCTTCAGCGACATCGCCAACGAGGTCGCCGCCGAGTACGGCTTCTGGCTCGGCGACGCGTTCGCCTCCGGCGGCTCGGTGGGCTACGACCACAAGGCGATGGGCATCACCGCGCGCGGCGCCTGGGTCTCGGTACGCCGGCACTTCCGCGAGATGGGCGTCGACTGCCAGAACGAGGACTTCACCTGCGTCGGGATCGGTGACATGTCCGGCGACGTCTTCGGCAACGGGATGCTGTGCTCCGAGCACATCCGGCTGGTCGCGGCCTTCGACCACCGCGACATCTTCCTGGACCCCGACCCGGACCCGGCGATCTCGTACGCCGAGCGCAAGCGGCTCTTCGCGCTGCCGCGCTCGTCGTGGTGGGACTACGACAGCACCCTGATCTCGGCGGGCGGCGGGGTCTTCCCGCGCAGTGCGAAGTCGATCCCGATCAGTCCGCAGGTCGCGGCCGTGCTCGGCATCGAGTCCACGGCGCTCACACCCGCAGCGCTGATGAACGCGATCCTGAAGGCACCGGTCGACCTGCTCTGGAACGGCGGCATCGGCACCTACGTGAAGTCGGCCGGAGAGTCCGATGCCGACGTCGCCGACAAGGCCAATGACGCGCTGCGGGTCGACGGCGCCGAGCTGCGCGCCCGCTGCGTCGGCGAGGGCGGCAACCTCGGCTTCACCCAGCGCGGCCGGATCGAGTACGCGCTCGAGGGCTGCGGTGGCCGCGGGGGCCGGATCAACACCGACGCCATCGACAACAGCGCCGGCGTCGACACCTCCGACCACGAGGTCAACATCAAGATCCTGCTCGACCGCGTGGTCGCGGCCGGGGACCTGACCACCAAGCAGCGCAACGTGCTGCTCGCCTCGATGACCGACGAGGTCGCGGCGCTGGTGCTGGCCGACAACGACGCCCAGAACCTGGCGCTGGCCAACGCGGTCGCGCAGTCGCCCGCCCTGCTGCACGTGCACGAGGACCAGATGCGCTCCCTGGAGCGCCGCGACCTGCTCAACCGGGACCTCGAGGCCCTGCCGACCCGGCGCGAGGTGGCGGCGCGGATCGAGCGCGGGGAGGGACTGACCGGCCCGGAGCTCGCGGTGCTGATGGCCTACACCAAGATCGTGCTGGCCGACGAGCTGCTCGACGGCGACATCGCGGAGGACCCGTTCCTGCGCGGCGACCTCTACTCCTACTTCCCGCTGAAGATGCGCCAGGAGTACCGGGCCGCGATCGGCGAGCACCCGCTGCGCCCCGACATCGTGGTGACCCAGGTGGTCAACCAGCTGGTCAACGAGGCCGGGATGACCTACGTCCACCGGCTGGCCGGCGAGACCGGGGCCGGCTCGCGCGAGCTCACGCTGGCCCACTTCCTGGCGCGCGAGATCTTCGGCGCCCGCGCGGTCAACGCCGAGATCGCGACCTTCGACAACATCCTCGACGCCGGGCTGCAGACCCGGATGCGGATCGAGGTCCGCACCCTGGTCGAGCGGGCCAGCCGCTGGTTGCTCAACAACCGCCGCCAGCCGTTCGACAGCGAGGCCGTCGTCGGCGAGTTCGAGGTGGTCGTCGAGCAGGTCACCGCCGCGCTGCCGCAGCTGATGGCGGGCGCCGAACTGGCGGCGTTCACTGCTCGTCGCGACGCGCTGGTCAAGGCGGGGGTCCCCGACGACCTGGCGACCCGGGTGGCGGTCTGCCCGCCGGCGTACATGGTGCTCGGGATCGTCCAGGCCGCGGCCCGCGCCGAGGCCGACCCGCTCGAGGTCGCCCGGGTGCACTTCGCCGTCGGCGAGGCGCTGGGGCTGCCGCTGCTGGTCTCCCGGATCCTGGCGCTGCCGCGCACCGACCGCTGGCAGACGATGGCCAGGGCTGCACTGCGCGACGACCTGCACACGGTGCACGCGCAGATCACCGGTCAGGTGCTCGAGCAGTCGAGCCCGGGGATGGGCGCTGCCGGGATGGTCGCGGCCTGGACCGGGTCGGACCAGCTGGCCGTGGACCGTGCCGCCGAGACGCTGGCCGAGATCTGCTCCGACGAGGAAGCCGATCTGGCGCGGCTGTCGGTGGCCCTGCGCGTGGTCCGTTCGCTCTCGTCGGTGACCTGAGCGAGGCGATAGGTTCTGCGCATGCGCCGTACCGAGCCGCTCGATGTGCACCTCGCCGACCTGCCCGCCAGCGACCTGGTCCGCCGTACGACGTCCGGCGACGTCACCGCGACCCAGGTCGTCGAGGCCTCGCTGGAACGCATCGAACGCCGCAACCCGAGCCTGAACGCGTTCTCGGTCGTGCTGGTCGACGAGGCCCGCGCCGAGGCGGCCCGCCGCGATGCCAGTCTTGCCGCCGGGGAGGCGCCCGGACCGCTGCACGGGGTCCCGGTGGCGATCAAGGAGGAGATCGACGTCGTCGGGTGCGTGACGACCTTCGGCGGCCGCGCCAACAGCACCCCGGCCGAGCGCGACAGCGAGGTGGTCAGCCGGCTGCGGCGCGCCGGAGCGGTGATCATCGGCAAGACCCGGATGCCCGAGTTCGGGCAGTGGCCGTTCACCGAATCGATCGGCGGCGGGATCACCCGCAATCCGTGGGACCGCGGCCGCACCCCGGGCGGCTCCAGCGGCGGTACGGCGGCCGCAGTGGCGGCCGGCATGGTCCCCGTCGGCCTGGGCGGCGATGGCGGTGGCTCGATCCGCATCCCGGCGGCGTACTGCGGTCTCTTCGGTCTCAAGCCGACCCGCGGCCGGGTCACCAGCGACCCGATGCCGCACCTGTGGTGGGGCCTGGGCACGACCGGACCGCTGACCCGGACCGTGCTGGACTCCGCCCTCGTGTACGACGTGATCCGCGGCAACCTCGCCGCCGACCGGTTCAAGGCGGCCGAACCCGAGACGTCGTTCATCGCGGCCGCCGGTGCCGACCCGGGCCGGCTGCGGGTCGGCTGGTCGACGGTGCCGGTGACCAAGGGGGTGCGCCCGGCCGCCGAGCACGTCCAGGCCGTCCACGACATCGCCGCGGCGCTGGCCGACCTGGGCCACGACGTCCGCGAGGTGGATCCGGCCTACCCCGATCCCACTGCCGCGTTCATCCCGCAGTTCTTCGGCGGGGTGCGGACCGAGGCGGACGCGATGGAGCACTTCGGTCTGCTGGAGCCGCGCACCCGGGAGACCTACCGGCTCGGTGGCTGGGTGACGCCGGGCATCATCGACAAGGCGATGGCGGCCGGCGACAAGCTTGCGGAGCGCGCCAACCGGGTCTTCGCCGACGTGGACGTCCTGCTGACTCCGACGATCGGCCCGCGCCCGCGCCGGGTGGGGGTGCTGAACCGGGGCGGCACGGTCTCGGCTGCGCTCAAGGCGCGGCCGGTGGTCGCCTGGACCGCGCTGTGGAACGTCACTGGCAACCCGGCCGCCTCGGTCCCGGCCGGTCTCGCCGCCGACGGGATGCCGGTGGCCGTCCAGCTGGTCGGCCCGATCGGCGCCGAGACCACGCTGCTCTCGCTCGCGGCCCAGCTGGAGCGCGCGCGGGGCTGGCCGCTGCTGACGGACAATCCGTGAACCTGTTCCTGACACCCCGGGCGTTCGTCCGCCGCCAGGTCGTCGGCCGGGTCCGACACCTCCGGAGCCCGCTGGCCGGTCGCCGGGTGATGGTCACCGGGGCGTCCTCGGGGATCGGTGAGGCCACCGCCCACGCGGTCGCCGCCCGCGGGGGAGTGGTGCTGCTGGTCGCTCGGCGGGCCGAGGAGCTGGCCCGGGTCCGTGCCGCGATCGAGGCCGACGGAGGTACGGCGTACGCGTACGTCTGCGACCTGACCGACGGCGGGGCGACGGACGCGATGGTGGCCGCGGTGCTTGCCGAGCACGGTGCCGTCGACATGCTCGTCAACAACGCCGGTCGCTCGATCCGGAGGTCGCTGGAGTACTCCTACGACCGGATGCACGACTTCGAGCGGACGATGGCGATCAACTACTTCGGACCGGTCCGGTTGATCCTCGGCCTGATGCCGGCGATGCGGGCGCAGCGGTTCGGGCACGTGGTCAACATCGTCACCTGGGGCGTCCAGATCAAGGCACCGCGGTTCTCGGCGTACATCGCCTCGAAGACGGCGCTGGACACCTTCAGCCGGATCGCCGGCCGCGAGGCGTACGCCGACAACGTCACCTTCACCAACCTGCGGCTCTCGCTGGTGCGCACGGACATGATCGTGGCCACCGATGCCTACGACCGGGCACCGGCGAAGTCGCCGGAGCAGGCTGCCTCGCTGGTGGTGCGCGCGCTCGAGGACCGGCCGCTGACGATCAGCACCGTGGTGGGCAGCGTCTCCGAGGTGCTGAACCTGGTCGCGCCGCGGCTGATGGACGCGGTGGCGTCGGCCGGAGCACGGCGGTTCCCCGACTCACCCGCGGCCCGCGGGGACGGCGGCAGCTGACCGGGCCGGTCAGTCGGCGACCGAGGTCGGTGCCTTCGCCGGCTTCTTGTTCGGGACGATGATCGGCGGCAGCGGGATCTTGCTCTTGCTGGTGCCGGCGTTGCGCACGCCGAGCGGCGTCGCGAACACGATGATGTTGCTCGTGTAGTACGAGCCGGTCCACCCGGTGCAGGTGACCAGCACCAGGCGGTTGGTGCCCTTCGTCGGGTTGAAGAGCAGGTTGGCGTTCGCCGCGAGCTGGGCCTTGGTGTAGACGAAGACGTCGGTCGCCGCGTAGTCGACGGTGCCGAGCTTGGTCTTGATCTGGATCAGGTCACCGGAGCGCATGTTGCCGAGCTCGTTCATCACGCCGCCGCCGGTGTGCACGGTGTGGCCGGTGAGCAGCGTCTGCCCGGTCACCGAGCCCGGCTCCGCCGACCCGTCCCACCAGCCGACCTCGTGGTAGTCCGACGGTGGGGTGAGCACCCGGTGCGAGTCCACCGCGATCGGCACGATCGGGGCGCGCAGCCCGATCGACGGGACGATCAGCAGCAACGGCTGCGAGGGGGCCGCGAGCGGGTGGTACTGGGAGTGCGCGGTGCTTCCGGCACGTCCCGGCCCGATCGCGATGCCGGGCGAGGGAATGGCAAAGCCGGCGATCACCATCGCGAGGAAGAGAACGACGAGTCGTTTACTCAGTCCTGCGATCTGATCGCCGGCTTTGCGCTGGTTCACTTAGTGGTGCGGTGTCACTTGGTCAGCATGCGGCGGTAGCCGATGAGGCCCGCCGTGCCTGCAAGCAGCATCAGTGCAGCAGTGGCAGTCAGCACGTTGCGCGTCGTGTCACTGGCGCCACGGAAACCGGAGTCGACGACCGTCGGCGGCTTCGGGTTGCCCGTGGGGTTGCCCGTCGGCGTCGTGGTCGGCGGACCGGCCGGAGCGCGGTTCGGGCCACAGGTGACGTGACCGATGGTGCCACCGATCAGCGCGGAACCGCTGAGCTGCGCGGCAGCACCCAGGACGTCGAGCTTCAGGGTGTTGACCGAGACGCTACGGCCACCGTCGCCGGGGGTGACGTCGTTGACGACGAGCTTGAGCACGTTGTCGCTGAGCGCCTGCAGCGCGGGCTGGAGCGCGTTCACCAGCGGAACGATGAGCGCGTTCTGGAGCGGCTGCACGATGGTCTTGATCGCGGCGTTCAGGCCGGCGATCGAGCCGCCCAGGGCCGTGGTGAGCTCGGTCGAGATGGCGTCGATCAGGTCCTGCGTGATCGAGTCCAGGTGGACCAGCACGTCGGTGCCGCCCGGCTTGGGCGTCTGGTTGACGTCCAGGTTGGCCAGGATCAGCGTCTGGGTCGCGTTGCCGGTGCCGGTCGGGATCGTGACGCTGATCGGGATGGTGTGACCACCCGAGGTGTCGACGATCTGGGCGTTACCGTGAGCAGCGGTCGGGTTCGCCGTGCAGGTGGCCTCGACGGCAGCGAGACCGCCGCTGAGCTTGATCTGGCCGAGCGGGGTGTTCGCGAGAGCGCCGGTCAGCTGGGTGACGACACCGTCGAGGGCCGAACCGAGCTGCTGGACGACCGGGCCGAGGGCACCGTTCAGGGCCGTGGTGATCGCACCCTGGCCACCGAGCAGGTCGGTCAGGTTGAGGTTCAGCGCACCCAGGTCGATGGTCAGCGGCTTGCCGTCGATGTTGCAGCTGCTGGTACCGACGTTGACCGCACCGGCGCTACCGGTGCCGGCGATGCCTGCACACGCGTACGACGTGCCGTCGTTGTTCGCGCCGGCGGACTGGACAGCCACGGCCGCGGAGAGCGCGTTGTTGTTCGGGATGATGCCGACCAGGCTGGGCAGGGTGTTGTTGACGACCACGTGACCGTTGGTGCCCTGGGTCCCGTCGTTGGTCGCAGTCGTGAGCTGGGTCACGATGTGAGAACCGCCGATCGACAGATCGAGGCTCTGGGCACTTGCCTGCGACACGGGGGCCGCGGCAAAGACTGGGGCGACAGCGAGTGCGGAAACAGCGATAGCTCCCACTACGGCGCTGAAGCGCAAGGCACGTCGGTTCAAGATGGTTCCTCCCGGCAGGGCACCGCACTTTTCGCGACACCTGGATTTTCTTCGCAGCCTCTCGACAATGAGGTGCTGTCAAACAGGTCACATCCTACGAGTTTTGGCTCGCGTGTGGCAAAAGATGACCAAGGTTACATTGTCTAATCACTATAAATACTGATTAATACGGACAATCGTGCTGATCCGGTCAACTGGCTTTCTTCGTGGTTTTCTTCGCCGCTTTTCTGGCGGTTGCAGGCGTGGATGCCTTCTTCGCTGCTTTCTTGGCGACCTTGGCAGCTGGTCTAGCGCTGTCACGTGAGTCGCCACCCTCCCCATCAGCCTCAACAGCCTCGCCCCGGGCCGTCTTGGCGGCGTCGACGCTGCGCTGCAGGGCGGCGAGCAGGTCGACGACCTCGCCACTGCTCTTGCGGGCGGTCGGCGCGGCCTTGACCTCGCCGCCGGAGATCTTCGCCTCCACCAGCGCCTCGACGGCTTCGCGGTAGTCGTCCTCGAATTCGCCCGGGTCGAAGTCGCCGGCCAGCGTCTCGACGAGCATGTTGGCCATCTTCACCTCGGCCGGCTTGGCATCGTCGATGTCGACGGAGGTGAAGTCCGGTTGGCGGATCTCGTCGGGCCACATCATCGTCTGCAGCACGATCACGTCGTCGCGCACGCGCAGCACCGCCAGGGACATCCGGTTGCGCAGCGAGACAGTCACCAGTGCCATCCGGTCTGCTTGCTCGAGTGCTGCTCGCAGGAGTGCATACGGTTTGGCACCCGTCTTCTCGGGCTCGAGGTAGTAGCTCTTCTCGAAGAGCATCGGGTCGATCTGGTCGCTGGGCACGAACTTCTCGACACTGATCTCACGACTGCTCGCGGCGGGCAGCTCGGCCATATCGGAGTCGTCGAGGATGACCATCTCGCCGTCCTCGGTCTCGTACCCCTTGGCGATGTCGGCGTACGCGACTTCCTCGCCGTCCAGCGAGCAGATCCGCTGGTACCTGATCCGTCCGCCGTCCTTGGCGTGGACCTGCCGGAACGAGATGTCCTTGTTCTCCGTCGCCGAGTACAGCTTGACCGGGACGCTCACCAGGCCGAACGAGACGGCACCCTTCCAAATCGCGCGCATGGGAACAGGATGACTCGCCAACGGCTCTGATGCCACCTCACAGGTTCCTCACAACGTCCGCGAGGCGATCGCTCAGGCCCGGCCGCGACGCTGCTGCCATGCCCACTCTCCCCTCCCGCCTGGTGCGAATCGACCGCCGGTGGTGGCTGGTCGCCGTCGTGGTCCTGGCCGTCGGTGGCGGTGCCTGGTGGCGCTTCGCGCCGAGCTCCGGTACGTCGACCACCTCCATCACGGCCACCGTCACCCGCGGCACCTACAAGACGACGGTGACCGCGACCGGCACGATCACGCCGAAGCGCAACGCGACCCTCTCGTTCACCTCGGCGGGCACGGTGACCCGGGTTGCGGTCAAGGCCGGCGAACGGGTGACCCGGGGAGCGGTGCTCGCCACGATCGACGCGACCGCCCTGCGAGCACAGCGCGATGCCGCCGCTGCGCAGCTCACCGCCGCGCAGACCCAGCTCTCCCAGGACTCGGGCGGTACGTCGACCCAGCTGAGTGCCGACGAGGCCGCGGTCGCCTCCGCGCGCTCGCAGCTGACCCAGGCCGACCAGGCCCTGGCCAACGCGACGCTGACGGCGCCGTTCTCGGGCACCGTCAGTGCCGTCAGCTACTCCGTCGGTGACACCACCGGTTCCTCGGGCGGCAACACCCCGGCGGCGAACTCCTCGTCGTCGGCGACCGGGATCACCGTGATCTCGCCGCGCCTGTTGCTGGTCGACGCCAACGTCGCGGCCGCTGACGTCAGCTCGCTCAAGGTCGGGATGCAGGCCGAGATCACGCCGACCGGCGGTGCCGACGTCGTCTACGGGACGGTCTCCTCGGTGGGCGCGATCGCCACGGCTTCGGACAGCGGTGCAGCGCAGTTCCCGGTGGTCATCGCCGTGACCGGGACGCCGGGCGGGCTCTACCCGGGCTCGAGCGCGACGGTCGCGATCACAGTCAAGCAGGCCACCAACGTTCTCACCGTGCCGACTCAGGCGCTGCACACCACCAGCACCGGGGCGACGTACGTCTACACGATGCAGGGCACCAAGGCCACGAAGACCATGGTCACCCTCGGTGCCTCCTACGGCCCGCAGACCGAGGTGCTCTCCGGCCTCAAGTCCGGCGACGTCGTCCAGATCCTCAGCTTCACCCGGCCCAAGGGCAGCGGCACCACCGGCGGCAACGGCGGCCTTTTCCAACGGGGGACCGGCGGCACCGGCGGCAACGTCCCGCCCTTCGGCGGCGGGAACGTCCCGGGTGGCGGCGCTGTGATCGTCGGTGGCCAGTGACGACCCTCGAGCAGACCGCGACCCGCACGATCATCGACCTCGTCGGCGTACGGAAGACATATGCGACCGGGGCGGTCGCGGTCGAGGCGCTGCGCGGCATCGACGTACGGATCGCGGAGGGGGAGTACGTCGCGATCATCGGACCGTCGGGCTCGGGGAAGTCGACCCTGATGCACATCCTCGGGTGCCTCGACGTGCCGACCGAGGGTCGCTACGAGCTCGCCGGACGCGACGTCAGCGACCTCGCCGAGGCCGAGCTGGCACACATCCGCAACCGCGAGATCGGGTTCGTGTTCCAGCAGTTCAACCTGCTGCCCGACCTGACGGCGCTGCGCAACGTCGCGCTGCCGCTGGTCTACGCAGGAGTGGCCGCCGCGGAGCGCGAGCAACGGGCCCGACGGGCCCTCGACCGGGTCGGTCTGTCCGACCGTGCCGAGCACCGTCCCGGCGAGCTCTCCGGCGGCCAGCAGCAACGGGTCGCGGTCGCGCGAGCGCTTGTCACCGAGCCGTCGATGATCCTGGCCGACGAACCGACCGGCAACCTCGACTCGGTCGCCTCGGCCGACGTGCTGAGCCTCTTCCGTGAGCTGCACGACGCCGGCAGGACGATCGTGCTGATCACCCACGAGAGCGACATCGCCGCGCAGGCCGACCGGGTCCTGTCGATCCACGACGGCGCCCTCCGAAGTGGTGACGGGGGATGAACTGGCTCGAGACGCTGCGCACGGCCGCCGACGCGGTCCGCAGCCACCGCCTGCGCTCCTTGCTGACCATGCTCGGCATCGTCATCGGGATCTCCTCGGTGGTGCTCACCGTCGGTCTGGGCCTGGGTGCCCAGGACAAGGTGCGCAGCCAGATCGACGCGCTCGGCTCGAACCTGCTGATCGTCTCGCCGGGAAGCAGCACCGGGTCCAGCGGCGTGCGCGGCGGCTTCGGCTCGGCCTCCTCGCTCACTCTGGCCGACGCCGACGCGATCGCCGACACCAGCGTCGCTCCCGACGTCGCCCGGGTCGCTCCGACCACGTCGTCGTCCACGGCTCTCGCAGCCGGCACCACCAACTGGACGAGCAGGATCGTCGGCACCACGACGACCTGGCCCCAGGTCCGCGCCCGCACCCTGACGTCAGGCCGGTTCTTCACCGCGGCCGAGATCGCCTCCGGGGCCGACGTCGTGGTGCTCGGGCCGGACACCGCCAACGAGCTGTTCAGCCGCGGAGACCCGGTGGGCCAGACGATCACCGCGGACGGCACCACGCTGACGGTGATCGGCGTACTGGCTCCGTCCGGTGCGACCTCCTCGACGTCGAGCGAGGACGACCTGGCCGTCGTACCGATCACCACCGCGCAGCGGCTCACCGGTGCGACCAGCACCGCGCTGGCCAGCCTGTACGTCGAGGCGAAGTCGGCCGACTCGCTCAGTGCCGCCTACCAGGAGGTCGATGCTGCGCTGCTGACCTCGCACGACGTGACCAGCAGCTCGCCGGACTTCAGCATCGCGACCCAGGACGCACTGCTGTCCACTGCGAACTCGACGAACAAGACGATGACGATCCTGCTCGCCGGGATCGCGGCGATCTCGTTGCTGGTCGGCGGCATCGGGGTCATGAACATCATGCTGGTCTCGGTCACCGAGCGTGTCCGCGAGATCGGTCTGCGCAAGGCGCTCGGCGCGACCCCTGCGGCGATCCGGCGGCAGTTCCTGATCGAGGCGTCGCTGCTCGGTGTCGCCGGTGGCGTCATCGGGGCGGCGATCGGCGTCGTCGGTGCCGTGATCCTGCCGTCCCTGATCAACCAGCCGGTCAGCATCTCGGCCCCGGCCATCGTGGCCGCCCTGGGTGTCGCCCTCGGCCTCGGCGTCGGCTTCGGAGTCTACCCGGCAAGCCGGGCTGCTCGCCTGACGCCGATCGACGCGCTGAGGAGCGAATGACATGACAACGCAGCGCCCAACCCCAAGGAGAACCATGAGCACGTCCCTGCACAGCCGCATCGTCCTGGCCCGCTGCGTTGCCGCGGCCTGCGGCACAGGGGTGCTGCTGGTCGGCGCAGCCGGCTGCGGGAGCAGCAGCCCACAACCGGCGTCCGCCGGCACCAACACCTACGGAGGCACCGGTCAGCAGGGCGCGACCTCGGGCCAGTTCCCGGGTGCGGACGGCAAGGTGGCCGCGGTGACCGGGTCGACCGCCCAGGTCCAGAGCCAGCAGAACGGGCAGGTCGCGGTGACCTGGACGTCGAGCACGCGGTTCACCAAGCAGGTCACGGTCACGCTGGCCGCCGTCAAGGTCGGCGACTGCGTGGTCGCGATGCCGGCGGCCAGCAGCTCGGGCACGTCGACGACACCGACCACGCCCGCGACCGCGATCACGGCGGCGTCGGTGCGGATCACGGCTCCGGTCAACGGATCGTGCTCGCCGACGCTCCGGACGGGAGGCGGCAACGTCACGGGTGGCGGCGGCTTCGGTGGCAACCCGCCCGCAGGAGGCGAGGGCGGCACCGGTCCGCAGTCCAACGGCGCCCCGCCGAGCGGCACGGGTCGCGGCCAGTTCCGGTTCGGAGGCTTCGGGGCGTTCGGCAAGGTGACCGCCCTGAAGACGAACGGATTCACGGTCGCAGAGACGCGTCCGGCTGCGGCGTCGGGCAGTACCGCGACCACGGTTTCGGTCGCGGTGACGACCTCGGCTGCTACCACCTTCTCCACCACCGCCGCCGCGACCGCGAGCGACGTCAAGGTCGGTACCTGCGTGCGGGCGACGGGCAAGACCGACGACACCGGCGCGATCACCGCCACCTCGGTCGCGGTGAGTGCTCCGGTCAACGGCGTCTGCGGAGCCGTGTTCCTCCGCTCGGGTGGTGCTGGTGGCGGATTCGGCGGGCCGGGCCTGGACAGTAGCGGAGGCAAGTCGTCGTGAGTCCGCTGCGCGGTCGACATGTACGCCGGACGGCGATCGGGCTCGTGGCCCTCGCGGTGATCGGTGCCGGGACGGCGTACGGGGTGGGTGGCGGTGGTTCGGCACCGCGTTACCGCACGGTCGCGGCGACCAAGGCCAACGTCGAGCAGACCCTGTCGACGAGCGGGGCGGTCGACGCCGCGGATCGGGCTGACCTGGCCTTCGGCACCAGCGGCACCATCGCGGCTCTCGAGGTGACGCTGGGGCAGCTGGTGACGACGGGCCAGGTGATCGCGAAGCTCGACACCGGCAGCCTCGATGCCGCCGTCACTCAGGCGCAGGCGAGTCTGGCCAAGGCCGTCGCCCAGCTCGCGTCCGACCGCACCGCGCAAACCGCAGCGGTGTCCAGTGCGGCGTCGAGCAAGCCCTCGTCGAGCTCGTCGGGTACCGGGAGCAGCGGGGGCAGCTCGGCGGCGACCGTAGCAGCGCTCAAGGCCCTGAAGGGACTGCAGGACAAGGTGATCGCAGCCCAGGGCGCGGCGTCCGCTGCTCTCGCGACCGCGAACACTGCCCTGGCTGCCCAGAACTCCGCGTGTGCCGCCGCCTTCTCCTCGACCTCGACTCCGTCACCCAGTGCCTCGCCCACCGATGCGCCGAGCACCGGCTCCGATCCCACCGACGCGGCCTGTACGACGGCGCTGGCTGCGGTTCAGGCCGCGCAAGCCGCCGTGGCGAAGGCGCAGGACCAGCTCGCCCAGGCACTCAACGCACTGTCGGGTGCCCTTGCCAAGGCGTTGGGAGCCACGGCCGGCGGCGGCAGCAAGCCGACCTCCAGTGCCCGCACGACGGCCTCGACGAGCAGCAAGCCGTCGAGCACCGGTGCGTCCAGCCCGTCGGCGAGCGGGGCGAGCGGTGGCACGATCACCGCGGCCCGCCTCGCCTCCGACCAGGCCCAGATCGACCGGGCCCAGGCAGACCTGATCACCGCGCAGCAGAACCGCGCGCAGGCCGTCGTACGGTCAACGCGGTCGGGTCGCGTGGTCGCGCTCGACAAGCGCGTCGGTGATGCGGTGAGCGCCGGCAGCACGGTCGCGACGGTCGTCGGCGGGACGGCGGTGACCATCCTGGGCTCCGTGCCGGAGACGCAGATCGGCGCCGTGAAGCTCGGCCAGGTCGTCCGGGTCAGCGTCCCCGGTGTCACGAAGACAACCACTGGAACCGTGAGTGCGATCGGCCTGGTCGCCGACACCTCGACCGGCACCACGTCCTACCCGGTGACCGTGACGGTCGACGACCCGACGATCTCGTTGCCTACCGGCTCGAACGCGTTGATGCAGATCGTGCTCGCGACCTCACGCAATGTGGTCACCGTGCCGACCTCGGCCGTCGTGCGGGACGGCACCAGCGGGACCGTGCAGACCTGGGACGGCAAGACCCTGGCCGCCAGGCGGGTCACCCTCGGAGCGGTCGGAGCCCGGAGCGTGGTGATCACCAGCGGCCTGAGCGCAGGGACCGAGGTCGTGCTGGCCGCGATGGACCAGCCGATCAAGGGCGCCAGCTCGACACTCAACAACCGCGGCAACTTCCCGACGTTCTCGTTCAAACGCGCTGGCGGCGCCGGCGGGAGCGGTGGCTTCGGCGGACCGACCTCCTTCTCGAAGGGCGGGGGCTGACCCTCCACAATCGCGCCCCGGGCGCGGGTGTGAGGTTGCGCCGCTCGACTGAGTCCTGCTGCGCGACGCCTGGCACGCGCCCTGGCTGCGTTGTCGTCGTCGACGGCCAAACCCGGGCCGCCTTCCTCCTCCGCCTTGCCATGGCACGCGCCAGCCGCCGCTCGCTACGAACTCAGCCGAGCGGCCCAACCTCGGCTGGCAGGATGGCGCCATGAAGCCGATGCTCGCGACCCGGGGCGACCATGTCCCCACCGGTCCGGGCTGGGTGCACGAGGTGAAGTGGGACGGCATCCGGGCGCTCGTCGACGTGACCGACGGCCGGCTGCGGATCACCTCGCGCAACGAGAACGACGTCACTGCTGCCTATCCCGAGCTCGGCGGCCTCGCGGAGCTCGGGCACGAGTTCCTGCTCGATGGAGAGATCGTCGCGCTGGGGTCCGGGGTGCCGTCCTTCGGGGCGCTGGCCGACCGGATGCACGTGCGCGACGCCACCAAGGCAGCCCGGCTGGCCCTGACGAACCCGGTGACCCTGCTCGTCTTCGACCTGCTGCGCCTCGACGGCGAGCACCTCACCGCGCGGCCGTTGTCCGAACGTCGCGAGCTGCTGCTGTCCCTCGGCCTGGACGACGTCGCGTGGCAGGTGCCGCCGACGTACGACGACGGTCAGATGATCCTGGAGGCAGCCGAGGCCCAGGGCCTCGAGGGCATCGTCAGCAAGAAGGTGTCCTCGCTCTACCACCCGGATCGCCGGAGCAAGGACTGGCTCAAGTTCCCGATCCGGCCGACGGGTTCCTACGTCGTCGGCGGGTTCCGTTACGAGACCGGCAGCACAGCGCAATCGGGTGGGCGCCTCGGTGCGGTGCTGGTCGGCGAGCCGGTGGACGGCCGGCTGGTGTTCCGGGGACGGGTGGGTTCCGGGATCGCGGGCAAGGCAGGGCAGCGCCTCGGTGAGCTGTTGCGACCCCTGGTCACGACTTCGTCGCCGTTCAGCGAGGAGCTGCCCCGGATGGACGTCGAGGGCACCACCTGGGTCGAGCCGAGCGTGATCGTCGACGTGCAGTACCTGACCGTCACCGGTGACGGCCGGCTGAGGCAGCCTGCGTACCGGGGCGTGCGCAACGACCTCGACGTGAGCGACCTCTGATGGTCGAGCGCAACGAGGTGCACGTCGACGTCGACGGCCGCACGCTGAGCCTGGTGAACCTGGAGAAGGTGATGTACCCGCGGACCGGGACGACCAAGGCCGAGGTGCTCAACTACTACGCCCGGATCGCGCCGCAGCTGCTGCCGGTGCTCGCGGACCGGGCAGTGACCAGGATCCGGTGGCCGCACGGGACCGGCGACAAGAGCTTCTTCGAGAAGAACGTGCCCGGCGGCACCCCCAGCTGGGTGCGGGTGGTGAAGGTCCCGACCTCCGGATCGCGGACGGCATCGAAGGAGGACGGCGAGCTGCGGTTCCCGATCGTCGACTCGCTGGCCACGCTGACCTGGTTGGTGAACCTGGCGGCGCTCGAGCTGCACGTGCACCAGTGGACGGTTGACGCCGACGGCCGACCGGTCAACCCGAACCGGATGGTGATCGACCTCGACCCGGGAGAGCCGGCCGGGCTGATGGAGTGCTCGCAAGTCGCGCTGATGGTGCGCGATCGGTTGCAGGTCGACGGGCTGGAAACGCGCGCCGTGACCAGCGGGTCCAAGGGCCTGCACCTGTACGCCGACCTCGACGGCTCCCGGACCAGCGACGAGATCCGCGACTACGCCAAGGACATCGCCGAGGAGCTGGAGGCGGCCCACCCGAAGCTGGTCGTCTCCCAGATGACCAAGGCCCGGCGTGGCGGCAAGGTGTTCTTCGACTGGTCCCAGAACGTCGGCGCCAAGACCACCATCGCGCCGTACTCGTTGCGCGGTCGCGAGTTCCCGACGGTGGCGGCGCCGCGGACCTGGGACGAGGTCGAGGACGGCGCGAGCGATCCGCTGGGCCTGGAGCAGCTGCGCTTCGAAGAGGTTCTGGACCGCGTGGGCCAAGGCGGGTAACTTCCGAGCAGGGGAGCACGACGAAGGGGTCTACGTGGCATCGATTCGCGGGATCATCACCGGCACCAACGCAGCCGTCTGGCGGACGGTCAACAAGGCAGGCGTCCCGTGGCACAAGCTGCCCGGCCCGGCCGGTGCCCTCAACCTCGCCGCGCTGCGCGAGGACCTGCGGCACGACAACCTGCACGACACCCGCGACGACGCCGAACAGGTCGAGCTGGAGAACCTGCCGGCGTACAGGACCTACGACGGCACCATGCAGGACCCGTACGACGCGAAGATGGGGTCGGCAGCGACCCGGTTCGGGCGCAACTTCCCCCTCGAGCAGACCGCCGCCGAGGAACCGCCGCGGCTGCTGACCCCGTCGCCGCGCGAGGTCAGCCGCACCGTCTTCTGGCGCGACGAGTTCCAGCCGGCGACCGGGCTCAACGTGCTCGCCGCGGCCTGGATCCAGTTCCAGAACCACGGCTGGTTCGGGCACGGCACCAACGACCCGGACCGGGTCACCGAGATCGAACTGTCCGAGGACGACGACTGGGACGGCGAGATGCTGATCGAGCGGACCACCGCCGACCGCACCCGCGACCCGGAGGACGGGCGTCCGGCCACCTACCTCAACAAGGTCACGCACTGGTGGGACGGCTCGGCCATCTACGGCTCGAGCGAGGACCAGAACCGAGTGATGCGCAGCGGCCAGGACGGCAAGATGCTGCTCGTCGACGGCAAGCTGCCGCTCGAGGAGGACCCGGTGCTGGCCGGCATCGACCGCACCGGCTTCAACGACAACTACTGGGTCGGCCTGTCGCTGCTGCACACCCTGTTCGTCAAGGAGCACAACGCGATCTGCGACATGCTCAAGAAGTCCTACCCGTCCTGGGACGACGAGAAGCTCTTCCTCACTGCACGCCTGGTCAACGCCGCGTTGATGGCCAAGATCCACACCGTCGAGTGGACGCCGGGGATCTTGAACACCCCGGTGCTGCAGACCGGCATGCACGCCAACTGGTACGGCGCGCTGCCCGAGTGGATGAAGGCGACCCGGTTCCTGACCAAGGCGATCGACATCGAGGCCGGCGCCGGGATCATCGGCAGCGAGCTCAAGCACCACGGTGCCTCGTTCGCGATCACCGAGGAGTTCATCTCGGTCTACCGGCTGCACCCGCTGATCCCCGACGACTACCCGATCCACGACCACCGGACCGGTGAGCTCATCGAGAACGTCGAGTTCAACGACCTGATGGGCAACGACACCCGCGCGGCGGTGGACAAGTTCGGCTGGACCGACCTGATGTACCACTTCGGCACCGAGTACCCCGGCAAGATCACGCTGCACAACCACCCGCGGGCCTTGATGGACCACACCCGGGTCACCGGTCAGCACCTCGACCTGGGCACCGTCGACATCTTCCGCGACCGTGAGCGCGGAGTGCGCCGCTACAACGACTTCCGCGAGCAGCTGCGGATGCCGCGGATCAAGTCGTTCGACAAGCTCACGCCCAACCCGGAGTGGAACGCCGAGCTCGAGGAGCTCTACCACGGCAACATCGACGACGTGGACCTCCAGGTCGGCCTGCTCGGCGAGGAGCCGCCGGAGGGTTTCGGGTTCAGCGACACCGCGTTCCGGATCTTCATCCTGATGGCGTCGCGACGGCTCAAGAGCGACCGGTTCTTCACCCGCGACTACACCCCCGAGGTCTACACCGCCGAGGGGATGGAGTGGATCGACAAGAACAACATGGGCGACGTGATCATCCGGCACTTCCCGGA
>JACXTT010001934.1_pt1 | contig 33769 bp, 29 predicted proteins | sample 9270951 | NCBI WGS metagenome assembly JACXTT01 (sample SAMN15532306, study PRJNA645909) | rock metagenome | isolation source: weathered quartz diorite | place: Puerto Rico | collected 2017-06-21
CCAGGTGAAGATGGGCGTCGAGCCGCTGCTGTCGAAGGGCGCGGACCTGCTGCTGTGGGCGCTCGTCGACTCGATCGTCGACGGCTACTTCCCGGTCTTCGACGCGCTCGGCGACGAGATCGACGAGGTCGAGGATCTCTCGATCTCGCAGACCGTGCCCTCGACCCTGCAGCACATCTTCCGGCTGAAGCGCGAGCTGCTCAAGATCCGCCACTACGTCGCCCCGAGCCGGGAGGTGGTCGCGCAGCTGACGAGCCGCGAGTTCGACGTCATCCGCGAGCCACACGTCTTCTACTTCCGCGACGTGTACGACCACCTGATTCGGCTCAACGACGAGCTCGACTCGTTCCGGGAGCTCGTCGCGGGCGCCCTCGAGGTCTACCTCTCGTCGATCAACAACAACCTGTCGACGATCATGAAGCGGCTCACCGGCGTGACCGTGATCCTCGCCGGCATCGGCGCGGTCGCCGGCGTGTTCGGCATGAGCGAGGCCGCGACGGCGCTCACCGGCGGTGAGGGCTCGGGCTTCTACCTGATCTCCGCGGCGACGCTCGTCGCGGCGATCATCGCGACGTTCATCCTGCGCCGGATCGACTGGATCTGAATCGACACGCCGGGTCGCCACCGCGAGGGTGACGACCCGGCGTCGTGCCTGACCGAGCGCTCAGCTACGGGGCGTAGTCGCCGTAGATGTTCTGGTCGAGGCCACCGTCTCGCGGGCACGTATCCCCGGAGATCCCGCCGCTGGCGGTGACGTGGCGGCACTGGAGGACGTCCGCGCCGGTCTCGTCCTGCGTGGTCTCGCGCAGGTCGGTTCCGGCGACGGTGTTTCGCCAGTCGGTCCAGGTGCCGAAGGTGACGCCGTTGACCGAGTCGATCCACAGGTAGTCACCACCGAAAGGCACCGTCCGGCCCGAGAACTGCTCCCAGTTGCCATTGGTGGTCTCGTCGCTGATCCGGGTCGCGCCGGACCAGGCGCCGCCGCTGATCGGGCGCGTCGCCGCGTACACGTCGAGCGACGGGCCGCTGTTGCCGGCGGCGTCGTTGCCCGGCGGTCGCACGCGGAAGGTCGAGGCGTCGTTGTTGACGTCGTTGCGGGTGTCCCACCACAGGGCGTGGACGGTGCCCGCGTCGACGGCCAGGTCGGGGTAGAACTGCTGGCCCTCGTTGGTCAGGGCGATGCGCTCCGGGGTCGTGTGGGCCCCGGTTGCGCCGTTGTAGCGAACGTAGTAGATCGCCGACTGGCCGCCGGCGCCTTGCTGGTCCGCCCAGCCGAAGGTCGTGCCCGTCGGCACCTCGCTGCCCGGCACGATCGCCTCGTAGACGATGTACACCCACTCGTGAGCCGTGTCCTTCTGGTCCGCGGTCGCCCGCGGTCCGCTGTCGACCCGGAAGAACGTGAAGCCGGACGCGCAGCCGATGCCGATGCCGTCGCCGCAGTCGCGGGCGTTGCCGCCACCGAGCTGGGCATCGGTCATGCCCATGGCCGCGAAGTTCGTGATCGTGCCCTTGTGCCCGAAGGTGGCGCCGCAGTCGGTCGACTTCGCCACACCGACGCCGTCGACCTGGTGGCCGCTGTCCTCGAACTGGCCCCACGTCACGTAGACGTGACCGTTGCCGGTGACCGAGATCTCCGGCAGCTGGACGTCGTGGATGCCATCCGAGAGCTTCGTCGGCGGGCTGAACGTCGCGCCGTGGTCGGTCGAGCGGACGAAGTAGATCGCGACGCCGCCGTTGCCGGTGAACCGCGACCAGGCGAAGTAGACGTTGCCGCGGCAGACCGAGTTCGTGCGGTCGGCCTCGAGCGCGGTCTTGTCGTTGAACTTGCCGAGGAGGTTCGGCGCGGAGGATCCCTTGGCGACCATGACGGAGCCGGCGAACCGCTTGCCGTCGTTGAGGGTGTTGCCGCCTGGCCCAGCGGGGTTGACGTAACGCGCGACCCACTCGTCGCCGAACGTCTTCTTCGTGCCGGCCGGGTCGTCGCTCGTCTCCGAGCCCATGAACACGCGGCCGTCGCCGTCCCAGGCGGCAACAGGATCGCCCGAGCTGGCCGTCCGGATCTTCGCGAGCGCGCCGAGCGTGGACGTGTCGCCCGGGTAGCCGGGGACCAGGGAGCTGATGAAGGTCGCGCCGGCGTCCTCGGAGCGGTAGTAGCCGAGCCAGATCGGGCCCGACGGGATCGGCGCGCCGTTAGCGTCGCTGCCGTTGTTGTAGACACCGCAGTAATCGTTGCTCGAACCGATCATCACCCGGTTGTCGCGGGGGTTGATCACGAGCGCCGGCTCATTCTGGCGGCCACGCGAGCGCGAGCACTCGTTCAGCGTCGCGTCCGAATAGTGGGCGAGGCCGGCGAGGTCGTCGGCGCTGACGTAGCCCGAGAGCGACGGCGCGTCCTTGGTGAGGCGAACATCGGTGCCGGGCACGGACGCGATGACCGTCGAAGCGCACAGGAGCGCGGCTGCGACGGCGGCGAGAATGCCGAGCGGGGCGCGAGACGAACGGTTGCCAAGCATGGCTCTCCCCTGCATCTCAATGCGTCCGATGGGTCGAGGGGAGCCGGGTCCTCCAGCGGTGTCGTGCCCCCGACCCGACGCGACGAGCTCCTCGCGATGGACGCTTGCGTCCATGCTCCCGCGCGCGAGTTCGACCGTCAAACGCAGTGGTGCGGCCGTGCACCGCCAGAACAGGCCGAGGTGGCGCCCGGCGCGTCTCGCGCGGGCTTCGCGGCCGCGGCGCAGCCGAAGGCGGGCCCCTGCTACCGTTGCCCGGATGTCGACCGGCCCCCGGCCGGGAGCGGTCCCGTGGGCCGGCGCCGTCGATCGCCTGCGCGGTAACCGAGCCCGCCTCGTCCTCACCAGCGCGACGCTGCTGTTCGTCGAGCTGCTGCTGATCCGCTGGGTCCCCTCGGAAGTTCGCTACATCGGCTTCTTCTCGAACTTCCTGCTGATGGCCAGCTTCCTGGGCATCGGCATCGGCATCCTGCTCGGGCGGCGACGCGAGCTGGACACAGTGGCGATCTTCCCGATCCTGCTGCTGGTCGTCGTTGGGCTGATCACGAAGCTCCAGCTCAACGTCCAGGTTCGTTCGACGGACGAGCTGTTCTTCGGGCTCGCCGAGAGCACCGCCGCGGACGTCAACTTCCTGGTCCTGCCGATCGTGTTCGGGCTGATCACGGCCCTGATGGCATCGCTCGCCATTCCGCTCGGCCCGCTGCTGCGCTCGATGCCGCCGCTGCGCGCCTATGCCTGGGACATCACCGGCTCGATGCTCGGGATTGCCGGGTTCACCGCGCTGTCCGCCGCGGGGACGCCGCCCCTCGTCTGGTTCTCGGTGGCGGCGGCCCTCGTGCTGCTCCTCATCGCCGGCGGAGGCGGCAGACGCCCCCTCCGGATTCCGGCCGTGCTCGCGCTCGCCGTGATGCTCCTGCTCACCTTGAGCGAGCAGAAGGCGAACGAGATCTGGTCGCCGTACTACCGCATCAACACCTACCGCGCGGGCAATGGCGAGCTGTACGTCAACGTCAACGGCATCCCGCACCAGGCGCTGCACCCGGTCAACGCACCGAAAGAGGAGTTCTACGACCAGCTGTACAAGTGGTTCCCCGGGCGGACATACGCGCAGGTGCTCGTCGTCGGCGCCGGCTCGGGCACGGACGTGGCGATCTCGCTGGCCAAGGGCGCGGGCCACGTCGACGCCGTCGAGATCGACCGGGGAATCCAGCAGCTCGGCATCGATCAGCACCCCGACCACCCCTACCAGGATCCACGGGTCACCCGCTACGAGAATGACGGCCGCGCCTTCCTGCGGGGCACCGACAGGAAGTACGACCTGGTCATCTTCGCCCTGCCGGATTCGCTGACCCTCGTCAGCTCGACCGCGAACATCCGGCTCGAGTCGTTCCTGTTCACGGACGAGGCCTTCCAGTCGGTGCGCGACCACCTCGCGCCCGACGGTGTCTTCGTCGTCTACAACTACTACCGGGACAACTGGCTGATCTCGAAGATCGACTCGATGCTGGCGGCGACGTTCGACAGCCCGCCGATCGTGCGCACCTTCGACGCGCACAAGGCGATCTTCGCCGCAGGCCCGCTCATCGACGGCCTCAATGGGGCGGGGCCGCCGGGCGACGCGATCGACCCAGTGCCGGACCCGGGTCCGGGCGAGACGCCCAAGGCGGCGACCGATGACTGGCCGTTCCTATACCTGCGGACGCCGTTCATCGCCCCGCACTACCTCGCCGGGCTCGCGTTCGCGCTGCTCATTGCCCTCTTCGGCGTGTTCAGCGCGGCCCGGGCGGGCGGGACCTCGATCCGCCGGTTCAGCCCGCACTTCTTCGTCCTCGGCGCGGCGTTCCTCCTGCTCGAGACCCGTTCGCTGGTCAGCTTCTCGCTTTTGTTCGGCTCGACCTGGCTCGTCAACGCCCTGGCGTTCTTCGCGATTCTCGCCTCCGTGCTGCTCGCGATCCTCGTGAACGCCCGCCTCCGCCTCCAGCGCGCCGGCGTGCTGTACGTACTGCTGTTCGCCGCGCTCGCGGTGGCCTTCCTGCTCCCGCCGGAGTCGCTGCTGATCGACCCGCCCGCGCTGCGCTACCTGCTCGCCGGCCTCGTCGCCTTCGCCCCGGTGTTCCTCGCGAACCTCGTGTTCACCTACTCCTTCCGGGACACGCGCACCGCCGACATGGCCTTCGCCAGCAACCTCCTCGGGGCGATGATCGGCGGGGCGATGGAGTACGTGGCGCTCCTGACGGGCTACCGCTTCCTGCTCATCGTGGTCGCCGCGCTCTATGCGCTGGCGTGGCTGTTCGCGAACCGGTGGCGACGTCTCGCCGACGTGGAGCTGGCCCACGGCAGCGTGCCCGAGGCGGGCGCCTGGGAGGCGGAGACCGTCTGACCGTCCTCTCGCATGTCGAGACGCGACTGCCCCTACAATCCGCGACGGCGCCGGCGGTCGGCAGAGCGCGAGACCTCCGTCACTGGCTCTGAGCTGAACAGAACGCCGCTGCGAGGTTCTCCATCCACCGACCCCTCCGCACCAATCGGCACGTCGTCGCCCTGCTCTCCGCGCTGTGGCCCGGGCTGGGGCAGCTTTCCGTCGGCGCTCGCCGTTCGGGTGTGCTGCTGGCACTCCCGCCGCTGATCCTCCTCGCGCTGGTCATCGGCGCGCTCGTCAGCCCGGACCGGCTGGAACGACTCGCCCTCCTCCTCGACCCGAACGTCATCGCGGCGATCCTCATCTTCGAGGGCGTGCTGGTCCTGTGGCGACTCGTCGCGGTCGCCGACGCCTTCCGGCGCGGCAAGGGCCGGCCGCGGGAGCGAGGGGCCGCGCTGACGGCGGTCGCCCTCGCCTTCGTCCTCGTGCCGAGCGCGTACGCGGCGTACCTCACCAACGTCGCCCGCGAGGCCGCGATCGAGGTCTTCCAGACCGCGGACAAGCCCTATCAGCCGCCGCCGGTCGAGCCGGGCTACTCCGATCCCGACTTCGGCGAGCTCCCCAGCCAGTCGGCGGAGCCGCTGCCGAGCGCGACACCGCAGCTCGGCCGGTTCACGGTTCTCCTCCTCGGTGTCGACTCCGGGCCGGGCCGCAGCGAATTCCTGACCGACACGATGATCGTCGCCTCGCTCGACCCGATCGCCGGCGACGTCTCGATGGTGTCGGTGCCACGCGACATGGTCAATGTGCCGCTGCCCGATGGCCGCATCTTCCGGCCCAAGATCAACAGTCTCGTGTCCTACGCCAACCGCTACCCCAGCAAGTTCAAGGGCGCGACCTCGGGCGAGGCGGTGCTCGCGGCCGCGCTGGGCGACCTGCTGAGCGTCCACGTCGACGGCTGGGCGGAGGTCAACCTGCCCGGCTTCGTCAGGGTCATCGACTCGATCGGCGGCGTCGACGTCACGGTTCGGAACGCGCTGTGCGACCCGCGCTACAACGAGTACGGGTTCCACGGCTTCGCGATCAACGCCGGCAACTACCACCTCGACGGCCAGGGGGCGCTGGCCTATGCGCGGATCCGCAAGTCGATCGGCGAGAACGACTTCACGCGCGCCGCCCGCCAGGGCGAGATCGTGGTCGCCGCCCGCGACCGGATCATGAAGGGCGGCTTCCTCAACGACCCGGCCGGGTTCATCGCCGGGATGGGCAAGCTGCTCAAGACGAGCCTCGACGCGGAGACGATCTCGACCTACATCGCCTTCGCCTCGATCCAGCGCGACCACATCTATCGGGCCGTGATCACCTACCCCCTGGTCCACGGCACGATTGGCGACCCGCGCGGCTCGGTGCTGATCCCACGGATGCGGCTGATCCGCGACCTTGCGACACGCGCTTTCCCACCGGCCGGCACGCTGCCGACAGGCATGGACACGATCCCCGAGAACGACGACGGCAGGATCAAGACGAAGCTGCCGGCAGTCACCTGCTACGAACCGCAGCCGACCCCGAGGCCCACGCCCAGGCCAACCGCCGTGCCCACCGCGCCACCGCCGACCGCGCCGCCGCCGACCTTGGAGATCACACCGGAGCCGCCGCCGACGCTCTGACCCAGCGGGCGAGTCAAGCTCGCTACTGGTTGACCGTCGGCTCCAGCAGGTACGGATTGGCGGGCTGGTCGGTGTAGGGATAGTCGAGCTGGATGTAGGCGCAGCCGCCGTTGAACTTCGCCGTCCAGGCGAGCACCTGGCCGATCGTCTTGAAGCCGTTGCAGCCGCCGCTCATCTTGATGTCGTCGTAGGGCGCGTAGAGGACGCCGCGGAACGCGATACCCGGCGTCGAGCCGCCGGTACCGCCCATCTGGAAGCGCTGCTCGATGTTCGTCCCTGGCCAGGCATTTGGCGTGAAATAGAAGGTTATCCCTCTGTAGCTCCCGACCGGGTTGTACTGACTCCGGTCGACGCACTGCGGATTCGGCTCGTTCAAGGGATCGCAGTAGGGCCATTGGCTCTGACCCGCATGGAACACCGTCGTGGCGGTGGTATCGACGCCCCAGGCTGCGCACAGCGCGCTCTGCGGCAGAGCGAGTAGCGGGGTCGACGGGTTGTAGTTCGTCGGATCTGCGTTCGCCAGCCCACACACCTGCGATCCAGAGACCGTGCCGGTGTTCAGGGCCAACACGGCATTGTTGCCGATGATCAGCCCCTTCCCTCCGGTCGCGGAGGGAAAGCCCGAGTCGAAGACGAACGTCACGCCGTCGCCGATGAGGGCGCCACCGTCGCCGATGTCGATCTTGGCGCTGCCGTTGCCCTGGAAGCGATAGATGCCGGGCATCTGGTAGCCGTAGAGGTGCGAGTAGACCGCCGTTGGATCGAGGACCGCGCAGCCGCCTGCCTCGATGGTCATCGAGTGGTAGTAGCCGGGCGGGATCATCGGCGGCAGGGCGGTGGGCGGCAGCAGCGCCGGGGTCTCGGCTTCTGCCCACGACACGCCGCCGCCTCGCTCCAGCGCATTGTTGTTGGGTTGATTTGCGCTCTGGAACGTGAAGCGCAGGCTGAGATTGTTGTAGTTCGTGATGACGCCGGCACCGACCGTCCACGAGTATCGAGTGGGGGTACCGCCGAGCGTCCTCAGCGTCGGGTCGGACGAGATGGCCACCCCTCCCTGCAAAAGGGTTACCTGCAGCGTGATCGGATAGCCAGTCCCGTCGAGGACGCCGTTGTTCGTCCGGAAGCCGACGTAGCGCACAGTCGTCGTGCCGGGATTCGGTGTCCCGAACGGTGGCTTGAGGTTGAAGGTGACTGACGTGGTGACGGTGCTGATCGGCGGATTGTTCTTGTGGTCCAGGTTGTCCGTGTAGATCCAGCTCTGCGGCGGGTTCGCGGGTGTCGCCGTGGTATCCGGGTCCGGCACCGTGTAATCGTCGTCGATGTTGTTGTACTCGTTGCCGTTGCTCTGGTTCGGATTCCCCTGAACGTTGCCAAAGTTCGCCCCGCCGACGGTCGGGTCGAGATGGTTGTCCGGGATGCCGCCCAGCCGCGCGTCGCACCTGACCGTCCCGTTGACGGAGTCGAAGACCGGCGAGCCGCATGGATCGATAACCGCGGCGTTGGTGCAGGACCAATCCCCCGGCGCCCCGGCGCCAAGCGGCCGCCACGGGACGCAGAGGCTCGTCGCGGACGCGCCGGCGCAATTCGATGCATTTGTTGTCGTATCAGTGAGCGGCGACCCGCTGTTGCCCAGGGGCGAGGCAAACCGCGGCACCGGCAGTGGCGCCATGTAGAAGGCGTTCTTGTTGTTTGCTGTGTTGGGAACCTTGGTCGGGTCGTCGTCGGCGATCCCGCCGGCGACGGCCGGCGTCTGGGGGCAGTTCCAGGTGCTGCTCGAGCAGGTCCGGTTCACGAGGAACACGTCGCCGGACTGGACGACGACGCCCGTCGTGTTATTCGAGGTCACGGTCAGGCTCTCGTTGCTCGCGATGTCGCCCCGGACGAGCACAATCTTGACGCCGTTGCCATCGACCGTGAGGCCCGCAGAGTTCTCACAGACGCCGCTCTGCGGGGCGATGTTGTTCCGGCAGAATGTCTGTAGCGCGAACCCAGTCGGAAGCGCGCCTGCCGTGGCCCAGCCGTGACGAGGTTGGGGCGTGATCCCCAGCGCACCACCGATCAGCGAGCGGACGTCGTGATCGACCCGGGCGAAGACGACGCCGAAGTTCATCGCGTACCTGCCGCCGATCGACGGGGTCGTGTACGCGGCGTACGACGGCGGCGGAGTTGCAACCCAGACGCGGTCTTGCCAGGTAAACGTGTTGCCCCCGGCGGTGACCGTCGTGGTCCCGTTGGTGGGCGAGTCCGACAGCGAGAGCTGCGCAATGGCCGCAGCCGATAGCCCGAGGTTGAGGTCGGCGCTGATCGACGTCCAGGCCTGCGCACGCGCGGCCTGGCACTTGACCTGACCCGAGCCTCCGCTGCAGCTCCCCTGCGATGTCCGTTGCCCGTAGGCCGAGGCACCAGCGAGGGCGGCGTGGTCCGCGGTGTTCTGCAGGTTGCGGTCGACCAACAGCCAGCTCGCATAGTCGATCGCCAGCGCGGTGACCCCGAGCAGCACCAGGAGGAACAGGACGAAGAGCACGAGCACCTGGCCCCGCGAGCGGCCGCCCCGTGCCGAGGACCGCGAAACCCTTGTCAACATGATTGGGTCGTCGTGCTGGCAGGAGCGTTGAGGCCGGGGTTCTCGACGCGCATCTGCTCGCTGGCGTTCAGCGTGAGCTGGTTATCCGGATTCGCCGGGTTGCCGTCACTCCAGTCGAGGATCGCCGAGACGAGCGGGACGAAGAGCGGGTTGTTGTACGTGGCGGAGATGTGCGCAACGAGGAAGTACTGCCCTGTCCCCGGGTTCTGCTGCCATTCGTACGCGATCGTCCGGGAAAGATGGCTGCTCGCGAAGCCGATCACCCGCAGTCGCAGCCGAGTCGTCAGCTCGGAGTCGATCGTCGCGCAGATCGCGGACCACACCGAGGGATCGAAGCTGCCCTCGTTGATGCGATAGGTCGAGGCGCGGCGGGCCGCGCTCCGTACGCCGTCCACGAGGCCGTTCTGGGCAGCCATGACCAATCCGAGCTGGAGGACGAAGAAGACGAGCAGGAAGAAGATCGGAGCGACGATCGCGAACTCTGCGAGCGCCTGGCCCCCATCCCCTGCGCCAGCCGTCCGCCCTCGTCCGCGCCTGCTCACGGACAGACACCCGGATCGTTGCCGGCAGCGTTCACCGCAGCCGGGTCCACGCCTTCGAGCCGCATGTCGGCCGACGCACCGAGATCCCACGCCCCGTTCTGCGTTCCGTCGACGAGGTCGGTCGCGAACGCCATCGGCCCGAAGAAGAGCGGGTGGCTGTACTCGACCGTGATCTTGATCCGGTAGTTCGTGCCGCCGGCGGCAGAGTAGCTGCAGAACGAAACAGCCGGTGTCGTCGTGTTGGACATCGCGGGATAGGGGGCCGGCCAGAGCCTGCTGGCGTCGAAGGCCTGGACGTTCTGTGACAGGAGCCCAGGGTTAGCGGGCGTGCCGTCGCCGTTTAGCTGTTGCACGGTCCACGCAGCGAGGGTCGACCAGGTTGGGTTTGCTGTCGCGCTCGCGGCCGTCCGCCGTGCCGCTTCCCGAACTGCGTTGGTCAGTCCCATCTGGCTTTCGAGGACGAAGGCGAACTGGAAGATCGCCATCACGAGCATGGCGAGGATGGGCGTCACGAGCGCGAGCTCGAGGAGTGCCTGACCGGACTCCCGGCTCGAGCCTCCCCGCCCGGCCGGCGGCGACACACGATCAGGCAACAGCCGGCTGTCCTTCCCCTGCGTCCCCCGAAGCCCGCTTGTGCGAGCCTGTCCCCTGAGCTCCGGACAGTATCCGCAGTGGTCCTTTCGTTCAACCTTTCGGGCTATGCGCGGGCGCAACGGCGGCGCGAGCGCGCAACGACTGGTTCGGTCCGGTGCGCTTCGGTGCGGTCGCCCTTCCGAGGAGGGATCTGAACCTCCCTGACGGCAAAGAACGAAGAGCCGCGCCCCCGGCGCGGCTCTTCCCAGCGGAAGAAGCGAATTACTTGATCAGCTGGAGCGAGATCGAGTCGGCGTTGCCGATCGTGCCGGAGCCGACAGGACCGGTGGTGATGAAGCGCACGAACCAGCCCGCGATGCAGCTGCTGCTGCCATTGCCGCTGATGGTCACCAGCTGCTGCGGCGGGTTGTCGTTGTTGAAGTGCGTCTGGCACAGCGAGTTGTTCTTGTTGTTCGAGTCGCTCATGTAGTCGATGTAGAAGGCAACGACGCCGCTGATGTGATACGTGGCGTGGCTGCCGCCGGAGGTGTTGCACTCGTTGTTGTCACAGATCGGCACCAACACCGTGTGGCCGTGGAGCGAGTTGACCGCGTCGACCATCAGCTTGGCGCAGTTGTTGCCGTTGTCGGACGCGACGTCGACCGGGAACGAGTCCCACTGGATCGAACGTGGATGGAGGACTTCGTCCGCGCAGTTGTTCTTGATCCCGTCCAGGTCGAGGACCATGAACGAGCCGCCGCCGGTCTTGCACAGCGGGACGATGTACTCGGTCCCGACCGGATGACCGGGTGGGTTGGCGGTGCTGGGCTGGCTGACGTCCCACTGGTTCTTCGGTGAGCCCAGGTTGCCGTTGCCCGAACAGTCGGTGATGTTGACCGGGAACACGACGGGCAGGAACTGGCCGCCGGTGGTCTTGCCGGTCACCGCGATCGCGTCGGCGGTTGCCGTGAAGTTGTTGAACCCGATCACACGCCCAAACGTCGTCCCGAACGTCCGGGTCCCGGTTGCATGGACACCCTGGCCGTTCGGCGGGATGGCGCCGTTCGGACTGGCGCCGACGACCACGGCGAGGTTCGGCGCGACGATCGTGCCGGTGGAGTCGACCGGATTGCCCTGCCAGTCCGTGTAGTACGCGGAGCTGACTGTAATGTTGTTGAAGAGCGCGCTCGAGGCGACGGCCGAGGCAACTTCCGCGTCGGTGTGAGTGATGCCCGCGAGGCTCCGGGCGATGACGACGGCACCCGCCTCGGACGCGGCGTCGGCGCCGTTCTGCACGCTGCGCTGGTTCTGGTAGGCGTTGCCGCCCTCGATCACCAGCGCGACGCCTGCGAGGAGGGCGATGAGGCCCAGCGCGAAGAGCACGAGGATCTGCCCCTCGGCTCGACGTTGCGACCGGCGAACGAGGCGATGCACGAGAACCTCCCTTGGGGTTGCCTTGCGGGACGTCATGGCTGCTTGGGACACTGGGCTGCCGTGTGCGTCAGGTTCGGGCAGCTGTACTCGACGGTGAGGATGGAGGTGGCCGTGAACGTCACCCCGTTCTTGAACAGGATGTTGCCGATGATCGGTGTCAGCGGCCGATAGGTGCTTTCGAAGGACACGACGGCCAGACAGCCAACGGCGGCCGGCGAGCAAGTCGATGACGTGTCCGGGGTGCCGTCGTTCGCCTGCTGGTAGAAGTTGATCGAGACGTTCGGCGCGTTGATCTCCGCGACCGACACCTGTGTCTCGGCGCGGGCGATGATGCTCGCGTTGTCCTGGTTCACGATCGCGAGGCGTGCGCCCTCGCGGGCGGCGTTGGTCAGCGAGTTGAACGTGAACACGGCACTGCCGAAGTCGACGACCGCGAAGAACAGCAGCAGGAAGAGCGGAAGGACCAGGGCGAACTCGGCGAGGGATTGCCCCGTGCCACGATGCTTCGATCGCGCGGTCATGGGTTGTTCACCGTGATCGTGCTGGTGCAGGGCACGGTCGTGCCGGCCACGATCGACTGCGATTTGATCGTGAAGTTGCCGTTCGGGGCACCCGGACCCTTCTGCACGGTTGTCGAGAAACCGGCGCCGGGCGGCTTGGGCGTGCCCCACAGGCCCTGCGCGCTGTTGAACTTCACGCCGTTGAAATCCGGAACCGTGCAGCCCGGCGGCGGGTTGTTCGGCCCGACGGTGACGGTCGTGCCGGGGTTGGTGGTCGTGAAGCCACAGGCATTCGACGCCTTGAGCGTGACCGTGTAGGTGCCTGGCGTCGTGAATGTGACGGCGCCGGGATCCTGCGCGAACGAGGCCGGGAAGACGTCCACTGGCGGCGTGCTCGAGTCCAGGAAGTGCCACTCCCAACCCGTCGGAGACCCGCCACCCGAAGCATCGCGGAACGTGACCGTGAGCGGCGCAGCGCCGCTGGTGCTCGGCGTGGCGTTGATCCCGGCGGTCGGCGGGAGACAGCCACCGCCGCCTCCACCTCCGCCGCTGGTCGTCTGGGTGAGCGCCGACTTCACCGGAAACACGGACGTGGTCGTGACGTTCAGGTCCGAGCCGACGACGAAGGCGATGAGCGGCGTGATGACGTGAAACCGACAGACCAGCGTGACGGCGGCCCGGTCGCCCGGGCCGATCGGGTTGCCGTCACCGTCGACGTCGGTATAGGTCGGCTCCGCCGGCTGGCCCGGCGCGAGCGGGCAGTTCGTCGCCGATGCGTCGCTGCCGATCTGGTTCGTGTACAGGGCGAGGGTCGCGTCGTGGGTCAGCGGGTCCGCGAATTGCAATGCGTTGTTGGCCGCGAAGTTGGCGCCAATGCGGGCCATGTTCTGGAGGTTGATCCAGCCGAGGTAAACGCGGCCGAAGTCGACGGCGATCAGGACCAGGAGCAGGAGGGCCGGCAGGAGCAGAGCGAATTCGACCAGGCTTTGGCCGCGCCCGGGCCGATCTGCGACGTCGCGATTCGGGGCTTCGACATCCCCGTGGCCGCGTGTCCCCGGTGACACTCTGGCAGCTCCCCCGTTCGCTCCCGGAGCGTTCGTTCACGCTCTCGGGCCCCTGATGGAAGGGCGGCCAGAGTATGCGGAGTAGTCCTTTCGATCAACCTTTCGGGCTATGCGCGCGCGCACCGATCCGCTCCGCATCGGAGCGCAGCAGACGGCCCTGGAATGCAAGAGCCGCGCCCCCGGGCGCGGCTCTCGGCGCCGCGGCCCCCGGGCGCGGCTTTGGGATAGGGCCGCGGCGCTACTTGATGAGCTGGACCCCGAGGGCCTTGCTGCCCGTCCCAGCGCCAACACCTGGACCGACGGTGCCGGTCGAGAGGATGTCCACGAACTTGCCGACGAGGCACGATGTCGCGCCGTTGCCGGTGTCGCACTCGGCCTGGTTGCTCCCCGAGATGTAGGCGCCGTATCGCCCGCCGCAACTGACCTCCGACGGCTGGCACAGCTCGAAGTAGGCGAAGCTCGGCATGCGGTACCAGATGTTCTGGCCGCTCCCGCCGCCCGGCAGATTCGGGCAGCCATAGTTGGGCGAGGTGTTGATCGGCGGCGGGCTGCTGTTCGGGTCGCCCTGGGCGTTCGACGTCAGGCAGGTCATGTCGAACTGCGGGATGAGCACGATCTGGCCGTCCCACTTCCGAACGCCCTCCTCGACGCCCGAGTAGGTCACGCCGGTGTTGGCGTCGACGCACGGCCCGCCGCCGTTCGTGTTCCCGGTCTGGGCGACGTACTGCCAGGACGGGAGCACGATGGCCGGGTTGTCGGGATTGATGATCGAGCAGACGATCTCACTCGCGCCGCCTGCGGGGGGCGTCCAGTCGAGCCAGCCGACGTTGCCCGGCGCGGCCTTGCACAGGGGAACGGTCAGGACTGTGTTCCAATCCCAGGCGCCGGTGCCGAAGACGGGGTTGTTGCTGCCGTCGCAGCCAAGCGTGGTGACCGGGATCGTGACGGGCAGGACGGCGCAGTAGTCGCCCTGCGTGGAGCCGCAGTAGCCCTGCAGGTAGCCGGCGACCGCCGTTGCGCGCGTCGTGACCGTGAACGTCGGGATGCCGATCGCGCGGGCGACGTATGCGGGAACGTTCTTCTGGCCGATGATCAGCACGCCCGCGACGGGACCGACGGTCAGGCTCGGACAGTCGGGCGTGGTCGCATTGCCGCCCGGAAGACCATTGCCGACCTGCTGCGCGACTGACAGGTTTTCCGTCCCGTCAGCATTCAGCGCGGCGTTGCCGTTGGGGCGCAGCGGGATGCCGCAGATGTCGGTGTAGTACGCGGCCTGGACTGTCGTGTTGTTGGCCGCGGCGGACTGGGCGATCTTGTCGGCGACCTCGCCATCCCAGCCGAGGCCCGGCGTCGCCGCGCCGGCGAGCCGGTTGGCGAGCACGATCGCGCCCGCCTCGGCGGTGCTGTCCGAGCCGGTCTGGGCGACGCGCTGCTGGGTCACCACGTTGCCGCCGTCGATGATCATCGCGAGGATCGCGATGGACAGGAGCATGACCCCGACCATGACCACGAGCGCCTGGCCCGCTTCGCGCGGGCGATGGCGCAGTGATCCGAGGACGGCGGACATCGGGCGCTCCTTCATGCTGTTCGAGCTCACGGGAAGGTCCGTTCGATCGGCATCTGGGACGTGGCCGTCATCGTGATCGGGCCGATGATCGAGCCCGCGACCGGCGTGATCGGGACGTAGCGGCTCGTGACCTGAACAGTCACGATGCAACCGACATTTCGAACGGTCGTGCAGTCGAGGGTGACGCCCGGCGGCGCCGCGTAGCTCACGGTCACGTCAGCCGGTGTCACGCCGATCGACTGGCCGGCCGTGACTGCACAGCCACGAAACGTCCAGCCCGGCGAGCTTGGGTTCTCGACCGGCTTGTTGGCCAGACAGGGCCATGGCGCGCTGGCCGGATCGACCTGGTTGACCACGGCGACGCGCGCTGCCTGACGGGCCGCGCTGCCGAGCGTGTTCCATTGGAACGCGGCCCGGCCGATGTCGATGAACGCGAAGGCCAGGAAGGCGATGATCGGGAAGACGAAGGCGAACTCGACGAGGGCCTGACCCCTCGATCGATCGCGGCGCCAGCGGCGGGTCGCGGTCATGGCGTGACCGAGATCGTGGAGTTGCACGGGATGCTGTTCCCGGCGGTTTGGGACTGGGCCCTGATCTTGTAGTTGGGCGGCACGAGCGGGTTGAAGGCCAGGTTATTGGCCATGAACCCGGCACCCGTCCAGCGTCCCGTCGCCTGACTCGTCTGGACATTCACCAGGTCGGGAACGATGCAATTCGGGACCGGGGTCGGGCCGGTGGTGGTGGTCGTCGTCGTCGTCGTTGTCGTGGACGTCGTCGTGGTGCCGGTCGTGGTCGTCGTGGTCGTCGTCGTCGTCGTCGAGAAGCTGGGCAAGCTGCTACCAACCGGTACGCCGTTGATCGCGCCGTTGCGAATTGGGAACGAGGCCGACGCACTGACGTTGATCTGGTTGCCCAGGATGTTGCCGATGATCGGTGTGATGAGGGAGAAGCGGCAGGTGATGGCGACGACGGCCGGCGAACCCAGCGACCGGCCGCCCGGGAACGTCGGATCCGGGAGCGTGGCGGGCATCATGCAGTTGATGTCCTGGACCTCCGACGTGATCAGCCGCCTGTACTCGGCCTGGACCGTGAGGTTCACCGGCGCCTGGAAGCCGCTCGGATTGAGCGCGGCATAGTTCGCCGCCTCCCGGACCGCGTTGTTGAGGGTCACCCAGCCCAGGAAGACACGGCCGAAGTCGACCCCGAAGGCGATCATCAGCATCACGACCGGGAAGGCGATCGCGAACTCGACGAGCCCCTGGCCGCGCGGGTCCAGCACGAGGCGCCGTCCCCGTCGGGACGGATCAGCCACGCCGCGCGACAACCCCCTGGACCACATCGGACGAGGTGCCGGACCCCTTGTTTCGACCGTGGATTGCGCCAATCGGGCGCCACCCATTTCGGGTGCAGGAATTGTGGAAACCCGAACCTTGCAAACCTACTGGCGAATGGGTCCCGGAAGGCCGGACGTTGGTCCGGTGCGCCCTCGTCCGATCGTCCCGGCGCAGCGACGCACCGGTGCGGCCCGGAGCGCGGACGAGCTAGGCGGCCGCGGTCAGCCGCGCCGGCCTGATCAGCCGGACGAGGATCGACGAGGCGCCGATCGAGATCGCGACGGCGGCGAGCAGGGCCGCGTAGACCTCGCCCGGCAGGGCGCCTCGGGCGACGGCCACGGTCGCCAGCACGAACCCGAACTCGCCGACCTGGCCGAGCCCGGCTGCCAGCTGGCCGCGGTTCGCCGGGAGCTGGCCGAGATTCGCCAGGGCAAAGATCACCAGTGATTTGGCAAGGACGACGAGCGCGAGGCTGACCGCGAGCCAACCGAGCCCACGGCCCAGGGCGCCAGGATCGATGAGCGTCCCGATCGCGACGAAGAAGAAGATCGCGAAGAGATCGCGGAACGGCAGGAGCCGCTTCCGCGCCTCCGATGCCACGGGCCCTTCGCTGATGGTCACGCCCGCGATGAACGCAGCGAGGGCCAGCGGCATCCCTGTCAGGAGGGCGCCCGCGCCCGCCACGGCCAGACCCGTCGCCACGGAGACGGCCAGGAATAGATCCGGCTCGCTGCGCATGCCCGCGAGTACGCGCGGCAGCAGCCAGGACGTGGCCAGGGCCAGCCCTCCGAACACCACTAGCCCGAGGATGGTGAGTGGCAACGGCCGGCCGGCACCGAGGGTCGCGAGGAGCAGGATCGCGGCACCGACGCCGATCACATCCTGTAGCACGGACCAGCCGAGAAGGAGATGGTTCGTCTGGGCGTCGGTGGTCCGGCGCCGGCTGCGCGTGATGTTGACGACGACCACGCTCGATGACATCGCCACGGCCAGCCCCAGCAGTGCAGCGGCCGACGCGTCGAGCCCGAGGATGGCAAAGACCGCCGCCGACGCGCCGAAGGTGACGACCATCTGGACCGGAACGGCCCACAGCATCGCCGGATGCTCCCGCCTGAGCTCGTCGAGGTCGACCTCGATTCCGACCTCGAACAGGAGCAGGATCGCGCCGACCTCGGCGAACAGGCTGACCTGGGTCGGGTCCGCGACGTAGCCGGGCGTGAACGGCGAGACCAAGAGCCCGACCGCGAGGTAGCCGACGATCGCCGGCAGCGTCAGTCGTCGGGCGACCCAGCCGGCGCCTGCCGCGGCAAGAAGGATCGTGCCGACCTCGAGGACCGTTACCGCGGTGTGTTCCACGCGGCGAATGGTAGGAGGCGCGCGGGCCGCTAAGGCCTACCAGCCCTCCCACGGGGCGTCGCAGATCGTGCAGCGCGAGCCGCGATAGCGGCTCCAGCCCCGCACGAGATCGGTCTCGTAGCCATCCCGCCAGCGGTGCGCACCGAGCGCGTGGAGGACCGTCCAGATCGTGTCGGCGGCGCGACTGGCAACCAGCATCGGGCCGCTGGTGACGGCGGGGTCCCCGGTCGATTCGAAGCTTGCGGTCGGGGGAGGCGTCGCATGCTCCGGACCTTGCATCGGCTGCCTCGGGCTCGGCGGAGACCTGATCTTGCAACCGGGTCTTGCAAGATCGTGACAGAAGGGCAGGCTAGCCGCACGGCCGTCGCGCTTCTGTCAACCTCGGAACAGATCGGATAACCCCCCTGCAATCCCCGGCCCGGATGCTTCTCGTATGGGCAGCCTCGACCGGGCGGCCGGCGAAGGCCCGCATGGATCGCACGTGCTGGCCTCGCTGCCGTCGCGGGATGCCGAGACCCTTCGTCGCGACCTCGACCGTGTCCGGCTGGATGCCGAGCTGTCGCTCGTCCGCGCCCACGCCCCGGTCCGGCGCGTCTTCTTCCCGGAGTCCGCGCTCGTCGCGCTGACGGTGACGATGGCCGACGGACGGACCGCCGGGGTGACGATCGTGGGGCCGGAGGGCATCGTCGGGGTCTCCGCGACGGCCGGCGAGACGGGCTTCTTGGATGCAAGCGTCCTCGTGCCGGGTGTGGCCCAATCGATGCCGGCAGAGCGCTTCCGAGCGGCCCTGAAGAATAGCGAGGCGCTCCATCGGGTGGTCGATCGCTACGCGGTCTCGATGCTCCGCCACCTCGCCCAGACCGTCGCCTGCAACCGCCTCCACACACTTGATCAGCGCGCTGCCCGCTGGCTGCTCCTGACCGGCGACCGGATCGGTCGCCTGACATTCCCCCTGACACAGGAGGCGTTCGCCGACCTGCTGGGCGTGTCGCGACCCGCCGTTTCGACGGTCGGCGCGCGGTTCGCACGCGAAGGTGCGGCCGAATTCCGGCGGGGCACCCTCCACGTCCTCGATCGGGAGCGGCTCGAGAAGGCCAGCTGCGAGTGCCTCTCCGCCGACCGCGAGGCCCTTGAGCGGCTCGGTGCGCCGGCCCAAGAGTCGGTCCATCGGATCCCCCGCCACCTCCCCCGAACCGCCCTGGGAATGGTCCGGACGGAGATCCGTCGGGCTCGCTGATGACCTCGGGCGTCGACGGGCTACTCCCGGCGACGGGCGATGTCCTCCGGCGAATCGAGGAGATCGTGATCCTCCGGATGCCGCTGGAAATGGCGCACGAAGAACGGACAGCGCGGCGTGATCGTCTGCCCGGCTGCGCGGGCATCGTCGAGCACGCGACGCACCAGGGCGGACGCGATCCCGCGGCCACCGAACTCCGGGAGCACCTCGGTATGCAGCGCCACGAGCCTGGTCCGGACGCGGCCGTACTCCACCCAGCCCGCGAGCTGCCCGTCGATCCGCGCCTCGTAGCGGCGCTGCTCCGGGTTGTCGCTGATCACGAGCTCGTCGCCGCCCCGAGCCGGCGCGCTCCGTCGGGTCACGCCGGCGGCTCCGGTTCCTCGATCTCGGGGACCAGCGGCTCGCCGGTGATCAGACGCGAGCCGCGGCCGTGGGTCACGAAGCTCCAGGCCCAGCGGATGAGCACGATGAGCCGGTTGTGGAACCCGGCCAGGTTGATGATGTGAATGCCGAGCCACATGAGCCAGGCGACGAGGCCACCTGTGCGCCCGAACGGCCCGAGCCAGGGGATGCTGGTGACGCCCGAGAGCCGGCCGATCACGGCAACGTCGCCGAGGTCGCGGAAGTGGAACGGCTCGATCGCCCGACCGTCGAGGCGGGCGATGGTGGCCGCGGCGGCGTAGCGACCGCCCTGGATCCCGCCCTGGGCGACGCCGGGTACGGGTCGGTCCCGCTTCCACGGCTGCACCGCCGCGTCGCCGATGACGAAGATCTCGGGGTGGCCCGGAATGATGAGGTCCGGGCCCACCTTGATCCGGCCCGCTCGGTCCGCCTCCGCGCCGGTCGCCGCGGCGACGACGTGGGCAAAGGATGATGCCTGGACGCCGGCGGCCCACAGCACGGTGCGGGTCGGGATGCGCTCCGGGTCGCCGCCCGCGGCCGGCTCGACCGTCACCTCGCTCTCGCCGATGTCGGTCACGCGCGCCCCCGTCCGGACGATCACGCCGAGCCGCTCGAGCTGGCGCTGCGCCGACCGGGATCGATCGACCGGGTACGGCGGCAGCACGCGATCCATCGCCTCGACCAGGATGATCCGCGCGTCGGGCGGATTGATGGAGCGGAAGTCGCGTCGGAGCGTGTCGTGGGCGATCTCGCCGAGCGCCCCGGCGAGCTCAACGCCGGTCGGGCCGCCGCCGACGACGACGAACGTCATCCACTCGCGGCGTCGCGCGATGACGTGCTCGCGCTCGGCCGCCTCGAAGGCGATCAGGATGTCGCGCCGGATCCGTGTCGCATCGTCGATCGACTTGAGGCCAGCGGCATACCGCGCCCAGTCGTCGTGGCCGAAGTAGGAGTGCCGGGCGCCGGTGGCCACGATCAGCGTGTCGTAGTCGATGGGGCCGCCGTCCGACAGCTCGACCTGGCGCTTCGTGGCGTCGAGGCCCTTGGCCTCTCCCAGCAGCACGGTCGTGTTCCGATTCCGGCGCAGGATGCTGCGCAGCGGCTGGGCGATGTCGCCGGGCGCGACGGCGCCCGTCGCGACCTGGTAGAGCAGCGGCTGGAAGACGTGATGGTTGCGCCGGTCGACCAGCGTCAGGTCGATCCGTTCGTCGCCGCCCAGGCGGCGCGCGGCGTAGAGGCCGCCGAAACCGCCGCCGACGATCAGGACGCGATGTCGCTGCACCCCGCCATCTTGGCCGAGCGACCAGCAGCGCGCTGGCTCAGCCGATGAGGACGCCGGCCTCGCGCACGCGCTGGGCGGTGCTCCCGCCGGTCGCAAACCTGCCGCTGCCGCCCAGCGGTCCGCGGACCTCCTTGAGGATCGCGTCGATCTCGGGTCGGAGGTAGCGGCCGCCGGGGACGGAGCGCAGCCACTCGAGGAAACCGGGATCCGCCAGGGCGATCTGCCCGAGCGACCAGCCCTCGTAGCGACCGTAGGTCAGCACCGTGCCGAACGGACGGCCAAGCGGCGGACCCGCGTGGTCGGGGGTCGCCGGACGAGCTACCGGCGCGGTCGTCACGATCGGCGCGAGGGTCCGCTCGCTGCCACCGCCGCGGGTCTTGTCGTACGCGGCTCGACGGTCCTTGTCGCCGAGGATCTCCCACGCCGCGTTGAGCCGCTTCATGGCGGCGTCGTCGCCGGCGAGATGGTCCGGGTGGAAGCGACGCGCCAGAACGCGGTAGGCGGCCTGGATCACCTCGACATCCGCGGCCGGGTCGACCTGCAGCATTCGGTAGTGGTCGACGGAGCCTGTGTCCATGGGCAGGCACGATGCCGGGTCGCGCTCGCGGATACGAGGGACCCAGTGGTACTAAGCGAGGCCGTCGGCGCTCTCGCGAGGCACTACACGCGTCTACGTCCGTCGCCTGACAGCGAAGCGGCAGCGCCGGCAAGAGCGCCGTGCGCGGCCGCTGGCCTGCGAACGGGACGTCTCGCCAGCACCGCCATCACGAGGATGCTCACCGCGAACGCGCCGGCGACGGCCGGCTGGTGGGCGATGACGATGAGCCGACCGAGCCCTGGCAGCAGCAACCAGACCCTGCCCGCGACGTCGGCACCCGTCGGGTACCACGGGTCGGGGGCCGGATTGTTGTCGCCCTCCATCGTGTAGCCGTCGCCGCCGTCGCCGGACACGATCCGGTGGACGACGACCTGGCCGGCGCCGACCTCCCCAGCCGGCACGCGATAGCCGATCGCGTCGCCGGGGCCGTACGCCTCGGTCGCCTGGAGGACCACCAGGTCGCCGGAGTGGTAGGCCGGCAGCATCGAGTCGCCGCGGATGACGACGTATGTCGCCGGGCCGCCGAGCGACGTCGGGCGCAGGAGGAGGACCCAGGCGACCACGAAGGCGAGCCCCGAGGCGAGCTCGATCGCGCGCCTTGCCCGGCGACTCGCGGTGGACTTCACGGGACCACAACGTAGGTAACGACGAGCTGCGGTGCCTGGCTCGCCGTGCCGAGATCCTTGGCGGAGAACGTCTCGGTCCGGGTCGTCGCCGAGCCCTCAACGTCGTCGCGCAGCATCCAGCCATAGTTGGTTGCCGAACCGCCAACGAACGCCGCGACGTCGGTGGTCACGTCGCCGCCAACGATGTAGCTGTTGTTCGTCAGGTTCTGACAGCCGGCCGGTGTGCCGATCGTGAAGGTATCGCTCGACGAGCCCGATGCCGGGTTGTTGATTGCCGCGCCGAACGGCTGGTTGTTCCACGTGATTCCCGCCTCGGTCCAGCTGGCGGTGGATCGGAAGATATCGATCGTGCGGCACACGGCAGTCAGGCCGGTCACGAACATGCGGAGCGTGGCAAGGTGAACGGTGGCCGAGGACGGAACGGCGGGATTGCACTGGGTCAGATCGAAAAGGACGTACAGCCGGCGGTTGGCGCCGTTGCCGCTCGCGACGTTGTTCGTGGTCACCGTACCGAAGTTGGTGGCGGCCGAGCCCTGGCGAACGGAGGCGTCGACCACCGCCGTCGTGGTCGCCGGGGTGCCGGTGATGACGCAGGTCCGGTACGGCGTGAATGCCTGCGAGGTGAGGTTGAGACTCGCGGCGAAGCCCGGCTGCAGGGCGAGCGCGGCAGCGATCACGACGATGACCGCGAAGGCGCGCACGGGCAGACCGAGGAGCAGGCTCACGGGCCGGTCAGCACGAGGTCGGCCTCCGCGCTGGCGCTCAGCGCGACCGCGACCCCCAGCGTGACCGTCGCCGAGCCGCCGCCGGCTGGCACCGTCGTGCTGCCACTGCTCGAGGTCAGCTGGTTGTTGAGCGTCACCTGGAGGGTCGCGTTGCCGCAGCCCGCGGGCAGGTTGCTCACCGTGACGCTGGTCACCGTCGACGCGGACAGGTTCTCGACAACCGAGAGCCCGGCCGTCGTGCAGCGCGGCGTGCTGACCGATGCCATCGCCAGCGTGCCACCGCTCACCGCGAGCGACGCCGCGAATGCGCCGACCGCGCCGACGAGAGTGAGGATCGAAACGAGGAGGATGCGTCGCGGTCGAGCCATCCGCCACCCAGCGTGGTTGCCGGCGGCGACCGTCTGCCTGGGTCGCCGCCGGCGGATGAAGTGCCCGGTCGCCGGATCAGCCGCTGATCACGACCGAGATGCCCGTCACCGACGCCGCGTTGACGGCCGGCGAGAACGTCGCCGCGAAGCTCGTCCCGGCTGCCGGCGTCGTGCCGGTCGCCTCGCCGAGCGAGGCGTTGGCTGCGCCGCTGAGGGTGATCTTGTAGGCCTTCGAGTAGCACGTGGCGGCGAGCCCGTTGACCGTCACGGTCCCGACCGAATACCCCGGCGTCGCCGCTGAGTAGGTGCTGGTGTACGTGGCGGTCAGCGCGCCCGCCTGGCAGGCCGCGACCGTCGTGTTCGCGGCGCCAAGGCTGTCCGTCGTCAGGTTCAGGCTGGCGGCGAAGCCGTACACGGCCCCGAACGTAAGCACCCCCGCGAGGGCGAGGATCAATGCGCGCTTCACGAGCACCCCCACTCTTGCAACGCCGGTGCAATCCGGCCTCGAATGTGTGGCACCATGGCCGCAACCCAAGCGACCCGGTATCCCCCGCACGGCGCGCGACGCTCGGCAATCGGTCCGTGACGTACGTCACAGGTCGCAACCGCCTGCCGGCCTCGCTCTCAAGAGGGCATGCGCGAGACGACCAACGACGCGGGCGTCGACGCCCGGATCCTCGCGGACACGCGCTGGACAGACCTGCCGGAACCCATCCTGGAGCAGCTCCTCCGGGGCTCCCACGTCCGCAGGGTCGGCGCGCGCGGCGCGATCTTCGGGCTGGGCGACGCGGCGCCCCGGGCGGGCGTCCTGCTCGCCGGGACCGCGCGCGCCTTCCTGGCGGCCGCCGACGGCCGCCAACTGACCGTCCGCTACGCGCGGCGGGGCGTGCTCATCGCGCGCCGGTCGTACCTCCTCGGCGGACACTCGCCCGTGGCGATCCATGCGGTCTCGGATGTCGAGCTGCTCGAGCTCGACGCCTGGGCGTTCCTGCGGCTCGTGGAGACCGATCCGAATGTTGCCCGCGTCGTGCTGGCCGAGCTGAGCCGCCGTCTCGAGGACGTCTACGCCACCGTCGCGGACAGCGCGTTCGGCACGGTCCGCGAGAAGGTGGCACGGCATCTGCTCGCGCTCAGCGGCGATGGCCGGCTCGGCGAGCGTCGGATCGCACCCATCACGCAGCAGGAGCTCGCGGACGGCGTCGGCACCCTGCGCGAGGTTGCGGCGAGGGCGCTCCGCGACCTCCGGCGCGAAGGGATCATCGCCACCTCGCCGGGATCGATCGAGATCCTCGACGCGGCCCGGCTTGCGGCGAGCCTCGGGGCGTGGCAGGTTGCGGCGGCAGGGCAGCGGGACGTGGGCGACGACGTCGAAGCGGTCCTCGAGGCGACCCCGAGCGCCTCGCTGACCGTCGGCGCGGGCGGGGAGATCACCCACCTCAACTCGCTGGCCGAGACCGTCTTCGGCTGGCCACGCCACGAGATCGTCGGTCGTCCGGTTGAGACGCTCATCCCGGAGCGGATCCGGGACCAGCACGTCCAGCACCGCGCGGAGTTTCTGGCCGATCCGGTGCCGCGCCAGCTCTACCTGCGCACGGGCCTGTGCGCGCGCAGGCGTGACGGTTCGGAGTTCCCGGCCTGGGTCGGCCTGAGCACGATCGACACGCGGGCCGGCGAGATGGTGCTGGCAACCGTGGTCGACCGCAGCGGAACCGACGGTCCCGGCGGGCCTTAGCCGGAGATGACGCCCCGCCGGGCAGCGGCGAGGTGCACGACGCCGGTCACACCCTTGAGCTCGACGTTTCCGATGTCCTCGAAGGCGACGCCGGCAGGACGTGCGGCCTCGACCACGGCGCTGCTCACGAGCACCTCTCCGGGCCGCGCGTAGTCCGCGATCCGGGCGGCGACGTTGACCGTCGCCCCGTAGTAGTCGCCTTGCTGGATGACCACCGGGCCGGCATGGACCCCGACGTGCGCCGGGGGCAGGCCGGTGGCAATGACGCCGTCGACCATCTCGAGCGCCGCGACGACGCTGTTCGCCGGGTCCCGGAAATAGAACATCACGCCGTCGCCGAGCCATTTGACGGGCCTGCCGGCATGCTCCACGGACGAGCGCTCGACGACGCGCGCCAGGTTCTCGGCGAGCTCGGCGGCGGCCCGATCGCCACGCTCCTGGGTCAGTCGCGTGTAGCCCGTGACGTCGAGGAAGCAGATCGCGGGCAGCCGATCCTGCGCCTCGTACAGGCCCTCGCGCCGCAGCAGGTATTCGAAGCCGGAGATGATGTTGCCCATCCAGGTCTGCGCCTGTTGCGCGTTCCAGGTTGCGAGGAGGGCGTCCTGTGACGCCTGATTGATCGCCGCCGAGACATCGATCCCGGCGATGCCGATCCCCGTCTCGCCGGCCAAGAGCCTGGGAGTGCTCACCTGCGATCGCCACCATTCGGCCTCGGCCTCCGCGATGCGGCGGAGACTGTCGGCCTGGGCGCGCAGCAGACGCTCGATGGCCACTGGGTCGAACCCGATGCGCACCTGGATCTCGACGAACGGCACGACGCGGAGCTCGTCCTCGCGCAAGAAGTCGTCGATGCGAGGCGAGGCGAAGCCACCCGTCTCCCGGATGACCGCGAGCAGCGCGAATGGGATGCCCGTTCGTTCGCTGACTTGCCCGAACGTCTCCCGGCTGAGCCGCGGGAAGCGGTCGTACTCGGGCGCATCGGTGAAATCGAGCGTGAGCAGGCCCCGCCGGAAGCCCTCCGCCATGGCGTCCAACGGGAGTCCGGCTTCGATGAGCGTCTCGAGTATCCGGATGCGTCGGATGTCGCCCACGGTGAATTCGTCGTTCGGGCGCGGCTTGATGATGCCGGCGGTAACAAGCTCGTCGACGCGGTCGACCGACACGCCGGCGCGGGCGGCCGCCTCGTCGCGGGTGAAGGCCTCCTCGGCCACCGAGCTAACGGTCGTTCTGGGCGAGCGTGGCGCGGGCGGCGAGCGTCGCCTGCGCGGCGGCAAGGCGGGCCACCGGCACGCGGAACGGCGAGCAGGACACGTAGTCGAGTCCGATCCGCTCCACCTTGGCGATCGAATCCGGGTCGCCGCCGTGCTCGCCGCAGATCCCGATCTCGAGGTTCGGGCGTGTCGCGCGGCCCTTGTCGACGGCGATCTTCATGAGGCCCGCGACCGCGTCGTCGAGCGTCTGGAACGGGTTCACCGGCAGGATCTTGTCCTCGACGTACTTGAGCAGGAAGCCGCCCTCGGCGTCGTCGCGCGAGTAGCCGAACGTCATCTGGGTGAGGTCGTTCGTGCCGAAGCTGAAGAACGACGCCTCGCGCGCGATCTCGTCGGCGGTGAGCGCGCCGCGCGGCACCTCGATCATCGTCCCGAACTTGTAGTCGACGCTCACGCCGGCCTTCGACTCGACCGACTTCGCCTCGGCCTCCAGCAGCTCGCGCGTGCGCGCGAGCTCGTTCACGTGGCCGACGAGCGGAATCATGATCTTGGCGATCGGGTTGCCGCCGGCCTGCTTGACCTTGATCTGCGCGTTCAGGATGGCCCGCGTTTGGACCTTCACAAAGTCCGGGATCATCAACCCGAGCCGCACACCGCGCAGCCCGAGCATCGGGTTCTGCTCGTGCATCGACTTGATCGTGCGGAGGAGCTCCTCGTCCTCCTCGACGACCTTCCCGGCGTCCTCCTCGCGGGTCACCTTGACCAGCTGCTCCTCGAGGTTGGGCAAGAACTCGTGCAGCGGCGGGTCGATCAGGCGGATGACCACCGGCAGGCTGTCCATCGCCTCGAAGATGCCCTCGAAGTCACCCTGCTGGAGGGCCTCCAGCTTGCCCATCGCGGTGTCGAAGGTCGAGACCACCGCACGCTCGTCGGCGGTGAGCGCGTCGCCGGCCGCGGCCTTGGCCTTCGCGCGCGTGGCGGCGTTGGCGACGAGGATCGCGCCGCGCACGATCTCGAGCCGCTCGCCCTCGCGGAACATGTGCTCGGTGCGGCACAGGCCGATGCCCTGGGCGCCGTACCTCCGTGCCTGGGCCGCCTCTTCCGGCTTGTCCGCGTTGGTCCACACGCCCATGCGCCGGATCCCGTCGGCCCAGCCGAGGATCTTCTGGAGCTCGGGCTGGTCCTCGAAGCGGGCGCTCACGGTCGGCAGCCTGCCCAGGTACAGGTCGCCGGTCGTGCCGTCCAGGCTGAGCCAGTCGCCCTCCTGGAAGTCGATGCCGGTGATCGAGCAGGACGCGGACTTCGTTCCGTAGCTGACGTCGAGCGCCGCCGAGCCGGCGACGCACGGCTTGCCGATCTGGCGGGCCACGACGGCGGCGTGCGAGGTCGCTCCGCCGCGGGCGGTGATGATCCCCTGGGCGACGGCCATGCCGTGGAAGTCGTCCGGCGAGGTCTCGATGCGGACGAGGATCACAGGCTCGCCGCGGCCGGCCCATTCGACCGCCTCGTCGGCGCTGAACACGGCGCGGCCCACCGCGGCGCCGGGCGACGCGTTCAGGCCCTTCACGACCCGCTTCGCGGTCCTCAGCGCGGCGGGGTCGAAGGTCGCGCGCAGCAGCTGGTCGACCTGGGCCGGCTCGATACGCCCGACCGCCTCGTCGGGCTGGATCACGCCCTCGTCGACCATGTCCACGGCGATCCTCACCGCCGCAGCGGCGGTCCGCTTCGCGTCGCGCGTCTGGAGCATGTACAGGCGGCCGCGCTCGATCGTGAACTCCAGGTCCTGGACGTTGCGGTAGTGGCGCTCGAGCTGCCGACCGATCCGATGGAACTCGTCGAAGACCTCGGGCATGTCCCGCTCGAGCTGGCTGATCGGCGACGGCGTCCGGATGCCGGCGACGACGTCCTCGCCCTGGGCGTTGGTCAGGTACTCGCCGAAGAGCTGATTCTCACCCGTGTTCGGGTTGCGGGTGAACGCGACGCCCGTGCCCGAGTCGTCGCCCATGTTGCCGAAGACCATCGTCACGACGTTGACCGCGGTGCCGAGGTCGTCCGCGATCTTGTTGAACTTCCGATAGTCGCGGGCGCGCTGGCCGAACCAGGAGGCGAAGACGGCCTTGATCGCGAGGTCCAGCTGCTCCAGCGGATCGTCCGGGAAGTCGCGTCCGGTATCTGCCTTCACGACCGCCTTGAACTCGTCGACGAGCGACCGGAGGTCGTCGACGGTCAGGTCCGTGTCGCGGGCGTCCTTGCCGTGGGCGTGCTTCCTCGCCTCAAGGGGCTCGTCGAAGCGCTCGGCCTTCACGTCCATGACGATCCGGCCGAACATCTGGATGAACCGGCGGTAGGCGTCCCAGCCGAAGCGCTCGTTGCCCGTCAACTTGATCAGGCCCTCGAGCGTCGCCTCGTTCAGCCCGAGGTTGAGGACGGTGTCCATCATCCCGGGCATCGAGAACTTGGCACCGGATCTGACGCTGACGAGGAGCGGGTTCGTGGGATCGCCGAACCCCTTCCCGGTCTGGCGCTCGACGTCATGGAGCGCGTCGAGAACGTCGTCCCACAGGCCGTCCGGCAGCCGTTCGCCCGCGGCGAAGTAGTCGTTGCACGCGGCCGTCGTGATCGTGAAGCCCGGCGGCGTGGGCAGCCCGGCGCGGGTCATCTCGGCCAGACCGGCGCCCTTCCCGCCGAGGAGGTCCTTCATCCCGCCGTTGCCCTCCGCGGCGCCGTCGCCCCACGCGTAGATGTAGCGCTTGGCCGCCCTGTGGGCGCGTGCGCCGGTCGCGGGCTCGATCGTCTGCGTCATGGGAGGCCCGTAGTGTACCCGCGAGTGCGCGCACGGCCGCGCCTCGCGCCCGGTGGGAACGCCGCGTTTGCGCCGACGCGTCGAGGTCGTTAACAACAATCGTTAACACAGCGGCGCGACACTGTCGGTATCGTGCGTGGCGAGGGCCACGGCCCGATAGCGTGGAGGGGCGAGCGTGCAGCCTCGGCAGGGGCCGAGCGAGGGCAACGAGTGAGCGACGGCCTGCGGCGGATCCTCGCACTCGGGCTCGCCGCGATCCTCGTCATCGGCGTCATCTACGGCATCGCGACCTCGGTCGCTGGCCAGCTCGGGTCGGGCCCGACACAGCTCCATGGGCTCATCGGCTCCGAGAAGGGGCCGTTCTTCGCCGACCAGCGGGTGATCGCGGCGTTCAAGCGCGGCGGCTTCACGGTCGACGTGGCCACGGCGGGCTCGCGCCAGCTGGCGGGGATGGACCTGTCGAAGCAGGACTTCGTGTTCCCCGCCGGCGTGCCGGCGGCGGAGAAGGTGCGGCGCGATCACAGCGGAACGACGGCAGTCGTGCCCTTCTTCACGCCGATGGCCATCGCCACGTGGGCGCCGATCGTCGACATCCTCAAGGCCAACGGCCTGATAATCGACCACGGTTCGTACCAGGCCCTCGACGTCGCCAAGTACATCGCCCTGGTCGAATCGGACACTCGCTGGAAGGACCTGAAGCAGAACGCCGCGTTCGACGTCAACAAGAGCGTGCTGGTGACTTCGACCGACGTGCGACGCTCCAACTCCGCGGCGATGTATCTGTCCCTGGCGACGTATGTCATCAACGGCGAGGCGATCGTGACCAACGACGAGGACCTCGACTCGATCGTCACCAAGGCCGCGCCGTTGTTCCTGCGCCAGGGTTTCGTCGAGAGCTCGACGGAAGGTCCCTTCGAGGACTACCTGGTGCAGGGCATGGGCAAGGCACCGATGGTGATGATCTACGAGTCGCAGTACGTCGCCCGCGCGGCAGCCAACGACGGGACGATCACGGCCAACAACCGGCTGCTGTATCCCGAGCCCACCATCTACTCGAAACACACGTTCGTGTCGCTCACGCCCGACGGCGCGCGGCTCGGTCAGTTCCTCGCGAACGACCAGGAGCTTCGCAGCCTCGAGACCGAATATGGCTTCCGCACCAGCGACACGGCCGCGTTCCGAACGTTCGTCGAGGCCCACGGCATCGCCGTCCCGGACACGCTCATCGACGTCATCGACCCGCCGACGTACGAGACGCTCGAGGCGATGATCACCCGGCTCGAGGCCATCTACGGCGGCGCGACGCCCGCGCCCGGGGCGACGATCCCCGCGTCGACCGCGACGCCACCGCCGGAAGTCGAGCCGTCGAACGCGATCCCGTCCTTCGGCGCGAGCGCCAGTCCGTGATGCCGGACCAGCCGCCACCTCATCGCCCGCCCTGCACGGAGAGCCAGCCATGACCGAGCCGACGATCGAGCCCATCTCCCCGCCCTCGGCCGCACCCGCCCCAACGACGGCCCCTGCGTCCGAGACAGGCACGCTCACGCTGGCGCCGCCGGCCGCGGTCGGCGTCATCGCCCCGGCGCAGGCCGAGGCAGCGGTTCAGCTGGACCCCGCCGACGTGACCAAGCTCGACGCGATGGCCGATCAGTACGTCGCCCAGATCACCGCGATGGACGTCCGCGAGCCGGCGTTCGCGGCCAAGGCCGATGACCTGCGCAAGCTCGGCGACGCGGAGATCCGGGACTCCGCCAACGTCTCTCGCCGGCTGCTGGACAAGCCCGCCGCCGCGATGGAGCACGGCGGCCTGACGCCCGCCTCCGAGGTCAGCAAGAGCCTCGTCCAGCTCCGTCGCACGGTGGAGGACCTGGACCCGGCGCACCAGGGCGATCTGCTCTCGGTCTCGAAGATCCTGGGCATCCTGCCCTTCGGCAACCGGCTGCGCGACTACTTCGCCAAGTACCAGTCCAGCCAGTCCCACATCGACGCGATCATCCGCGCCCTGTACAGCGGCCAGGACGAGCTCCAGAAGGACAACGCGGACATCGAGCAGGAGAAGGTGAACCTGTGGGCGACCATGGGCCGCCTCCGCCAGTACATCTACCTCGCCGAGCAGCTCGACAAGAAGCTCAGCGCGAAGATCGCCGAGGTCGAGACGACTGATCCGGAACGGGCGAAGATCCTCAAGGAGGACCTCCTGTTCTACGTTCGCCAGAAGGTGCAAGACCTCCTCACGCAGCTGGTGGTGAGCGTCCAGGGGTACCTCGCCCTCGACCTCATCCGGCGCAACAACATCGAGCTGGTCAAGGGCGTGGACCGAGCGACTACCACGACGGTGTCCGCGCTCCGCACGGCAGTGATCGTCGCTCAGGCGCTGGCCGACCAGAAGCTGGTCCTCGACCAGATCACGGCCCTGAACACGACGACAAGCAACATCATCGAGTCGACCTCGCAGATGCTCCGCCAGCAGACCGGCGAGGTCATGGAGCAGGCCGCCTCGTCGACCATCGAGCTGGGCAAGCTCCAGGCGGCGTTCCAGAACATCTACGCGACGATGGACGAGATCGACACGTTCAAGGTCAAGGCCCTCGACAACATGGCCAGCACCGTCGCGGCGCTCGAGAGCGAGACGCGCAAGGCGCAGTCGTACCTCGACCGGGTCCGCGAGCGCGACGCCCGCGAGGCCCAGCAGTCGACGGGTGAGATCCGCATATGACCCTCCGCCGGGGACGCCTGGCCGGGCTCCTGCTCGCCGCTCTCCTCGCGCTGCCCCTGGCGGCGTGCTCGTCCACCCCGGACGCGGCGCACACCCTCAACGTCCTCGCCGGCTCGGAGCTCCGCGATATCGAGCCGCTCCTGCCCGACCTCGAGAAGAAGACGGGTATCCACCTCAACCTGACCTACATCGGCACCCTGGAGGGCGCCGAGCGGATCGTCAACGGCGACCCGGCGGACGCGGCCTGGTTCAGCCACGGCAAGTACATCCAGCTGCTGCCGGGAGCGGGCAACAAGATCGTCGCGTCCGAGAAGATCGCCCTGAGCCCGGTCGTCATGGGCGTCAAGAAGAGCGTCGCCGACCGCTTCGGCTGGGGCTCCGGCGCGACGGTGACGTGGAAGGACATCCAGGCCAAGGCCGCAGACGGTTCGTTCCGCTTCGCCATGACCAATCCCGCCGCATCGAACAGCGGCTTCACGGCCCTCATCGGCGTCGCCGCGGCGCTGTCAGGCAGCTCCGACTCGCTCGACACCGGCAACATCGACACCACCGGACTGAAGGCCTTCTTCAAGGGCCAGAAGCTCACCGCGGGCAGTTCGGGCTTCCTCGCCGACGCCTACGTTCGCGAACAGGGCTCGCTCGACGGCCTCGTGAACTACGAGTCGATCCTCCTGAGCCTCAATCGCGGCGGCAAGCTCCAGGAGCCGCTGACGATCATCTACCCGAGCGAGGGCATCGTCACCGCCGACTACCCGTTCATGCTCCTGAACGGCGCCAAGCGGGACGCGTGGCAGGCGGTCGTCGACTACCTCCGCGCGCCCGACGTGCAGAAGCGGATCATGACCGACACGCTGCGGCGGCCGGCCGTCCCCGGCGTGCCGCTCGACCCGGTCTTTCCGACCGCGACGCTCGTCGAGCTGCCGTTCCCGTCCAAGCTCGACACCATCAACAAGCTGCTGACCGCGTACCTGGACGAGATCCGGACGCCCGCCGAGGCGATCTTCGTGCTCGACGTCTCCGGCTCGATGGAGGGCGACCGCATCGACAGCCTGCGCGCCGCCCTCGCGGCGCTGACCGGCACCGACCAGTCGCTCACCGGCCAGTTCGCGCGCCTGCGATCGCGCGAGCGGGTCACGATCATCCAGTTCAACGACCAGATCGTGGATACGAGCGAATTCACGATCGACGACACGAACCCTGACGGCCCCGACATGACCCAGGTTCGGAAGTACGTCGAGGGCCTCGTGGCCCACGGCGGCACCGCCATCTACGGCGCTCTCGAGGAAGCGTACCAGCTCGTGGAGCAGGACCAGGCCAAGAACCCGGACCTGCTGTACTCGATCGTGCTGATGACCGACGGCGAGAACCAGCAGGGCCCCGGTCCCGATGCGTTCGAGAAGGAGTACAACTCGTACCCGGACGCCGCTCGCGCGGTGCACGTCTATCCGATCAACTTCGGCGACAGCAGCAAGGACGCGCTCCAGCACATCGCCGATCTGACCGGCGGGCGCCTCTTCGACGCGACCTCGTCATCGCTGTCCGACGTGTTCAAGCAGATTCGCGGCTATCAGTGACGCGCTCGTCGATCGAGCAATACCTGTACTCGCGGCGGAACATGGCCGGAACGGTCCTCGGCCTCGGCGGTCTTGGGCTCTTCCTCGCCGGGATCACGACGTGGCCGCTGTGGCTGCCGATCACGGCCGCGCTGTATGCGATCGGCGTGCTCGTCGTCCCGCCGGAACGCGGCATCGACCTGCGGCTCGGCCCGGGACAGGACGCCGACGCGATCCGCCGCGGGCTCGACGGCCTCGTCCGCCAGATCCGCGGCCGAGTCGCCGACGACATCGTGGCCAAGGTCGCCGGCATCCGCGAGGGAATCCTCGCGACGATGACCAGCGAGGCCGCAGCGAGCGGGGCCGAGCGGGACCTGTACCTGATTCGGCAGACGGCCCTGGACTACCTGCCGGGGGCGCTCGACGCGTACCTCGCGCTCCCGCGGCGGTACGCGGAACGGCGGGCGGTGGCGGGCGGGCGGACGGCCCACGACGTGCTGCTCGAGCAGCTCCAGCTCATGGAATCGAAGATGGCCGAGGTCGCCGACGACATCGCCCGCCACGACACGGACCGGCTGCTGGCCCACGGCCGCTTCCTGCGCGACAAGTTCGCCGGCAGCAGCCTCGACCTGCCGGATGCGACCGAAGGGGCCGACACGGTGCCGGCGGAGGTTGCTGCCCCCGCCCCCACCCCCATCGCGACGCCGCAGACCCAGCAGGCCGTCGCCGAGCACGGCTCGATCCCGAGCGAACGCGAGCGCGTGCACTAGGCCGGCGCGCGATGCCCGAGCAGAACGCGCAGGACCTCAACCTCGCCCTCGACTGGCTGCGCCGGAGCCTCGACGACCTCGCCGTCGCCACGCGCCGGACGGCGGAGCTGGCCGCACAGCCTCCACTCGCACAGCCGCCACTCGCTGGGTCCCCGGCCGGGACGGCGATCGCAAGCCCGCCTGAGGCCGCTCCCGGAAACCTCTTCAGTCCGGTGACCCAGTCCGCCACGGATCCGGCCGGGCCCGGCGGTGGCTC
>JACXTT010001935.1_pt1 | contig 33765 bp, 29 predicted proteins | sample 9270951 | NCBI WGS metagenome assembly JACXTT01 (sample SAMN15532306, study PRJNA645909) | rock metagenome | isolation source: weathered quartz diorite | place: Puerto Rico | collected 2017-06-21
GAGGCAGGCGGCCACGCCGAGCGCGCGCGCATGCCGCCGCAACCCGCCGGGCGCGGCCATGCGGGCGGGAAGGCGCGCAGTCATCGGGGAAAATTCCGAGAAATCCCGGAGGTCCGTCTTAGGGTCCGACATGTATGGATAGCTCCGGCGCACGATGGCGAAGGCACATGGATAAAGGCATTGTAGCTTGCCGCTACAATGCGCTGCTTGGCCGCATGTGTCATGGCCCACAAGGCCTGCGAGGCACCCAAGCAAGGCCGGGCACGCGGCTTGGGCGATAGGTTGGAGCGGTAAACGGAAGGGAGGTTCGATGCCTGAATTGCCGGAAGTCGAGGTGACGCGGCGCGGCTTGCTGCCGCACGTCCTGCAGCGGCGCATCGTCGACGTGGTGGTGCGTCATCGTGGCCTGCGCTGGCCCGTGGATCCCGGCCTGGAAGGGCTGTTGGGCGGGCGCGTGATCCGCCGCATCGAGCGCCGGGGGAAGTACCTGCTGCTGGAGTGCGTGTCCGTGCCGGCGACATCGGCCAACGTAGCGCCGAATACCGGATCGGAAGGCGCCGAAGGCGCCGGCTGGCTGCTCGTGCACCTCGGCATGACGGGCACCTTGCGCGTGCTGCCCGACGCGCCACCGCCGGGGCCGCACGATCATCTCGACCTGGTGCTGGCCGATGCGGCGGGCGCGCGCCTGGTACTGCGCTTCCGCGATCCGCGCCGTTTTGGCGCCGTGCTGTGGAGCCCGCTTCCCGAGGCGCTCCTGCCCGAGCATCCGCTGCTGCGCGGGCTCGGCATCGAGCCGTTCGACGCGGACTTCGACGGCGACTGGCTGCACCGTCACACGCGTGGGCGCCGGGCGGCGATCAAGACCGTGCTGCTGGCCGGGGACATCGTGGTCGGCGTCGGCAACATCTACGCATCCGAAAGCCTGTTCCGCGCCGGCATCCGGCCGACGACCCCCGCGGGGCGCCTGTCCGCCGCGCGCTGCGACAAGTTGGCGGCGGCCGTGCGCGAAACGCTGGCACAGGCCATCGAGCGCGGCGGCAGCACGCTGCGCGACTTTGTCGGCAGTGACGGATCGAGCGGCTACTTCCAGCTCGACTGCTTCGTCTATGACCGTGCGGGCCAGCCGTGCCGGGTTTGCGCCACGCCCGTGCGGCAGATCGTGCAGGGCCAGCGTTCGACGTTCTATTGCCCTCACTGTCAGCGCTGACCGGCGCTGTTTAGCAAAGCATCGGGCGGGCCTTTCTGGCCAGGCGGTGGCGTGTCTCATGCGCCGCATCCCTGGGCGGGCGACCGTTGACGATGGGTCGGCGCAACACTCCCGGCACAAGGGGCGCGAATTCCACAAAAGCGCGCCGGAAACCTGTATCGTGTGCGCAGTCATAAAAAGTTACAAATAGACGCCGGACGACCGAGCCGGCGCGAGCGCGATCCAGGACGGGTCCGCCGCGCGTGCGCCTCGCGAACGTTGAGCCGAACCCAGCCGAACCATGACAACCCTCGCCCACCAGTTCGAACAATACGGCGCATGGAGAACCGGGGTACTCCAGTCGCTGTCCGAATTCCAGTCGTGGCTGCAGCAGCATGATCTCTATGACGCGCAAGCCGACGACCGCGTCCAGCGCATTCAGAGCGTGCTCAAGAGCGACCGCCTCAAGGTGGCGTTCATCGCCGAGTTCTCGCGCGGCAAGAGCGAGCTGATCAACGCGATTTTCTTTGCCGACTACGGCCGGCGCATCCTGCCGTCGTCGGCCGGGCGCACGACGATGTGCCCGACCGAGCTGCGCTACGACGAGCACGAGCCGCCCTGCATCCGCCTGTTGCCGATCGAGACGCGCCTGCAGGAGGCCTCGACCGCCGACTTTTTGGAGGCCGGCACGTCGGGCTCGCACTGGCATTCGGTGCCGCTCGACCCCTCGTCGCCCGAAGGCATGCTGGCGGCCTTCCGGCACGTGGTCGAGACGATCCGCGTGACGCCGGCCGTGGCCGAGTCGCTGGGCCTCTACCACGAGAACGATCCGGACGCCGCCTACGCCGTTGGCGCCGACGGCATGGTGGAAATCTCGCGCTGGCGCCACGCGGTCATCAACTTCCCCCACCCGCTGCTGCGCCAGGGGCTGGTGATCCTCGACACGCCGGGCCTGAACGCCATCGGCACGGAGCCGGAGCTGACGCTGCGGCTGATTCCCGATGCGCATGTGGTCGTGTTCGTGCTGGCGGCCGACGCGGGCGTCACCAAGAGCGACCTGGAGCTGTGGCGCAGCCACGTGGGCGCGGGGCACCGGCGCGGTTGCCTGGCCGTCCTCAACAAGATCGACGGGCTGTGGGATCCGCTCAAGTCCGCGTCGGAGATTTCGTACGAGATCTCGCGCCAGGTGACCACCACTGCCCAGGTGCTCGGTATCGAGGAGTCGCGCGTCTACCCGGTGTCGGCACAGAAGGGCCTGGTCGCCAAGGTGACCCACGACGAGGAACTGCTGGCAAATAGCGGACTGCCGCGGTTCGAGCACGTGCTGTCCGACCAGTTGATTCCGCAGCGCCGGGAGATCGTCTCCGACCAGGTGCAGCGCGCGGTGCAGGACATGGCGCGCGGCGCGCAGCAATTGCTGCAGAGTCGCCGGCGCGACATCGTCGAGCAGTTGTTCGAGCTGCGCGGGCTGCGCGGCAAGAACCACGCGATGGTCAAGCACATGCTGCTGCGCGTGCAGGGCGAAAAAGAGGAATTCGAGCAGAGCATCGCCAAGTTCCAGGCGCTGCGGCTGGTCTTTGGTCGCCACAGCGCGGACATCATCAAGAGCCTGCAATTGCGCGATGTTCGCGGCACGATGCGCAACGCGCGCGAGCAGATGAAGGAGCGGTTCTTCTCGCGCGGCCTGCGCGAGGATATGGACGCGCTGTTCGCGCAACTGACCGGCCTCGTTCGCGATGCCGACAAGAAGATTGCCGAGCTGCACCAGCTGATCGACGGCATGTACCGCCGCTTCAACGCCGAGCACGGCTTCACGTTGCCGGCGCCGATTCAGTTCCTGACGAACCGCTACACCGCGGAGTTGCAGGAGACGCTGCAACTGGTGCACACGCACTTCGGTGCCATCAACATGCTGACGCGCTCGCGGCCGCAACTGGTGCAGAACGCGTTCTCGACGATGGCCAGCCGCGTGCTGGACAACTTCCGCGACCTGAACCGGGACATCGAGGTCTGGCTCAAGTCCGTGATGACGCCGCTGGAGGCGCAGGTGCGCGAGCACCAGAAGCAACTGCGCCGGCGCGTCGACTCGATCGAGCGGATCCATGAGGCGACCGACACGCTGGAGAGCCGCATCGCGCAACTGGAGGAAGTGCTCAACGGCCTGGACGAGCGCAGCGGGCGCATCGAGGTGTATGCCCAGCGGATCACGCGACCCGCTGCGGGCAACGACGAAGCGCGCATGGCCGCTGCCTGAGCGGCACTGCGGGTATCATGTGGCGCCGCCATCGTGCGGCGCCTTTTTCTTTTCCGGAACCGGCCGTCGGGCGGGTTCCTCCCCATGCTTTGCCGTCCATGCCCCGCAAGTCTCCCGTCGCTTCCGCCGCCGTTTCCATACCCGACATCGATGTGCCGCCGGATTTCGGCGCGCGCGTGGTGGACTGGCAGCGCATGCATGGCCGGCACGACCTGCCGTGGCAGAACACGCGCGACCCGTACCGGATCTGGCTGTCGGAGATCATGCTGCAGCAGACGCAGGTCGCGGCCGTGATCGAGTATTTCCAGCGCTTCATCGCACAGCTGCCGACCGTGGAGGCCCTGGCAGCCGCATCTTCCGACACGGTGATGGCATTGTGGGCCGGGCTCGGCTACTACTCGCGCGCGCGCAACTTGCACCGCTGTGCGCAGGCTGTCGTCAGCGAGCACGGCGGACGCTTTCCGAGCGACCCGGCCGTGCTGGCGACGCTGCCGGGCATCGGGCGCTCGACGGCCGCGGCCGTGGCGGCGTTCAGTGCCGGTGTGCGGTCGCCAATCCTGGACGGCAACGTCAAGCGCGTGTTCGCGCGCTACTTCGGCATCCACGGCCATCCGGGCGAACGTGCCATCGAGAACCGCATGTGGACGCTGGCGGAGGCCGCGCTGCCCCCGGCCGGGCCGCGCCAGGCCGACGACATGGTGGCCTACACGCAGGGCCTGATGGACCTCGGCGCGACCGTCTGTTCGCGCGGCCGCCCGGCGTGCCTGGCCGACGCGCAGGCGTGCCCGCTGTCCGACGGCTGCGTGGCGCGTCGCGACGGCCTGACTGGCGTGCTGCCGACCCCGAAGCCGCGCGCCGCCATTCCGGAGCGCAGCACCGTCATGCTGGTGGTGCGGCATCGCCGCGAAGTGTTGATGCAACTGCGGCCCGCCAGCGGCATCTGGGGCGGACTCTGGAGCCTGCCGGAAGTGGCGGTGGCGACCGTGCCATTCGACGCGCAGGCCGCAGAGCTCGATGCCATGGACTACGCGCAGGCCTTCGGCCAGCCGGCGGGTGCAAATCTGGCCGGTGAGTTCACCCACGTATTCACGCACTTTCGCCTGCTGATCCGCGCCATTCGCGTGGACCTCGCCGCGTTGGCCGTGCGCGAGGCTGAGGATGGCGGGCCGGCATCGCGCTGGCTGTCGTTGGACGATCTCGACGCGCTCGGCATGCCGGCGCCGGTACGCCGGCTGCTTGACGACCAGGCGCGCATCGGGTTGTTCTAAGGGGGCAGGGCGGCTAGACGATGTGGTGCTGCCGCATGTAGCGATGCACGATCTCGATGCGCATGCCGGCATCGGGCAGCGCCATCAGCATCTGCTTGGCCTTTGGCGGCACCGGCAGGACTTCGCACAAGCGGTTCGCGACCCAACTGGGGTCGTCCCACAGGAACGGCTCGGCAAACGGCATGCGCTCGGGCAACTCCGCATGCAGTGCGGAGACGATGCGGCGCAGCGCCGTCAGGCATTCGCCCAGCAGCTCCAGTTTGCAGTCGATGACATCCGGCGGCAGCAGTTCCGCCTGCGCCACCAGCAGACCGTCGTCGTGCGTGGTGTGTTCCAGCACGCGGAAGCGCTGGCGGCCGCGCACCTCGATCAGCAGCACGCCCAACTGCTCCATATTGCAGTCCATGATTTCCGCCAGGCAGCCGATCGCTTCCGGCGTCGTTGGACGGCCGGGACGCGCGACTTCGTCGCCACTGGCGATCAGCGTGACGCCAAACGGGCTGCCATCACGCAGGCAGCGGCGGACCATGTCGACGTAGCGGGCCTCGAACACGCGCAGCGGCAGCCGGCCGTCGGGGAACAGCACGGTATGCAGCGGGAACAGGGGCAAGTCTTCCAGCCGTTGCAGGCCTGGGGAAGAGGGAGCAGTGGATCCGGCGTGGCCGGACGGAACGTTTGACGTCATGGGGTGACGGGCGTGCCAGCAATGGAATCGCGCCCGGATGCGCGGCGCAGGCCGTGGCGCGAGCGCCGTGTGCCGTCAGCCTGCCGGCGAAAGCTCGCGGTGCCTCACCAGCACCTTACCATGTGCCTGGAAGTAGTTGGCAAGCCTTTCCGCAATAAAAACCGAGCGGTGCTGGCCGCCCGTGCAGCCAATCGCGACCGTCAGATAGCTGCGGTTGTCGGCGATGAAACTTGGCAGCCACTTTTCCACGTAGGCGCGGATGTCTTCGGCCATGGCCAGCACCATCGGCTGGCTTTGCAGGAAATCGACGACCGGGGCGTCGCGGCCCGTCAGCGGGCGCAGTGCGAGATCGTAGTAGGGGTTGGGCAGCGAGCGTACGTCGAACACCATGTCGGCATCGCTCGGCACGCCGTGCTTGAAGCCGAACGACTCGAACAGCAGCGTGAGGCGTTGGGTATCGTCTTCGCGGATCAGTTCCTTGATCCAGCTGCGCAGCGTGTTGGTGCGCACGTTGCTGGTATCGATGCGATGGGCCGATTCGGCGAGCGGGCTCAGCAGCTCGCGCTCCATCTCGATGGCCTCGATCAGCGAGGCGCCGTCGACTTCGGCCTCCACGCTGCGTTGTTCGCGCGAGGAAAGCGGATGGCGGCGGCGCGTTTCCGAATAGCGCTGCACCAGTGCGTCGGTGTTGGCCGTCAGGAACAGCACCTCGACCTGATGCTCGGCGCCAAGGGCGCGCAGGGTATCGGGCAGGTGTTCGAGCGACTCGCGGCTGCGGATGTCGGTGGCGACGCCCAGGTGCGTGTAGCCCTCGGCGGCAAGATAGCGGGCCAGTTCCGGAATGAACTGTGCCGGCAGGTTGTCCACGCAGTAGTAGCCCGCGTCTTCCAGGACGTTGAGGGCGACGGATTTGCCGGAGCCGGAGATACCGGTGATCAGAATGATGCGCATAGCAAGAGAAGCATAGCATCACGTGATGGCGGCGTCATGACAGCCGATGCCGCAATAAAAAAGGCGAACCTCGGGGTTCGCCTTTTGGTACTGCCGGTTGCCGTCGATTACTTCGACAGGCAGTCCTTCATGTAGGACTTGTACTCGTCGCCCTTCTTGCCCTTGCCTTCCTTGCTGCAGGCTGCCATCTTTTCCTGCTGGGTCTTGGGGGCGGAGGCGGCGCCGGCGCTGGAGCCGGCGGAGAGGCAATCCTTCATGAATGCCTTGCGTTCGTCGCCCGTCTTGCCGGTGGCTTGCGTGTTGCAGGCCTTCATCTTGTCTTGCTGGGAGTTGGCCTTGGCGGACTTGGCCGCAGGGGCCGATGCTGCTGCCGCTGCCGCCGGGGCTGCTGCGGCGGGCGCAGCCGGCTTGGCCGAGGCGGCCGGTGCCGCGGGCGTGGCCGGGGTTGCCGGTGCGGCGGCCGTCTGGGCGAAGGCGCCCGTGGCCAGAAGCGGGGTTACCAGCGCACACATCGCGATCAGTTTCTTCATGCTTGCTCTCCTAGGCTGTGGACACGTCTTGGCCGCCCGCCTTTTCCCGGACTATTCCGGGACTACAGGCTTGCTGCGCCGGGCTGGGCGCGATGCCCATTACAGCACAAAACGGGGGATGCCCAAAGCGCGTTGACGCTGTCGCGCAACGACGGTGTAAGCAATTGCAAGTGAAGGACTGAGGAATGCGGCGGGACGCTAAAGCAGCCGGCCCTGGCCGCGCGAGACGGCATCGGCCTGCATGGCGGCGCGCTGGCGGTCCATGAAGTCGCGCAACGTGTCGATGCCCCGCAGCCGCAGGATGGTGTTGCGCACGGCGGCCTCGACCAGCACGGCGAGGTTGCGCCCGGCCGCCACCTGGATCTTGACCATGTGAATGGGCAAGCCGAGCACGTCCAGGTACTGGGAGTCGAGCGGCAGGCGCTCGAACTCGCCGTCGTTGCGTCGTACCAGTTGGACCACGAGCTTGAGCTTCATCTTCCGGCGCACGGCGGTTTCGCCGAAGATCGTCTTGATGTCCAGGAGGCCCAGGCCGCGGACTTCCAGCAGGTTCTGCAGTAGCGGCGGGCAGCGGCCTTCGATGAAGTCGGGGCCGAGTCGCACGAAGTCCACGGCGTCGTCTGCCACCAGGCCGTGGCCGCGCGAGATCAGTTCGAGGCCGAGTTCGCTCTTGCCAAGGCCGGACTCGCCCATGATCAGCACGCCCATGCCGAGGATGTCGAGAAAAACGCCGTGCATCGTGACGCGTGGCGCCGAGATGCGGGACAGGTACAGCCGCAGGTGGTCGATCACCGCCGCCGACGACACTGGCGTGGTGAACAGCGGCGTGGACGAGCGCGTGCAGCGCAGTTCCAGGTCGGGCGGCGGCTCCATGCCGTCAGCGATCACCAGGAACGGCGGCTCCAGCAGGATCAGCTCGCCCATCTGACGTTTGCGTGGCTCGTCGTCGAGCCGCTGGTAGTAGAGGATCTCGGGCTTGCCGAGCACCTGGATCCGGTTCGGGTGGATCAGGTTCAGGTGGCCCACCAGGTCCGCCGCCGAAGTGGCCTCGCGGGCGAACTCCAGGTCGAAGGCGCGGTCAGCCCCCTCCAGCCCGGCCACCCACGAGAGTTTGATGTCGGCTGCGTTGTCGTCGAAGATGGACTGCGAAGTGACGCCGGTGAGTTCCATGCGGGGATAGCGTGTGGGGGCGGTGCGGCGGCGTCAGTGGCCAGCCGCAGGATGGCCGCGATGGGGAAGGATCAGGGGTGCCATTGCGTCAGCAACTGGTGCACCGCTTCGGAGGTCGGCAACGTGGCAAGTCCTTCGCGCATGTCCCGGTCCGACAGCAATTGGGCAATTTCCGAGAGAATTTCAAGGTGCTGCTGGGTCGCCTGTTCCGGCACCAGCAGGAAGATCAGCAGCGAGACCGGCTTGCCGTCCGGCGACTCGAACGGAATCGGCTCGCCCAGCCGCATGAATGCCGCCAGCGGCTGCTTGAGTCCCTTGATGCGGCCGTGCGGAATGGCAACGCCGGCGCCAAGCCCGGTGGAGCCGAGCGATTCGCGCGCAAACAGGTTGTCCGTCACGGTAGCCCGCGCGACGCCATGATTGTTCTCGAAAAGGAGGCCGGCCTGCTCGAACACGCGCTTCTTGCTGGTGACGCTGACGTCGAGGGTGATGTTGCCGGGCGGCAGCAATTTGGCCAAACGATTCATGGGTAAAGCGCGTGTGTTTCGGGTTAGCGGAGCGGAGCAAGCCAGTGGTCCCGCCAGGCGGCGAGCCGGAACGGCGCATTTGCCGGTATGCGGCATCCGGCCATTATAGAGCAGGCCTCCCCTGGATCTTGTGCGTTGCAGCACCAACTGCTTGCGCCTTGCCGGCACCACCTGACGCAGCCTCACCGGTTTGGGGCTGCACGGGGCAGGCAAACTATGTATGGCGCAGCATACACCCTGTCAGCGCGATTGCGAACACCCACTCAGTCGCGCCCGTCGCGTGGGCGCAAAAAAGCCGCGCTATGCGCGGCTTGTTTTCTATCGGTCTGGCATCGGCGGCGTCAGTTGCCGCCGGGCACGATCATTGCTGCATTTGCGATGCGGCCATCTGGTACTTGACCGCCTCGCGGTCGTGGCCTTGCACGCGGTCCTTGTAGCGGATCACCTGGCGGTCGAGCTTGTCGACCAGGCTGTCGATGGCCGCATACAGATCTTCATGGTGTGCCTCGACAAAGATGTCCTTCCCCTTGAGATGCAGATTGATTTCCGCATACTGCCGCCGGTCCTTTTCCTTGTGGTTATCGACGGATAGCAGCACGCTGACGCCAATGACTTGATCGAAATGCCTGACGATACGCTCCAGCTTCGTTTCCACGTATTCACGCAACGCAGGCGTGATGTCCAGGTGGTGTCCACTGATCTTGAAGTTCATAGCGCTTCTCCTTCTGAAAGAGCCGCACCAGGCAGGCGGTGCGACTCGGCTACAAAGTCTTGCGGAGATTGACTGCGGGGATTTTCAAGGCTTCGCGATACTTGGCGACGGTACGGCGCGCAACGACAAAGCCTTGTTCGCCCAGCAGTTCGGCAATTCGGCTGTCGGAAAGAGGATTCCTCGGGTCTTCGGCTCCTATCAGTTGCTTGATCAGCGCGCGTATTGCCGTCGATGAAGCCGCTCCGCCGGTTTCGGTGGAGACATGGCTGCCGAAGAAGTACTTCAGCTCGAAGGTACCCATCGGCGTTGCCATGTATTTATTGGTAGTCACCCGGGAGATGGTTGACTCGTGTAATCCCAGTGTATCGGCAATCTCCCGCAAACCCACGGGGCGCATCGCGATTTCACCGTGCGTGAAAAAGTTCCTTTGACGTTCCACAATTGCCTGCGCGACGCGCAGGATTGTGTCGAAGCGTTGCTGGATGTTCTTGATGAGCCAGCGCGCCTCCTGGAGCTTCTGCTGCAACCCCGCGGTGCCGGATTCGCCCTTCGCGCCGCGCAGGATTTGTGCATACATATCGTTGATGCGTAGCCGAGGCATCACATCGGGATTCAGCTGCGCCGTCCAGCCGCCGCTGCTCTTGCGCACGAAGACGTCGGGCACCACGAAGTCGGCCTCGGGCCGGCTGTAGGCGTGGCCGGGATAGGGTGCGAGCGAACGGATCAGGTCGTGGGCCGCCTTGAGTGCTATTTCGTCCACCTGCAGCGCTTTCTTCAGGCGCGTGTAGTCGCGCACGGCCAGCAGTTCCAGATGATGGTTGACGATCGACAGCGCCAGTTCGCGCTGGGGATGTTGCAGGCGCTTCAACTGCAGCGCCAGGCATTCCGCGGCGTTGCGAGCGCCCACGCCGGGCGGGTCGAAACTTTGCAGCAGCGTGAGGATGGCCTGCACTTCGTCGATCTCGAAATCGAGCTCTTCGGGCAGTTCCGTGCAGATTTCTTCGAGCGACGCACTCAGGTAGCCGTCGTCGTCGAGCGACTCGATCAGGAAGATGGCCAGGCCCTTGTCGCGCGCCGAGATCTTGAGGGGCGCCAGTTGCTCCATCAGGTACTCGCGCAGCGTGGGCTCGGCATCGCGCAACTGCATCGGCGTCTTGTCGTCCTCGTCGCCTTGCGGGCGTCGCGCGAAGTCGTCGAGACTCCAGTCGCTGCCGTAGTCGTCGTTGCGGTCGGCGTAGTTGTCTTCCTCGCCGCGGTCCTCGCCGTTGCCGGAGGGTTCCGCCGGTGCGGGTGCCGGGGCGCTCTGCACGTTGACGGAACCGTCGGCGGCCACGCGCAACGGGCTTTCGATCCAGTCGTTCTCGCGCTCCAGCAGCGGGTTCTCCGTCAGCGCCTGCTCGACCTCTTGCTGCAGCTCCAGCGTGGACAACTGCAGCAGCCGGATCGATTGCTGCAACTGGGGAGTGAGAGCCAGATGCTGGGAGAGGCGGAGCTGTAGCGACGGTTTCATGCGACCTATTCTATGCGCATCTTTCCGTCGATGGAACGGAAATTGCTATCGCTATTGCCGTCTGATCGCCGACGGCTGTCGGCGGGGTGGCGGCCGCCCGTTTGCGGCCGCCGGCGTCACATGCGGAAGTTCTCGCCGAGGTAGACGCGGCGCACCGATTCGTCGGCGACGATCTCTTCGGGCCGGCCGGACGCGAGCACCGTGCCCTCGCTGATGATGTAGGCGTGGTCGCAAATGCCGAGCGTTTCGCGCACGTTGTGGTCGGTGATCAGCACGCCGATGTTGCGCGCCTTCAGGAAGCTGACGATGCGCTGGATTTCGCCGACCGCGATCGGGTCGACGCCGGCGAACGGCTCGTCGAGCAGAATGAAGCGCGGCGACGACGCCAGCGCGCGCGCGATCTCCACGCGCCGGCGCTCGCCGCCGGACAGCGACAGGGCCGGGTTGTTGCGCAGGTGCGCGATCTGCAGGTCGTCGAGCAGGGAGTCCAGGCGGCGCTCGATCTCGGTCTTGCCGATCGGCTTGCCGTTTTCGGACTGCAACTCCAGCACGGCGCGGATGTTCTCCTCCACGTTCAGCTTGCGGAACACCGAGGCTTCCTGCGGCAGGTACGACAGGCCCATGCGCGCGCGCTCGTGGATGGGCAGGCCGCTGATGTGCCGGCCGTCGAGCACGATGTCGCCCTCGTCCAGCGCCACCAGCCCGACGATCATATAGAACGACGTGGTCTTGCCGGCGCCGTTGGGGCCAAGCAGCCCGACCACCTCGCCGCTCTTCACGTCGAGCGAGACGTCCTTGACCACGGTGCGCGAGCCATAGCGCTTCTTCAGGTGGCGGACCACCAGCGTGCTGCTGTCGGCGGCGGTGGCGGTAGGGAGCGGGGCGGCGAGGGTCGAGGTGTCGTTCATGACGGCATGGTGGCGCATGATCGCGCTTGATGGCGCAAAGTTCAGGGCTTGGCGGGCGCCGGGGACGGCTTCAGGTCCAGCGGCGCGCTGCTGGTGGACTTGTCCTGTCGCGGCGACAGCACGGCGCGCACGCGGCCGGACGGGCTGCCGGCCGATGCGTTGTCGTCGCCGCCGGCGGCAGTGTAGAACTCGTTGCGGCTGTCGTACGTCAGCACCGCGCCACGGATTTCATCGACGATCTTCGCACCCTGCAGGCGGGCCATGCGCGCGTGGCCGATCAGCTTGGAGATTTCCTGCTTGCCGTCGTACTCGATGCGGTCGCCCCAACCGTCCATGTACTCATCGACGTTGTCGCGTTTCTGGCGGATATAGGCCTGCTTGCCGGCCTTGGCGGTGGCCACCGCGTACTGGTAGCCCTCGGGGTCGGTCCGGATCTCGGCGTCGTCCGACTTCAGCACCATCGTGCCCTTGGTCAGCACCACGTTGCCGGTCAGCGTATAGATCTGCTTGACGTCGTCGTAGCTGGCATTGTCCGCTTCCAGCACCAATGGCTTGTCCTTGTCCGCGCGTTCGGCGTGGGCGGGCTGGGCCAGCATCAGCCCTAGCGCGGCGGCCACGGCCAGCAGGGCGGGCGCGGCGCGGAGACGGGACAGCGTCGTCAGGGAGGCGATCATGGTTGCGGAGCTGAGAAAACGGCGAGGTTGGCGGCCTGGGTTGGCGGGCCGGCTGGTTGTCAAAGGCTGGCGCGACAACGCGTCAGCGGCGGTTCGGTTTGGCGAGGCTGCCGCGCCGGCCGGTCCCGGCGGCGCGAGAGGGGAGTCACGGCCCCGGCGCCTTGCCTGAGGGCGGCCCGGTGATGATGGTGCCACGCACGTTGCCCAGCAATTGTACTTCGCGGGTGACGTTGTTGAAGATCAGGCCGTTGGCGGTCATGACCGACGGGCCGCGCGTCAGCTCGACCGGCTTGTCGGTCTTGACGATGTCTTCGTTGACCAGCAACTGGAAGTACTGCGATGCGGCGGTCATGCGCGGATCCTTGGCCGGGTCCGCGCCCTGCTGGCGTACGACGAGGGCGTTGCCGTACAGGTCGATGACCGAGCCTTCGGCGTTCGTGCGGCCCAGATCGGCGTGCGTGGTGACAGGCGGGCGGTCCGGTTGGTACGCGCGCATGGCCGGCCGGGTGACCTCGTAGGTCTGGTCGTCGTCGAAATGGATCATCTTGTCGCCAGTGAAGCGCAGCTTGGTGCTGCCGTCGGCGGCAAGCTCCGTGGCGGAAAAGCGGTCCATGAAGTAGTCGGGCTCGTGCTTCTTCACGCGCTTCGCGCCGGCTCCCTCCTTGGGCGAGTTGACCTGGACGAGCCAGAACGTGCTGCCCGCCACGATCGCCATCAGCAGCAGCGGCAGCAGCCGCATGACGACGCCGCGCAAGGAGGAGAGGAGTGCCTGCATGGGAAGCCGTCGCGCCTCAGATGACCTTGGCCCGGGTCAGGTCGTGGATGTGCAGCGCACCGACCAGCTTGCCGTCACCATCGACCACCAGCAACTGGTTGATCCGGTTGGCTTCCATCACCTGCACGGCCTCCACGGCGAGCTGGTCCTGCTGCACGACGTGCGGATTGCGGTGCATGACCTCGCCGATCGGTACGGTCTTCCAGTCGCGCGGGGTTTCCAGCAGCCGGCGCAGGTCGCCGTCAGTGAAGACGCCGACAGCGTGGCCGCTGGCATCCTCGACGGCGGTCATGGCCATGCCCTTGCGGGTGATTTCCATCAGCGCCTGGGCGAGCGGCGTGCTTTCGGGCACCTTCGGCACGGCATTGCCCGTGCGCATGACGTCGCGCACGTGCGTGAGCAGCTTGCGCCCGAGCGCGCCGCCCGGGTGCGAGCGGGCGAAGTCTTCCTCGCCGAAGCCGCGCGCGTCGAGCACTGCTACCGCCAGCGCGTCGCCCAGGGCGAGCGCGGCCGTGGTGCTGGCCGTGGGCGCCAGGTTGAGCGGGCAGGCTTCCTTCTCGACGCCGGCGTACAGGTGGGCGTCGGCCAGCTTGGCGAGGTTGGATTCGGGGTCGCCGGTCACGGAGATCAGCTTGGCGCCGATGCGCTTGACGATCGGGATGATCGACAGCAGCTCGCTGGTTTCGCCGGAATTGGAGAAGGCGATCAGCACGTCGTCGCGCGTCACCATGCCCAGGTCGCCGTGGCTGGCCTCGGCCGGGTGCACGAAGAACGACGGCGTGCCGGTGGAAGCCAGCGTGGCGGCCACCTTGCGGCCGATATGGCCGGACTTGCCGATGCCGGACACGACCACGCGCCCGCTGCACAGCAGGATCAGCTGCACGGCGTGGGCGAACTCGGCGGTCAGGCGACCGGACAGCGCGGCAACCGCGTCGGCTTCGATCTGGAGGGTTTCGCGGGCGAGCCGAAGTGCTCGATCCGCATCGAAATTGGCTATCATGACGGCGAAGTATACCAACGAATGCGATGGCGGCCGGCCGGGCCTTCTTCGTCGGCGGCCTTCGGGCGGTGGATGCCGGATGCGGCTAAACCTGCTCCCGCATTTGTCCGATAAGTCCTCCGACAGATCTTCCGATCTCACCGTCCAACCTCGCCGCACAAATCGTTCGCCCGATAAGCCGCCCCGATAGCTGCCCCGATAGCCGCCCCCGATGCATTCTCCGCTGGAACTGACCCTGGTGTTGCTGGCTGCCGCCGTATTCGGCGTGGTGGCGTTTCGCATGCTGCAACTGCCACCGATGCTGGGCTACCTGGCGGTCGGCATCCTGATCGGCCCGCATGCGCTGGGGCTGGCGAGCGATTCCGCGCAGACCAAGTACCTGGCCGAGTTCGGCGTGGTCTTCCTGATGTTCTCGATCGGCCTGGAGTTCAGCCTCTCCAAGCTGCGGGCGATGAAGCGGCTGGTGTTCGGGCTGGGCGGCTCGCAGGTGGTGCTCTCGATGCTGGTGGTGGTGCCGGCCAGCTGGCTGTTCAACTGGCTGTTCCCGCTCTCGTGGCAGGCGTCGGTGGCGCTTGGCGGCGCGCTGGCGATGTCGTCGACGGCCATCGTCTCCAAGATGCTGTCCGAGCGCATGGAGCTGGAAAGCGAGCACGGCCGCAACATCATCAGCGTGCTGCTGTTCCAGGATCTGGCCGTGGTGCCGCTGCTGATCGTGATCCCGGCGCTGTCGCGCGACCCCGGCGACCTGATGATGGCGCTGGGCCTGGCCACCGTGAAAATCGTGGTCGCCCTCGGCCTGATCTTCTTCGTGGGCCAACACCTGATGAGCCGCTGGTTCCACGTGGTGGCGGCGCGCCGCTCGCAGGAACTGTTCATGTTGAACCTGCTGCTGGTCACGCTCGGCATGGCCGCGCTGACCGAGCGGCTGGGCCTGTCGATGGCGCTGGGCGCGTTCATGGCCGGCATGCTGATCTCCGAGACTCCGTACCGCCATCAGGTGGAGGAGGACATCAAGCCGTTCCGGGACGTGCTGCTGGGCCTGTTCTTCGTCACCATCGGCATGCTGCTCAACATCCGCGTGGTGCTGGACCATCTCTGGCTCGTGCTGTTGCTGCTGGCCGTGCCGATCCTGTTCAAGCTCTTGCTGATCACGGTGCTGGCGCGGCTGTGGGGCTCCCGCCAGGGGGTGGCCATCCGCACGGGCCTGGGACTTGCGCAGGCGGGCGAGTTCGGGTTCGTGCTGCTCAACCAGATCGACGGCCTGAACCTGGTGGATCCCGTGCTGATCCAGGTGATCCTGGCCTCGATGCTGCTGTCGATGCTGGTGGCCCCGTTCCTGATCCAGTACAGCGATGCCGTCGTGCTGCGTTTTGCCGCCAACGAATGGCTGATGCAGTCGCTCAACATGACGCGCATCGCGGCCCAGAGCCTGCAGACCGAAAAGCACGCCATCATCTGCGGCTTTGGCCGCAGCGGGCAAAACCTCGCGCACATGCTGGAGCGCGAGGGCATTACCTATGTGGCGCTGGATCTCGACCCCGATCGCGTGCGCGAGGCGGCGGCGGCCGGCGACACGGTCGTCTATGGCGATGCCGCCCGGCGCGAGGCCCTGATCGCAGCCGGCATCCACCGTGCCGCCGCGGTGATCATCACCTATGCCAATACGCCGTCGGCGCTCAAGGTGCTGCATCACGTCCAGGAACTGGAGCCGGCGCTGCCGGTGATCGTGCGCACGGTGGACGACTCGGAACTCGACACCCTGCAAAAGGCGGGCGCCACCGAGGTCGTGCCCGAGATCATCGAGGGCAGCCTGATGCTGGCTTCCCACGCGCTGGTGCTGCTCGGCGTGCCGATGCGGCGCGTGGTGCGTGGCGTGCAGGAAGCGCGCGACGCCCGCTACAGCCTGCTGCGCGGCTATTTCCATGGCCGCGACGACGAGGAGGACATGGTCGAGCGCGACACCGTGCGCCTGCACTCTGTCTCGCTCGGCCCGCAGGCAACGTCCGTCGGCCGGCGACTGGGCGCGCTGGGCCTGGAGCAGATCGGCGCCGCGGTGACGGCGGTGCGCCGGCGCGGCATCCGTGCGTTCGACCCCCAGCCGGAAACCGTGCTGGAGCCGGGCGATATCGTGGTGCTGCGCGGTACGCCGGAGGCGCTGGAGGCGGCCGAGGAGCGGTTGCTGAACGGCTGAGGTGTCTTGCGGCTAGCGCACCGCGCCAGCGGCCGCGCGGCCTGCCGGCGCTTGGCTGCCGCCCGGCAGGCGTGGCTCTGCCCACGATGCCGGCAGGTCGTCCAGCACCGCGCGCGCATCGAGCCCGCCCAGCGGCACAGCCGGATCGGCCGGAATCCGACCTTCATTTTGCAGCAGCAGGTAACGCAGGCAGCACACGCGCAGGAACGACGAGAAGTTGGACGCCGCCAGTTCCTCGGCGCGGTGCTCGCTCAACTCGTCGTGCAGCCGGGTGATCAACTGGTTGACCGTCAGGCCGTCGCGCCGGCCCAACTCCTCCAGCACTTCCCAGAACAGGTTCTCCAGCCGGATGCTGGTGGCCACGCCGTGCAGCCGCAGCGAGCGGGCCTGGCACTGGTACGACTGGGGATTGGCCCGGATGAAGATCTCACACATGGAAACTCCCGTGCGGGCGGCGCGACCGTCACTGCCGGCGGCGTCGCGTTCGGAAGCCTCTAATGTACGATCCGCGTGCCCAGCACGGCAAGGAACTGCGCCAGCCACGCCGGATGCGCGGGCCAGGCCGGCGCCGTGACCAGGTTGCCGTCGGTATGGGCCTGGTCGACGGCGATATCCACGTACTTGCCACCGGCCAGCCGCACCTCCGGGGCGCAGGCCGGGTAGGCGGAGCAGGCGCGGCCTTCGAGTACGCCGGCCGCCGCCAGCAGTTGGGCGCCGTGGCAGACCGCCGCGATCGGCTTGTTGGCGGTGGCGAAGTGCCGCACGATCTCCAGCACGCGCGCGTTCAGGCGCAAGTATTCCGGCGCGCGGCCGCCGGGGATGACCAGGGCGTCATACGCGGCCGGATCGATCTCGGCGAAGGTCGCGTTCAGCGTGAAGTTGTGGCCGCGCTTTTCCGTGTAGGTCTGGTCGCCCTCGAAGTCATGGATGGCCGTGGCGCAGGCGTCGCCGGCCTTCTTGTCGGGGCAGACCGCGTGGACCGTGTGGCCGACCATCTGGAGCGCCTGGAACGGCACCATGGTTTCGTAGTCCTCGGCGTAGTCGCCCACCAGCATCAGAATCTTCTTTGCCATCGCTGTCTCCTGTATGGTTACGGGTGTCCGGCCCGGACGATTGTCACGCCGGCCGTTGCCGCGCGGGTGGTACTCCGTTACCGCACCGCCCGCCCGGACCGCTTGTTTTCGTTCAAACACCTATTCCGCGCGCTCCGGCGTGCGCTTATTCCCGGCATTCATGGCAGACACCATCATCCAGTCACCCGATCTCGGCGACGTCACCGGCTACCTGCGCGACCGCATCCGCACGGTGCCCGACTGGCCGCAGCCCGGCGTGATGTTCCGCGACATCACGCCGCTGCTGCAGGACCCCAAGACGCTGCGTGTGCTGATCGACGTTTTTGTGCACCGCTACATGGACGCCCGGCTGAACCTCGTCGCAGGCATTGACGCGCGCGGCTTCATCCTCGGCGCGATCGTCGCCTACGAGTTGAACCTGGGCTTCGTGCCGATCCGCAAGAAGGGCAAGCTGCCCTTCCAGACGGTGGCCGAGGAGTACGAACTGGAGTACGGCAGCGCCACCGTGGAGATCCACGCCGACGCCTGCAAGGCCGGCGACCGCGTGCTGCTGATCGACGACCTGATCGCCACCGGCGGCACCATGATGGCCGGGCGCAAGTTGCTGGAGCGGCTGGGTGCCACGGTGGTCGAGGGTGCGGCCATCGTCGACCTGCCCGAACTGGGCGGCTCCAAGCTGCTGCAGGCGAGCGGCCTGCCGCTGTTCACCGTCTGCCGCTTCGACGGCCACTGACACCCACGGAGCGCCCGCCATGCCCGACCTGCTGCTGTTCCTTGTCACCTCCGTCGCCATCACGCTGGCGCCGGGGCCGGACAACCTGCAAGTGCTGGCGCGCGGCATGGCCCAGGGGCGCCGCGCCGGGCTGGTGGCGGCGCTCGGCTTTTCCAGCGGCTGCCTGTTCCATACCGTCGTGGCAGCGGTGGGGCTGGCCGCGGTGCTGCGCTCCTCGCCGCTGGCGTTCCAGCTCATCAAGTACGCCGGCGCGGCCTACCTGATCTGGATCGGTATCCAGTCGCTGCGCGCCCGTGGCGGACTGGCGGGCGGCGGCGATATTGCCGACGTGCCGCTTGGCAAGGTGTTCCGGCAAAGCGTGCTGGCCAACCTGCTCAATCCCAAGGTGACGCTGTTCTTCCTGGTCTTCCTGCCGCAGTTCGTGCGCGCCGACGCGCCGAACGCCGGCTGGCAGATGCTGCTGCTCGGCGTGGTGTTCATGCTGCAGACGGCCGTGGTGTTCTCGCTGTTCGGCTGGTGCGCGGGATGGCTCGGCGCATGGCTGCGGCGCCGCCCGGCCACCGGGCGCTGGCTGGACCGCGTGGCCGGGGCGATCTTCGTCGGTCTGGGCATTCGCGTGGCCATGCCCTGAGTCCCCGCTTCCGGGCGCCGTGCGGCTGTTGCCCGCGTGCACCGGCGCCCGCCGTATCGTTGCCCCTGCCTGCCCCCGGGCGCATAATGCCCCATTGATAACAACACGATGACCGGGCACTGCCTCCGTTTTGCCGCGGCACTGGTCACAAAGGGCGCACCATGGGCGTACTTCTGCATTTGCTTTCCGGCGTGGCGTTGCTGGTCTGGGGGACCAACATCGTCAAGGTCGGCATCCTCCGCGTGTATGGCGCCAACCTGCGCCACGTGCTGTCGGCCAGCGTCTCCAATCGCTTCAAGGCCTTCGTTGCCGGGCTCGGCGTCACGGGCCTGGTGCAGAGCAGCAATGCCACCGCCGTCATCGTCAGTTCCTTCGTCGGCCAGGGCCTGATCGCCGTGGCGCCGGCGCTGGCCATCATGCTCGGCGCGAACGTCGGCACCGCGCTGATGGTGCAGGTGTTCTCGCTGGACCTGTCCTGGCTCTCGCCGCTGCTGATCTTCGTCGGCGTGATCCTTCACCTGGGTTGGAAGGGGAGCAAGGCCGGCCACGTGGGGCGCGTGCTGATCGGGCTGGGCCTGATCACGCTGGCGCTGGAGTTGATCTCCATCGCGACGCGCCCGGTCGTGCAGGCCGCCGGCGTCAAGGTGCTGTTTGCCTCGCTGACCGGCGATTCGGCACTCGACATGCTGGTCGGCGCGTTCATGACCATCCTCTGCTATTCGAGCCTGGCCGTGGTGCTGTTCTGCGGCGCGCTGGCCTCGGCCGGTGTGGTGTCGATCCACGTTGCGCTGGCGCTGGTGCTGGGGGCCAATCTTGGCTCCGGCATCTCGGCGCTGCTGACCACCTCCGGCAACAACCAGCCGGGCAAGCGCGTCACGCTTGGCAACCTGCTGTCGCGCCTGCTGGGCTGCGTGGTGGCGCTGCCGCTGCTGGCGCGGGCCGAGGACCTGCTGGCCCTGGTGGACGCCGACCCGCAACGCCTGATCGTCAACTTTCACCTGCTGTTCAACGTGGCGCTGGCCGTGCTGCTGCTCGGCGCCACCGGACCGCTGGCGCGGCTGTGCGAGGCCGTGCTGCCGGGCCGCAACACCGGCGACAGCCAGGTGACGCCACGCCACCTCGATCCCGCCGCGCTGCCCACGCCCACGCTTGCGCTTGCCAACGCCGCGCGCGAGGTGCTGCGCATCGGCGACCGCATCGAGCAGATGCTGGACAACATGCTGCGGGTGCTGCGCACCAACGACGCCAAGCTGGCCGATGCCACCTGCCGCGTCGACAACGAGGTCGATGACCTCTATACCGCGATCAAGCTCTACCTGACGCGCATCAGCCTGGAGGCGCTGGACGAGCGCGACGGCCAGCGCTGGACCGAGATCATCTCGCTCACCATCAACCTGGAGCACGCCGGCGACATCATCGAGCGCGTGTTGATCGACGCCAAGGACAAGAAGATCGCGCACAACCTGATGTTCTCCGAGGCCGGTATGCAGGAAATCGCCGAGATGCACGCGCGGCTGGTGGCCAACCTGCGCCTGGGCCTGTCGGTGTTCCTCAACGGCGATCTGAAGAGCGCGCAGCAACTGATGGCCGAGAAGGCCAGCTTCCGTGATCTGGAGCGGAAATACGCGCGGACTCACCTGCAGCGCGTGGCCGTCCAGACCGCCGAGAGCATCGAAACCAGTTCGCTGCACCTGGACGTGATTGCCGAACTCAAGCGGCTGAACTCGCTGTTTTGCGCCACAGCCTATCCGGTGCTCGAGCAGGCCGGCGCGTTGAACCGCAGTCGCATGAAGGAAGACGACGCGCCGCCGGCCGTGCCGCCGATCCCGGCCGCACAGCAATAAGGTCCGCCTGGTTCACTGAACTAGAGCTTGTAGCCGAAGCGCCGCAGCAGTTCGCGGCGTTCCGCGATGTCGGCATCGGTCTCGATGCCGACGGGCGGGGCGCCGTCCACCACGCCAATCACCGCACGTCCCGCGCCGGTCTGCGCGACGATCACCTCGGCCGGGTTTGCGGTGGCGCAGAAGATCCGGCATACCTCAGGCACCGCCCGCACGGCGGGCAATACGTTGACCGGGAAATAGCCGTCGCCCAGGAAGATCACGAACGTATGGCCGGCGGCGATGGCGCGGGCGTTCTCGCAGGCCATGTCGATCAGGCCCTCGTCCGTGCCCGACCAGCGCACCAGCCGCTTGCCGGAGGCCTCGCAGAACGCCAGCCCGAAGCGGATGCCGGGCACCGTGCCCACCAGCGCCTCGTGCAGGTCTTCGACCGTCTTGATGAAATGCGACTGCCCGAGGATGAAGTTGGTCGCTTCCGGCTTGGCGATGGGCACCACGGTGAGATCCATGACAGCGCTCCTGCGAGGGGTTCGCTGTTCATGGTAGGGCGGGGGAGGTCGATTGCAAGCCGCCCCGCCCGCAGGCCCGCCGCGCGGCCTTACTTGCTCTTGAGCAGCGGCGCCAGGTACTTGCCCGTGAAGCTCGCCTTGCTGGCCGCCACGTCTTCCGGCGTGCCGCGCGCGATGATCTGGCCGCCGCCGGCGCCGCCTTCGGGGCCCAGGTCCAGCAGCCAGTCGGCGGTCTTGATGACGTCCAGGTTGTGCTCGATGATGACCACGGTGTTGCCCTGGTCGCGCAGCTTGTGAATCACTTTGAGCAGCAGCTCGATATCGTGGAAGTGCAGGCCGGTGGTCGGCTCGTCCAGGATGTACAGCGTGCGGCCGGTGTCGCGCTTGGACAGCTCCAGCGACAGCTTCACGCGCTGCGCCTCGCCGCCCGACAGCGTGGTGGCCGACTGCCCGAGCCGGATATAGCCAAGGCCCACGTCCAGCAGCGTCTGCAGCTTGCGCCGCACGACCGGCACCGCGCCGAAGAACTCGTGCGCCTGCTCCACCGTCAGATCCAGCACCTCCGAGATGTTCTTGCCCTTGTACAGGACTTCCAGCGTCTCGCGGTTGTAGCGCTTGCCGTGGCAGACGTCGCACGGCACGTAGACGTCGGGCAGGAAGTGCATTTCCACCTTGAGCACGCCGTCGCCCTGGCAGGCCTCGCAGCGGCCGCCCTTGACGTTGAACGAGAAGCGGCCCGGGTCGTAGCCGCGCTCCTTGGCCGACGGCACGCCGGCGAAGAGTTCGCGGATCGGCGTGAACAGGCCCGTGTACGTGGCCGGGTTCGAGCGCGGCGTGCGTCCGATCGGGCTCTGGTCGACGTTGATGACCTTGTCGAAATGCTCCAGCCCGTCGATGTGGTCATGCGCGGCCGGCTCCGCCGTGGAGCCGTACAGGTGGCGCGCCACGGCGTGGTACAGCGTGTCGTTGATCAGCGTGGACTTGCCGGAGCCGGACACGCCGGTGATGCACGTGAGCAGGCCAACCGGCACCTCCGCCGTGACATTGCGCAGGTTGTTGCCGGACGCATTGACGATGCGCAGCACGCGTTCCTCATCCGGCGCCGAGCGCGTCTTCGGCACTTCGATGCGGCGCTCGCCCGACAGGTACTGGCCGGTCAGCGAAGCGGGCGAGGCCTCGATCTCGCGCGGCGTGCCCTCGGCCACGATCATGCCGCCATGCACGCCGGCGCCAGGCCCGATGTCGACCACGTAGTCGCTCGCGCGGATCATGTCTTCATCGTGCTCCACCACCAGCACCGAGTTGCCGATGTCGCGCAGATGCTTGAGCGTGCCGATCAGGCGGTCGTTGTCGCGCTGGTGCAGGCCGATGGACGGCTCGTCGAGCACGTACATCACGCCGGTCAGGCCCGAGCCGATCTGCGAGGCCAGCCGGATGCGCTGCGCTTCGCCGCCCGAGAGCGTGTCGGCGCTGCGCTCCAGCGACAGGTAATCCAGCCCGACGTTGTTCAGGAAGTTCAGCCGAGCGGTGATTTCCTTGACGATCTTGTCGGCGATCTCGCGCTTGGCGCCGTGCAGGTTCAGCGTCAGGAAATACGTCAGCGCGTCGCGCAGCGGCCAGCCGTTGATTTCATAGATGGCGCGCGCCTGCTCGTCGTCGCCAACCTTCACGTGGCGCGCCTCGGTGCGCAGGCGCGTGCCGTGGCAGACGGGGCAGGGCTGGTTGTTCTGGTACTTGGCCAGCTCCTCGCGCACCGCCATCGAGTCGGTTTCGCGGTAGCGGCGCTCCAGGTTCGGGATGATGCCCTCGAACGCGTGCTCGCGCATCGTGGTGCGGCCGCGCTCGTTGATGTACGTGAACGGGATCTCTTCCTCGCCCGAGCCGTGCAGCACCACCTGCTGCACCTTGGCGGGCAGGTCCTCGAACGCGGTGTCGGTGTCGAAGTCGTAGAAGGCCGCCAAGCTCTGCAGCATCTGGAAGTAAAACTGGTTGCGGCGGTCCCAGCCCTTGATCGCGCCCGAGGCGAGCGAGAGGTTGGGGAAGGCCACCACGCGCTTCGGGTCGAAGAACGTGATCTGGCCCAGCCCGTCGCAGCTTGGGCAGGCACCCATCGGGTTGTTGAACGAAAAGAGCCGCGGCTCCAGTTCCTGCAGCGAGTACGAGCACACCGGGCAGGCAAACTTGGAGCTGAAGACGTGCTCGCGCCCGCTGTCCATCTCCAGCGCGATCGCGCGGCCGTCGGCCAGGCGCAGCGCGGTCTCGAACGATTCGGCCAGGCGCTGCTTCAGGTCGGCACGGACCTTGACGCGATCCACCACCACCTCGATCGTGTGCTTTTCCGTCTTCTTCAGCTTCGGCAGCGCGTCGACCTCATAGACCTGCGGCTTGGCCTCGTGCGCCGTGCCGCCGCCCGAGCGGATGCGAAAGCGCACGAAGCCCTGCGCCTGCATGGCGTCGAACAGGTCGGAGTGCTCGCCCTTGCGGTCGGCCACCACGGGGGCGAGGATCATCAGCTTGGTGTCCTCGGGCAGCGCCAGCGCCGCGTCCACCATCTGCGAGACGCTCTGCGACTGCAGCGGCAGGTTGTGGTCCGGGCAGTAGGGCGTGCCGGCGCGCGCGTACAAGAGGCGCAGGTAGTCGTGGATCTCGGTGACCGTGCCGACCGTCGAGCGCGGGTTGTGGCTGGTGGCCTTCTGCTCGATCGAGATCGCGGGCGACAGGCCCTCGATCAGGTCAACGTCCGGCTTTTCCATCAGTTGCAGGAACTGGCGGGCGTAGGCGGACAGCGATTCCACATAGCGGCGCTGGCCCTCCGCGTACAGCGTGTCGAACGCCAGCGAAGACTTGCCCGAGCCGGACAGCCCGGTGATCACGATCAGCTTGTTGCGGGGCAGATCGAGATTGATGTTCTTCAGGTTATGGGTGCGCGCCCCACGAATCTTGATTTCTTCCATATACCGATAGTCTTAGCCAGCCAGGCCGCCGGTCGCCGCCACGCGGGCAGACAGGCCGGTCTCACGGAAAACGCCACTCGGGCGCCGGGTCATGCCCGCGCCGGCGCCGCCAGGTTCACCCCGGAGGTGCCACCGGGGTTGCCACAGTTACTGCCAAATATTCGGAAAAGCATGTTGTCCGCGCCGCCCGGCGTGTGCTGCAAAGACTGTCCGGCAAGGCCTGCCGGCCCCGGGAGTGCGGAGGAGCAAACCTGTTAATATACCGAACTTCGGTTTCCGGGGTTGCCCGGCGCAAACCGCGAGCCTGCCAGACAGGCCGCCGGCATGGTTCCGGCGGGGTGGCCGGCGGGGTGCCCCCGAGGCGGCTCGGTCTGGCGCCGTCCGGCAGGTGTCAATGCCTGCCCAGAACAACATGAGGGCCCAGCGACCTCAATCCCACGATCGCAATGTCGTCGATCCAGTCTTCTTCCCAAAGCACGGCCGTCCCCGATGACAGCCAGTCCCAGCCCGGCGCGCGCGACGGTATGACGCGCACCGAGCTTCGCGCCAGCGTTTCGCTCGCCAGCATCTTCGCCCTGCGCATGCTGGGCCTGTTCCTGATTCTCCCGGTCTTTGCCGAGTACGCGCGCGGCTTGCCCGACGGGCACGACGCCCAGCGCGTGGGCCTGGCCATGGGCATCTACGGGCTGATGCAGGCCTTCCTGCACATTCCGCTCGGCTGGCTGTCCGACCGCATTGGCCGCAAGCCGGTCATGGTCGGCGGCCTGCTGCTGTTCGTCGCCGGCGGCCTGGTGGCGGCGTATGCCGATACGCTCACCGGCATCATCGCCGGCCGCGCACTGCAGGGCACGGGCGCCATCTCGGCGGCCATCACCGCCTGCATCGCCGATCTCACGCGCGAGCGCCACCGCACCAAGGCCATGGCCATGGTCGGCGGCAGCATCGGGCTCACGTTCGCGCTCTCGCTGGTGATCGCCTCGCCGCTGCTGCACAGCATCGGCATGCCGGGCATCTTCACGCTGATGTCGGTGCTGGGCGCGGTGGCGATCGCCGTGACGCTGTTCCTCGTGCCCAGCCCGCCGCCGCCGCATCCGGTCCGGCTGCCGTTCCGCCACGTCCTGCTCAATCCAGACCTCGCCCGGCTGAACGTCGGCGTGCTGGCGCTGCACGCGAGCCAGGTCGCCATGTTCATGGTCGTGCCGGCCATGCTGACCGATGCCGGCATGCCGCTGGACCAGCACTGGAAGGTCTACCTGCCCGTGGTGCTGGTGTCGTTCATCCTGATGCTGGCGCCGATGATGGCCGCCGAACGCTACGGGCGCGTGCGGCCGGTGCTGCTGGGCGCGGTGGCGCTGATGACCGCCGTGCAACTGATGTTCGCGGCCGTGCATGGCCTGTGGAGCATCGTCGGCGTGCTGTTGCTGTTCTTCGTGGCCTTCAACGTGCTGGAGGCCATGCAGCCGTCGCTGGTGTCGCGCTACGCCGCCGCCGCGCGCGGGGCCGCGCTCGGCGTCTACAACACCACGCAGGCGCTCGGCCTATTCCTCGGCGGCGCCGTGGGTGGGTGGCTGCTCCAGCATGAGGGTCGCAGCGCCGTCTTCGTCGGCTGCGCGGCCGTTCTTCTCGTCTGGCTTATAATCGCCTGGAGCATGAAGCCGCCGCCGGCCCGAGGGCAGGGCAGCACGGCCGTGGCAGCCTGAAGGCATCGTCCGCAAGGGTTGCTACGTGCCAACGCCGCATCACTTCGTAAAGCATTTCAGCCGGATTCCGGCTTAGCATGACCGCGCGCCCGACTTCATGGCCGGGGGCGCGTTGTTCGTTTACGTTGTGCATGTGATGCAGTGGCTTTGCCGGGGACCGTCCGCGCCAGTGTGCCGGACAGCCCGCCGGAGGCAGTCAGATTCGCATTCATCAGAGTTATCGCCACGCCGCCAGTCGCCAACAGCGGGCACGCGTGGTCCTTGGAGATCATTTACATGGCATCGGTCAACAAAGTCATTCTCGTCGGCAACCTGGGCGCGGACCCGGAAACCCGCTACTTGCCCAGCGGCGATGCCGTGACCAACCTCCGCCTGGCCACCACGGACCGCTACAAGGACAAGCAAAGCGGCGAGTTCAAGGAAGCTACCGAATGGCACCGCATCTCGATGTTCGGCAAGCTGGCCGAAATCGCCGGCCAGTACCTGAAGAAGGGTTCGTCGGTCTATATCGAAGGCCGCATCCGCACCCGCAAGTGGCAGGACCAGTCCGGCCAGGACAAGTACAGCACGGAAATCGTGGCCGACCAGATGCAAATGCTCGGCGGGCGCCAGGGCGCGGGCGGTGGCGGTGACGAAGGCGGCTACGGTGGTGGCGGCGGCGGCGGCGGTGGCGGTAGCTACAGCCGCGAATCGTCGGGCGGCGGCTACGGCGGCGGCCGCAGCGGCGGTGGCGCGCAGGGCGGTCAGCAAGGCGGCCAGCAGGGTGGTCAACGCCGTCAGCAGCAGGCGCCGTCGAATGGTTTTGAGGATATGGATGACGATATTCCGTTCTAAAGGCTACCCTTCCTCATTTTGTTAGGTTTTGCACCTGAAGCCCGCGTTCTGCGGGCTTTTTTTACATCTGACTTGTAAATTTTCTTCTTGCATGTTTGCGTGTTTCTTTCCACCTTGAAGCATTGTCGTGTTTCTGTGGGGCAGTGGCATGCGCACTCCGATTCACTCGCTGGTGGAAGACGGCTCCCTCCGGATTCGATTCACAAAATTCGCCAGCGGGGAACGGGTCCCGGTGTTGGTTGATAGCCGTGGCCTCCCTGCCTATCTTCCCACGCTATTTGTCACCACCCAGATCCGGAACGCCAGCAAGGCACCAAACACCATGCTTGCCGCGCTCCATGCGTTGCGGTTGCTTTACCGCTGGGCAGTGACGCACTCCATCGATCTCCAAGAGCGGTTTGAGGCGCAGAAATTTCTGAGCGATTCCGAGACCGAATCCCTCAGGGCGTTCGCCCAGACGCGAAGCACTTTTGACCAGCGTGCAAGCCGCACGGTCATTGGGCTGCCACGTCGTACCGAAGGGGCGCGCATGTCACACGCGACCACCTCGCCTGCACGCATCAGCACGAACGCGCACTACATTCGCCTGAGCTATATCGCCAAGTACGTGCGTTGGATGGGAAATAATATTCTTGATCGATCTCACGCCAGCGAGAAAGGGCGAGCTTCTTTGGCACAACTGGTGGTCCGCATCGAAATGGCCCGCCCCCGTGTTCGTCGTGGAAGCAGCTTCGCGGCCCGCCGATCTTTGGATGCCGCGGCGCAACGGCGCCTCCAGGAGCTCGTCTGTCCGTCATTCGCCGGCAATCCGTTCACCCCGGCATTGCGCACCCGCAATGCACTGATCATTCATTTGCTTAGCGAATTGGGCATACGCGCTGGCGAACTACTAGCCCTTAAGGCGCAGGACTTCGACTTGCAAGCCAACGAGGTCGTCATCGCGCGACGTCACGACGATCCGGAGGATCCTCGCCCCAATCAACCAGTCGCGAAGACCTTGGACAGAAGGCTTCCGCTTTCACCGGCGCTGTCCAAGGCCGTCTATGAATACGTCCTGCACGACCGCAGCAAGTTAAGACGTGCCAAGCGCCACGATTTTCTGATCGTGACACATCAGCCGGGGCCACATGAAGGATTACCCATGTCGATCAAAGGGTTGGAGAAAGTCTTTGCGCTGCTGAGGAGCGTAGAACCGAAGTTGAGCGACCTGACGCCTCACGTGCTGCGCCACACCTGGAACGAGCGATTCTCGGCGAGCACGGATGCAAACGGTACATCCGTTGCGGACGAAGAGAAGATGCGCTCGTATTGGATGGGATGGCGCGAAGCCTCGGGCACAGCGAGTACCTATTTGCGTCGGCGAACGGAACAGTTGGTCAAGGGCGCATTGTTGAACCTTCAGGCGCCGAAGAGGGGCAAAGGCGGACGCCATGGGCCGTAGCGTTGCATATAGGCGTGACAACGCCAAACGCGCCGTTTCGAGGAACGGCTCGGAGTTTTGCCCGTCTGACGACCATTGGCGCCTGTCGCGCGACGTTAATCTTTCGCTGCGATGGATAGAGGAAGAAACGGGCGAGCCAATCGCCACTAGCCTGCGCAAGGTGCTCATGCACTATGCCGTAACCGCCTCCGCTGCACACACCAAGAACATTTCAGAGCGTCTTGGCGGCTTTGTGCGATTCGTCAATAGCTCCGCATCGGGGACGATGCGACAGATACATACGCAGGATTTGATCTCCTACCGTACTACGTTGGACCGCGCACATGAATGGTACATGGCCGTTATCTCGGGTGCGTTGAAAACATGGTTCAAGTTGGGCTACTCAGGCATAGAGAATGGGGTCATAGCACTGCTCGGTGAGTGGCGACTCCGAGGGAACATAAAAGGCGAAGCAATCGCACTGAGTTGCCCCTTCGATGGGGCATTGTCTGAACGCGAATACGAAGCGTTGCTGGCAGGGCTGGATCGAAGCCATGAATTTGGAACGATTTGCCTTTCCGAGTACGTATTCACAAGATTGTTGATTGCCACGGGCAGACGTCCATCACAAGTGGGTGACCTCAAAGTGAGCGACTTCATTTGCGTGGCAGGGGAGTCAGGCGAACGGGAGTACGTGCTAAAAGTGCCTAGGCGAAAACAGCGCGGTGCCGATTGGCGCAGCGAATTCAAGCCCTGTGCGCTAACCGCAGATCTTGGAGAGGCGTTGCAGCAATGGCTGGATGAGTTGCGAGCACTGTTGACCCGGAGGGTTCCTGTGCTTCGCCAGTCCCCTGACTTGATCGAGCATGTGCCAATGTTTCCAAAATGGGCCGATATCGACGAGATCGGGCGTAAACCTGCGGGCGCTCTCGCGCAGGTTCTGAAATCGGAATCATTGCACATGGAGACAACTGCGCTTGAACGCTGTTTGGCCCGTATCGTTGAGACGTTGCAAGTGCGCTCGGAACGAACGGGGAAGTCGCTGCGCGTATTTCCCACACGTCTTCGTCGCACGTTGGGGACACGCGCGGCGAGGGAGGGTTACGGCGAACTGGTGATCGCCGAGCTGCTGGATCATTCCGACACGCAACATGTGAAGGTCTACGTAGAGAACGTGCCGGAACATGTCGATGCGATCAATGCTGCTGTGGCGATGCAACTGGCGCCAATGGCGCAGGCATTTGCGGGCATCCTGGTCGATCGAGAGAGCGCAGCGGTGCGCGGCAATGATTTGACCAGTCGCGTGAGAACGAATGATGGACATGGCGTCGGGACGTGCGGTCACTACGGGTTCTGTGGAGCCCTCGCGCCTATTGCGTGTTACACGTGCCAACACTTTCAACCGTGGCTAGAGGGCCCACACCGCGAGGTACTGGCGTGGCTTGAGGCGGATGGTGCACGGATTAATCAATTGACTGGAGACAACACGATAGCCTCGGTGACAGATCGCACCATGTTAGCCGTCGCCCAAGTCATACGGTTGTGCGATGCGTGGAAGGCCAGCACGCGAGTGACGAGGAGCCCATGACAATTGTTCACTTCTCGCCCCGCAGTCGAGTCAAGGCTGAGACGAATCTGAACGACTTCATTCACTACTGTCGTCATGAACTCACGGTACTTGGTGCTGACTTGGACTGGAGCAGCAATTCGTGGCCAGTTGCAGGCGTGACGTATGGGAACGTTGATCAGCGCACGCGAAAGTTGGATGATCGGCTGCTACTGACGGCCCCGTTCCTGGACTTCGCAAAAGCCTATTGCCGATACCACGAGGGGCTTCAACCGAAGTCGGCGGTACGCAAAATCTTCGCGCTCAGATGTTTGGAGCGCGCCTTGCTCGACTGCACAGGCGAATCCACTGTGGCGCGGGTGGACATGGTGACGTTTGATCGCGCTGCTGTCATTGCAAGGGAATACTACTCGAAGGGATTTGCGTATATGGTCGGCAGGGAGCTCCGATTGCTTGCAGCTTTCCTGACGTCGATGCGGTTTGTGCCACAGTCGATAGATTGGAAGAATGCGATCGCCCGTCCGAATAGCACCGTGCGAACCGGTGCTAAGGCAAAGGCGCAAAGGGATCGTCGGCTTCCGGAGCAGGGGGCGCTCGATGCAATAGCCGCCATCTTCGCGTCGACTCCTACACACCCTCGCGACATATTCAGTTCCAGCGTGGCAGCCATGTTGCTCTGCGCGCCCTGTCGCATTTCCGAGGTGTTAGCGCTGCGTGCAGATTGTGAGGTGTGGGAAGAGAAGAAGGATGGCACGCGCGCATATGGTTGGCGATTTCAACCTGGGAAGGGCGCCCCGCCGGGAATCAAGTGGATTCCGTCCGCAATGGAGCACATCGCGCAGGAGGCGATTGCCCGAGTAAGACACGTGACAGAGGAGGCGCGTCGCTTGGCCGCCTGGCTGGAGGACAACCCAGACCGGTTCTTTCCCCATGAAAGCTCACCGAGCGCAACTGAAAGCCGGCCGCTAACGAACCAAGAAGTCCTAGAGGCGCTAGGCCTTGGCCGTTTGCCCATTGGCAGTACGTACTTGACCAAGCTGGGCTTGTCGAGAGCCGCAGGCATTCATACGCTGCACGATCTGAATCGATGGGCACATGAACGGCTTCCAGAGGGATTTCCCTTTCGCGACGTGAAGCGAGGCGTGAGGTGCCGGGATGCATTGTTCGTTTTTCGGCGGGGTCAATTGCGATCCGACTGCAAATGCCCCAGCGCGCTTGAACTGTCATGGCCGACCGCGAATGTGTTCACAAATGATATGGGCGACAGACCTCAGGTTAGTAGTCAGTCGATCTTTCAGCGTCATGACTATCAAAGGCCTGATGGCACGACATACAAGATCACCTCGCACCAGTTTCGCCACTACTTGAACACCCTAGCGCAACGCGGTGGACTGAGCCAGGCGGAGTTGGCGCGATGGTCCGGGCGCATCGATATTCGTCAGAATCGTGCCTACGATCATATGTCGGAATTCGAGCTTGTCGAAATGCTGCGTGCTCACGACAGTGACCTCAGACTGGATCGTCCCCTCCAGGAAATATCAGAGCGGCTTGCCGAAAAGTTGCCGATGACGCAGCAGGAGTTCAATGCGCTGGCCATGCCGACCGCTCACGTGACGGAGTTCGGCTTCTGCATCCACGATTACGTAATGTCTCCATGTCAGCGCTTCCGCGACTGTCTGAACTGCACGGAGCAGGTATGCGTTAAAGGTGACCGACGACTGGATCGTCTGCGTCATCGCCTTCAGCAAGTATCAGAACTCGTGGTCCGTGCGGAGCGGGAGATCGCTCAAGGCACTGCTGGGTCGGATCGATGGTACGAGATCCATCTCAAGACCAAGACAAGATTGGCGGAGTTGATATCCATACTCGAAGATCCGATCATCCCTGACGGAACCATCATTCGCCTGCGAGATGATGAGGACTTCAGTCCGTTGCGACGCGCGCTGCGTAGGCGATCGACTGAGATCGAATCGTCCAAGACGCCGAAACTGGTGACGAAAAGGAATTGAAATGGGGCGACATCTGAGGGACGTCGATATCCTCAAGCTGGTGGAGCTTCTAGACGGCTGGAAGGGCGCTCTGACGTGGGAAGCCCTGAGCGAAGCCAGTCTGCGCGTAATTGGTACGAGTCCGACCCGGCAGACGCTCTCTCGTATCGCCCGAATCCAGGATGCATTTGCTGCGACGAAAGCGCGGATCAGATCTGGGGACGGTGGAGCTCAGAAGGTGCCGCATTCCATCAAGCTGGCGGCCGATCGCATTGTGCGATTGGAGAATGAAAACGCGCGTCTTAGCACAGAGAACGCGGCACTGCTCGAGCAGTTTGTAGTGTGGCAGTACAACGCGTACGTCAAGGGGATGTCACAAGCTGAGCTGAACAGGCCGCTGCCGCAGATCGATCGAGCCATGACAGTACCTTTGGAGGCAAGAGCGAAACGTCGAGTCGTCGCGAAGCAAAAAAAACACTAATTTTGCGCGGTGCGCCGGCGAAAGGGCGGCGTCGGTTCCGTTTGCTGGAAAAGCTCGGCGATAGGCACTGCAAACGCTGCAGCGATTCGCTCAATGCTATCCAGCGAGACGTTTCTTGCCTGTCGTTCCACATGGGCCAGGAACGAACGGTCCATGCCGGCCTTATCGGCCAGGTCTTCTTGTGTCCACCCGTATGCAGTGCGCAGTCTGCGCACATTGTTCGCGAGCAGTTCGCGAGCTGAAGGTGGAGGGTTGTCTGACATGCCGGCATATTGCGTAGCTGCCGCTCTTCTGTCAGTGGTTGTTAAGTCACAATATAGATTGGCTTAGCGCCTCGCTTGTTATTCCTCCCCGCGACGCAATTGGCGAAGTCTTCCATTTCTGTGGTTGTTGAGACACAATGCGCGCTTTGGCCAAGGTGTTCTTATGTGTGCAATGTCCGTTCCAGTCGGAGCAAAGGAGGACGATGACGAGTTCGTCATTAGGATTCAACAGGGCAGAGAAGCGGTAACCTTTCTTTGCCCGCAAGCTGAGCTTGAGGTCCGGCTGTCACGCGCCGATGTGGCTGTGCTCGAGTACATCGAGGATCCAACGCTTCTGATGGGCGGGAACATGAAGGTCACCACTCTTTCTGGCAGCACTGTCACGCTGCATTGCTCGCTGGAGAATGCACAAGATTGGTCTATTGCGCTTCTGCCAGAAGAGCGAGACCACGAATTCATGCTTCAAACTAAGGCCGGAGAGCGCCGCTGCGCTTGGGGAGACGATTTCTAGAGAGCCGTTAGCATGTTTCTCGCGGGAAGCGTACGCGATAGACCAAGATGATTTCGTTGTTGGACTATGCCGGTGTTCTGCACCCAGACGCCGCTTACCTTGGTGTGTGGTCGGCCGGCACTTCGCGCATACGTTAAGGCCCGCGGCTACCTGCCGATGGGGTTGCGTAGCCGCATAGTGGGCGCAACGTTGCACTCTGCCCAATGGACCGTCATCATGACGGCGCACACCGAGTCGATGCACCTTGGTTCAGGGCAGTGGCGCCGGAAGAGTTAGCTCGGCAGTCCTGCGCTACTTCGCATTGATGGGAATGGCACCTTTGTCTGGTCTGGATGGTGTGCATGGCGTGAAGTCGCCGCTGCCCGAGATGTGAACTATCTTCTCTCGACATCGTAGTGGGCTATTTGGTGGAGACTATTGAGATGCTCAAAGTGACAATCGAGTTATTGCCGAATGGCGACCAGACACGAGCACAGGTACTCGGAGAAATTACGATAGCGAACACCGGCGGCGCTGGCATAGATATCGGCGACTACGAGGTGGTGCTTACTGAGTACCACCGCGATACCGCTAAAGCAGTGGTCAGCCAGTTCCGTACTGTAGCCTTTATACAAGGCCTTGAACGGGACATCCTCCGGCCTGCGCAGCTCGTTGGTGCTGCGATCAACTTAGTGGCGCCCCTGAAGCGGACAATGCACAGTTCGTCCGACCCGTATGGAGTGGTTCTTAGCCGCCAGGAGCTATGACGCTGATGCAATCAGCGGGATTAGCGCCTGACCACTACTGGCACTGAAATGATCCTGTGAGCTGCTGCTGATCCTGTGGACACCGACCTAAGTTTTTTGCATCTTTTCGAACGCGATCGGGCTGACATAGCCGAGCGTCGAATGACGGCGCGTCGGGTTGTAGAACCGCTCGA
>JACXTT010001936.1_pt1 | contig 33760 bp, 22 predicted proteins | sample 9270951 | NCBI WGS metagenome assembly JACXTT01 (sample SAMN15532306, study PRJNA645909) | rock metagenome | isolation source: weathered quartz diorite | place: Puerto Rico | collected 2017-06-21
GCTCCGCTCTCCGCCAAGAGCCCGAATCATCCGCTAAACCGGTCCGCGTACACTAGGCAAGCCTCCCACTCAATGCCGCCCGCAAACAGGGCGTGATTACACGTGTTTTCGCTGGCGGCGCTGAGCAAACTTTTGTTCACAATCGGGCAATATTTCTTTTCCTTTTCTTTTCAACTCCTTCCAGCCACCCCCCACTCCGCCCAATTGGATCTGCCCGTTACTGTGACGGCAACTGGAGGCCCCACGCCCCAGCCCGAAATCGCCAAACAGAAAGGCAGTATACGACCATGTCCGCAATGACAATGAAGAAGAACAACCATCCGACGGATTCCAATTCGTTCTTCCATCCCGGCCCCTGCTATGCGGCCCTCACCCCCGACCAGATCGCCAAAGCGAAGAAGATCTGGCAGGCCCGCGAAAACGCCCGTAACTCCACTGGACCCCTCACCGAGGAAGGCAAGCGCATCGCCGCGCAAAACGCCCGCAAACACGGATATGCCGGCGCAACCTTCGTCCTCGACGAAGAGGACAAAGAGGCCTACGCCATGCACCTCGAAGCCTACTTCCAGTCCCTCAACCCCGGCAATCAACTCGAGTGCGACTACGTCCGCCGCGCCGCCAACGCACAGTGGCGCTACGACCGCCTCACCAACATCGAGACTGGACTCCTCGATCTCGAAGTCTCCCTTCAGGGCCCCAACATCGACGGCCGCCTCGCCAACATCGAACTCCGCCACTACCTCGCCATCGGCTTCATGGAACGCGTCAAAGCCGACAACGCGCTCGAACTCTGCCGCCGCTATCTCTCCTCGGCCGCACGCGATTGCGACCGCGCCATCAAAATGTTCTATCTCATCAAAGGCGAGCGCCTCCGTGACGAGTCCACGACTCGCGAAACCGCCGAGGAGGTCGCCAAAGCGACGAACAAGCCAATAGAATTAGGGACGCCAAACGAACCAACCCAAAACACCGCGGACCCTGCCAGCCAGCAGCCCAATCCGCCGGCCCGGACCTGAAATCAGGAGTGTGAACCACCAAAATATGGCCTAAGCCAACGTCGAAACTTCCGCGGATATCAACGGGTGAACGCGAACTCCGTCCGAAAAAAAAGGTTGCCCTTCAACTTATGCGGGCTGATGCCTGGCTCCGCGCACAGTGAACTGGTCCGGTGTGAGGCCGGTGTATGCGCTCACTTCCTCCGCGGTGAGGGCCCCGCAGTTCAGCGCTCGATTGAAGTAGATCAGGTAGCCGAGCACTGTTGCGGCATCGTCGAATGCCGTTCCCAGCGCAGTGGCTTGCGCCGCTTTCGCGAGGAAGTTGCGGAGGCGGGCGGCGGTGGCTTCCACCGTGTCGTGGAACAGATCGAAGATCGCGGCGTAGCGTGCGGGCAACTGCGCCGGATGCAGGTCCCAGCTTTGAAAGAAGCCGTGGGCGATCGACCGGCGAACGTTGCGCATATGCAAATCCCACGCAGCGTGGATCGCGGCCCTGTCGCCGCCTAAAGGCAGGGTCGCGGTAGGGCCGTCGGCTACCGTGATGGCCGTTCCGGCGAAGGCGATCAGCATCTGGTGGCGGGCGGTGTCGCAGAGCGGATGGTGGAGGTCCTGATCGACGGAAAGGATGCCGCAAGACGAGGTGAAGTCGTAGGGTCCAAAGTGTGCAGAGCGCAGCCGCCCTTGCGCGGCGCTTGCGAGTTCCGCCAGGTGCGGGAGGATGGCTGGGGTTTCGACCATGGCCTCGATGGCGACGCCTGGAGGCAGCATGGCGGCAAGATCGCCGAGTTCCTGTGGGTCTGAGATTTTGGGCAGCGTGACGGCGAAGTTCGGCGGAATCGTAGCGAGGTTGTCGAGGAACAGATGCAGCGTCCGCTCCGCGCGGGCGCGGGTTTCCGGCGCGAAGGATCGAATGCGGATTCCGATGAACGGCGGTAAGCGTTCGGTTGCGCTCAGGTTCTTTGCAGCCTGAATCGCGTGCCCGTCTTCTTCGTCGTTCGATCGAACGCCGTAGCCGTCTTCGAAATCGATGCGGAGGTCTTCCACCGGCTCGGTTTCGAGCTTGCGCCAGATACGGTCATGATCTTTGCCGATTGGACCGAATTGTTCCCATGCTTTGCGGGCGATCGCACCGAGCTTGCGTGTGGTGTCGGGGCGGTAAAGGTGGGCGCCTCCGTAGAGCGTGTGGACGGGTTGCCGCATATTTTCTATTCTGGTGTGCCGATCCAGATGTCGGCGGCCGCGACGACGACGGTGTAGTAGAGCTTCTTGCCATCGGCGCTGAGGGATATCTGCCGGCCGATTTCATTGGGTGTGGCGTCTAGAATGCGCCTGGACTTGCCGTCGAGCGTCACTGTGTGGATTTCGGATGAGGTGGTGTACGCGACGGTGTTGCTGCCGGGAAACCAGACGGGGTCGCGGCCCTGCGGCGCGAGTTTCACGAAGCGTTTGGTCTGCAGCTCGTAGGCGATCACGCCGATGTTGCGGCCGAATCCCGCCAACCAACGGCCGTTCGGAGACCAGCCGGTAATGGAGTACGACTTATCGCCTTCGAAGAACGGCAGCATTTGCGGCTGCGGATTCGCCATCAGATAGGGCGGGTTGGAGCCGAGGTCGTTATAGAGGACTTGTTTGCCGTCTGGCGACCAGGCGCCGTAGAGAACGCTCGGGCCCTTGGTGTGGGTGAGTTGCTCGAGCGCGCCGCTCGCGGCGTCAATGGTCCAGAGGTCATAGCGGCCGGCGCGGTTCGAATAGAAGAGGATCTTTTTGCCGTCTGGCGACCAGCGGGGATGGCGGTCTCGAAAGACGTCGTTGGTGAGACGGCGGGATTCCTGCCCGTCGACGCCCATGATGAAGAGGTCTTCCTGTTTGCCGGCAGTATCCTGATAAACGATGAATCGGCCGTCGGGCGAGACATCGGGGTTGTTGGCGCGCTCGCGCAGAAAGCGCGGGGACGGGTTGTCGAGCGGCGTCTCATATAGCGTCGAAGTGACGCTGCGCTGGACATAAGCGAACTTGGCGGAGTTCGCGGCGAAGTGGATTTCGCCCTGATAAGAGCCCGGCGCGCTCACCGGTTGCGGCGGGCGTTGCGGAGCGCCGCTCGAACTGACGCGCACGCGCCAGAGGTTCATGCTGCCGGCGCGGTCGCTGGAAAAGTAGATGTACTTGCCATCGGGCGACCAGGCGGGGCTCCAATCGATGAAGGCGTCGTCAGTGACGCGGACAGGCTTTTCGCGGCGGTTCGCGTCGATCGTGAAGATGTCGCGGCGTCCGCCTGTAGTGGTCCAATAGACGAGCCGTTTGCTATCCGGCGACCAGGATGGCTGCACGCCGTCGTCCACCGCTTCGACGCGCGTCGCGGGGGTCCTGGCGTCCACATCGAGGATCCACAGATGGCTGTTCATCTGCGAGCGCGTGTCGGGGGTTCGGATGCCTTCGGTCGCGTAAACGATTCTCTTTCCGTCGGGCGACCAGGCGGGGTCGAAGCCCGTTGCCGAGATCTTCTCGGGAGCGCTTGCATAGTTGGCGAGCGTGAGAAGGAATAGCCCTCCGCCGTCGCGCTCGGAACGGAACGCGACTCGTTTGCCATCTGGAGAGACGGCGGGCTGCGAGTCGTCCTGGGAGGAGTCGGAAAGCCTGACAGGAGCTGAATTGGGGAACCGTTCGAGAAACAGGTTCGACCTGCCCGTGGCAGTGCGGGACGCGTAGACCACGCCGGAACCGTCAGGCAGCAACGAGGGGTGAATTTCCTCGCCCGGGGAACTGGTGATTTGCTGGAAATCGAAAGTGACGTGAGGATCGCGGCTGAGCAGCGTCCATGCGAGAGCCGCGAGCGCGAGCCCGGCCACCGCGCCAAGCGCCCAAACCGCGGGATTGCGGCGAAGTCTGGACGTGATGCGAAACAGCGTGCTTTCGCCGCGCGCGAGCACAGGGCGGCCGTCGAGGAAGCGTCCGATGTCGGCGGCGAACTCTCCCGCCGTGGCGTAGCGCCGTTGTGGATCTTTGCGCAACGCGGTAAGGACGATGTTGTCGAGATCCTGCGAGATGTTGCTGCGCCAGCCGGTGGACCGTCCAGTCTGCCGGATGGCGACGCTCGGTTTGACGGCTTCGGTCTTGCAGACGGCGTTTTCGATCGCTTCCTGCGTCATGGTGGTGAAACGATGCGGCCGTTCACCCGTGAGCAGTTCGTACAGCACGGCGCCCAGCGAATAGACATCGCTTGCCGGCGTGAGCGTCTCGGCGCGGATCTGCTCGGGACTCGCGTAGTGGGGCGTGAAGGGTCGGACGCCGGCGATGGTTAGCGCGGTGTCGTCGGTCATTTCTCCCGGCTCGAGGTGCTGCATCTTGGCGATCCCGAAATCGAGCAGCTTGGGATGGCCCATGTCCGTGACGAGGATGTTGCTGGGCTTGATGTCGCGATGGATGATGCCGAGGGAGTGCGCATACTCGACGGTTTCGCAGACCCGCTGGACGAGGTTGAGGCGCTCGGTGAGGCCGAGTCCGTTGCGTTCGCAGTATTCGAGCAGGTGGTGGCCGTTGACGAACTCCATCACGAAGTACGGGATGCCATCGGCGGTGTGGCCACCGTCAATGAGGCGGGCGATGCCGGGATGCTCGAGTTTGGCGAGGATCTGGCGTTCGAGCTTGAAGCGTTTCAAGAATGCGGATTCGCGGACGAGGCCGTGCTTGATGATTTTGATGGCGACGCGCTGGTCGAATTCCTGATCGGCGCGGACGGCTTCGAAGACGCTGCCCATGCCGCCCTGGCCCAGCACTTTCGACAGGCGGTATGCCCCGATGCGGCTGCCGATCTGCGCGTTGATCTCGCGCTTGTTGGTGCGCATCAACTCGTGCATCTGGCCGAAGATGACCTCTTCGAGCGCGCCGGGCGGCGGGCCGGTGTCCATGGCGCGGAGCATGGCGTCGAGTTCCCCACGCACCATGGGGTCCGCGGAGGCATGCTCGTCAAGCCACGCGGAGCGTTCGCCAGAGGGGAGTTCCTGGGCTTGGTGGAACAGATCTTCAGCGAGGCGCCACTGGTCTGGAGTCATTGCTCGGAAAAATCAAACCGTTCTTGATAGTATCGCGAACGGTTTGACTCGATTGCCCTGAAACCCTTTGATTCGCCGGACGTCTTAAGTCCTAGGCGATTGACAGGGGCAAAACAGCTTCCCTATCATAAGGATTGTCGGCTCACCCCAGGTGAAGCGGCAAGCCTTCCCAAGCTACTGAAAAAACTATGATCAAAGTCGAAGGTCTCACCAAGAGATACGCGCGCAATGTCGCCGTCGATCACATCTCTTTCGAGGTCGAGAAGGGCCAGATCGTCGGCTTCCTGGGCCCAAACGGCGCAGGGAAAACGACGACGATGCGAATGTTGACCTGCTTCATGCCGCCGAGCGCGGGGACGGCGGAAGTAGCCGGGTTCGACGTCATCAGGAATCCCATGGACGTGAAGAAGCGGATCGGCTATTTGCCGGAAACGCCTCCCGTATATCCGGAAATGGAAGTCGGCGAGTATCTTGATTTCGTGGGCCGGCTGAAAGGGGTTCCGAAAGCGGAACTGCCGAACCGGGTGACGGAAGTCTCCAAAAAATGCGCTATAGCGGACGTGCGGAACAAGCTGATCAGCAAGCTGTCGAAGGGTTACCGCCAGCGTGTGGGGCTCGCGCAGTCGATCATCCACAATCCGGATGTGCTGATTCTCGACGAACCGACGTCCGGCCTCGATCCGAAGCAGATCATCGAAACGCGCGATCTCATCCGGTCGCTCGCCGGCGACCATACGATCATTTTGAGCACGCACATTCTGACGGAAGTCGAATCCACTTGCGAACAAGCGATCATCATCGCCAAGGGCAAAGTGGTGGCGACCGACAGCGTGGCGAACCTGAAGAAACGGAGATCTGGAGGGGCCGCGGTGCTGGTGGAAATTGCATCGCGCGCCGGTGGATCGCTTGACGGCAAGGAAGTGCAGGAGAAGCTGGAGCGCGTCGCGGGCGTGAGCCGGGTGGTTTCGAAGGTTGCGGACGCCCATGGCGTGACGTTCGAGGTGGAAGGCCTGGCGGGATCCAACGTGCGGCCGGAAGTGGCGCGCGCGGTGGTGGAAGCCGGTTGGAATCTGAACGAACTGCGTCCGCTGGGCATGAGCCTCGAAGAGGTGTTCCTGCAGTTGACGGCTTCGACCAAGAAATCGGAAGAGCCTGCCGCCGTCGCCGCTTCGATTGAAGAAGAAGCAGCGGCGCAGGCGGAGGCGGAGAACTAATTATGAGAGGCACCTGGACGATTTGCCGCAAGGAGTTGAACTCCTACTTCGCTTCGCCGATCGCATATGCCGTCATGGCGCTCTATGCGTTGATTTTCGGCTTCTTCTTCTACTCGGCGACAGCCTACTTTGTCGAAGCTTCCATGCAGTCTCAAATGTCGGGCCGCAGCTTTCCGATGAACATCAATGAGATGATCATCCGGCCCGTGCTCATGAATACGAGCGTCATCGGGCTGTTTCTGATTCCGATGATCACGATGCGGTTGTTTGCGGAAGAGAAACGCTCGGGCACGATCGAACTGCTGGTGACCTCGCCGGTCAGCGATATGGCGATCATCGTAGGCAAATGGCTCGCCGCGGTGATTCTGTACGCTTCGGTGGTTGCGGTTTCTGCCTTGAGCATCCTGTATCTATTTGCCTGGGGCCAGCCGGATTGGAAGCCGCTAACGGTCGGATTCTTCGGCCTGCTGCTACAGGGCGGGGCGCTGCTCGCGATCGGCGCTTTCATCTCGACGACCACCAAGAACCAGATCATTGCCGGCACAGCCGGTTTCGTGATCTCGCTGCTGTTGTGGGTGATCGAATGGGTGAGCCAGTTCGATAGCTCGACTTCCGGCAAAGTCATCAGCTACCTGTCGGTGGTGACGCATCTCGAACCGTTCACCAAAGGTCTGATCGACCTGAAGGATGTCGTGTTCTTTGTGTCTCTGATTTTTCTGGGCTTGTTTCTCTCGGCCCGCTCTCTTGAATCGCTCCGGTGGAGGTCGTAACAACAGCAATGAAGGACATCTTCAAAGCGCGCCAGACACAGTTTGCAGCCTACGCCACGGTGTATATCGGCGTGGTGCTCGCGGTGCTGGTGCTGATCAACTTCCTCGCGAACCGCTACAACAAGAGCTTCGATTCGACATCGGCCAAGCGGTATTCGCTCTCGGACCAAACCGAGAAAATCGTCAAGAACCTCAATAAAGAAGTCACGATCACCTACTTTGACAAGACGCGCGGTTTTCAGGGCGCGCGCGACCTCTTGGGCCGCTATGAGAACCTTTCGACCAAGGTCAAAGTGAATTACGTGGATCATGAGAAAGATCCGATTCGCGCGCGTGCGGCCGGCATTCGCCAGGTTCCGACGACTCTCGTGGAATCGGGCGCGCGCCGCGACGAGGCCAAGAGCCTCACCGAAGAAGAAGTGACGGGCGCATTCATCCGCGTGCTCAAGGATGGCGAGCGGAACGTATGTTTCGCCACCGGTCTCGGCGAACATTCGCCTGACGACACGGCGGGCAGCGGCATGTCTGCGGCGAAAGAGATCGCGGAAAAGAGCAACTACAAGGTCCGCGCGATTTCGCTGCTCGAGAAGCCCGAAATTCCCAAGGATTGCACGGTGCTGGTTGTCGGCGGACCTCGCCGCGACTATCCCGAAGCGATCGCCAATGCGATCAAGACCTATGTGGAAGCGGGCGGCAAGGCGCTGTTCCTGCTCGATCCTCCTCTGCAGGGATTGCGCGACGACATCGCGGCGAATCCCGAGTTGTGGAAGGTTCTCAATGGCTGGGGCGTAATGTCGAGTGACGAGATTGTGCTCGATACGTCCGGCGCCGGCCGGTTCTTCCGCATGGGGCCGGAGATTCCGCTGGTGACGTCGTATGAGTCGCATGCGATCGTTCGCGACCTGAAAGAGACTGCGGCGGCGATGCCGCTGGCGCGGCCTTTGGAAGTCAAGGGTTCGGTGGGACAGGCGACAAGCGAGAAGCTGTTCAGTTCGATGCCGAATTCGTTCGCCAAGAACGTGAACGCGCTCAAGGGCGAGATTCAGATCAACCCGGATAAGGACAAGAAGGGGCCGTTCGTGCTCGGCGCCGCGGGTACTTTCAAGACATCGCAGCCCAATAATTCCGGCCGTTTCGTGGTGATTGGCACCTCGAGCTTTGCGATGAACTCGTACCTGAACTTTGGCGGCAACCGCGACGTGCTCGGCAATTCGTTGAACTGGCTGGCGGCCGACGAAGATCTGATTTCGATTCGCCCGAAAGATCCGGAAGATCGCCGGATTCAAGTGACCCGCCGGCAGATGAACGTGCTGCTGTGGTCCGCGTTAATTCTGCTGCCGCTCGCTGTGATCTCGGCAGGAATCAGCGTCTGGTGGCGCAGGAGGTAGTGGAGACGTGCCGCAACAATTCCGTGGATTGCTGATTGCCGTCGTTTTGTTGGGTGGGCTGGGGGCTGGGGTTTTTTGGTCGAATAAGAATGCCAAGGACGACGAAGGCAAGCCCGCCAAGGATGCGCCGCCGAAGATCCTGACGATTCCCGACTCGGATATCACGCAGATCGAGTTCCGCAAGAAGGGCGTGGAGCCAACCGTGATCAAGCGAAACGGCAACGTGAACTGGGCCATCGTTGCGCCCAAGGCGCTGCGTGCCGACCCCGATGCTGTGACGCCGGTGGTGAACATTCTTTCGTCGCTTGGTTCCGAGAGCCTGGTGGAGGAGAAAGTCCAGGATTGGTCTCCCTACGGCTTGCATTCGCCTGCGATGGAGATCACCATCACGAAGAAAGACGGCAAGGCGACGACGCTGCAGATTGGCGACGATCTGCCGGCCGGGAGCGCGATTTACGCCCGTGTCGCGGGCGATCCGAAGCTGTACACGATCGCCACATTCAACCGCTCGTCGTTCGATAAGACCTGGAAAGACCTGCGCGACAGGCGTCTGATCACCATTGATGCGGAAAAGCTCAGCCGCTTCGAGCTCAGCGGTTCGAAGGGGCCGGCGTTCGAGTTCGGTAAGAACCAGTCCAACCAGTGGCAGCTCGTGAAGCCGCAGCCGTTCCGTGCGGATCACTTCGCCGCGGATGAAGCGAGCCGCAAGCTGCGGGACGTGAAGATGGACGCGAACGTCAACGACGAGGACGCGGCGAAGGCAGAGAAGGCGTTCGCCACTGCGGCCCCGGTGGGGATCGCTAAGCTGACCGATGCGGCCGGCACGCAGCAACTGGAGATCCGCAAGGCGAAGACCGAGAAGGATCCGGTCTATTACGCGAAGTCTTCGGCCATTGAGGGCGCACACAAGGTAGGAGCGGATATCGCCGCTGTGCTCGAGAAGTCCGCCGAGGATTACCGCAACAAGAAGCTGTTTGATTTTGGATTCAACGACCCGTCAAAGGTCGAATTCAAGATGGACGGCGCTGTGCGATCCTATGGCAAGAACGGCGATAAGTGGTTTTGGAACGGCAAGGAAATGAGGCCCGAGACCGTCCAAAACGTGATCGACAAGTTGCGCGATCTGGGCGCGGTCAAGTTCACCGCAGGGTCCAAGGAGACGCCTTCGATCGAGATTACGGTAGTTTCCAGCGAGGGCAAGACGACCGAAGTGGTCAAAATTGCCGGCAACCTCGCGGCTCGCGGCGACGAGGCGTTTCAATACGACATCGGCGCGGCGGCAGTCGAGGATTTGAAGAAAGCCGTAAACGAAATCAAGGAAGCGGCGCCCCCCGCCGATCCCAAAAAGCCGGACGGAAAGAAGAAGTAGTTTGAACGGTCTCGTTACCGATCTTTACCAACTGACCATGGCCGCCGGATACCAAGCGGCAGGCAAGTCGCAGGAACACGCAACCTTCGAACTGTTTTTCCGCAAGTTGCCGCGATATCGGCATTTCGTCGTGGCTTGCGGCCTGGCGCAGGCTGTCGAATACTTGCTGGGATTGAATTTCACCGGCGAGCAGATCGATTATCTGCGGACTCTCCCGCATTTTTCCAAGGCTACTGACGATTTCTGGGACATGCTGCGGGAGTTCCGCTTCACGGGCGATGTGTTCGCCGTTCGCGAAGGGACTCCGATTTTTGCCGGCGAGCCCTTTCTGACGATCCATGCGCCTTTGATCGAGGCGCAGATCCCCGAAACTTATCTGCTGGCGACCATTGCGTTCCAATCGATGATCGCGACCAAGGCGGCGCGCGTCGTGGAAGCCGCGGGCGGACGTTCGTGCCTGGAGTTCGGCAGCCGCCGCGCGCATTCGCCTGAAGCGGGCGTGCTGGCGGCGCGGGCGGCCTATATCGGCGGCTGCATCGGCACATCGAATGTCGAAACCGGGTTCCGCTACGGGGTTCCGGTGTTCGGCACGGGCGCGCACTCGTGGGTGCTATCGTTCGAATCGGAAACGGAAGCATTCCGCCAGTTGCAGAGGTTGTTAGGGCAGGGAACGACATACCTGATCGACAGCTACGACACGATTGAAGGCGCGCGCAAGGCGATCACCCTGGGCGGGCCGATGTGGGGCGTGCGCCTCGATTCCGGCAACCTGATGGAGCTAGCGCCCGCGGTGCGGCGAATGCTCGACGATGCGGGCTACAAGCAGGCGAAGATCATGGCGAGCGGCGAGTTGAACGAGTACAAGATTCTCGAACTTGTGGCGGCGGGCGTTCCGATTGACGCGTTTGGAGTAGGCACCGATTTGTCCACCTCTTCCGATTCGCCGACGCTCGGCGCGGTGTACAAGATGGTGGAACTCGAGTCGCATGGCCAGGTTCGTTATACGGCGAAGTTTGGCGGTGGCAAGGCGACCCTGCCCGGCGCGAAGCAGATTTTCCGCTATCCGGATCGGGATGTCGTGGGTTTGGCTCACGAGTGTTTCGGCGACGCGCAGGAAGCGCTGTCGCGGCCCGTCGTGTTGAACGGCGCGCTTGTGGAGCCCCTGCCTACGGCGGCCGAAGCGCGCGAGTATGCTGCGCACGCGATTCACGCGCTGCCCGCGCCATGCCGGTCGGTATTCGAGCGTGAAGCGGTATGGAGCGTCGAATACAGCCGCGAACTGATTGCGGCGTTCGAAGAGTTGAAAACAGCGCGCGGAGCGACAGCCTCGGAACTGCATGTATGAGTAAAAAGACCGTTTTCTGGGACGTCGACACGCAGTTGGACTTCGTGAGTCCTGCGGGGTCGCTGTACGTTCCGGAGGCGGAGCTTGTGGTCCCACTTGTGGCGTCGCTGAACAGGTTTGCGAAGGCGCATGGACACGGGCTGGTTTCGACAGTGGATGCGCACACGGAAAACGACGTGGAGTTCCAGACGTGGCCGCATCACTGCATCGCCGGGACACTGGGACAGCGCAAGCCTGCATCGACGCTGGTGGATCAGATCGTCCTCGAGAAGGTCACCACGGATGCATTCCTGAGTCCTCGGATCGCGCCTTTGCTGCGCGACCTCGATGCGGAGCGGTTTGTGGTGTATGGCGTGGTGACGGAGATCTGCGTGCGATTCGCGGCGTTGGGGTTGCTGCGAACGGGCGCAAAGGTTGAAGTCGTGACCGACGCAGTCCGGCACTTGTCCGAAAATGCGATGCAGGCCTTCTATGCGGAGTTCACTGCCGCCGGCGGAGAGCTAACCGACTACTCACTGATTACCGGCTAGTTCACACCTCGATTTTCCAAGGCTTGCGATGCGGACGCGAGAGCATTGCGCTCGCTGCGTCGTCTCCAATGAAGTTTTCGGCCTGCGGATCCCAGCGGAGGTCCCGCCCGAGGCGGAGGCTGATGTTGCCGAGATGCGCGATGGTGATGGAACGGTGCGCCTGCTCGACAGGGGCGATGGTTTCCTTGCGGCTGTAGACGCAGTCGATAAAATTGCGGTAGTGGTCCGCGCTCTTGTAGAGGCTGATTTCATTCGGCCCGGGCGTGTAGTCGAGCAGCGACTGCGGACTCGCGTCGATGGCGCCGCGGTTCACCCAAACCCAACCTTCCGATCCTTGAAAAGTCACGCCGGAGCGCGCCCGGCTCGATACCGTGAGCGTCACGCCTCTTGCGTAAACGGCGTCGAAAGTGAAGTCCGTCGCCGTGTTCCAGAGCTTTTCTTTGGCCCATTGCGCCTGGCCGTTCCTGATGGCGACGGGTCCGGTGAGTTCCGTTCCCATGCCCCACTGGGCGATGTCCGGATGGTGGCCTCCCCAATCGGTGATTTGCCCTCCGGAATAATCGAGGATCCAACGAAAGTTTACGTGGCAGCGGCCGGGTGCGTACGGCGCGTCCGGCGCGGGTCCGAGCCACATGTCGTAGTTGAAACCTTCGGGGACCGGTTCGGGATCCTGACGGTCGCCCGTTTTGCCGAAGTCGGGCGTGCCTCCGGGCAGGCCGCACAGAACGGATTGCAGCTTGCCGATGCGGCCGTTGCGCACGATCTCGCACGCCTTGCGGAATCGAACGTCCGAGCGCTGCTGGCTGCCACATTGAAAGACTCGATCGTATTTCTTCACGGCATTCGACATGGCGCGGCCTTCAGCGATGGTGAGCGATAGCGGCTTCTGGCCGTAGATATCCTTGCCGGCTTTGGCGGCCTCAACCGCGGCGACGCCGTGCCAGTGATCGGGCAGCGCGATGAGGACGGCGTCGATGTCCTTGCGCGCGAGCGCCTCGCGGAAGTTCTCATACGCCGCGCAGCCTTTGTATTTGCCGGCGCGTTTGTCCCGGGCGTAGTGCCATTCGATCCAGTTGCGCGCGGGTTCACGTCCGGCGATTCCGCCTTCCCAATAGCCCGGGGATTCGCGATTCACATCGCACACGGCATTGATCTGCACCCGTTCGTCCCGCAGAAACGCCTTGAGATCGTTGAAGCCTTGATTGCCCGTTCCGACGCACGCCAAGGAGACACGGTTGCTGGGGGAGACGGCTCCATTTAGCCCCAGGGCGGAACCTGGGATGATGGCGGGGGCGACGAGGCTCTTCAGAAAATTGCGGCGTTGCATGATGGTTCGCCCCATTGTACTCGCAGGCTCCGCGATTCGCCCCTGCCTATCAGCGGTTCGCCACAGGTTGCGCAAGGCGCCCGCGATTTGCCACATTTTCAGGGAGTTTCACCCCATTGCGATTGGTGCGAGCGGCGCGTTCGGGCATACTCGACCGTATCGAAGTCTTCACTTTTCCTGGGGTTGTTTTCATGAATCTTTTTCGATCGATTAGTCTCGCCGCGGTTTTGTGTGCGGCCGGCGCCTTTGGCCAGGATGCCACCGGCCGCATACTTGGTTCCGTTACGGATCCGCAGGGCGCCGCAATAGCGGGAGTCCGCGTTACGATCACGAACCTCTCTACACAATTGAAGCGGGAGGCTGTAACGGACGGCGCGGGCGCTTATCAAGTCCTGCAATTGCCGATCGGCCATTACCGGTTCACGGCCGAGGCATCGGGATTTCGCAAGGTGACGATCGACGACGCGACGCTTGAAATCAATCAGTCGCTGCGCATCGATTGCAAATTGGAAGTGGGGCAGGTGTCCGAAACCGTGCAGGTCGAGGCTACGAACGGCAAAGTCGAAACGGTCAACGCGACTGTGGGGCAGTCCGTGACAAGCCGGCCGATTGTGAACCTGCCCCTCAACGGGCGCAACGCGTTGAACCTCGCGCTGCTGCAACCGGGGGTTACGCCTCTGAACGCGCGGTCCGGCGCGGCCGGAACTTTCAACGTCGGCGGAGGCAAGAGCGACAGCGTCACATTCCTGCTCGACGGCGGCGTCAACAACAATCTGCTGAGCAACGGCATTGTATTCAACCCGAATCCCGATACGATTGCGGAGTTCCGCATTCTCACCAGCAACTATTCCGCTGAATATGGCCGCAACGCCGGTGGCATTATCAGCGTGGTGACCAAGTCCGGGAGCAATGAAGTGCACGGCAGCGCATTCGATTTCGCGCGCAACGAGGCGTTCAACGCCAATAGCTTTTTCAACAACCTGAATGGGGTGCGGCGGCCCGTATTGAAACGCCACCAGGTGGGTGCGACGGTCGGCGCGCCGGTGATCAAGGACAAGCTGTTCGTGTTCGGTTCGTGGCAGACGCAACGCCAGAACGACGTGTTGGTGAGCGGAACCGTGCGCACCTTTACTCCGGCGGAACTGCAGGGCGATTTCTCGCAGACTTCCACCTCGGGCGGTGTCGACAACGGGGTTGCGGCGTTTCTGCAGAAGTATCCTTACTTCCAGCCGAACCCCGGGCTTGCGGCGCGCGGCGTCATCGATCCCAGCCGCATCGATCCGGTGGCGAAGGCGTACATCGGCGCGAACCTGATTCCAACGGCGCCGTCGGGCAACCTGTTTGCGTCCGATCCGCGTACGGCAAACAATGACGAGTTCACAGTCAAGACCGACTACAACCTGAGCGCGCTCGACCGCATCTCTGTCACGCTCGGTTTCAACAAGGCTCCAACGACGGCTGGCTTTTCTTACGCAACTGTTCCCGGGTGGCTGAACGTCACTACCGCGAAGAACTATTTCGGAAGCGCGGCGTACACGCACGTGTTCACTCCCACGCTGTTGTTTGAAGCCCGCATGACGGCACAGCGCCGCAACCAGTTGTCGGCGTACCCGGCGTCGAAGCGTCCAGTGGCGACGGAGTTGGGCATTACTGGCGTGAGGTCCGACGATCCCACGGGGCCTCCGAATATCCGGATGGCTTCGGGATTGCGGCTCGGGTTCAGCACCAACGGTCCGACGAATTTTGCGGACAACACGTACAACTATGTGGCGAACCTCAATTGGACGAAGGGACGGCACAACCTCAAGACAGGCTTCGTCTTTACTCCGTACCAAAACAACACGGTGTACGACTTCTTCGTGAACGGCCAGTACCGGTTCTTTGGCCCCACAGGCAGCGGCTCGGGCAACGATCGCGCGGACTTTCTGATGGGGCTCGTGGACAATTACACCCAGTTTCCGCAGGCGCCGTCGAACATCCGGCAGAAGGCGTATGGCGCCTACGTGCAGGATGAATGGAAGCTGCGCCGCAATCTGGTGATGACATTCGGCATACGTTACGAGTATGCGTCGCCGAAGGTGGACACGCTTGGGCGGTCGTTCTCGATCATTCCAGGTCTGCAGTCGACGCGGTTCGTGAATGCGCCGCTGGGCCTGGTGTTTCCCGGCGATTCCGGCGCTCCCAAGGGCGCCAACTTCGCGGACAAGAACGACTGGTCGCCCCGACTCGGTTTTGCGTGGGATCCGTTCGGGGATGGCAAGACTTCGATCCGCGGCGGCGTGGGCGTGTTTTATGACGTGCTGAAGGGCGAGGACAACCTGCAGTTCAATGGGCAGGCGCCGTTCTTTGGGACAACGAACATCAACTTTCGGGGACTAATGGCGAATCCAGTGGCGCAGGTCGGACGGTTCACCGATCCCTTCAAAGCGTCCGGTCGAATCAATCCATTTCCCTCACAATTGCCTGCCAAGGATGTCGACTTCGATCCATACCTGCCGTTCGGCGGCGGCGGAGTGTTCTTTGTCGATCCCAATCTGCGGACTCCGTACATTTACCAATACAACTTCAGCGTGCAGCGCGAGTTGTTCCAACGCACGGTGCTCGAGCTCGCCTACGTGGGGAGTTCGACCAAGAAGGCGACGGCGCTGGTGGATGCCAATCCGTGGATTCGCGGCACGGAGACACAGTTGCTCGATTTGCAGAAGGGCGCGGTTCCGGGCAGTTTCGATTTCACCGACACTTTTACGAATGCCGGCTATGGGAACTTCAATAGCTTACAGGCGAGTCTGCAGCGTAGGCCTTCGTCGATGCGGTTTTTCGGGACGACATACTTCACGCTTGCGTATACGTTGGGCCGCGTGACCGACAACGTAGGTGGATTTCGCGAAGTGAATGCGAAGGTTCCGTTCTTTGACCGTGGCCGGTTCCGCGCGCCCGGCGACAGCGATATCCGGCACCGCGTGGTATTCAGCGGCGGTTGGGATCTGCCGTTCGAGCGCTGGGCCCCTCGCATGCCCAAGGTGCTGGCGAAGGGGTGGAGTCTGTTCCCTATCATGAGTTGGAGGAGCGGGTTCCCAATAGACTTGAACGCGGGCTATGTCTTTGATAGTTCGCCCGGCGTGACGGGGTTTGGCGATCAGGGGCTGGTGCGGCCGGACCTTGTGGGAGCGTCGGTGGTGATGCTCGATCCTCGCGTGAGGCAGACGATCAACGGGCGGGCTGGCAACTACTGGTTCGACCCGCGATCGTTCGCGCGGCCCACGGCGCAGTCGGCGTTGCACTATGGCAGCACGCAGCGCAATGCGTTTCGCGGGCCTGGGGTGGGCAACATCGACCTCGCGGTTGCGAAGCGATTCGACTTGTACAAAGAGCGCGTGGGGGCGGAGTTCCGCACCGAATTCTTTAATCTGCCGAACAATGTGCAATGGTCCGATCAGTTGGCGACACAGGTTACGCAGACGTCGGGCACCTTTGGTCAGTTGGTGAATACGGCGAATCCGAGGATCATCCAACTGGCGTTGCGTCTGACGTTTTAAAAGCGAACAGAGATCGGCTTTGCGATCCGCCAATGACCCAGGAACCCTGGACGCCGATCCCGTTGTTCGCGGTTCCTTGAACGAGTTCGCCCGGTGGGCGAAAGGGGGCTGCTTTCGAAGAACGGGCCTGCATGTATCTTGCGTTCATGCAGGCTCGTTTCCTCGAATGAGCCTTGACTGCTGTTTCGTTCCGGCGTATAAGTGAATGAACGATTCAGTTATTGCTGCATGCCGCGCACGCGCCTAGAGACTCGAATTGCGGACCTGATCCAGGCAGGAACCGGAGTCTTTCTCGAAAAGGGATACCGGCGCACGCAGATTGCCGACGTCGCCAGAGCAATGGGTGTGGCGCCGGGGACCATCTACTTGTACGTCGAAAGCAAAGAGGCGCTCTTTGACCTGGTCATTCGAGCCACTACATCGCCCGAAATCGTGAACAGCCTGCAGGACGTCCCGTTCAAGACCCCGGCGCACAAGGCGACTCTCTCGTTCATCCGAAAGGCGCTCGAACGGGAATCGCGCATCGAGTCGCTGGAAACCGCGTTGGGCGTAAGCAGCAGCAGCCGCAAGGACCCTTTGCTGGAGTTGGGCGGGATCGTCAAAGAACTGTATGCAAAAGCCTCCAAAGGATGGCTCGCACTCAAGCTGATCGAGCGTTCCGCCCTCGACTGGCCCGAACTGGCGGCGCTGTGGTTCGGAGAGCATCGCTTCCGCATTCTGGACCAATTGACCCGCTACTTCGAACTTCGAATGGGTTCCGGCGATCTTCGCGCCGCGCCACACGCGCCCACAGCGGCTCGTCTCGTACTGGAGATGATCGCGGCGTTTGCCGTCCATTGCCGGACAGACCATCCTTCGCAAGCAGCACAACTCGATGCGCAAATCGCTGAAGCCACCGTTGCCGACGCAATCCTCAACGCCTATCTTCCGCTCCCGAAGAATCAACGCGCAAGAAAGGGACTGAAGTCACGATGACGCTAAAACACTTCGAGGAACAACCTCGTGCGGCGTCCTGAGTTCGTCGCGAGGCAGAGTCGCTGCCCAAGCGGCTTTTTGGGACACATCGTGGCCCGGATCATGGCTCATGAGACAGCACCCGACAACGCCGCGGCAGTGGAGCTTCTCGAGCTCGCGTCGACCGACCAGGTTCTCGAGATCGGATTCGGCCATGGAAGGACGATTACGGCAATGGCGTCCCAGGTCCCGAACGGCTTCGTCGCCGGGGTCGATCCTTCGCCCGTAATGCTTCAAGTCGCGACCAGGACCAACCGCAAGGCCATCGCGAGAGGACTAGTGGACCTGAAGCAAGGCGACGGCCGATCGCTGCCATACCCGTCCGAACGTTTTGACAAACTTCTGACCGTTCATACGGTCTATTTTTGGAAGGACCCGGTCATCTATTTCCGGGAGTTTCGACGGGTCCTCCGGCCGGACGGCCGGTTGGCGATTGGCTTTCGGCCCAAAGACGAACTGGCCTCGTCAACATTCCCGCCGGAAGTCTACACTTTTCGCTCAATCGAAGAGATTTGCGATCTTCTGAGGGAGGCGGATTTCACCATCACGAGCATCAGCGCGGCGAGCGTCACTGGACATCCGGCGAGGGTCGTTACGGCACAACGTAGTACAGTCATGATGTAAGCAACAATTGCCTGCGAAGGTGCATCATGAAGCTTGGCATAGCTGCGGCACTCCTCCTGATTTCAACTGCGCTTCGGGCGCAGACCGAAGAGGCTATGCAAAAGTTCTATTCCGGCGTTCACGCCGCGCTCGCCCTGAAACCCGGCGCCGTGGTAGCCGACATCGGATCGGGCGATGACCCGGAACATGCAATCCGAATCGCCGCTGCGATTGGACCAAATGGAAAAGTCGTTTGCGTGGATATCAAACAAGCCGCACTCGATAAGCTCAAACAAAAACTTCCAGCTAGCGTTCAGAATATCGAATTGCATCTTGGCAAGCCTGATGATCCTCTCCTTCCAAAGAACGCTTTCGATGCCGTACTGATTTCAAACGCCTACCACGAGATGGCGGAACACCAGGGGATGCTTGCACACCTTCGTGAATCGCTGAAATCCGAAGGCCGTTTGGTCGTGATTGAAGCGATCGACAACCGCCGGCGAAAGGCGGCACGGGAGGAACAGGTTCAGAATCATGAGTTTTCTCCCGACCGCCTCGAAACCGAGCTTGTCGCGGCCGGGTTCAAGGTAGTTGACCGCGTCGAGCCCCTCATCGCGGGAGTCAATGATGGCGTCGTGAGATATCTCCTGGCTGCAACGCCAGCAGAGTCGAAAAAATCCGATCCTTGGGCTGCGCTAAGGTTTCTCGAGGGCTCGTGGGAAGGGCCGTCCGCTGGAGAACCAGGCAAGGGAGTCAGTTCCCGCGTATACCGTTTCGATTTGGGCGGACACGTTCTCAGCGCCCGAAACCAATCGGTGTGGCAGCCGAAGTCGCCGTCGTCAAAATCCGAAGTCCATGAGGATATCGGAATGTTCAGCTATGACAATGCGCAAAAGAAAATCGTCCTCCGGCAGTTTCACGTGGAGGGATTTGTGAACGAATATGTACTGGAATCCATGAGTCCGGACGGCAAACTGCTCGAATTCGTGACAGTCCGAATCGAGAACATCCCGCCGGGATGGAAAGCCAGGGAAGCCTACCGCGTCATCTCACCGGACGAGTTCGTTGAAACATTTTCGCTCGCGCCTCCCGGCAAGGACTTCAGCATATACTCCGAAACGCGCCTAAAGCGCGAGAAATGAAGCTGCAAAGACGGCGCGCGCGCGATTACCGGATGAGGATCCGCCGCATCCATTCGTGCAGCTTTCCGTAGGGTGGCCGCAGCGAGCTGCCGAGACTCGGGCCCTGCCTGCGGAAAACCGGTTTCAGTTTGCTGAACGTGTCGAACCCCGCCTGGCCATGGTAGGCGCCAAAGCCGCTGGCGCCAGAGCCGCCGAACGGCAGATTTTCCGCAACGATGTGCATCAGCGTGTCGTTCACGCACACGCCGCCTGCAACCGTGTTTCGCAGCACCCGATCGACAGTGCGTTCCGCGGACGCGAACAGATACAACGCCAGCGGCCGCGGCCTGTCGTTCACGTACCGGATTGCCTCGCCCAGATCCGCGTACGTGACGACGGGCAGAATCGGCCCAAAGATCTCGTCCTGCATCAGCCGCAGCCGGTCCGGCGGGTCCAGCAAGATCGTGGGCGCCATCTTTCGGCCAGCGCCCGGCCCCCCCAACTCCACGATCTCGACGCCTGCGCTCCGCGCTTCCTCGAGATATCCGGTGAGGCGCTCGAACTGGCGATCATTGATGATCGACGTGTAGTCGGGATTTGACGAGGGGTTCGGATATTGCTTCCCGACTGCCTCGCGCAATTGACTACCGAACCGGTCCGGCAGCGGCTTCGGAACCAGCACATAGTCGGGTGCGATACAGGTTTGCCCGGCGTTGAGTAGCTTTCCGTACGCAATGTCGGCGGCGGCCCGGGCGAGGTTCGCGTCATCGGCGAGGATCGCAGGACTCTTGCCGCCGAGTTCCAGCGTGACCGGAGTCAGGTGTTCCGCGGCCGCCCGCATGATCTGTTTGCCGACAGCCGTCGAACCTGTGAACAGCAGATGATCGAGGGGCAGGGAAGCGAATTGCCTGCCCGTTTCCGCATCGCCCTGCACGACCGTGACATGGTCTGGCGAAAAGCTCTCGGAAAACAGATCCGCCAAAACCTGCGAGGTGCGGGGCGTGAACTCCGACGGTTTCAGCATGACCCGATTGCCCGCTGCGAGCGCCCCTGCAATCGGCGCAAGGGAGACGAAGATCGGGTAGTTCCACGACGAGATCACGCCAACCACTCCCACGGGCTGGGGCAAAACATAGGCGCGGGCCGGCTGCAGCGGCCAATCGAGGGGAACAGGACGTTCCTGCATCCAGTCGTCCACGCGTTCCGTTGCATGGCGCAGCGCATGCACCGAGACAAACACTTCCGAATACAGCACTTCCATCCGCGAACGGCCGCCGAAATCCTCATGAATCGCCTTCGCCAAAACCTCCTGCCAGCGCAGCAGAGCCTTGCGCAGGCGCGTCAGATGTTCGCGCCGTTCCCCCGCCTTGGGGAACGGGTTTTGCAGAAATGCCTGGCGCTGCGAATCGAAGCGGCTGCGAAGGTCCATAGAGTCCATGGGACAACATCGGGCGTCGTAGATCAACTTCCCCGATAAGTCCCATAAAAATTTTGCGTCCGAAAAGCGCTCAAAGCATTGGGGAGGTCACCGGTTCCCTAGGTATGATTACAATAGGCGGGTCTGAACCACGATGGTTGCCGCTATGAAATTAAGGAGTTTGATGTCGAACGATCTGCGTAACTTTCTATCGCTCTCCTACGAAGAGCTCGAAGAATTGAACCTACATGCCAAGCAGCAGCGTAAGGACCGGGTAGCGGCGGACAAGATCCAGGAAGAGCGGATCAAGTATCTGACGGATGAGAAGCGAATCAAGGCTGTCACTGTCATGTTCAGCGACCTCGAAGGCCGTCTGCACATGCTCGACTATGACAAGAAGTTCCTGGTCGGCAGCTATGACAATCTCACCTTCGACGGATCTTCGATCCGCGGCTTTACGGCGCAGCGCGAGAGCGACCTTCGTCTCGGCCTCGATTGGGGCGCGTTTTACTGGGCGCCGGCCGACTACTTCGGCGACGGCAAGGTGCTCGTGTTCGGCGAAGTCATCGACAAGGATGGTTCCCCTTACATCGGCGACATCCGCGGCGTGTTGAAGCAGTATTCCAATAATCTCTTTGCGGAAAAGGGCTACACCCTCAACGCCGCGAACGAAATCGAAGGCTTCCTGTTCAACGGAACCGACGCCGAGCGCCGCTATCACGATACGGGCAAGTTCGAGTACGTCAACACCGGCGGCTACTATCACTCGCTGCCCGGCGACCCGCTCCGTTCCTTCATCGATCGCAGCGCCGAAGTGCAGCGCGCGATGGGCTTCCAGAACGAGAAAGATCACCCCGAAGTCGTGCCTTCGCAGTTTGAAATCAACTACGGCTACGGCGAAGTCGTTGCGGCGTCCGACCAGATTCAGATCTATAAGCTGATCTGCCGGCAAGTCGCCACCAGCATGGGTATGAGCGCCAGCTTCCTGCCCAAGCCGGTGGTCGGCGTCAACGGCAGCGGCATGCACACCAATGTGTCGATTTCCAAGGGCGGCAAGAACCTGATGTGGGATCCGAAGGGCGAAGAGAAGCTGAGCAAGTTCGCCTGGCAGTTCGTGGACCGCATCCTCACCCACGGCAACGACATTTGCCTGCTGCTGAACGCCTCGGTGAACGCCTACCGCCGTCTCGATCCGCACTTCGAAGCGCCCAACCAGATCAAGGCTTCGGCCGTCGATCGCGGTTCGATGGTGCGTATTCCGATCGGTAACGAGAAGAGTTCCCGCGTCGAAGTCCGCTCGGTCGGACCGGACGCGAACCCCTACCTCGTGCTTTACTCGATCTTCAAGTCGGGCCTCGACGGAGACACCGCCAAGATCAAGAACCTGCGCCAAGCGGATCGTTACCTGCCGGACAATATCTATGACGCGCTCGCGAACTTCCGCGCCGCGGATTGGACCACCAGCCTGCTCGGCGCCGACGTCAAGGCTCGTTACGCGGACCTGAAGCAGGCTTCGGCCGATCGCTGCGCCCGTTTGCTCGGCACAGTGGTGAAGCCGGCTGAAGTGCAGTTCCACCACGAAGTCTACAATCAGTTCCTCTGGAACCAGTTCTAAATCGGACAGGTTTTGCTCATCACAACCCCGGACGCCCGCAGCCTACCAAGGCTTGCGGGCGTTCTGATTTCCACAGGTGTTGTACGTCTCCTTACCCTTTGTCAGACCTTAAGGTGACGACCCTAGTCCACTCTACAGCATTCCCCTTTCGGTTCAAGGGAATGGACTGATTGTTCGGTTGCCTAAAACCAGTCACGCTGTGATCAGTGACTCCTTCAGTTCTAGAATCGCTGGCCCAATCGATCTTGACCGCAAATGGCGAGCCCGATTCCAAGCCCACACCTAAGGTGCCTGAAAACGTCGCTGACACCGGCGTCTCCGGAGCTCTCATCGAGCAGCTCACTCTGAAGATTCTGCATTTCCGCGGAGAACTGGTCGGCAAAGATCTGGCCGCCGCTCTCGGCGTGAAGTATAGCGTCATCGAGCCGATCATGGACGGTCTCAAGTGGCAGCACCTGGTGGCCGTCAAGAAGTCCCTCGGCATGGGCTCCGCCTCGGCAATTTTCATGCTGTCTGAGTCGGGCCGCAACGCTGCCCGCGATTACCTGCTGACCAATCAGTATGCCGGCGTCATTCCCGTGCCGCTCGCGCAGTACACCGATCTGGTGAAGAAGCAGAAGCAGCCGTCCAACTGGATCACGATGCCGAAGCTCTATGAGGCCTACAAGCACATGGTGGTCTCCGCGGACACTCTGTCCAAGATTGGTCCCGCGGTCAATTCCGGCAAGTCGTTCCTCGTCTACGGGCAACCAGGCAACGGCAAGACGGCGCTCGCCGAAGCGTTGGGCACGATGAATCGCGAGCCGGTCTATATTCCGCACTCGATCGAATGCCAGGGCAACATCATTCAGATGTACGACCCGATCTATCACCACAAGATCGAACGGGATTCATCCGAATCCGGGGTTTTTGCAATCTCGGAAGATGCGCGCTTCGACCAGCGCTGGTTTTCCGCCCCGCGGCCCTTCATCACGTCAGGCGGTGAATTGACGCTCGACATGCTCGACCTCAGCTTCAACGAATCCTCGAAGATCTATGAAGCTCCTTTCCAGTTGAAGGCCAACAACGGCATCTACCTCATTGACGACTTTGGCCGTCAACGCGCGACGCCGGCTGAGGTGCTCAACCGCTGGATCGTCCCGATGGAACGGCAGATCGACTTTTTGAGCTTCCGCACAGGCGGCAAGATGCTCATTCCGTTTGAAGCGTTCCTGATCTTCTCGACCAACTTGCGTCCCGAGACACTCGGCGACGAGGCGTTCCTTCGCCGTATCCAATACAAGATGCTTGTGAAGAGTCCGGATCTGGACGAGTTCCGTGACATTTTCGTGCGTTTCTGCCAGGGCAAGAAGCTTGTGTTTGAGAAAGACGTGCTCAACCACCTGGTGGATAAACACTACGTCCCGGCAGGCAAGCCATTCCGGCGGTGCCAGCCCCGCGATATCATCACGCACGCCATCGATCTGATCACGTTCGAGAATCGCGAGTGGAGGCTCACCAAGGATCTGCTCGACGAAGCGTTCGTCAGTTGCTTCGTGAAGGATTCCGAGTTCGATCACCTCTAAACCGCTTCGCGTTCCTGACGCTGCTTGCTACCCTGAAGGCATCATGCGAGTGTTTTCGTACGCGCTCGTGCTGGCGGCTCTGATTGTGCCCGCAGCATGGATGCAGGAGACCGCGCCTCCTCCCAAAACAGACGCTGCGCCTCCTCCCAAAGCGGACCAGGCAAAGTCCGAACCGGGTGAAAAACCAGTCGAATTCGTCTGCCCGATGGACCCCGATGTCCGCGCCAAAGGGCCGGCCAAGTGCCCGCGTTGCGGCATGGCGCTCGTTCCCGGCATTCCCGATTTCATCGAATACCCGGTCAAGCTGGAGGTCAAACCCCGCCCCGTCAAGCCGGAGGCCAAGGCGCAACTGCTTTTCGAAGTCCTCGACCCCAAAACGGGAAAGCGCGTGGATCATTTCGAGATCATGCATGAGAAGCTGTTCCATCTGTTTCTCGTGAGCAAAGATCTGCAGTATTTTGCCCACGAGCATCCGATGCTCGAGCCGGACGCGCGTTTCCGCTTCGAAACCAAGTTCCCCAAACCGGGTATGTATCGCGTTCTGACCGATTTCTATCCAAGCGGCGGAACTCCGCAACTGGTCGCGGACACGCTGTTTGTGGCGGGCAAGTCCAATGCGGCCGCGGCGGCAGCGGCGCCGCTCAAAGAGGACCTGCGGCCGCAAAAGAGCGAAAACATGAGTGTTTCGCTCGCCACGGAACCGCCGAAACCACTCGCCGGATTCAAAACGCTGCTTTTCTTCGACCTGTCGCCCTCCGAAGGCCTCGAACAATACCTCGGCGCCTGGGGGCATATGATGGCGGCCAGCGAAGACCTCGTCGATATGATCCATACCCATCCCTTCATTGCGGATGGAGGCTCGAAGGTGCAATTCAATATAATCTTTCCTCGCGCGGGCATCTACCGCGTCTGGGTGCAATTTCAACGCAAAGGCGTTGTGAATACGGTGGCGTTCAACGTGCCGGTGGCGGAACTCCAATAGTGGCTCAACCGAATCCCGAAACCGTCCGCGAGCTGCTGAATCGCGACCGCCCTTGGTCCGCCTACGCCTTGGGCGACCTGGATCCGCGCCGCGCCCACTTCTGTCGCTGGTTCATCCATGGCGAAACCATCGTGCTGCTCTATCGCGAGTTCGAAACTCCAATCCTCTTCGCCAGCGGTCCGGATCCGGATGTCCTCGATCTGGTGGACCACTCGGGCCCCTGCTACCTGCAGATTCCGCAGCACTTCCACGAAGCCGTGGATGCCCGTTACAAGCTCGACTGGACACGCCCGATGCGCCGTATGAGCCTCACGAGTGCATCCGATTTCGCGGAGCCTGCCGCCGCTATCGCCACGCCGTTGACCCCGGACGACGAAGCCGCCGTCCGCGAACTCTACTCCGACGGCGTCGCCCGCCACGAAGATCCTGATTTTTTCATGCGCAGCCAAATGAATGACGCGACCTTTTACGGCGTCTGGAGCCAGGGCCGTCTGCTCGCCGCCGGAGGCACGCACCTCTACTCCGATGCCGAAAGCAGCGCCGCCATCGGCAACGTGTATACGCATAGCGAGCACCGCGGCAAAGGCTATGGCAAGGCCGTCACCGCCGCCATTACGGCAAATCTCGCCGGCCGCGGCATCTCGACTATCGCATTGAATGTAAAGAACCAAAACGCCGCTGCAATCCGCGTCTATGAACAGTTGGGCTTCCGCTTCCATTGCGGCTACTGGGAAGGGTTTGCCACAATGAAGAAAATTTAACAAATGCGAAGTCATCAAACGGATCCCGGCCCCGGTCTTCAGTATCGTGAAGCGAGCTTATGTTGTCGATTGAAGATTGCCTGCCGATGCAGAACGCCCTTGCCTCCTCAGGCAGGACGATGAGCCTGCAGGAGCAGGTCGCAGCGGTCTACCAGGAGTATCGCGAGGACGTGTACCGCTACCTGATCTTGCTGGGCCTGCCACCGGGCCAAGCTCAGGAGACGGCGCAGGAGGCGTTTCTACGAATGTACGTCACTTTGCGCAATGGCACGCAGATCCGTCACACACGCGCCTGGGTTTTTACGGTCGCACATAATCTCGCTCTCAATTTAAAGCAGTCCGAATCGCATACGTACGCGCTCGATCCGCTGGCGGAAATTCAACTGCAGGCCAACGAGCCCGATCCGGAGCGGCAGATGATCGAGAACCAGCGCATCAACAAATTGCACAACGCTCTCGGTTCCTTGTCCGAGCAGCAGCGCGTATGCCTGCTGTTGCGGGCGGAAGGGTTCCGCTACCGCGAAATTGCCGATATTATCGGTGTTGGGACTTCGACAGTCGGCGAATTCTTACGCCGCGCGATTATCCGTCTCAAAAAGGCAGTGCATGAGTAAGTTCTACCTTCAACATCCGGAAGACGATCAGCTTCTCGCCTATTCCGACGGCGAGTTGCGCGGCCTTGCCGCCACGCGGATCCGCCGGCATTTGAAGGATTGTTGGCGGTGCCGGACGCAGCTCGAAGATCTGCAGATTACCGTCACCGGCTTCATGCGTTACAAAGAGCGCATTCTCGAAACCCACTTACCGGAGCCGCCCGCGGGTTGGCGCAATTTGAAGTTGGAGTTCGAACGGATCGACCGGACGGTGCCCGCCCCTCGATTTGGGGACCGGATGGTTGCCCGCTACGGCGCTCCGGCTATCCGGGTGGCTTCGGTCGCTGCGGTTTTGGCAGTGACCGGTTTGGGATATGTGCTCGTGCGGCAGCTCGATCCCTCCACGGTTGCGGCGCCGTCCGCGTCGAAAGTACTGACTGGCCGGGTCGGCGGTGGGAGCCTGGATTCTGACATTGTCCCGGCGCCCGGCATCGCCAATCCGCTCAAGCGCGGAAACCGCGCCGCTGGTCAACCGCCGCTGCGCGAAATCCCCGTAACGGCAACGGGGAGTACGGAAGTGAAGGTCGTCGCAGCCCTGCATAAGCTCGGCGCGGATCTCGGCGAACCCATCGAATTCTCACGCGGCGCGCAAGGCAAGGTCGTGGTCACCGCGACGGCTCTGGCGGCAAATCGCCGCAGCCAGGTTCAACAGGCACTGACCGCGATCCCTGGTGTGGAATTGAAATTCGAAGAAGGCCGGGCCTCTCGAAATCCTGCGCGCGCCACGGCCCTGGTGGAGGGTGGTCGCCTTCCCTGGCAAGTCGAACTCGAGCAAATCCTCGGAAACCGGAGTGTAGTGGAGACCTTCGGCAACACCGTACTGGACTCGAGCGACTCGATTGTGGCGCGCGCGCATGCGCTGAAAAGCCTCGACGAACGCTTCGCGGCCGCGCAGCTCGATCCCGCGGAAAGAGAGCAAATAGACGCGATCGCCGCCGAGCATCGCGCGGAGCTTGCCAGGACCGCAGCGGACATCAAGAAACGCATGACCCCAATTCTTGCGAAACTGGGAGCAGGGATTTCCCCGTCGAGCAAGTGGCCCCTTTTGACCGCGGCCCAGCAGACAGACCAGTGGTTGAATGTTCTGTTCGCGGGAGCGGCGACGGATCGCAGCCTGGAACAGGTCGCGGCGGAATTGGGTCGCGCCCTCGGCAACCTGGAGGACTAGGGTTCTTTTGAGATTGGTGGCAGTCACGCTGGCGGTGGCGTGCGCCGTGATGGCGCAGACGGCCGACGTGTCTGGAGTGATCCGGGACTCCTCCGGCGCGGCGATTCAGAAGGCCGCCATCACGCTCCTGCATCTCGAAAGCGGCATTCGCCGCCACAGCGAATCCGACGATTCCGGCGCATACACTCTGGCTGGCGTGAAGGCCGGCGCCTACCGCCTCAGCGTTCGTAAGACCGGATTTCAAACGGCAGCCCGCCAGGGCCTGCGCGTGGACCCGGGACAACATCCTCGCATTGACTTCACACTCCTTGTCGAAGCCGCCGCGGCGCAATCGGTAAACGTCACCGACGACCCCGATCCTGCCCGGAGCATCGCAGATGAAGGCGCCATCGCGCAGACTACCGTCAATCGCCGTCTGGTTGAAAATATGCCGCTCAACGGCCGCAGCCTCCTGCCATTGCTCGAGGCTGCGCCGGGCACGGTTATCACCCCCGCGGGCAGCGGCGAGGTTGGACAGTTCAGCGTCAATGGGCAGCGATCGAACTCCAACTACGTGACGGTCGATGGCGTGGCGGTCAACTTTGCCGTCAACGACGGTTTGCCGGGACAGGCGCCGTCCGGCGCGACACCCGTGCTCACTGCCCTCGGTAGCATGCATTCCATCGTGCCCGTCGATGCGGTCGAAGAAGTCAAGATCCGCACGGCCGGGCAGACTGCCGAATACGGACGCCTCACGGGCGCTCAAGTGGCGCTCAGCACCCGCCAGGGAACCAGCACATGGCATGGGGGTGTGTCCTCGTACTTCCGGCACGAGGCTCTCGACGCGAACAATTGGTTCTCCAACTCGAGAGGCATCGAGCGCGCGCCACTTCGCGCGAACGACCTGAGCGCATCTTTGGGTGGGCCGATCCGCAAAGGCAAGACGTTCTTCTTCGCCACCACGGAACGTCTGCGCCTGCGGCAGCCGTTCACCTTACGCGGGTCCGTGCCTTCGGAAGAATTTCGCCGGACCGCCACACCGCTGGTGCGCGATTTTCTTTCGTCGTATCCCTTGCCGAACGGCGCCGACCTCGGTGGGGGCCAGGCGGAACTCACCACGGGCATTGCGCGCGATTCCGGTTTGAACGCTTCGAGCCTCCGTCTGGATCACTCGTTCGGCGCGCGGGCTCTTTTTTTCGCGCGCGCGTATCAAACCCCTTCATCCTCCCAAGGCGCGGGACAATCGCTCTTCACCGAAGGCCAGTTGAACTTGGGCGCGAAGGGCGTAACCGCTGGTTTAACGGCCGCATTGTCGCCTTCCGTGATTCATGACCTTCGCTTCGGCTGGGCCACCGCCACCGCGTTTTACTCACTGACGCCATCGGGCTTCACCGGAACCTCGAGCGCGGGCGATCTCTCGAAGATCCTGCCGCAGTTGACGCCGGCTGCCGATACGAACTACTCGGTGGTCGTCTACGGGCTCGAAACCGTGGTGCAGAACAGCAACAACCGCCATACGCAGGAACAGTGGAACGTCACCGATACTTCCACCTGGCTGCATGGCCGCCACGAATGGAAGTTCGGCGGCGATCTGCGCGTCGTGATGCCGTCGGTGGAATCGAAACCCTGGAGTGTTTTCGCGGTCTTCCCGTTCCTCGACGCAGTCGGCGTGGGCCAGATGTCGTCGCTCACCGTGAGCCGCCAGCAACCCGTGTACGCGACGGCCAGGAACACCTCGCTATTCGTACAGGACAGTTGGAAAGTCCGTCCGCGCCTCACCGTGACATACGGTTTGCGTTGGGAATTCAATCCCTCGATCACGCCGCGCAATGGAACTGCTTTCGCTTCCGTGATCGGGCTCGAGAATCCGTCCACCGCCTATCTTGCCCAAGACAAGGCCCCGCTGTGGGACACGCATGGCGGCAACTACGCGCCGCGCCTCGGCATTGCGTGGAAGCCGTTTGAAGGCCGGTCGTTCGTGGTTCGCGGAGGCGGCGGTTTCTACTACGATCTCGGTTACGGCGTGTTGATGAACAGCGTTGCGAGTTCGCCGCCCAACTACATTTCGAAGACTGCTTACAACGTCTCGCTTTTCGATCCGATCTTGAAGTTCCCGCTGCCGCAGCCCGGCTTGAACCCGCCCTATGCGCGCGCATTCGCCTATCAGCCCGGCTTCAAGGCGCCTTACACATCGCAATGGAGTCTCGGAGTGGAGCAGAACATTGGCAGGTCCGCCGCGCTCTCCACGAATTTCATCTCCGTCGATGGACACCGCCTGCTGCGCCGCGAGTGGATCAGCCGCCTCAACGAGAATTTCACGGGCGTGGAAGTCAACACCAATGGCGCCCATTCCAGTTATCGCGCCTTGCAGATCCAGTTGCGCAGCCGCACGAGTTCCACGTTGCAGTACGTGCTTTCGTACAGCCTGTCGCGCTCACTGGACAATTCCTCGAAGGATTCGGAATTGCTGCAATATGGCGATGTCGCCGCGCGCAACGCCGATTACGGTTACTCGTCCTTCGACGTACGGCACGCATGGCATGCGTCCGTTTCGTATGAGCCGAAGTTTCTCAAGGGATGGGGCATAGACACGGTGGTGCGCGATCGTTCGGCATTCCCGGTGAATGTCGTCACGGGCGTGGATCCCCTGCAGTTGGGGCTCACCAGCTATGTGCTGCGGCCGAACCTGATCCCCGGGCAAGCGGTTTGGATCGACGATCCCAATGCGCCCGGCGGCCGCGTGTTGAACCGCGCCGCGTTCCAGGCGCCCGATTTGCCCCAGAAGCAGGGCGATCTGGCGCGTAACGCGATCCGCGGTTTTGGTTTTTCGCAGGTGGATCTGGCGATCCGCAAGCAATTTCGATTGGGAGAGAAAGCCTCGATGCAATTCCGCATCGAGGCCTTCAATGCTCTCAACCGCGCGAACTTGGGCGATCCCCAAGCCGTGCTGAGTTCTCCTCAGTTCGGTCAATCGCTCAGCATGCTGAACACCGCATTAGGGTCGGGTGGTCCGGCCAATGGATTGATGCCTGCTTTCCAAATTGGCGGGCCAAGATCGATGCAGGTGTCATTCAGATTCCGTTTTTGAGGTCTATAGTTGCAGAGGTTAGGGTTCTGAAAGTTTTACGTCCATGTCTGTTGTCTTCGGGTTCGGTTTTGCTCAGCATTGCAGCCGCTGCCGCGCCGTCTCCAGGACGCCCGGTATGGATCGAACCGAATCGTGGACAGTTCCGCAAAGGCGCGGACTTCATGGCGCGCTCCGGCGCATGGCAGGCCTCGCTGAGCCGCGACGGCGCGGAATTCGCTTCCGGCGATCAACTCGTACGGCTCCATTTTCCCGGCGCGCGTTTCTTGCAGGCCCCGGTTCCCGAAGGCCGTCAAACGGGCGTCAGCAGCTACTTTCTAGGCAATGATCCATCGAAATGGATTGCGGCGGTCCCCCACTATTCGCGGGTGCGCTATCGCGACGTCTACCCAGGCATCGACCTCATCTACTACGGCAGCGCCGACGGCAAGCTCGAGTATGACTTCGAAGTCGCGCCAGCGGCCGACCCAAGCCGCATCCGCATTGCGTTCGATGGCGTCGAGCGCATCGAGCGCGCCGAGAATGGCGGCCTGCGCCTGGTCACGCCGTCCGGCCGTTTTCTTCTGCAGCGCAAGCCCGCCGTGTTTGAGGAATTCGGCGGCGAGCGCCGCGCGATGGCCGCTGCGTATGAGGTGGCCGCGGATCGTTCCGTGCATGTGCAACTCGCGCGCCGGGTGCACGCGGACTCGCGCATCGTCGTAGATCCCATCATCGATTATTCGACCTTCATCGGCGGCGGCGCCTTCGACGCCGCGCGCGCTGTGGCTTGCGACAACATGGGCTCCTGCTATCTGGCCGGAGAAGGACGCGCACGCAACGGACTGGTCGGACCTCTGCAAACATCGGGCAGTGGCGGCCAGGAGGTAGTCGTGGTCAAGATCAGTTCGATGACGAACGCAATCGTATACTATGCAGTGCTGGGCGGCGATCTCGATGACACCGCGAACGCGATGGTTGTCGACACGACCGGCAGCGTCTACATCGCCGGCACGACACGATCCCTGAATTTTCCCACCCGCAGCGCGGCGCAACCCAATTCCGGGGGCTCGCTGTTCGGCGATGCCTTCGCCGCCAAGCTTTCGCCCGACGGCGCCAGCCTTGTTTACTCGACTTACATCGGTGGCACCGGGGCAGAAGAAGGCCGTGCGCTTGCGGTGGATCGCACCGGTGCGGCCTATGTCGTGGGTTCCACGACCTCGCGCGACAGCTTCCCGATCACTCCCGGCGCCATGCAAGGCGGTTTCCGCGGCAGCGTCCTGCAGCAGAGCACGACCGGGTTCATCACCAAAATTCATCCCGCTGGCAACCGTTTCGTTTATTCGACTGTGCACGGCGGCAGCCGCCAGGATGACGTTCGAGCCATCGCCGTCGATGATTCGGGCGCCGCCTACGTCGCGGGCACGACGACCTCGCTCGATTTTCCTGTGCGCAACGCAATGCAATCGTTGCTCGCGAGCGCAGTCTCGGGATTCCTCACCAAAGTCAATCCCGACGGGACGCAGCCATTATTCTCGACTTACTATGGCGGCCCGGCGGTCAACTCGATTGACGCCATTGCCCTCGATGCCTCGGGCAACATCGTGCTCGCCGGTTCCACCAGTTCGCCGGGCTATCTAACCAAGAGCGCGGCGCAGCCTTCTTTCGGCGGTGGCCGTACGGACGGCATTGTTGCGAAAATTGCAGCATCCGGAACCGAGGTGCTGTGGGCAACCTATCTGGGCGGCTCTGACGCCGACGCCGTTACCGCGATCGTGCAACATCGCGACGGCTCGATCACCTGTGTGGGCGCCACCAATTCGCAGAACTTCCCGCAGCGCTCGTCTCCACTCGCGGCGAGCGGCAAGTCGGACGGCTTCGCGGCGCGGCTCGCCCCGACCGGCGATGTTTTGATTTCTTCGATGTTGTTGGGCGGTTCCGAGGACGATCGCGCTTTGGCGGTTACCGTCGATGGAAGTGATTCGGCAGTCATCGCCGGGTGGACCGCTTCCGCCGACTTTCCGACGCGCGGCCCGTCGATCGTGCAGACTACCTTTGGCGGCGGCGGGGGCGACATGTTCCTCATGCGCCTTGCGCCCGATGGACTCTATCTTGGGGCTAACGTGTCGCCACTCATTTCGAGTGCGTCGATCCTTCCCTTTGTTTCCACTGTCGGAAATCCCAAGCCCCCTCTCCCGGGCCTCGTTCAAGTCACATCCGCGTTTCCTCAATCCGTCGCGTTTACGGTGGAATGGAGCGTCATCGGATCGGGCAACTGGCTCAGCGCGGGTCCGCAGCGCGCCGAAACGCCCGCTTTGGTGACCGTATTCGTGAATCCCGCGACGCTCACACCGGGTACCTACCAGGGTTCGGTCCGGCTCGTCCCGGTCAACGGCGGAGGAGTGCCGACCGTCGTGAACGTCAGCTTCCAGATTCAGAATCCCGCGGCGGAAATTACATCGGTTTCTCCATCCTGGCTGCCTGCCGGCGCCGGCGATACGGAAGTAACGTTGCGAGGACGCGGCTTTGCGCAGGGCGCGTCGATCCGCTTGACTTCTGAGAACGCCAATGGCGCCCAAATTGTTTCGCCGTACAACGTGACGCCTAGTTCCATGACTTTCCTGGCGCCGCGAAGTCTCCTGTTCCGCGACGGCTCGTTCGAGTTGCGGGTGCTCAACCCCGATGCCGAACCCTCGAATCCGGTTTCGCTGCTCATCGGCGGCCGTGCGATTCAGGTCGCGCCCTCGACGGTCGTGCACGCGGCGACTGGCGCGCCCGGCGCTGTTGCGCCCGGCCAGATGCTGCTGATCACCGGCGCGGGACTTGGCCCGGGAGAATTGACCCGCGCCGATGCGAGTTCCGGCTCGCTGCCCACCCGCCTGATGGATGTGCGCGTGCTGTTCGATGGTCTTGCCGCTCCGCTGGTCTTTGTCTGGGACCGGCAAATCTGCGCCATCGTGCCGTATTCCGTCGCTGTCTCGCCGACCGTGGACCTCGTGGTCGAATCGCGAGGGAACCGGTCGATGTCGATCACCCTGCCTGTGACGCCGACGCAGCCTGGCATCTTCACCGCCGATTCCTGGGTCTACGGCTATGGAACGGTGCAGAATGAAAGCGGCGCCGACAACGGATCTGGCAATCCCGCACACAAGGGAAGCGTGGTGACCTTTGTGATCACAGGCGCTGGCTTGCCAGCCACGCCGCAGTTGGACGGACACATCAAACTGCCTCCTCTGGGTGGTCCCGCCAGTCAAGTGACGGTTTCGATCGATGGGCAGGATGCGGGATTCGCTCCGGG
>JACXTT010001937.1_pt1 | contig 33739 bp, 28 predicted proteins | sample 9270951 | NCBI WGS metagenome assembly JACXTT01 (sample SAMN15532306, study PRJNA645909) | rock metagenome | isolation source: weathered quartz diorite | place: Puerto Rico | collected 2017-06-21
TACTTCGATCTCAATTCGATCTGCAACTCGAACGTTTGCATCCCGCTGATGATCGACTGCGCGCGACCGTATGGCTGGGAGGTTACCGTTCGCTCGCCAAGGATTGTACACCGGGGCGAAGTCTACCTGAGCTACGCCTATGCACACGCCGAAGGAGCAGGCGCGATCAGCGGTGGGCTGACTGATTTTTCACCACGCAGCGGCTACTTTCTGCTGGATCACGATCAGCGACACACTCTGCACACCGGCTTCAACTTCAATTTGCCCTGGCGAGCTTTTGCCGGAGGCAATATGTACTACGGTTCCGGATTCACGGATGGCTCCAGCGACGTTCCGGCACACCTGCAGGAACATACGACCTTCGATCTTTCAGTCGGCAAAGCCGTAGCTGAGAACCTAACGGTGTCTGTGACAGCGTTGAATCTGGCGAATCGCCGGTTCCTGCTCGACAACAGCGCGACTTTTGGCGGCACGCACTATGCGGAGCCAAGGCAAATCTATGTGCAGGTCAGATATCGATTCCATTTTTGAGCTGGATCGCTCAACCGAACATCTTTTTGGTCGTGATCCCCGGTCCTTTCCGCATCAGCTCCCCGAAAAAGGCGACGAGCGTCTCGGAGGATTTCTCCCAGTTCGCTTTGTCTTTCATCGGCATCATCTACTCTCGGTCTGCATTCTTCCCGTGCATCCGCACGGATGCCCCATTCTATGCCTTTAATACGCCGGGTGAGGGGTTTTGACCGCGACTCACCGTACCGTTATACTGCCGTCGCAGCCACCTTGAAAGAGCACACTGTCATGGCAAACCAACGACATCGAGACCCTCTCGTTCGGGAAGCGAAGGCTATCGTCGTCCTGGCATTCCGCAATAGTCCGATCGAGGACGTGCATGCCGGTCGACGGTGCCCTGTCTGCGAAGGCGATAGTGAATACTCGCATATCACCCAGGCCGAAATGAAACTCATCATGAAAAACGCGGTGAACCAGGTCTACAAGTTGCTCCGGATGAAGGTCGACGATCCGGACGCCTATGAACGGCAGATCGCCTATGGTGAGCGATGCACGGGGAACTGGGATGATCCTGAATGATGGGGTGGTCGCGATTTCGCGGTGATAATGTCTGTTCCGTAAATTCGGTTGTCCTGCAACTTCCTGCTCCCTCTGATCGCGCGCCGATGCCCTGATCAGAGGAGGTCCTGGCCGGCGAAATCCATTTCAAAGCCCCCACCGTAATACGAGTGGAGGCTTCGTGCTACTACTAGAAGGATCGTGTTGCGGGCACATGATCAGCGCGAAGCAAATAGCGTGCGGAGCGTAGCGCCGGTCTGCGGTCTGGCTTGGATCGTACTTTTGGCGGCCGGTGCCTTGGCCTGCTACGGCAGCGATGGGCTCACCGGCACCGTAGCCGATCCACAGGGTAGGGCCGTAACGGGGGCGACGGTTCGGCTCTTGCTGCCCGATGGCGCGCCTGTCGGTGAGACGACGACCGACAGCACCGGCGCGTTCTCTTTCCCTGTCTTTGCTGCCGGACAATACCGGATCACCGTAGCCGCTCCGGGCTTTACCGCCCTAAACCGCGATGTGGCCGTTTCTGGCGACGCCCCAACTCGAACCGAAATCCAATTCACGACCCTGCAGGTCCAGTCCCAGAGCGTGGTCATCACGGCGAAGTCTATCGAGCCCACATTGGACCTCCGCAATGCGGAGGTATTCAATCGTACGCTTTTTTCGCGAGATGATCAGGTTTTCCAGCAGTTGAACGCCGGCATCAACGCCGGGCAACACGAGGGCGGCGGCAAGTCCCTAGAGATCCGCCGCTTCGGATTCAACCTCGATCATGGCGGCGTTAACGGCGGGCTGAAGGTGCTTCTCGACGACGTTCAGCAGAATCAGGGAACACAGGGCCACGGTCAGGGTTATCTGGGTGCCCTGAAAGCGCTCAGCCCCGAGCTGATTCAGGATGTGACCATCATCAACGGACCGTTCAGCCCGGAATACGGTGATTTCAGCGGTCTCGGCGTCGTCCACATCCGCCAGCGCGAATCGCTGCCCGATCAATTCACGGCGCGCCTTCAGGGCGGAAATTTCGATAGCGGACGAGGTTTCCTCGCGTACAGCCCGGATGCTCAGAAGGTCGATGCCTACATCGCGTACGAAGGCTCATACACCGACGGCCCTTTTCTCAGCCCCGGCCGGTATCGTCGCGACAACGTCAACGCCAACTACACTAAGACGCTTGACGATAGCCAAAAGCTTGGCTTTCGTCTGATCTTCGGACGAAACGACTTTTACTCGTCCGGCCAAATTCCCCTGGATCTCGTGAACGCTGGCCTGCTTCCCCGGTTCGGATACATCGATCCAACGGACGGCGGGCGGGTCAAACTCGGCACGGCCTCCACCTATTACAGCAAGTCCTTCGCAAACGGCGACACTCTCAAGATCGATGGATTTCTCGGGCGCTCGCTGTTCGACCTATATTCGAATTTTACGTTCTTCCTGAACGACCCGGCACATAGTGACGCGTTTCAGCAGCACGATTCCCGGCTGCAGGAAGGAGCCAATCTTCAGTACACGCACCCGCACAAGATCGGCTCGATTTCCGCCTCGTTCCTCTCGGGAATGAACTTCCACGACAACCAGATCAATGTCGGACTATATCCGAGAGAAGGGCGTGTACCGACTGGTGTTTCGACGCGTGCCAACGCCCACGTCACCAATGAAGCCGGGTACGCGCAAGAGACGCTGAGTCTTTTTCACGATCGATTGCTTGTAGGCGCCGGGCTTCGGTTTGATGAATTTCGGTACAACGTCGAGGATCGGGTCGACCCGGCATCCGGCGGACTACAGTACGCCGGCCGATGGCAGGGGAAAGGGAACATCGCCTTCACGCCGGTGAAGCGCATACCCCTCACGTTGCACGCGAATTACGGACGCGGCATAAACAGCATCGATGCCCGCGGCGTGGTCCAGCACCCCGAGCAGCCCAGACTGGCTACCACGGACTTCTATCAATTCGGCACGTCGTCGAATTTCGGGCGATTCGGGATCAGCACCGATGTCTTCCTGATCGATCACTCTAACGAGCAGGTCTACATCCCGGACGATGGCAGCTTTGAATTCAAGGGTCCCAGTCGTGCTTACGGCTACGAATCAAAGGCCTCCGTACAGCTCACGCGGCACTTGTCCTTGAATGGCGGGCTGACCAAGATTGCCAATGCTTACTTCCGAGGAGGGGATCACCGCATTTACGTGGACAGCGCGCCGCATTTTGTGGCCAACGCCGCGCTTACACTTGCGGCATGGCACGGCTGGAGTGGCTCTCTGCGTATGCGAGCGATCAATCACTACCGTCTGGATGGCGACGATCCATCAATAGTGGCGTCCGGCCATACGGTCTTCGATTTCGGAATGGCCAAGCAACTGAGCCGACGGGTAGAACTAAATCTCAGCCTCGACAACCTCACAAGTCGCGATTACTACGAGACGCAGAACTACTTCGAGTCACGCGTCGCGCCGGACGCTCCCATAGTTGCGCGTATACATGCGACGCCCGGATATCCGCTTACGGCCGTGGCCGGCATTACTTTGCGCTTCGGCGGCAAGTAAATTAGCCAGGCTTAGCAACAGTGGGTGCCCATCATCCGATGTGATAATGTATCTTCTCTAATGAGGTTCGTTGTCAATTACTTTCGATAACGCATATCACTGAGTGAGCGTATACTGCTGTAGTTACATCAAAATCCCCTCACCATTTTCCAGAATACATATTATCACTCTAGGATTAATTTCCTATTAATGCCAGGGCCGCCATCCGCAGTTCATGCTTCTCTCCGTGGTCAGCCTCACTTATTGCCGTTGCCAGGCGCCACATCACAATGTCCTCCTGGAGTCAGATGCAGCAAGGCTTATGGTCGTGATAAAAGTGCTCTGTCGCTTTCACTTCCTCACCAGATACATTGCGCTGTCATCAGCCGACTCCGTCTGCCGGACGTCTTTCCCTTGCGGGAACTCTTTAACTACGCCGCCACCTCGCGGGCCCTGAAGTTGAACATTGTGTTATCAATCCACATGCGATGAAGCACCACGGCCAGCTTCCGAGCCACTGCCACGCAGGCAATCTTCATCGACCTGCGCTTGGCAATCTGCAGGCCCCAGGCCCGCAGCGCGCTCCATTTCGCCGAGCGGGTCAACATCACCTGCGCCGCCTCGTAAAGCTGGCTGCGCATCATCTCGTCACCGCAGCGGGTGATATGACCGTCATAGTCGACCTCGCCAGAGGCATATTTGCCCGGCGTCAGCCCCAGGTGTGCCCCGACCGTATTTGATTTTGTGAACCGGTGCGGGTTGTCGATCGTTGCCTTGTACATCAGCGCTATGACCGGCCCCACTCCCGGAACCGTCATCAGCCGCCGGCAAACATCATCGGAGATCGCTATTTTCCGAACCTGCTTGTCTAGGATGCGCCCCTGCTCTCTCAGCACACGGCGGCTCTCCAGCAACGGAAAGATGTAGCCCTGCAGCTCGTGATCGTCCCCGATCAGCTCGCGGATGCGCGGCTCGTACTGCGCTGCCGTCACCCTGCCCGTCTTCATCCCGAAGACCTTCAGCGTGCCCCTGATCTGGTTCTCCAGGTCGATCCGCTTGCCGGCAAGGCATTTGCGGTTGTTCAGAAGCACCCTGATCCTCTGGCTTTCCTTGCTCTTTATATGCACGGCCTTGAACCAGCCGGTGCGCATCATCTGTGCCAGTGCCCGTGCGTCGTTCCTGTCCGTCTTCACGCCCTGCACCTTCAGCACCGCCTTAGCATGCCGGGTCTCGATACACACCATCGGCAGCCCTGCCTCGATCATCGCGTGATAAAGCCACGGTGTCAGCGACCCCGCTTCAAGACCGATGCGCACATATTCCACTCCCGGAGAACGCAGCCAGGTTATCAAATCATCAGGATTGGTCGGCACCATCGCCTCGTGTTTGATCGCGCCCGTGCTGTCCATGATGCAGACCGCTGTGAGTTTCAGAGACACGTCCAGTGCAGCGTAATAAGTCATGCCGTCCTCCCGTTGGTTCAAGGTTTACAATCAACGTACAGTCTTCCCTCAGACTTCTGCGCTGTCATCTCCTTGATGCATGTCCTCATTACATTGTCTTATGGTAATTCGCTGGGGATTTCCGGGGTGGGGGCGTGACTTTGGTTTGCCCCAGACTCCACCCAAAACTGGCCTAGTTTTTGGGAGCAGGTCAACTTCATAATTGGATCTGTTCCAAGCGGCCGCGAGGCCAGCCATTCCTGCCGCGTCTCCTGAGCAAAAGAGTCCCCAGAAATCTAAAGCCTGCGTGGGATTCTGACCGACGCAGTCCGTATTGAATTCGCACTTGGAGAAAACTCAGGTCTTGCGCCTCGAGTTTGAATTCGTATGCGGAGCCTTTGCAAGCTGAGCGGAAGAAAGTTTCCACATCGCTGCGCCGGCGGCCATTAGTATGGTCAGAATTGCAATAGACCACCACGGGTAATAGCCGACTTTGTTGGTAAAGAAGCTGGCACAATATAGGCCCACAAACAAAGTGCAGGAGAGCATCAGAATCACTGAGAACAACCTAATCAAATGCATCATTGCAGTGTGGTACATTGCTCGAAACTCCGCCATTTTACCATGGCACCTGTATGCCGTAACCTTCAAGCTGAGGTCCTGTGGGGGTAGCAAATGTTCCAGTAAAAACAGGACCGCCACCAATCCAAAACCCAAAGCCCTCTCCTATTTTCGGAGTAGGAATGCCCACAGAATAGCCACCGATTCCCTTGCCCATAGGATCAGCCACTGTGCATGAATTGGAGAAACTGCTTTGAGCACTGACTCCCACAGAAGGCCCGAACCCTAAATCAGCTTCGCCCCCTAGGGTAATACTCCCAGAAAAGCCAGCCGGCAGGGGGCCAGGTGACCATGACTTACTGTAGGAGAATCCGTATCCTGCATAGAAACCGTAACCCATCTGTGGGTTTAGTTGAACGCTAAGATACCCTTGGTAACCTTGCAAATTCCGAATGTCATCAGGTAAGTTAACACCTATGGAAACGTTTCCACCTAAACCGACAAGAAAAAGGCCTATCGTTGCACCAAAATTACCGCTGTACTGCGTGTCCAGTCCCCACGGATCAATCCCCTGCGTCGGGTTTCCACCAGCATATAGATACGGATTCGGCCCGCCCGCGAGTCCGATAGGATCGGCCTCGGCGTAGAATCCGCCCCACGGAAAGTAATCCCTGTTGCCGTTATGATAGAGCGAGTTGTTTGAGTCCGCGTACTGGCCGGGGAACCTGATATTGGTCGGCGTGGTGCTCGTCGGCGTGCTGTACACCTCCCCGAACGGTTCAATGATCTGGTCGAACACCACGGTCCTTGACGGGTTGGTGATCTTCTGCGGCATTTTCACTTGGTTATTGTGGACGTAGACGATGTTGCCGCTGCCGTCGATCTGCGCCAGCAGTTCCCCTTCCATCCAGACGTATTCCACCGTGGTCGTGCCGGTCGATCCGTTGGCCTCGGCTATGATGTTGCCGCGAATGTCATGCACATAGTGGGTCGTGCTGCCACTAAACGCCATGCTGTCGCGCTGCCCGAAGGCGTTCAACTTGTAGGTAATGGTCTGGCTGTTGACGCTCATGGATTCCAGCTTGTCGCGGCCCCCGTAGGTGGCCGACATGCTTCCGCCGCCGACGATGACGCGGTCGTCGGTCGCCATGTTGCCGTTGGCCGTCCACGTAAAATTCTCGGTGTTCGTGCCGTCGCTGATATGGTCGACGCGGTTTTTCGAGGTGACGCGCGTGGTGGTGTATGTCGTCGCCCCGGCTACGCGCGTGGCGCGGCCCGAGTTGTTATCATACGTGTAAGTTCTTGAGCCGTATTTTCCGGACGCTGTGTGCAGGCGGTTGAGATCGTCCACGGTGAACGTTTCGTTCCGCGTTGAGTCGAGCGTGTCGGTGATGGCTGTTAGGTTCCCGGCATTGTCCTCGGTGTAGGAGAGTTCCTGCACGTAAGTCCCGCTATAGACAGTGTTGAGCGTCGAGAGCCAGTAATTGTTATCAAACGTTTTTGTCAGCGCCTCGGAGTTCCCGTAGGTGAAGCTGGCAATCGGCCCGAACGGCTTGTGGACGATGCTGGTGGCAAGGTTCGTCACGCTGCCGCCGCTGCTCGGCTTCGTTGTAACGGTCGTCAGATATCCTGAGGAATCGTATGTGTAATCAACATAGCGCCCGGAAGGATAAATTATTTCCGTCAGCCTGTTCGCCAGATCATATGAGTACGAAGTCGTGTAAGTCTTGCTGTTGATGACGCGGGCTTCGGAAGTGATGTTGCCAAAATTGTCGTAGATGCGGGAGCCGGAGCCGGATTCGTCCGTCCACGAGGTCAGGCGGTTGATGCCCTTGTTGCCCGAGGTCGTGTCGTCATACGTATACGTCTCATTCTCCGAGCTGTAGCCGGTGATGCTTTTCGCGGTCAGGCGGTCGGCGGCGTCATAGGTCAGGCTGCTGGCGGTGCTGCGCGCGTCGGTGACGGCGGTCAGCTTGTTGTCCTCGTTGAACGTGAACGACCAGCTTCCCGAATCCGGGCTGCTGCGCGCGATGGCGTTGCCGAAGCCGTCGCGCGTGTAGGACGTGGAGTAGCCAAGGAAGTCCGTCTGAGCGGTGACGTAGTCCAAGTTGTTGTACGTCGGCGCGGCGGTGTGGGTCAGCGGGTCCGTGACCGTGGTGGGACGCAGCAATTCGTCCCATGCCTGCGACCAGACCTTCGAATTCGCGTCGGTCGTGGAGGTGCGGTTCTGCATGCCGTCATAGGCAAAACTCGTCGTCTGGCTGGAGCCCCCTGCCCCGACGAGCGTCAGCATGTCGCCGAGCACGTCGTAGGTGGCAGTGGCGGAGAGCTTGGTAGTACCGCCTGAATCCTTGACCGCTAACGCCGTTACGTTGCCCATCGCATTGAGCGTGTAGTTGATCGATTCACCGGCGGTGTTCTTGACCTTGGTCACGCGCTGCGCGCTGTCGTAGTCGTAATCGATGGTCGACGAATCGGGCAGCGTGATGACGTCCGGCTGGCCGGAATTGATGTAGGTGTAGCTGGTGACCTCGTTCGTGCCGGCGTGGACGGTTTTCGAGGTCAGCCAGTTGCGGTTGTTGTAAGCGAAATCGATTTGGACGCTGTTCGGGTCGTGAATCTGCGTCGGCTGGCCGGTGCCGTTGGCGGTGTTGACGGTCCAGACATGCGAAAGCTGGTCGGTGATGCTGGCCAGCGCGCCGCTGCTGTAGGTGTAGGTGTTCTTGACGGTGGTGCCGGTGCGCGGGAAGGTCACCGTCAGTATCTCGCCGGTGCCGTTATAGGTGTAGGACCAGACATGGGTCTGGTTGTTGGTCGATCCGCCGGTCGTGTCCTTCAGCGTGCGGCTGGTCAGCGTGCCGGTGGTGGAATCGTAGCGGTCGTCAATCGTCACATTGGTTTTTGTGATCGTGTAGGGCTTGTGGGCCCATGTGGAGTCATAGGTGATGGTCGTCGTGCGCGCGTTGCCGGTGCCGTAGGCCTCGGTGATGCTGGTCGGCTGGCCGTGACTGTTGTTGGTCCAGTGCGTCGAGTTGCCGTTCCAGTCGGTCGCGGTGGCGAGGTAGCCGTTGGAATCATAGGTGAAACTGCGGGTGGCAGAAGCAACCGGGGAATTGGCGGTCCGGATGATCGAACTGATCTTGTCCATGTTCTGCGCGTTCGTGAAATGGTACGTCTCGACATTGCCGAGCGGCCCGGTCACGGTGCGATAGCCGGTGCTGTCGTCGTAGGAAACCGCCACCTCGTCGGCGCCGCCGGCGCGCTTGGAATCGGTGCAGCGGCCGAGGCCGTCATAGGTCCACTGGTAATTGGTATTCCCGTTCTCGTCGGTGATGCTGGTCAGCGCGAACGGCAGGTGCGTGCTGCCATAGACATAAGTCTGGCTCGTCGACGGGCTGGTGTTGTAGGTGACGGAGGTCAGCAGGTTCTGCCCCGCCGTGGTGGTGTAGCCGTAGGTCAGGGTCGCCGAATCGGGGGTCGAGACGCCGGTCAGCTTGCCCGAGGTGTAGGTGAGCGTCAGCGTCCGGCTGTAGGAATCCGAGACGGAGGTCAGGTTGCCGGAGGTGTAGGTCATGGTCTGGGTGTAACCGTTGGGGTACGTGATAGAGTTCAGCGTCCCTTTGCCGCTCGTGACCGTGTAGGCCTCCTTTACGTCGTTCGAATCGGTGAGCGTATAGGAGGAGCCCGAGTTGGTCAGCGTGACGTCGACATCGGCGTCCGGCGTCCAGACGCTGCTGACCAGCTTGAAGTTGATGATCTGCCCATCGGGGCGTTCGGCCTGCACGAGGGAGGACGACACAGACCGCAGGTAGCGGTCGTAATTGTGCCGCCAGTTGGGGCCAAGCGCCGACATGTACACGTTATGCTGGTTGGCCAGGCTGTTGTAGTAGCGGATGAAGGCCAGCGGGTTCTGGCCGACGGTGCTGTAGTCGGTCACCGATTCGAACATGTTACCGGTGGCGACGTTGATGGGATATCCGACGGCGCCGCCGCCGTTGCTGGAGACGATCGTTATGCCCTGCGCAGGGTTTCCGGGGGCGGAGGCAAGAGGCGGTCCGGGAGGAGGCTGTCCCGCCGCGGGCGCACGTTCCTCGTTCGGAGCCTGGTTTTCCGTACCGCCGCAGCCTTTGGGGCATGTGCAGCCGCCGCATTTCTTGCCGTCCGTCTTGGACTGGGACGGCAGCTTGGTCGATCCGGTCAGATTCAGCGTGTAGGACGATGGCGCGTCGAAGGAGCTGCTGGACGCGAAGGCCTCGTAGTTGCCGGTCTGCGCGGCCGAGAGCAGGTTCAGCGTTACCGGGCACAGGTGCGTGGCCGTGGTCGCGACCGTGCCGTCGGGGTTATACAGGTAGACCCGGCAGCTTCCCGAGACGCCGCTGTCCGTCATCGTGATCTGGATGTGGTCGGTCGAGGTTATGGCGGGGAACCAGGTATCGATGTTGGCGCTGTCGAGCGAGCCGTTGAGCGTGTCGGCCGTCCTGACCAGGCCGGAAAGCGAGCCGTTCGGCGCGGCGGTGATCAACCCGCCGAGGGCGAGATTGATCGTGAAGCTGGCGTTGAAGGTCGGGTAGGTGCAGCCGAGCAGGTTCTTGGCCGTGATCGTGTAGTCGCCGGAAACGGTCACGTAGCCGCCCGACGACACGCCGTAGGAGTTCGCCGTGCCGCTGCCGGTGAAGACCGCGTTGTTGTTCTTGTCATAGACCGTGAAGGAGGGCCTGAACTTGGCGTCGGGCGTGGCGATGGTCATGCCGACATAGGCCTGCGTGCTGGTGTTGGTGCTGTTGAAGGTCCAGCTTTGCGTCGCGTTGCAGCCCGTGACCGAGCCGTCGACGATCCCGCCGTTCTGGATCGCCCATGCCCGCCCGGGTGTCAGCGCTGCTGCCGCCAGCACGAGCAGCGGGAGGATGCGCCGTGTGAATTGTTTTGCGAAGTTTTTCATGGCTGCCCCCTAGTTCCCGCTGACCGAGACTTTGTATGTGCCCGTCACGTCGTTCGGGTCGTTCTTCCAGACGAGAATCGTCCAGGTACCGGCTTCGCTGATTGCGAAGTCCTCGGCACAATTCGTCGGGCATGACAGGCTGCCAACATCGATGCCGGAGGGCGAGAAGACCTCATATTCCGGCATGAAGCCGTTATTCCCGGTTTTGGTGAGATTTACGGTTGCCGTGCGGCCGGCGGTTCCGGTGAAGGTGTAGACATCGACCCCGCCGCGCGTGATCGAGCCGGAGTAGTCGCGGCCAGTGCTCATGGCCGTGCCCGTCGCGCCGGGGATCTGGATGAGCTTCAGGGAATAGCCGCTGCTGGTCTGGTGTCCGTCGGCACGACTCACGTTGACGGTCCAGTCGCCCTCGGCAGCCCTGGTCTGCTCCAGCCGCGCGTACATTTGTTGACCGTGGCCGATACCCCACGTGCCATCGGGCAATTTGAAATCAAGCTGAGGAGTAAAGCCTTCGTCGTGGTTGCCGGTTTCAGAGACACTGAGAACGATGGCACTGCCGGCTGCTGCCCTGATCGTATAGCCATGGACCCCGTCGGCTGTGACAGTTCCGGTTTTCGTGTCACCGTTGGCGATAGCCACCGCTGCTGCGCGCGCGGGCGCAATGCCGGAGGAGAGAACAACAAGACAGGGCAGAAGTACCCATAATCTGGAACGGCTGAAAACCTTGCGCATGCGTGCCCCCTTCCGGCGTAAGTGGACGCGGGGGAAAGCGTTGGGAAAAAGAGCGGCACACGAACTCCGCGTCGGGCATTGGTAACAATCCACGACAAACGCGATCCCCCGCGAACTGGTATGGATGGTTCGGGTCATCGAACAGCAACGTAGGACCGCTGTCAAGACCCCGGAGCGAATGTGGAAATTGTTCTGGCGGTTTTTGTGCTTCTGTTTTATATAAGACGGCAGCGAGACCGCAGAAGCCCGCTTTTCAGTGGCAGGGAACGAAAGACTTCAACGTGGGCAAGAAATCAAGACAGACGCTTCCCGGATACCCGTGGAACGGAAAATTCCAGACTATGGAGGAGATACGGCAGTATCTGGGTCAGCCAAAGCTGACCTGCCTTCTTTGCGGTCATCCATTCGCGATATTGACAAGGCATATCCATAATTCGCACGACATGCCGGTTGATGCTTATCGCGAGAAATACGGCCTGCCGTGGAGCAAGGCTCTTGCTGGCGTGGAATGGCGGGAACTCAAGGGCTGGCAACTCAAGAGAACCCGCGCGAGCGGAAAGATTGGGCGATCTCCGTCATCGGAGCACATCAAGAAGTTGCACCAGGCCGGCCGGAAGCGTCGCCCCGCGATCGAGGCCGCCCACAAGGCGGCGGGGGAAGTATTGGTGCGCCTGGGACCCCGAAAAAAGATCGTGACTGCTCCCGAGAGGATGGAAGAATACCTTCGTCGCATTGCTACGGGCCGCACGATCATTGAAGTCGCAGCCGACGAAGATATGCCCCGTTTTCAGAGCTTTTACAAACACTGCAGCGAGAACCCTGACTTTTCGCGCAGGTTCGAGGCCATCTGGGATGATCTGCCTTTTGCCACACAAATACGCGGCCGTCGGTTTGGTTCCCGTCTCACGACGGCGATCGACGCGCTTCTTGAACAAGGAAAGACATGGCCGGAAATCGCCGCCGCATTCGACAGCAACGAAAATGAAGAACTTTTTCGGCTGGTCTGGCTCCGCTGCAGGAAATCCGCAGCCTGAGAGTCTTCAGCCCGTTTTCTTGTCGTCCGGCGGCTTGTGGTGGCTGCGCCGGTGCGGGCGGGCGCCGTCATAGCCCAACTTGGCCAGCTTCTCATCGTAAGCCTTGATCGCCGCTTCCTTCTGCTGGAGCAGCTCCTTGATCAGTTCCTGCCGGCGTTCTTCAAAGGCCTTTTTCTCGGTCAGAAATTTATCGACGGCATCCGGTGCCGGTGGTGGCGGTGCTTTTGGCTCCTGCGCCATGCAGATTATTTTAGTGCCTTTTTCCGTGCGCGGGAAATCACTGCCTGTCATTCTGGCGCTTATGCGTAGCAGGCGGTGCAGCGATCGGGATAACGACCTGCGGCGGTATTACAAGGCCCGGTCTGGCCTTGGCTCTTTTCGCGTCCTTCTTCGGCTGTTTCTGCGCCGTGATAGTGCCATCAGGGTTCTGCGTGACCATCGCCTTGCTGTCGGGCTTGGACGCGTCCTGTGCGGAGCAAGCGGCCACAAGGGCAACAACGGCTAATGATAGTTTCCGGTACATGGCGTCCTCACTGCCGTTGAAATTTCTGCTTCACGAGATACACGATCACGCCTTCAAGCTGGATCTTCGACAGGTCGGCCTTGCCGTCCTTCGCCTGTATCTCGATGGCGCCGAGTTCGACGTAAAGCCGCTCCATGCCGGCGCTGACCGGCTTGCCCTCGGGCCGCTTCGAGAACCAGTCGCGGATATCCTGCGCAAGCTGCGGGTTCTTCACGCCAAGGTCGCCGGTCATCTTCTCGATGAAGTTCACCACATAGACGGCCTGGTCTTTGCCAGGCTTGGCATTGAACTCGTTCAGGCTCATCGCCTGCATAGGGATCAGGACGAAAACGAGCGCCAGCAAGAACCTCATACCCCATGATAACCCGAATCGAATGAATCTGTTGCGGTGATCTTTCATAATTCGTACAAGCCACGGTCGCGGCATCGCCGTCCCGACCGATTCTTCCTTCTTCCGCTTCATAAGCATTTTGAAATCTCCATTTTCCTCTTGAACAGGACAAAGGGGCTCAGCAGACCGTCCCCGTAGCGGAGTCAAGGGCGGCGCAGCCGTTCATCTCGACCCTTGACGCGCAGGGGCGGTCTGCCATCTTGGTTTTCGAGGAAAATGGAGCGGGTTCGAAACGCTCGTGAACCTATCCGAGTTTCAGTGCGCCGAGGCCGGGAGGCCGCTGCGTTTTCTTTGTTTCGCCGGATTCGCCTTCCCGGTCAGGGGGTTGTTCGTTTGTTTCATGTGAAGCAATCTGTGCGGCGGCGGTGAACGCGGGCACGGTCGACGGCTTGAGGTCGCCCAGCTCGGCCATGTAGTCGCCCGCGCCGTACTCGGCCACGGGCTGCGCCGCGCGGGCCTCGATCTTCTCCCGGAATTCCTGCTCGTACCCTGACAAACGTTTTGTCTTCTCAGCCGTAGTCCCCTGCCCGCTTTCGCGGTCGCGCAGGATCTTGTCCTTGATGCGCTGCGCTTCCTCGGCGTCGCGGATAGCCTGCTCGCGCTCTGCCCACGTCGACGCCTCCGGGTGCTCCCTGTGCTGCCCGGCTGCCTCGTCGCGGTCGGCACCCGTCAGAATCCGGCCCTGTTCGTCGCGGTACTGGTCGCCGTCGACGAAGACCTTGCGGCCGTCGCGCAGGCGGATCGCCCGGTCCTCGATCTCCTGCCGGCGTTTGGCGATCGTGCGCTGCTGCGCGTCGATGTCGGCCAGCAGCCGGTCGCTGCGCTCGATATAGGCGAGCCGCTCCCTCTCATCCTCCATCTGCTTCCGGCGAGCGGCTTCCTCCCTCGCCTCGCGCGCCTTCGGGTCGTTTTCCGCGAAGATCATGAAATGGCGCAGCGTGCCGCCGTTGCGCTCCAGCACCATCTCGTCCCATTCGCCCTGCCGCAGAATCTCGGCGCGGCGCGTGAAGAAGGCGGTCAGCCGCCCGGATGGAATTGCCTCTCCCGGCAGGGCGAGCAGCTCCGCCTCCGGCATCTTGTCGATCTGGTCATCGGTCTTCGGAGACATGCACACTCCCACCCTCGCCTTCAGCCTACACGCAGAGGTTTAATATTCTGTAAATAGCAACTCAGGGTTTGGCTATATTGAGCGGCCACGACGTTGGCCGATGGCGAGTGGGGGCATCCCACGTCGCGGGGCGTTAAAACGCATCCACGGCGAAAAAACCGGGGTCAGCGGGGATAAAAAACTGAAGAGGTTGGTGCGCGAGATAGGACTTGAACCTACACCCCGTTTCCAGGACCAGCACCTCAAGCTGGCGCGTCTGCCAATTTCGCCACTCGCGCAATGGTTACAAAACTGGTTACAGCGGGCTCGCTAATCCCACGTAAACCATTCATTATATTCAAAGATCAAGCACATACGCCTTAGCACCTCAAGCTAGTGCGTCTGCCAATTCCGCCACCTCCGCAATTGCGTGGAACTACTTCTTCGCCGGCGCCCGCTGCGGCTGTTTCTGGGCGCCGGGCCCGGCGGGGATAGCTCCCGCGGGTATCGACTGCTTTGCCGGAGTCTTTCGTTCCAGCACCGTGGCGCTCACACCCGCGTTGCGCATCGCCAGTATCGATAGCGCCAGCGAGGTACACATAAAGAGGACCGCCGAAACCGTCGTGGCCTTCGAAAGCAGTGTCGCCGATCCGCGCGGCCCAAACGCCGTCTGGGAGCCCATGCCGCCAAAGGCGCCTGCCAGATCCGCAGCCTTCCCGCTTTGCAGCAGGATAACAATAATCAGGAAGAGGCACACGATGACGTGAATAAAGGTAACCAGGATGTACATAACGAATCTTCAGTATAAGAGACGGTTGCGCACGCGGTCAAACCACGTCCCCGGTGCTGTGCTACAATCCCGCTTCACATACATGAGACCAATCCTCTTCACCATGATGTTTGCCGCTATGGCGGGCGCGGGGCTGGCCGAGACCACGGTGCTCGATGGCTTCACGCTTATCGACGGCACCGGCCGCCCGCCCGTGGCCAATGCCGCCTTAATCATCGTCGATGGCCGCATACAGTGGGCCGGCCCCCACGCGCAACTCAAGGTTCCCGCGGGCGCCCAGGTCACTCACCTGGCAGGCAAATACGTCATGCCGGGAATCATGAATCTCCACGGCCACCTCGGCAACACCGCCGGTCTCGCGCAGGATCCGAAAAACTACACGCGCGAGAATGTGGAAAAACAGCTCGAGCTCTACGCTTCCTACGGTGTGACATCGGTGGCCAGCATGGGGACGGATCAGGACCTGGTCTTCCAAATACGTGCCGAGCAGCGCGCCGGCCGCCCGCACATGACCCGCATCTTCACCGCCGGCCGCGGCTTCACAGGCGTCGGCGGATACCCGACGACAGCGCAAGGTATGAAAGGCGTGCCTTTCGAAGTGGGCAGCGCCGCCGACGTTCATAAAGATGTTGCGCATCTCGCCGGCCAGAAAGTCGATCTCGTCAAAATCTGGGTGGACGATCACCTGAGCCGCGAGAAGAAGATCCCGCTCGATCTCGCCAAGACCATCATCGCGGACGCGCATAAGCACGGTCTCAAAGTTGCGGCGCACGTGTTCTATCTGGCCGACGCCAAGGCGCTCGTCGACGCCGGTCTGGATGGCCTGGCGCACAGCGTGCGCGATAAGCCGGTGGATGATGAGCTGATCGCTTCCATGAAGAAGCACGGGGCGTTTCAGGAAGCCGCCACACTGACGCGCGAGGAATCGACATTCATTTTTGCCAGACCCGGGCCGCTGCTGGATGATCCATTCTTCACCCGCGGCCTCGCCCCCGATGTGCTGACCACGCTAAAGAGTGCCGCATATCAGCAAAAGATTGCCGCCGATCCGGATTACGCAAAGTACCCGCAGTTCCTCAAGATGGCGATGGAGAATCTGAAAAAGCTCTCGGATTCCGGGGTCAAGATCGGCTTCGGCACCGATAGCGGGCCACCCGCGCGCTTCCAGGGTTACTTCGAGCAATGGGAGCTGCAATTAATGGTGGAGGCGGGCCTCACGCCCATGCAGGTCATCACCGACGCCACGCACAATGCCGCCGAATTCCTCGGGGCCAAGGATCTCGGAACGCTCGAACACGGCAAATGGGCCGATCTCCTCGTGCTGGGCAAGAACCCGCTCGATGATATCCGCAACACGCGCGCGATTGAGATGGTCATGATCGCGGGCAATAAGATCTGAACTATGCTCACCCGGCGGGCACTCCTCGGAAGCGCCGCCTCGCTGTGGGCGGCCGGAGAGTCCCGTTACCGCGTCGGCATCACCACCAACACCATGGGGGGCTGGGAGAAAGATGTCTTCCTCTCGTTTCGCGAAGCGCGCGAAGCCGGTTTCCACTACGTCGAGAGCTTCATCAACTACTTCGCCGACTATCTCGACCAGCCCGATGAGCTGTTGAAAAAGACCGCCGCTATCGGCGTCAAGTTCGACACCATCTCGAACGGCGGCCGCATGGAGACGCATTTCGAGGACCCGGCCAAGCACGAGAAGATCGTCGAAGAGCATTTGCGCTTGGCGAAGTTCGTCCAGCGGTTGGGCTGCGATCACCTGAAGATCAACACCGGCCCGCGCCGTCCGGCGGGCACCAGCGAGCAGGATCTGAAGCACATGGCGACGGTACTCGATCTGCTCGGCCACCGCATCAACGATGAGGCGGGCATCAAGTTCGGCGTGCACGCGCACATGTGGACGCAGCTCGAAAACCGCCGCGAGATCGATACCCTGCTCGCGTCAACCGATCCCAAGCACGTCAGCTTCGTGCTCGATACAGGACACATCACCATAGCCGGCATCGATCCGGTGGAGCTCACCCGCTCGCTCGGCCACCGCATCATCGAGTTTCACCTGAAGGACACCATGCCCGAACATCGCGGCGGCGCCAAGAAACGCGTAGGCCGCAGCGATCCCATGAAGGATCCCATCTTTTTCGAGCTGGGCAAGGGCGGCGTGGATTTTCCAGCCATCAAGGCGCGGCTGGACGAAATCGGCTGGCGTGGCTGGCTCACCGTCGAGCTGGATTCCTCGCCCTACCGCCCACCTAAGGAAAGCGCGCGCATTAGCCGGGAGTACATCGAGAAAACCCTGGGCATTCCTGTGAGCTAGTGCCGATGTTGTTTTCTCCCGAACGGCTCGATCCATGATTTTCGACGCCGCACCTCCCGAGCCGCGCGGGCTACAGCGCCACCTCGTGCCAATCCTGCGCTACTGGATGTCCACGGAGGTGCACGTTCACGCCCTGGCAGTGGGGGCCAGCGTGCTGCTGTCTTTCTTTCCCTTCCTCATCGTGATGGTTTCGCTCTGCCGCTACGGCTTGCACTGGCGCGCCGCGGTCAACGCCATCTATCTCGCGCTCGATGATTTTTTCCCTGGCGATATGGGCGGCTTCATCAAACGTAATCTCGTTGCCGTGGTGGAATCGCGCGGCCCCATGCAGATCACTTCCATCGTGCTGCTGCTCATCACCGCCAATGGCATCTTCGTACCCCTGGAAGTCGCGTTCAACAGCGCGTGGGGCGTCAAAGAGAACCGCAGCTATTGGAAGAACCAGCTCCTCGCGCTGGGCCTGATTCTACTCTGCGGAAGCCTCGCGCTCCTGTCGTTCATCCTCACCGCGCTCAACCAGCAGTATCTCGGCAACCTGATGGGGTTGGGCAAAGTCACCATGTGGATCAACTTTGCGTTTTTCAAGCTCGCCGCGATTCCTGTCTCCATCCTGGCGCTGTTTCTGGTCTACTGGCTCCTGCCCAACCGCCGCGTGCCGCCGCTGCGCATCGTACCGGTGGCGATTCTGGTTGGCCTGGCGATCGAGCTGTTGAAGTACCTCAACCTTCTGACTTGGCCGCTGCTCAAAGACAGGCTGCAAAAAGAGTACGGGCCCTTTTACATTTCCGTGACCATCGTGCTCTTCAGCTTCCTCGCCACCATGATCGTGCTGGCGGGTGCGAAATGGGCCGCGCGCGACAGGCCGGCGGAATAGGCATTCCTGCTTGTCCACCTTGTAAAATACAGAGTCACCCATGAAGAACTGGAAAAAGATTGCCGAGGCCAACGACCTCCGCATCCCCGAATCCGATCTGGAACGCATCGTGCCCGCTCTCGAAACCTTGGAGGCCGCCTTCCGGCCCCTCGTGAAAACGATCCCCGACGAGATCGAGCCCGCCGTCACCTTTCGCATACTTCCGGAGCCCGCCGAGTGACCATCCTCGAAGCCGCGCAGGCTCTGCGCAAACGAACTCTCTCTTCAGCCGAGCTCACTGAGTCCGCGCTCCAGCGCGTCGCTCTCGTCAACCCGAAGCTCAACGCCATCATGACCGTGCTCGAAGAATCCGCGCGCGCGCAGGCCAAGGCGGCGGATGAAGAGCTGGCGCGCGGCGCCGATCGCGGCCCGCTGCACGGCATTCCCATCGCCGTGAAAGATGTTTTCGAAACACGCGGCGTGCGCACCACCTGCGGCTCGGTGATTTTCATGCACCACGTGCCGGAGCGCGACGCCGCCGTAGTCGAAAAGCTGGCGGCCGCGGGCGTGGTGCTCGTCGGCAAAGCCGGCATGCACGAACTGGCCTACGGGATCACCTCCAACAACCCGCACTTCGGGACCATCCGCAATCCCTGGGATCCCGACCGCGTGCCCGGCGGTTCGAGCGGCGGCTCGGGCTCGGCCGTCGCGTCGGAGATGGTCTTCATGGCCATGGGCAGCGATACCGGCGGCTCCATCCGCATCCCGGCGTCGTTCTGTGGAACCGTGGGCCTCAAGCCCACCAGCGGCCGCGTGAGCCGCTATGGCGTCATGCCGCTCGATTTCTCGCTCGACCACATGGGCCCGCTCACGCGTTCGGTGCGCGATGCGGCCGTGACGCTCGAAGCCATCGCCGGCCACGATCCCCGCGACGAGACCTCCTCCACCGAGCCGGTCGGCTCATACCTGCCCGCGCCCGGCTGTTCGATTCGCAACGTGCGCATCGGCCTGCCACAGAATTTCTATTTCGAGCGGCTCGATCCCGACGTCGATATGGCGGTGCGCCGCATGGCCGCAACCGCCGAATCGCTCGGCGCCGTCATCATTCCCGTGCGCGTGCCGGACATCCCGGCGCTGAACGCCGTGGGCCGCGTGATCCTGCTGGCGGAAGCCTCGGCGCTGATGGAGAAGTACATCGGCAACCGCGACCAGTTCGGTTCCGACGTTCTGGCGCTGCTCGACCAGGGCCGCCTGCTCCCCGCCACCGATTACGTCAACGCGCAGCGCCTGCGTCGCATGATGCAGCGCGAGTTCGCCGCGTTGTGGTCGCAGGTCGATTGCCTTTTCACCCCGACGACCCCCATGGCCGCCCCGCGCATCCTCGAGAAAACCGTAAAACTGGGCGATCACACCGAGGACGTGCGCCTGGCCGCCACTCGCCTGGTCCGCGGCATCAACGTACTGGGCCTGCCCGCGCTCTCCATGCCCTGCGGCCCCGACCGTCGCGGCCTGCCGCTAGGATTGCAAATCGTCGGCCGCCCGTTCGACGAAGCGCTGGTGTTGCGCGTCGCCGCCGCATTGGAGGACGCGACGGAATATCATCTAGCGAAGCCTGCGGATGGGTAGGGCGGAGAATCGGCCACTGTCGCGGAGGGGCTCACTTCTTGAGCCCCGCCCGCCAGTTCAGCATCACTGTGAATTGCGCCGTGGCCTTGTCCTCTACCCGCACATTCAGCAGAAATCGCTTTCCATCCGCGGAGACGGCATAATTGCTTCGTCGCTCCAGAGCCAGAGGAGCTTCAAATAGCTCTTTGGCAATGCCTTTCTCAAACGACTCTCCATCAGGGTTGACGTCTATCGCCATCAGCTTGTTGCCGTTCGCATAGAAGAGTTCCTTGCCGTCACCGCGCCAGATAGGTTCGGAACCTCCGTGCGTGGAAATCTGCCATTTGCCTCCAGAGACCGAGGGCACGCCCGCAAAGGTGCGAACGTACACTTCCAATCTTCCGCTCTCGTTTGATGCGTAGGCGAACCACCGTGGCATCGAACCGCGCGTGGGACAGAAGCGGACCTGAGCATTAGGGTTCTTCTCCGGCAGCAATGGCGCGACTTTGTTCTCTCGAAGCGAAAAAAGAAATTCGCCATTAGATGGATCCGTGGCATATGCGAGATACTGTCCATCCGGCGACCAGTCTTCGACAGCTTTGTCTTCTGACGATTGCAGCAGTATCTGTTCCTCGCCTGCGCCGCTCGCCGGTTTTACGTAAATGTCGTGCCGCCCTTTCCGGTTAGACGTGAATGCAATGCGCAAGCTGTCCGGCGACCATGTAGAGTTCCGGTCGTCGCCCGGGTCGAATGTCAGTCTAGAGGTGCCGCCACGCTGCAAATCGATTACCCAAATATCCCGCGTTTTCGTTTGAGGATCACCTATGCCAACCGCGACCCTTTTCTGGTCCGGCGAAATCGCCGGATTGGTGTAGTCCGCCGGTTCGCCGACTGTTACCAAACGTTTGCCCTCTCGGCTGTACCACGCGAGCTGGGTACTGTTCGAACTGCCAGCGCTGCGATAGGCCAGGACACCGTTCTGGGAAATCGAAAACAGTGATCCCGGAATCGGCATGCGCTGGACACCTTGGGCAACGGGAAAAGGATCACCCGTGATGCGGAGCTTCCCAGCGTCGAACGGCTGAGCCATCAGTGTTTCCTGACGACCGTAGATCAAGAACCCGGGCGGCGTGTAGCTGACGTTCGACTCCACGGAAATCAGCGGCTGAGTTTCTTTGGAGTCGAGTGAAGCCACATAAATAACACCCTTCCCAGCGCTGCTCGATAGATAGAGAAAATGACGACCGTCCGGTAAAAAATGCGGCCAAAGGTGTCCTGTCTCTTTCCGCGCCTTGTCCAGATCGAGCGTGGGCTTTGCCTCGCCGCCGACCGCCGAAACGCGATGCAGGCTTCCCTCTTGGGGGACGAACAAAATGACTCCTTCCTGGTTCCAACTGCCTCCACCAACAAATTCGCCGGCGTCACAGAGCGTTTCTGGGGCCCCGCCCGACACATCGATCTTCTTGAGCTTCCCTCCACCAAAAAAGCCAACGAACCGGCTGTCGGGCGACCAGAAGGGAAAGTAGGCACCCTCGGTATTAAGCAGCGGCTGCGTCGAAAGCGAATCCAAGGAATGAAGCCAAAGGTGAGGCTTGTTGCCCGATTCCGTCCCGCTGAAGACTAGGTACCGACCGTTGGGCGATAGGACCGCGACATCAAAAGAGTCGAGAGTTACCCTGTCCGGCACTGGAACCTGAAAACGGACCGACTGGCCTTCGGCCGGCTTTTCACGGAAATGAACGAACGCCAGAACCAAGGCACCCAGCGAAACGGCCGCCACGAGTGCCCAGGCCAGCAACTCCCGGCTCTTCCGTCGGCTGATCATTGGCTTCGGACCTGCTTGCGAGCCTGCCTCCGCGATCCATTTCAACTCCAGGAAAACGTCATGCGCCGTCTGCCACCGCGCATCGGGTTCCTTGGCCAGGCACGTCCGCACTACGTGATCCAGGGCTGCTGGGACTAGCGGTTGCAGTGTCGAGATCGCCGGCGGCTCCGCGCTAATGATGGCCGAGATCAGACTCGCCTGACTCTTACCTGTGAATGCTCTCCGCCCCGTTGCCATTTCGTAGATCACGGCCCCCAGCGCGAAGATATCCGTCCGCGCATCCGCTTCGGCGCCATGTATTGCAGCGTGCCCAGAATCGTCCCCTCGCCGGTCAGCGGTGTGGTTTGCGTGGGCAGCGCGGTCATCCCCGCCGCGGCTTCCGCAGCACGCACCTTCGCCAATCCGAAATCCAGCAGCTTCGCGCCGGTCTTCGTTAGCATGATGTTGCCGGGCTTCAAATCGCGATGCACAACTGCGTGCTTATGGGCAGTATCGAGCGCGTCCGTGATCTGGATGGCGTACTGGAGCACCTGTTCTGTCGGCAACGGTCCTTTCTTAAGCCGGGCGGCCAGCGTTTCGCCTTCCAGGTGCTCCATGACGAGATAGTCGATGCCGTTCTGTTGGCCGACGTCGTACAACGGGCAGATATGTGGATGGCTCAGGCTCGAAATAGCCCGGGCCTCGCGCTCGAAGCGCTCGCGCAACTGCGGATTGCTGGAAAGATGTTCGGGAAGAACCTTAACGGCAACGATGCGATCAAGCCGCGTATCTCTGGCGCGATACACTTCCCCCATACCGCCAGCGCCGATTGAGGAGATGATCTCATACGGGCCCAGTCGGGTTGAGGGCTGGAGGGACATGGCGGTGGCGTGTAGTTTACCGCATCAGGCCGTGCCACGGAATGCCACCGGCTGAATGGCGTTGGCCCCGCCTTCTAACCCCCTGGATCGTATAATAACCCCAGCCATGAACCTCGATCGCCGCAGTTTTCTCCAGACCAGTGCGGCGCTTGCCGCCGGGCAGTTTGTCAAAGCCGCTCCCGGCGAGCGCATTACCGTGGGCCACATCGGCGCGGGCGCACGCGCGCACGAGCTGATGCAGGCCGTGATGGCCAATCCCAACACGGAAATCGTGGGCGTCGTCGATGCCTACGCCGGCCGCGTCGAGCGCGCCATCGACCGCACCAACGGGCGGGCCAAAGCATACCGCACGCATCACGACCTGCTGGCTGACAAATCCATCGACGCCGTAGTCATCGCGACTCCCGACCACTGGCACAAGCAGATCATCCTCGAAGCCCTGCGCGCCGGCAAAGATGTGTACTCGGAAAAGCCCCTCACTTACCGGCCGTCGGAAGGCGTCGAGATCATCGAGGCCGCGCGCCAGACCGGGCGCGTGCTGCAGGTGGGCAGCCAGGGCATGAGCTCCAAAAGTCAACAGACAGCCCGGGAGTGGATTCGCGCGGGCAAGCTGGGTAAGGTCACCATGATCCGCGCCTCATACAACCGCAATACGGCGGAGGGCGCGTGGCTCTATCCCATTCCGCCTGACGCTTCGCCCAAAACCGTCAACTGGGATATGTTCCTCGGCCCCGCGCCCAAGCGGCCTTTCAGCCTGGAGCGGTTCTTCCGCTGGCGCTGCTACTCCGATTACTCGGGCGGCATCGCGACCGACCTTTTCGTGCACCTCTGCACCACCATTCATTATTTAATGGATGCCAAAATGCCCGCCCGCGCCATGGCCATGGGCGAGCTTTATCGCTGGAAAGAATCCCGCGACGTGCCGGATACCCTCAACGGTGTCCTCGAATATCCAGAGGGGTTCGCTGTTTCGCTGAGTTCCACTTTTAATAATGAATTCAGCCAGGAAGCCGGCTTCCAGATTCTGGGCACAGAAGGCACCCTCGTCCTGGGCGGCGACGAAGTAACCTTGTACCCCGAAACCCCGGTGAGCGATAACCGCTGGATCGTCGAGAGCTGGCCCAAGGCGCTCGAAGAGGCGTATTATCGCGATCCCAAAGTCATCGCCACTGAAGTCGAGCCGGCGAAAAATCCCAAACATCCCGAGCCCCAGAAATTCAAGGATGACGGCCCGGACCCCACCATCCTGCACTTCGGCCACTTCTTCGACTCAGTTCGCACTCGCAAGCCTTATTGGGAGGATGCCATGGCGGGCCACCACGCCGCCGCCTGCGCTCACCTTGTTAATCTCTCGGCCAGCGAACGCCGCATGGCGGAGTGGGACTTCACCAGGGACGATATCCGCGCCTAGCCCCTATAAATCTCTTAGGATTTCCCCTTTTGTGCCACCCGGATAACGCCGATTTGGCAGAACGCTAATAATCCGTGGCGAAATGGTTTACAAACGAAATATTCAGACGGTTTCTACCGAAATCCGTATAACTTCGTATGCCGAATAGAATACTACGGCAATTCCTTACGGTAAACGATTGATTTTCAGCTGTAACACTTTGGTTCACCACGTGCTTGGGGTGTCCCGTCCAGTTCTCACACGATTTTAAACGGGGAGGATTATGCACACACGCACAGTTGGAGCAAGCCTTCTAGTTTTACTGCTCGCCCTGGCGCCGCTGAGTTTTGGCCAGGCGGTCAGTGGCAGCGTAATCGGCAGGGTGGTGGATTCGAGCGGCGCGACCGTTCCGAATGCGACCATCACGGCAACCAACGTCGATACTGGTGTCAAGGCTACAACCACGAGCAGCGCGGGCGGGGATTACCGGCTCGACAACCTTCTGGTCGGCAAGTATAACCTGACTACGAGCGCCAGCGGATTCACCGCGACGACGCTCTCCAATATCGATGTGCAATTGAACAAGACAATCACCGCGAATGTGGTATTGCAGGTCGGCCAGGTGACGACCACGGTGGAAGTCACCGAAGCGACGGTGGCCATCGACACCAGTACGGCTCAGCTCCAGTCCAGTTTTGATGCCCGGCAGATCGTCAATATGCCCATCATCGAGAACTCAGGACTGGGACTTTTCGGCGCCCTGCAGCTTTCGCTGCTGAGCTCCGGTGTGGCCTCCAACGGTGGCGTTGGGCAGGGCACGGGTCCCTCGGTAGGCGGCCAGCGCCCGATGAACAATAACTTCACCATCGAAGGCGTCGACAACAACAATAAGGCCGTCACCGGTCCTTTAGTGTACGTACCGACCGAGGCCACGGCGGAATTCACGTTGTTGCAGAATCAATTCGCCCCCGAGTATGGCCATTCGACCGGCGGCCAGTTCAACACAATCGTCAAGAGCGGAACCAACGATGTGCACGGCAGCCTGTACGAGTACTTCCAGAATCGTAATTTGAATGCGGTGGATGAGGCTTTCGCGCGCCAGGGCTTCCGTTCCAATCCGCGCTTCGACCAGAACCGGCTGGGCGCTAGCATCGGTGGTCCCATCATCAAGAACAAGCTGTTCTACTTTGGCAACTTCGAGTACGCCCCGCTGGGCCAGGCGATCACCCTGGGATCGCCCATTGCGGCCCCGACGGCCGACGGTTACTCGAAGCTGGCCACCGTTCCTGGCCTTTCCCAGAACAACCTAGGTGTGCTCAAGCAATACATGCCGCCAGCTCCCGTCAACGACCAGGGCACGATTTCGGTGGGGGGCCAGGACATTCCCATCGGCACTTTTCCGGTCAACGGTTCGTTCTTTACCAACCAGTACACCGCGGTAGCCTCAGTAGACTACAACATCTCCGACCGCGATCAGCTTCGAGGCCGTTATGTCGAGAACAAGGTCGACCAGCTTGACGACACTGCCAACCTGCCGGCCTTCTGGACGACGCTGCCTCAGCGTTTCTACCTGCTGTCGCTGGCTGAATTCCACAATTTTACTCCGAACCTGACCAATGAGTTGCGTCTCGCGTATAACCGCTTCAGCCAATACTACGTCGTGCCGCCTTTCAAATTTCCCGGTACGGACGCGTTTCCCAACATTACGATTGATGACCTGTTGTATGCTAACGTCGGGCCGGATGGAAGTGCGCCGCAGTACGCCATCCAGAATACCTATCAGTTAGTTGAGAATCTGAATTGGATCAAGGGCAACCACACCCTGAAGTTCGGCTATGATGGGCGTAATTCGATCAGCCCGCAGCACTTCATCCAGCGCGAGCGCGGCGACTACGAATGGGGTACCCTGGAGGGCTTCCTCCAGGACCAGGTTCCCGACCAATTTGCCGAGAGGAATTTGGGCAGCGCTTCCTACTACGGAAACCAGTGGGCAAACTATCTCTACGTCAACGATAACTGGCGCATCCGCCCCAATTTCACGCTCAATCTCGGCTTGCGTTGGGAGCGCACGTCAGTTCCGCTGACGCAAAGCCTGCAGTCGCTGAACGCCGTTTCGAATGCTCCTCCTCTCATGACCTTTCACGCTCCGACAACTGCGAACAAGAACTTCGCGCCTCGGATCGGCATTGCGTACTCCCCAGGGAAGAGCGGCAATACCTCTATTCGTGCCGGATTCGGCATGGCGTACGACGTGATCTTCGATAACGTAGGTTCCACAGCGTATCCGCCGCAATTAAGCGCGACCTTCGACGCCAACAATTTCCCGGATATTTTCAAGCAGCCGTTCCTGGCCAACGGCGGCATCTATCCAGGCAGTGTAGCCGCGGGTGGCAGCCTGTCTCAAGCTGACGCGCGAGCGGCGACCTCGAGCTATATTTACGACCAAAAACTGCCATATGCCATCCAGTGGAACTTCGGCGTGCAGCATAGCTTCTGGAAGGACTACACGTTCGAAGCGCGATATGTGGGAACGCGAGGCGTACACCTTCTAGTCCAGGAGCAGCTCAATAAGGTCGCCAAGGTAACTAAGGACAGATACCTACCCACCTATCTGCAAGCCCCTTCCCAGTCCGAGCTGGATGGACTTCCATTGACGCTCAACGCGATTAAGGCGTTTTCGAACAATCCGATCTACGGGCCGCTGGGATTCCTCAGTAACATCACGGCTTGGCCGCCGGTCGGAAACTCGGTCTATCACGGCCTGGCGTTGCAGTTGAACCGGCGCTTTTCCCGGGGCTTCCAGATGATCGGGTCGTACACGTGGAGCCACAATATCGACGACAGCACAGCTACTCACTTCGCGACCTACCTGACACCGCGCCGCCCACAAGACTTCCAGAACCTGCGTCCGGACCGGGCGTCCTCGGCTCTCGACCGCCGCCAGCGGCTGACCATCAACGGGCTCTGGGAACTTCCTTATTTCAGCCGCGCCAACAGCTGGATGGCCAGGAACCTGCTTGGCAACTGGCGATTCGTGAGTTCCTACACCTATGAGACCCCGGAGTGGGTAGAAGCCCAGAGTGGTGCTGATTCCAACTTGAACGGCGACTCCGCCGGTGACCGCACCATCATCAACCCAGCGGGCGACGCGCACTTGGGCAGCGACGTGAGCGCGCTGAAAAACAGCAATGGCGACGTTGTGGCGTACCTGGCTACCACTCCGAACGCACGTTACATCAAAGCCGGCTCGGGCGCGTACGCCAACGGCGGGCGCAACACGATTCCCACGCGGCCCATCAATAATTTTGATATGTCGCTGGGCAAGACCTTCAACATCACGGAGTCGAAGAAGATCGAGTTCCGAGTCGATGCAAGCAACATGTTCAACCATCCGCAATACGTTCCTGGGTATGTCAACTCGGTTCGCTTGACATCGCAGACAACTACACGCTCATTCCTTCTTCCGAGCAGCTCGAATTTTCAGGATTGGTCCGGAAACTTTCCGAGCAACCCGCGGAACCTGCAGCTTGTGCTGCGGTTCGTGTTCTAACGGCACATTACGAACGTCTTCAGGGGCGGGCTCTCGGGCCCGCCCTTTTGCTTTCCGGGAGACGTGCGTGTGCCTAGTTAAGGCCTATGGCGCGGAACCCGGCACGCACGAAGTGGTGGTCGAACGTAAAGGCAGTTGTGAGCCGGTCCCGTTTCATCATCACGAAGGATAGGCAATCGGTGACGCTCACGTTCTGATCGGAGAATTTCCGAAGCAACGAAATGGCCTCCGTTTCATCGTCTTGCGTGCTGTAAAGAATTTCCAGCGCACGGGAGGCGTAAATGTTGTCGGCGCGATCGGCGGTGAAACGATTGCCGGCGCGCCTGGCGAGGAGAGTCAAGGTTTCGTCCACGACGTGGTTGCTGGTGAACAAAGACTCGCGGCCGAGCCTCTTCCAGATGACGACGGCCCTGCCGTGATAAAGCGTCGTTGGCGAGATACCGCGCCAGGAACGCTCCCGTGTCGACAAAAACCGTCACGCCTCGCCGTACAGGCATGCATCATGCCTACGGGAAAGATCTTGCGGGGTGCCGCCATTGAAGATGGCATGATCGTTCAGGAGCGGATCCCGGCCCGGGCGCTGGCGATTTTCCGTGACTGCTTTTTCGACCGCCCGCCGTACGAACTCGCTGAAGGAAACTCCCGCCGCGCGCGCCCGTGCGGTGGCCGCCTCCTTGAGACGAGGAGGCAGGACAAGAGTGGTTCGATGCATAATTATGGATACATAATAACATTAAAAAAGCCGGCCGCTCTGTATGCAGTTGGAAAACAGATCCGCCGCACCCCCTTGTATAATCGACAGTAAGCGCACCATACGATGAAAAAGCGGCTCCTATACGGCGCGGCGTTGGTCGTGCTGATGATCTCGGCGACGCTGGTCATCTGGCAGGGTTCGTTCGATTTCGGCGATTTCCGCCCCAACGATCCCCAGCAGACCTTCATCTTCTGGGCCGTTTCCATCCTCATCTTTCTGTTGAGCGTGACCCTCGGTTTCATGCTGGTGCGCCTGGGCGTCAAGCTGTACATCGAGCGGCGCAGCAATCGCGAAGGCTCTCGCATCAAGACCAAACTGGTGATCGGCGCTCTGGCCTTGAGCGTGGTGCCGGTGTTCTTCATGGTGCTGTTCAGCTATTACGTGCTGAACCGGAACCTGGACAAGTGGTTCACGCAGCCGGCGGAGAAAGAGAAGATCGACTTCATCCGCATTGCCAAGGTCCTCGAAGACGAGGCGCGCGAAAAGGCGGACGCGCAGGCCGCTTTGCTGGCGTCGCAACCGGAGACCAAGGCGCTGCTCACCACCGGGAAGCCCACGCCCGGGGCGCTCGAACAGTTCTGCCGCTCCGAGAACGTGGCGGCGGCGGCGATTGAACTGGCTTCCGGCGTTGTCGCCGAGCGCTGCGGCGACGGCGACGCACTGCGCCGCGGCGACCGGGATACGATCGTAGTCACACGGCTGGTGGAGGCCGGGGGCGGTACGGTGGGTCGGGTCATACTGGCGCCCCGCATTCCGCTCGATATGGCGCGGCAGCGCGAGGCCATCAAGAATTACAACTCAGCCTACGCACGGCTGGCCGGCAACCGCCAGAATGTGCGCAAATCGTCGCTCCTGCTGATGCTCCTCATCACGCTGTTCGTACTGTTCGTGGTCACCTGGATCGCGCTGTTGCTGGCGCGGCAGATTAGCGTGCCCATCGCCGCGCTGGTGCACGCCGCGCGCGAGGTACGGGCCGGCAACCTCAGCCACCGCGTGGAGGTTCCGGCCATCGACGAGCTGGCGGGACTGGTGCGCGGCTTCAATGAGATGACGCGCGAGCTGGACAGCAACAGCCGCGAGCTGGATGCGCGCCGCCGCTTCACGGAAGCCATTCTGGAGAGCATCCCCACCGGCGTGATCTCGGTATCGTCTGACGGGCGCATCCACCGCGTCAACCGCGCGCTCCGCCAGATTTTCCCCGAAGACGTAGTCCAGCGCGCCACGCGGCTTGAAGACCTGTTTTCGCGCGAGGATACGGCTGAGATTCGATACCTGATGAAGCGCGCGCGCCGCACCGGCATGGCTTCGCGGCAACTCGAGCTGCGCGCCCAGGGCCCGGCGCGGCACGTTTCGGTCACGGTTTCAGCGCTCGAGGAGAAGCTGCGCTCGGGCTTCGTAATCGTAGTCGAGGACACGAGCGATTTGCTGCGCGCCCAGAAGGCGGCGGCCTGGAACGAGGTGGCCCGCCGCATCGCGCACGAGATCAAGAACCCGCTGACTCCCATCGCTCTCTCCGCCGAACGCATCGCGGGACAACTCGATCGCCTGCGCATTCCCGACGATGTTGCCCGCATCGTAAAGGAATGCACCGACACTATCGGCGAGGAGGTGGAAACCGTAAAGAACCTGGTGAATGCGTTTGCGCAGTTCGCGCGCTTTCCGGCGGCGCAGCCAGCCCGGTGCGATCTGAACGAAGTGGTGGAAAGCGCCGTCGCGGTTTTCGCCGGGCGCCTGGACGGCATCGATCTGCGCACCGACCTGGCCGGGAATCTCGCGCCCGTGAACGTGGATAAGGAGCAGTTCAAGCGCGTGGTGGTGAACCTGGTCGATAATGCCGCCGAAGCCATGCAGGAGTCGGCCGTCAGGCAAATCAGAATTGCCACGCGCGCGGGGGCGGCGGATTCGATCGAGTTGGTGGTAGCGGACACTGGTTGCGGCGTCACGGCGGAAGACAAGGAAAAGCTGTTCTTGCCGTATTTCTCGACCAAGGGGCGCGGCACGGGGCTGGGCCTGGCCATCGTCAATCACATCCTCGCCGATCATGGCGCGCAGATCCGGGTGGAAGACAATTCGCCTGCCGGCACGTGTTTCACGATTGAAATTCCCGCCGTCGTGGAGGCCCTGGAAGAGCATCGGACGGCTGAAGCGGCGGTGCCGGCCACGCACGCATGAAGACCGCGCGCATCCTGGTGGTGGACGACGAGCCCGGTATCCGGCAGTCGCTTTGCGGCGTGCTGGACGACGAAGGTTTCCAGGCGCATACGGTGGCGAGCGGCGAAGAGTGCCTGCAAGATCTCTTGCACGAGCCCTCCGAGCTGGTATTTCTGGACGTCTGGCTGCCGGGCATCGATGGCATGGAAACGCTGACGCGCATCCAGGAGATCCCCTTCGCCGACCGGCCGGTGGTGGTGATGATTTCGGGCCACGGCAACATCGAGACTGCCGTCAAAGCCACCAAGCTTGGCGCATTTGACTTCCTGGAGAAGCCGCTGTCTATCCAGAAACTCGCGGTGGTGTGCAAGAACGCGCTGGAGCACCGGCGCTTGCAGCTGGAAAATATCCGGCTGCGCGGGGCCGTGGAATCGAAATACCGCATCATCGGCGACAGCGTGCCCATGAAGGCGCTGCGGCAGCAGATGGAGCTGATGGCCGCCACCAACGGCCGCGTGCTGATTTATGGCGAGAGCGGAACGGGCAAGGAGCTGGTGGCGCACGCTATTCACGCCATGAGCCAGCGCTCTTCCGAGTCGTTCGTGGAAGTCAACTGCGCGGCCATTCCTGAAGAACTGATCGAGAGCGAGCTGTTCGGCCACATCAAGGGCAGCTTCACGGGCGCGCACGAGAACAAGATCGGCAAATTCCGCAAGGCGGACGGCGGAACGCTGTTTCTGGACGAAGTGGGCGACATGAGCCTGCGCACTCAGGCCAAGGTGCTGCGCGCGCTCGAGGAACAGCGCTTCGAGGCGGTGGGCGCGTCGGAATGGACGCAGGTGGATGTGCGGGTGATCGCCGCCACCAACAAGGTGCTACAGCTCGAGATCGAACGCGGTAATTTCCGCGAGGACCTGTTCTACCGCCTGAACGTCATACCGTTTCAAGTTCCGCCCTTGCGCGACCGGAAAGAAGATATTCCGGTGCTGGCCGATTACTTCCTGCGCGAGTTCACGCTGGCGTACGGCCGCAAGCCGAAGGAATTAACGGCCGCCACCTACGAGCTGCTCCAGGAGCATCACTGGCCGGGTAACGTCCGCGAGCTACGGAACCTGATCGAGCGCATCGTGATCTTGAACCCGCAGGTGCGCATCGATGCGCGGCATATTCCGCTGCAAACCACACGGCGGCCCACCTCCGAACGGGCGGAGCGCTTTGGCAGTTTGCAGGAAGTGCGCGAGGCCGTGGAGCGCGAGTACATCCTCAAGAAGCTTGAGGAGACCAACGGGAACGTAACGCGCACCGCGGAGCTGCTGGGTCTTGAGCGCAGTAACCTCTACCGCAAGATGAAGACGCTGGGCATTGGGCCCAAGGAGTAGGCTTCAACCCCTGCCCAGTTTCTTCCGGCCTGCTGCCGCAAACGCCAGAAGCGCCGATCCCAGCAAAATGCAGCTCGATGGTTCAGGGACAGTTTCGCCGGTGAGCGAAAACGTCATGTTAAAAGTTGGCGCGGGACCTCCCGTTGCCGGTGGACCCACGATGTCGGTGCCAATCCTCAGCCAGTCCGGGTCGAGGAACTGGTCACGGGTCCAGGCCTGCAAGTCAGTTGAGCCGGCGGGAAACGGCGTTCCCGGCGCGACGATGGGCCTTGGTGCGGAGAGCCACAGGAAGTCGCCGCCGCTAACCTCCACCTGCGGAATGAAGAAGTAGTGATCCGCCGGCAGATCGAAGGGAGTGCTGAATGTGACGTCGAACTGCACTTCCTCCCCGGTCGCAGCACCGTCTCCTCCCGTGGTTTGATTGGGCTTGGGGTGAATTCCTCCGAGCTGGACTGAATTTAATGTCGTGAAGCTCGCGCTGAGCAATGAGGTTGTAAGCGACAGGTTGGCGGAAGCTGTATCACGATCGTCGAACGCCACATCCGAAGGCGAATTAACCCTGGTTGGAACCTGAGCCGTCGAAAATGTTGGCGGGCCACTGGTTCTCCCCACATCCGAGTCCTTGGGAAAGATGCGATAGATCTCTACCCGGACCTCGCCAATATCGCTGGGCGTGGCCCCACCCGTCAGCAAGCCGACGAATGTCGCGCTGTGGATTGCAGTCTGCGTGCTCAAAACGAAGTCATCGCCCGTTTCGATTTCGAATACGCCAGTATCCGGGCGGGACGCGGCGGCCATCTTTCCGTCGGGGTTGCCTGTGCTGAAGAAAAACGAGTCAGCGTAGGCCGGCAGAGCCAGCACGGTAGCCAGGCTCAAAGGCATCAGCAATCGTAAACGCATCGCGGTACCTCCCTGCAGACACAAATGCGGGTCAATTAATAGCAATTTTTGGCCCACTTGTGATGTTGATGATTAGATTGGAAGGGCGGCCCGTTGACACGCCGGAATTCCTGAATGTGTCCCAGTTTTTTGGATATTTCAAGACCGGGCTTCTAATCGAACAGCCGTCTGTATTTCCGTAGCAATTCGTAAATCGCCACGCCGCCTGCCGTGGCCACATTCAAGGAATATTTCAGCCCCAGCATGGGAATGCGGACGTACGTGTCGGCGAGCGCGGAAAGCTCGGGCTGAATGCCGTCGGTTTCGCTTCCGAAAATCAGGCAAACCGGAAACCTGGGCTCCCAATCGAACAGGTCTACCGGCTGGACACTGGTTTCCACCGCGGCGATCTCGTGTCCTTCCGTCCGCAGCCGGCGTATCAGCGCGACCGGGTCGGCCGCGTGTTCCCAGGCTACGGTCGCTTCGGCGCCCAAGGCAGTTTTGCTGATGCCCGGATGAGGCGGGCGGCCCGTAATTCCCGAAAGGTACAGCTTGCGCAGCCTCGTTCCGTCGGCCGTGCGGAAAAACGCGCCCACATTGTAAAGGCTTCGGATATTGTCGAGCAGCGCGACAACGGGCAGTTCGCTCAACTTGTCGTATGCCGCCGCGGACTGCGTGGCGCGGTAGGGAAGCCGCTCTGTGGTGCCCGCCATGCTGCCAGCTTACAATCACAAAGCGGCCGGCGTCTTGTTGCCTTTGTCAGCTTTGTTCCGTCGCTTCCAGATCCGTTTTCGCCTGGTGCTCCGCCGTTTTGACATCGTTCTTCACGGTCTTGCCGGTGAGGCTTGGACGAAGATCCTCGATGGCGCGGCCCAGGGATTCAGGGCTCGTCCCTGTCATCTTGGCCTTCAACTGATCGAAGGGAATTCCCAGATTGTGCGAGACGTGCACGGCGGCCACGAACTGTCCCAGGTTCTTGAATCCCGCGGCGGCGGTTTGCATCTCCGTGCCGGCCGGCAGCAGCGACTGCAGTCGGGCCGACAGCCCGGGATGGCTGGCGAGCCGGCTGGCTGCCGTGGTGGAAGTCAA
>JACXTT010001938.1_pt1 | contig 33720 bp, 29 predicted proteins | sample 9270951 | NCBI WGS metagenome assembly JACXTT01 (sample SAMN15532306, study PRJNA645909) | rock metagenome | isolation source: weathered quartz diorite | place: Puerto Rico | collected 2017-06-21
ATTCATCCCGCGCATGCCGCGAAAAAGTTCGCGCCCGAATCGCACATTCCCCAGCAGATGATCGTCAAGGAAGTACAGATGCCGTCCGGGCAGACGCGAAATCTCGGCGAGCGCGTCGTCGACCATCTGCGTGTAGTAACCGCGACCGGCGGTGAAGAAGGCATCCTTGTAGCAGAAGGTGCAGTGATGCGGACAACCGCGCGAAACGACGATCGAGTTCGGCACCAGATAGCGATGACGCTGGATCAGATCACGACGAATCGGCGGAATGCCTGCGAGCGTGCGCACTGAAGACTGGTATCGTGGCTGCGGGTTTCCGGCGGCCAGGTCATTCAAGAAACGCGGAAAAATATCTTCACCCGGTCCCAGAAAAATTGTATCGGCGTGTGGCGCGGCTTCCTCGGGCAGAGACGTTACGTGTAAACCGCCGAGCGCGACATAAGCGCCGCGCGCGCGATAGTGATCAGCGATGGCATAAGCGCGATACGCGTTCGTAATGTAAACCTGAATGATGACCAGATCCGGATCGTCATCGAGATTGAGCTTCTCGACGTGCTCATCCTGAAGAGAGATTTCCAGATTGGGATCGAGGTACGCCGCGAGGGTCGCCAACCCCAGCGGCGGAAAGAGCGAATACTTGATCGGCCGCCAATACGGACTGGTTGCTTCGGTCAGCGCGGGAAGGATCAGTTTCACGCGCCGGATGTTTCGTGACGCAGGTTTGAGTGGGTGGTTGATTTCGACAAGCACTTTATTTGACAAAGTAGCCAAGCAAAAAAAATGTTAGGCCGGGTTGCGCATGCGGCCGATGAGCGCTTCCATGTGATCGAGATACCGCTCGAGGGCCTTGCGACCGGTCGCGGTCAAGCTGTACTCAGTCTTTGGTGTGCGCCCTTCGAATGATTTGGAGCAGCGGATGTAGCCGGCGTCTTCCAGCTTGCGCGCGTGCACGCTCAAATTTCCGTCGCTGGTCTTTACCGCGGTCTTCAACTCATTGAACGTCATGGATTGATGCGCCGCCAGCGCACTGATGATGCCGAGCCGCAGACGCTCGTGAATCATCCGATCAATCTCGCGCGCGCTGTGGGGCGCGCCGCCATGCACCGCGTTGAGCTTTTGCTTTGGCGCGTGTTCTTTGTTGGTTATGCGCTTGAGCGCTGATTGTTTAGCCACCGTATTTCCTCGCAATAATCGAACCGAAGATGATGTGCAGGCCGCCGAACCCGGCCGCCATCAGCCAATTGCCAAACTCTGCCGGCATGAATAATCCGATTGCGCCGAGCAGCATGAAGCAGATGCCCATCACCGGCACAATGCTTACCGAAAACATTCCGCCCGTGACGACACCCGTGCCGTAAAGCAGCAGCCACATGCCGGGCAATAGGTTCGCCAGCCCCGCACGATAAAGCACGACCGTAAGCAGGGCGCCGACCACCATCGGCGGCGAGAGGCTGAACATGGCTTTGCGTCCCGGACCGGAGAAAAGTGGCACCGCCAACTTGCGCGCTTTGCGATCCATCAACCATCCGGCGATCAGAAGCGAGATGATCGCTTCCGCGAGCCAGACGCCCAGCCAACCTCTGATCGTAGTCTGCCGCGCCGCCAGATAAGTTGCCGCCAGCGCGGTGACGCCAACTATGATTTGTCCCCATCCCGGCACCGCGGTGAAGGCAGACGCCCGCTCCATGGTCTCGCGGATATAACGCAGGTTGTCGATGGCGCGGTCGTGCAACGCCGGTGGTTCATTTCTCTGCGGCAGAGGCTGCATGATGAGGCACTCTAACTCGATGTCCTCTCTGATGTCAAGTACTTTGCATTACAAAGAGTAAGGAGTTAAGGGACGAGGATGACTTTGCCGATGTTCTTTCGCTCTTCCATATAGCGATGAGCGTCGGCGATTTCGTCGAAAGAAAACGCCCGATCGACATAAGGACGAATCCAACCTTCGGCGATTCCGCGCGTAATTTCTTGCGTCCACGCGCGGATTTTCTCGCCTTCTTTCCACATATGGCCGAGATTCAGACCAAAGACACCTTTGTTGCGGTTGAAGAGACCGAGCGGGCTGAAGCGAGGCATTTGCGCGATCGCTTTCAACGCGCGCAGCTTTCCGCGAACGCCGGAAGCGGACGCTACCGACATCCCGAACACACCCATGCGACCGGTGGCGCGCAGCGCGCGATAGCTTTTCTTCCAACTGGCGCCGCCGAGTGGATCGATGACCAACTCGACGCCTCGGCCGCCGGTGAGATCCAGCAACACGGGCAGCCAATCCTGATTTCGATAATCGATCGCATGATCCAAACCACGTTGTTTCAGGAATGCATGCTTGGCTGCGCTCGCCGTGCCGAAAGTTATCGCCCCGATGTGCCTCGCAATGTCGAGGGCCGCGAGACCCACGCCGCCGCCCGCATTGTGAATCAGCACCGCTTCCTCTTTTCGCAAACCGCCCATCACGACCAGGAGCGCCCAAGCGGTCAGATAGTTGACGGGAATCGCCGCCGCTTCCTCAAAGGTGAGTGCATCAGGTTTCGCGAAAATCTGATCCGGGGAAACGGCGACTAATTCAGCTTGTCCGTTGAAGCGCGTCATCGCGATCACCGGCTTCCCGATCAGACTGCGATCAGCTTCGGAGCCGACGTCTTCGATCAGTCCCGCCACTTCATAACCCATGATGCACGGTTTCTTCGGAGCGTCGGGATAAAGTCCCTGGCGGGCGAGGATGTCAGCGAAATTCAAGCCGGCAGCCTTAACCCGAACCAGAACCTGGTCCGAAGAAGGAACTGGATCGGGTCGATGCTCGACCTTCATGACCCGGACATCGCCGTTAGTTGTGGTTACGATTGCGCGCAAGTCAGTTGAAAAGGCTTCGGGCAGCATTTGCGCGCTGCCCGAAGAGAAACATAGGCCGGCAAGATACCGGCGTACCGCAGGCAGGATGCCTGCGCTCCAAATTATCCTTGATCCGCCGTCTTCGCCTGCTTGTTTGGCTGCGGCACCAGACGCAGGTAGGGCCTGATGGTTTTCCAGCCGCCCGGGAATTTTTCTTTCGCCGCGTCGTCGCTGAGTGACGGCACGATGATTACGTCATCACCGTCTTTCCAATTCACCGGCGTGGCGACGCTGTAGTTCGCCGTCAGTTGCAACGAATCGATCACGCGCAGGATCTCATCAAAGTTGCGACCTGTGCTGGCCGGATAAGTGATCATCAGCTTCACTTTTTTGTCTGGCCCAATGATGAAAACCGATCTGACGGTGAAGACGTCGCTGATCTCGGGATGAATCATGTCGTAAAGTTCGGCGACCCGATGATTCGGATCGGCAATTACCGGAAAGTTTAAAGCCGAGCCCTGCGTCTCGCGAATATCTTCCGCCCAACGCTTGTGCGAATCAGTAGGATCGACGCTCAACCCGATTACCTTGACGTTGCGGCGATCAAACTCCGGTTTCAGACGCGCCGCCTCGCCCAACTCAGTCGTGCAGACGGGGGTGAAATCCTTCGGATGCGAAAACAGAACGCCCCAGCCATTGCCGAGCCATTCGTGAAAATCGATCGTGCCTTCGGTAGTCTCGGCAGTGAAATTTGGGGAGATGTCTCCTAAACGTAACGCCATGTTTGTACTCCTTCCAGAAGCGAAAAGTAGATTCCGAACTGGGGGATCGAAGCCGAAATTAAATGGAAAATGTAGCGAGCTTTGTAGACCTAAAGCGAGGGCAAGTCAAGCGGTTTCCGCGGCGACTGCGGTGATTGCAATCTTGTTTTTGTTTGCAAGATTAATCATCTCTTCACGCTCGAACAATAGAGTCTTCTCCGCGGTCAGACAGAGGCAGGTCGCGCCGCCATCGATCATTGTCTGAATCGTCGATAAACCGACGACGGGCACATCGAAGCGCATGTCCTGGTTTGGCTTGGCAATTTTGACAACTGTAAGACGCCCGCGCGCGAGTTCGCCGGCGCGACGGATAACGACGTCGGTTCCCTCCATCGCTTCAATGGCGACACAAGCGCGATCGCGCACGACGATTGTCTGGCCGAGTTCGAGCCGCGCGATTTCGTGAGCCACTTCCAATCCGTATTCAATGTCCGCCCGTTCGCGATCATCCGGCTGGCGTTTAGTTAGATTGCCGACTGCGGGCATTTGATCTTTCAAAAAGAAGGTTGAATCGATCAGCTCAATTCCTTCGCTGGCGAGTTCATTAGCGACGGCGCCAATCAGTGCGTCGGTGTTCTTGCGCGGCAGCCTAAGAAGCATCTTCACCATGCGCAAATCGGGTATCGAGCTGCTGAAAATCTGAACGTGCCTCACCTGGCCCGCCATGATCGCTTTATCAACATCTTCGCTCTTAAAGAACCGCAGCATCTTGCCCAGTTGGCCCACTCCCACCCACGTCACGTTGTCGGCAACGCGCTCGATTTCGGGATCGGTTTCTTCACGGATGGCCGCGACGGCTACTTGAGCGCCGGCTTTGCGCGCGCCTTCGAGGACCAGAAAAGGGAATTGTCCGTTGCCCGCAATCAGACCCAGTTTCATAGGACCAGTTAACCACAGAGGACACAGAGGAAAAACAAGAACACTGGCCGCGTATATGCGGCTGAGCGCAAATCAAACTGCGCTATTCTTCTATCTGCGGAAATCCGCGTTCATCCGCGGCTGATTCTTCTTTCGTCCGTATCCTCTGTGGTGAAATCACTTCACAACTCCTCGCTGGGAAGACTCAATGAACTGAATCAGCTCATCGACTTCGCGGACGTCGGCGATTTCCGCGCGCATGCGTTCGACGGCTTGCGAGGTATTGAGTTTGGCGGCCAGCAGCAAGTGAAATGCGTGATGCAGCGCTGAAATGGTCTCGTCGGAGTAACCACGGCGGCGAACGCCAACTTTGTTCAAGCCATAGCACTTCGCATGATTGCCCACGGTGAGAGCAAAAGGAAGGGCATCTTTCACCACGACCGAATATCCGCCGACATAGGCTTCGCGGCCAACGCGACAGAATTGATGCACGCCGGAGTATGCTCCGATGTTCGCGCCATCCTGAACCACGACATGTCCCGCCAGGGTGGCGGCGTTGGCCATGATCACGCCGTTGCCGATAAGACAATCGTGCGCGATGTGAGCTTGCGCCATCAGAAAGCAATCGTCACCGACCTTAGTGATGCCGCCCCCGCCTTTAGTACCGCGATGGATGGTGACGAACTCGCGAATACGCGTGCGCGAACCAATCTCAGTCTCAGTTTGTTCGCCGGCGAACTTCAGATCCTGCGGGGGCAGACCAATCGAGACGAAAGGATAGATGTGACTCTCATCACCGATCGTTGTGCGGCCATCAATCACGCAATGCGAATCGATCCGCACGCGGTCGCCGAGCGTCACCTCAGCCCCCACCGTGACGTAAGGGCCGATATAGCAACCCGTCCCGAGGCGAGCGCCGGAACTAACGATGGCGCTGGCGTGAATTTCGGTTGACGACGACGTTGGCTGGCTTTGCATGTATGGCGAGCTCATGCAGAAAGATTACGATTCACGATCCGCGATGACGCTGGTGAGTTCAGCGTCGGCGCAAACCTGCCCATCGACTTTGGCTTCGCCGCGCATGCGCTGAATGCGCGAGCCGGTACGGAGTGCGGTTACTTCGAGCACGAGCGTGTCACCGGGAACTACGGGCCGGCGAAAGCGAGCTTCTTTGATGCCGGTAAACAGCACCAGCTTTTGATCGCGATCCTCGATCTCGCGCAGCGCCAGGATCGCGCCGCATTGTGCCAGCGCTTCAATCACCAACACTCCGGGCATCACCGGCGCGCCGGGAAAATGACCCTGAAAGTATTCTTCGTTGATGCTGACTTGTTTGATGCCGACGATGCGCTCACGCGGAATGAATTCAATTACGCGATCGACGAGGAGGAAGGGATAACGGTGCGGCAGAAGTTTCTTTATGCCTTCAGCGTCGAGGACAGTTTCCATGAGTGTGTAGTCAGTACCTGAAACGGTAACGACCGGACCGGAGCAGCGCTGAGTCTAGTGCAGCGCCGCTTAAGGTCGAGGCGCAACGTTGGACGCGGCCGCCGGGTTCTTCGAGTTGTAATCGCTGATAAATGCTTTGGTGATGTCTATGCCATCGGCCGCGTAAAGAATGCCTTCGACCTGACTGGCGTCGATGACGAGCGTGATGCCGCGCGCTTTGGCGAAGGCGTCCAGCGCTTTGCCGACCTCCTCCTGCAAAGGTGCGAAGGTTGTTTGCCGGTCTCTTTGATAATTAGCCTGGGCATCTTCACCGCGACGTTGATAATCCTTCTTCATCTGGTCGATCTGATCGAGCTTTTGCTGAACCGTCTGAGGCGATACCGGAGCGGTCGACTCCTGTAACTTCTTAACCTCTTCCTGCAACGAGTTAATTGTCTTCGCAGTGTTATTAAGGTCGTCCTGCGTTTTCTGATACTTGCTGTTCAGTTGGTTCAGCAGCACCGAAAATTTTGCGATGCCCAGCTTGGGATCCTGAAACGCTGCCGAAAAAATCACCGCCACTTTGCTTACGGGCACGTTAACGTTTGTGGACGGTTGGGCTGGGGTCGTTTGCGGTTTGGCAGGTTGCGCCACAACTTGTGAAGCCACGGCCCACGCGACCAGTGCCACCATCGAAACGAGAATCTTCTTCATGATCTTATCAAAGCTCCTCCAGCTTTAAGGCTAAGATGCGGAGGCGCTGCTCAGTTGCCGTGCCTCCGCATCCATGCTGGATCGAAAAAGTAATTACCTACGGCTGATTAGCTGCCGCCGTAGCCGGGTTCTTGCTATTGTACTCAACGATGAACGCTCTCGTGATGTCCAGAGACTCAGAGGCGCTAACGATACCCTGAATCTTTGTCACATCCAGCACCATCGTGATGCCGTGCGCCTTAGCGTATACATCCAGTGCCTTCCCGATATCCTCGTAAACCGGACCGAGTTTGTCCTGCAAACGCTTTTGGTAAGCCGCCTGAGCATCCTCGCCCTTGCGTTGCAGGTCCTTCTTCATCGTCTCGATCTTGTCGGCCTGTTGCGCGCTCAATTTCGGATCCTGGACTGCCTGCACCTTTTGTAGATCGGCAGTGGCTTTGTCGATGGAATCCTGCAGATTCTTAAGTTCAACGCGACGCGGTTGGAATTCTGCCTCGACGGCTTTGGCGGCCGTCACGAGTTTGGTGATGCCCTGTTTTTCGTCCAGGAACGAATCCGTGTCCACCAGAGCGATTTTTGAATCAGGTACATTGGCGGTGGTTTGGGTCGGCACCGGAGACGTAGCCGGCGTTCCCGCCGGGCGCGTCTGCGCGAAGATGGATCCGGCACTGATTGCCGCCACGAAAGCGACTGCGGCTATCGCACGAAAGGTTTTCATAACTGTGTCGTAAAACTCCTTAACTAAAATCGAGCGGCGTGCTAATTCAACTTAGTTGTTCACGCCGCAGTTTTGGTTTGCCTGATTGGGCCCTGTCGGGCTTGGTTTCGAAATTCTCTAAAAAGTGCGTCCGACGCTAAAGCGAAAGACCGACTTTTTCTCGTCAAAGAAGAAAGGAAATCCGTTGATCACCTGATTCCGACGGGCGTTGGGATTATAAGCATAAATCAGGCGAAAAGGCACGTTGAGAATCGGGACCTGGACGCGGACTTCGGCGCCCATGCTGCTGCGAATGTCGCTGAATTTTGCAAACAGACTTTCGTTCAATCTGACGACGGTGTTTCGCTGAGCGTCCCCGCGAATGAACACCTGCTGCAGACCAAACGGCAGGTTCGTCAAAGGATCCATCGGCCCGAGACGGAGTGCCTCATCATATTCGCCCCGGGTGATGAGGCGATTGTCGCGGGCGATGAAGCCATAACCTGGCGAGAGCGCAAGGTTGGTAAAGTTCTGGCACGCCGCGAGGGTCGTCAGAGACGCCGGCGCAATTCCTCCCACCGCCCGAGCACAGGGGATAAAGCCGAGCGTTGACAGGAAAGGATCGTCGGTTAAGAACTCGGTTGAATAAGCCTGATCCTTTTTCGACCGCAGGTTAAAGGCTGAACCAACATCGACGAATAGCGCGGCTTGCACGGTGCGGCCAATTATCGGGATGCGATACTCAAAATTACCGAGGATCTGCGTGTCAGCGCCGGTCGCGGTGTAAAGCCGTGGCAGGCTCACGACATTGCTTCCGGTTGCGCCCGTGAATAGACCGACCGCATTCGCCAACGACTGTGGTAGTCCGGGCACCACATTAGCTGTGCCGTTGCCGTTCGTGGCGAATACCACGTTGCGCGACGTAATGTAATTGTCGAGCGGCGAGACCGGGCTAATCGATCTTACGTTGTAGCCGCGAATTGTGAATTCATCGCCGAGGAAAAACCGCTCGTAAATCGGCACGCCATCGATGAACGCCAGCGAGTTCGAGTTTCGAACTTTCGCAGTCTCGGCAAAGCTGCCGACGGTTCCCAACAGAATGCGGAAGCCAAAAACTTCTGGATACTCGGAGCGCTTCTTGCGAATCGGATAGAACTGAGTGAACTCGAGCGTCGGTTCGTAGGTGCGAACATCTCCGCCGAGCCCGGCCAGCGCTAACGAGGCCGTGAGCGATCGACCTTTTGTCGGATCGATGCTGGCGTTGCGCGTGTCATATACGAAGCTTCCCGTAGCGCGACTCGTCAGAATGCTTGGCTGTCGATAAATGATCGGAATGAACTGCGTCGACTGACCCTGAGAGTTCACCGGCGGATCCTTCACGCTCGATTGCGACAACTGATACGAAAGTCCAACCCGCGAAAACTGGGTGAACGGACGCTTCCGATAAAACTCAGAGAGCGGCGCACTGGCGAAGATCGAACCTCCCAACGAGTTGCGGGTGAAAAGATTCGCCTCATTGGTATTAAAGAAATCAAAGAGCGAACCCGACAACCCCTGTTGCGCCGACGTGTTCTGAGACAGGAAGGTGCCCTCGCCAAAGAACTTCTGCGAGTAGGCGAAGACCGTAAAGCCCGCGCTAATCGGCCGGTTTCTTATATAAGGTTCAGTGAACGAGAACTGGAATGATCGCTGGCGATTACCGGCGGCCAGATTGATTGAAAGCACTTCGCCGCGACCAAACAGATTGTTGGTCGAGTATTCGAGACCAAAGAACGATCCACCGATTCCCGAAACGCCACCATTGAACGAAATCTGCTGCCGGCCTTTTTCAGAAACCTTCAGCGTGACATCAACCAGGCCTTCTTCTTCGTTGGTGCGAAAATCAGCGTCCTTATCTTTGTCGATTGGGTTGAAGTAGCCGAGCTGATTCAAACGCGTTATGGAAAACTCGAAATATTGCTGGTTGTAAATGTCGCCTTCGTTTATCAACACTTCGCGGCGCAGCACGTTATCGCGTGTGAAGGTATTGCCGGTGAATTCCAATCGTCGCAGCGTGAACTGTTTGCCTTCATCGATTGTGATGACAAAATCCGCAATGCCTTCGTCGGGTTTCGTCGGATTATCTTTGAAAGTGGGATTGACTTCCGCCGTGTATTGAATGAAGCCTTGAGTTCCGTAGGCCTTTTTAAGATTTTCGAATAGGCCCTTACTTAGCGCTTCGCCGTTAGCAACCTCGCCTTTCTGCAAACCGATGAAAGCCTTGATTATGTTTTCCGCAAAAATCGAGTTGCCTTCGATTTTCACGTCGCCGACGCGATAGAGCTTCCCGTCGATGATCGGAACAGTTACTCGCAGCGTCTCGTCGACTGATGAGAGAAACGGAAGCGGAAGAATCGGGAAGCCGGTGCGTCGCTTGCCCAGACCGGTAATGACGGGCTCGCCGTGACGCGCCTGCAAATAGCCCTTCGACTTCATGTAGTTGTCGACCAGATGCAGGTCGTAGTCCAGCTTTTGCCGATCAAGAATGTCCTGCTCGCGAAAGCGCGTAATCAAACCCGCCTCTTTCACGTACTTCATGCGCGAACGCAGCGTGCTGCTCTTGAAGACCTTGCTATCGACGAAACGAATCTCAGCCACACGCACCCGCGGCCCTTCGTTGACGACGAAGGTAATCGCGCTTGAGGTGGCCGAGACGCTCTCGACAGATCCACTAACGACGGCGTTCGGATGTCCCTTCGCCGCCAGCAATTCCTTCAGGACGCGCTCGGCATTTTTTACCTTGACTGGATCGAGAATCGATTCCTTCGAGACGCCCACCCGCCGCTCACGGAAAGTCTTCAGCACATCCGACTCAGGAACACTCTTGAGACCCTGAAACTGGATATCGCGAATGATGGGAAGCTCTTTGACTTCAAAAATGACACGGATCCCGCCCCGCGGAGCGTCTTCAGTAGTTACGCGCGTGCCGACTTTATCAAAGAAGTTGAGCGCGAGGATTGTCTGGAGATCACGCGCGACCGCGGCTTCGCCATAAACATCGCCGGGACGCGTCTGGATGTAGTAGAGAATGTCTTCTTTGCGCAAGCGCCGATTGCCGATGATGTCGACTTCTTCGACGACGCGTTGCTGGGGTTGTTGCGCGCGCACCGGCGCGGGAACAGAAAGAAAACCAAGGCCAATGACGAGGCTGACTGCGGTAAGCAGAACGACGCGATAAAAGTGCATAAGTGACGGTACCCTTAGAGATGGCTCTGGGGACTGCACACAAACTTTATGAATAGTTTCAGCGCTTACGAACAGGAAAAAGTATCACAAACTGGCCGTGGTCTCTTAAGCCTGGGGAGCACTTTGATTCACCGCGGCCTCTACCCGTTGCCAACTTCCAAGGTAACAAAGCGGCGCATTATAACGGGAAAATAAAGCGAAAGTCCAAAGTGCTGCACACTTTGGACTTAATTAAGCTGCTCCAGAACGCGAGCTCTTTACGTTAACATCAAATCGCTAATGCGCTCCACGCCTTGATCATCAATCGTAATTGACCGGAAATTCAGTCCATCACCTTCAACGAACATTTCGACCAGAGTAGCTTCGCCGAGGTGTCCCTGGATCAGGGCTTCAGATAAAGGATCTTCGACATATTTCTGAAGTGCGCGACGCAGGGGACGCGCCCCATACGAGCGATCCGCGCAAGTCTTGCTGACGATCCAACGCTTCGCATCGTCCGCCAAACGCACGATAAACCCATGGTTCGTCATGGTCGCGTTGATTTGATCGACCTGAAGTTGCAGCACGTCGAGCAGCTCTTCGTCGCCCAGTTCATCGAACACGATAATCTCATCCAGGCGATTGATAAACTCCGGATTGAATGTCTGCCGCACTGAGTTCATCACCATCTCTTCCATCTTCGTGCGTGAAACATCAGATGAGCCCTGGAACCCCAGCGCGCCCTTTTTCTGGATAAAGCGCGCGCCGATGTTCGACGTCATGATGATGATGGTGTTCTTGAAATCGACCGTATTCCCCAGCGCGTCCGTTAGGATGCCGTCTTCGAAAACCTGCAACAGGATGTTGAAGATGTCCGGGTGAGCTTTCTCGATCTCATCGAACAGTAGGACCGAGTACGGCGAGCGCTTCACGCGTTCAGTCAACTGTCCGCCTTCTTCGTGACCGACGTATCCCGGCGGCGAACCGATCAGTTTCGAGACCGAGTGCTTCTCCATCAACTCGGACATGTCAAAGCGAATCATCGAACGCTGGCTGCCGAAGAGAAACTCTGCGAGACACCGAGCCACTTCGGTCTTGCCGACGCCCGTAGGCCCGAGGAAAAGGAACGATCCCACGGGACGGTGCGGATTCTTCAAGCCGGCACGTGAGCGACGAATCGCGCGCGCTAAGGCGGAGATGGCCGGGCGCTGCGAGATGACGCGTTTGTGCAGCTCGCTTTCAATTCGCAGGAGCTTCTTCGATTCTTCTTCTTTCAACGCAACGATCGGAATACCGGTCCAGCGGGCGATGACTTCTTCGATGTCGCTGCGATTCACCTCACCCATGACGATTTGATCTTCATCGTCGGTGATTGGCGCTTGCGCGCGTCCATAGGTGGCGCGCTCCCACTCAGTCAGCGAGACGTCCAAAGTGTCGAGATTGCCCTGCTCAGCGCGGACGCGCAGCTTCACGCGTGCGCCGGCTTCGTCAATCACATCGATGGCTTTATCCGGCAAGAAGCGATCAGGAATGTAACGGGTCGATTGGCGCACGGCGGCTTCCAGCGCTTCGTCCGTGTAATGAACCTGATGAAAACTCTCGTAGCGCTCGCGCACGCCTTCAAGAATTGAAACAGCCTCGTCTTCGGATGGCGGCGGGACTTTGACGGCTTGGAAGCGGCGTTCGAGCGATCGGTCCTTTTCGATGGATTTGCGAAACTCGCCGGGTGTAGTGGCGCCGATGCACTGGATTTCGCCGCGCGACAACGCGGGCTTCAGAATGTTCGCTGCATCCAGCGATCCTTCTGCCGAACCGGCCCCAACCAATGTGTGCAATTCATCGATGAAAACAATGTACTGCGGGTTATCGATCAGCTCGCGCATGATCTGTTTCAGGCGCTCTTCGAACTGACCACGGTATTTCGTTCCGGCAACGATCAGACTGATGTCGAGCGACAGAATTCGCTTGTGCTCGAGGAACGAAGGGACTTCACCACGCACGATGCGTTGCGCGAGGCCTTCGACGATCGCCGTCTTGCCGACACCCGGTTCGCCAATTAATACGGGATTGTTCTTGGTACGGCGGCAGAGGATTTGAATCACGCGCTCGATCTCACCGTCGCGTCCAATCAAAGGATCAAGTCGATCGTTAGAAGCGTCCTCTGTCAGGTCGCGTGAAAACTCGAGCAGGTGTGGAATGTCTTTGCGATGCCGCGCATCGGCGCCGCTCTGCCGCGCAATCTCATCGCGGACAGCCGCGAGTCGCAATCCGCGCTCAAACAAAATCTGCGCGGCCATCGAACGCTCTTCACGCAAAAGTCCCAGCAGCAAATGCTCGGTGCCGATGTGACGATGTTGCAAACGATCCGATTCTTCGTGCGAGTAATGCAGCACGCGTTTTGTTTCCGGCGCCAGCGGCAGCTCGACCGACGTCGGAATGCGTTCGCGGAGCAGCGTGCGGCTTTCGATCTCGCGACGAATTGATTCGATGGTGATTTGGGCGCGGGGAAAGAACCGGCCCGTAAGCGTTTTGTCTTCGCGCATCAAGCCGAGCAGTAGATGCTCAGGCTCGATGGCGGGCGCGCCAAATTGCGAAGCTTCGTACCGCGCGAAAAAAATCACCCTTCGCGCTTTTTCTGTGTAGCGTTCGAACATTAATTACCTGCTCGTACTTCGGATCGTCGGGACGCGTCGATGAGAAATCTCGACGCTGTCGTCATTATAGCCTACTGTGCAAATCGCGCGAAGCTTTACCTCTTTCCGCGATTGAGTCGCGAGAAGTAGCCGCTACTTATCCTTGCTTGAGCATTTTCTGCAGCGATGACGCGTCATCCGGATTTCCCGGGTAGAAGATGTCGCTAATCTTCCAAACGCCACCTTTATCTCGTTGAAGTCGAAAGAGAATGGTTTCCTCTTTGCCGAAATTCTTGAAGGTCACGGGCACATCGGCCAGGTTGAGGTTGCCTTCCCCAAATTGCGGCGGCTTGATGCGGAACGCGGTGATCTTCATGTCCTGTGCGTTGTAGAGCGGATCGCCGTCGAGCGCGCCAACCTCATTCGACTTCGCAGACGTCACGGCATCCTTCCAGAGCAGGTCGCCCAACTCCTTTGTGAAGTACTTGTCCAGTCGGGCGCGGCTCTTCGTTTGAAAAAATGGATCCGTTGCAGGTCGCTTGCGCGCCGCGTACAAATTTCGGACGACCGCATCCGGAGTGATACGACTTCGTGTCTGGGCAGCGCCGATCGCAGTGAGTGACACCAGCAGCGGTGCCAGCAAAAGGATTCTAATTCTCATCTTTATATTTGATCTGAATTCGGTCCGCAGTCGTTGTCATTCAAGACAGCGCAATCTAACTGCGCGTCCGTGTACGCGTCAAGAGGCTTTGACGGAAACGCGCCTAGACAAGGCGGACGCCGCGAATCTCGCCGCGTTCGAGGCGCGGCTGATACGCACAGTCTGCTTGAATCGGTTAAATGAAATCGGCGCTTCGTCGCCGGGCGCGAAAAATACGGTCGAGAATGGCAGCGCGACAGATCAAACAAACGAGGTCGATCGATCGATTACCGTTGGCAATAATGCTCGTACCGCAGACGAGACACGGCAGCTTCTTTTCGATGTGAGGATGTTGATTTGCTTTGTGACGAATCATAAGACACCAACTCTGCTTGTCCTTAAATCAGTCAGTGTCGGGCTGGCGCTTACCGGATGTGCAAGTCCGGTGCCGAACTAGCAGAGACCTGGAATCGGTTCGACGGCGGCGAGAGATCTTGTCAATCAAAGAAGCGCAACGACCGATGACGATCATTAGGCGCGCCGTCGAACCAGCGTCGGACTGAAACTATCCGTCTTTTGGCTTCTTTGATTCGTATTGCATGCGGAGGTAAAGCGAAAACTGCACAGTCGGTTCGAGACCCATTGGCTTTAAGACCGCATCGAATCTACTTGCATTGAATGGGTCGTAGAAGAAAGTGAAGCTTTTGCGCTGCACAACTTTGCTGCTGCTGTTGTTCGGACTGTAGACGTAGGCATCTCCCGTCTCGAACGCCTGATAGCGCTGGTAAGCTTCCGCCGGGTAAGAAACATCGTACATCTCATTTGCTAACCCGATCGGCCACAGTTGGATGCCGAGCGACTTCACGTACCGCTCTTCTTTGTGCTTGATTACTTTCGCGGCGGCGCTGAAGAGTTGGTCGCGCACTGCCTCGAAATCGCTGACGATGTAATCGACTTTTATCAAGTCAAAGATTTGTGTATCGGCAGCGGCACTGACGATCTTTTCAAAAACGTCGCGTTCTTTGTAGCGAATGGCTACGGTCTTTTTGGTTTCAAACCCGGTGAAGTTTTCCTTGGCCTGGGTTCCCGTGACTGAATAATCATAGACGCGGTTCTGCGTAATGAAATCGACATAAACGTCGTTCGCATTAACGCCCAGCGGCTTCAGCTTGCGGGCAAACTCGGCGATTCTCTCGTTAACTTTGTCATTGCTCTCGTTCGACGTAGGCGCCTCCAGGTTCACACCAAAGACCACCACAAATGCGTCCGGCCTCAAATTGGTCAGCACCGTCGCTTCAATCGCGTAACGCCCGTAGTCACCGCCGAGGTTACCGTTGTTCGTTTGCAGCATCTTCCGTTGCTGGTAATAGCCGCTGTTTCCATAGATTCGATTACCGCTCTCCTGACCACAAATAGTGATTGCAGTCAGCAGCAAGACACACAACAACCCTAACAGTCTCTTCATGTGGGCTTCTCCTTTGTTGGGTTAAGAGCGGGAGACCGGCTCGGGACGAATCTCAGCGGGAGACAAAGTGCAGATTACGAGAAAGAGATGATGGTTGAGCGCGCGAAGATGCCAGCCGGATTTTGTGTTGAGCGAAATTGATTTGACTTTCACCGTTCGGGAATTTTGACCGACATCGGTCAGTCACTCTGAGTGACCGCGCTGATTTCCCTTGCGGCCAGGCTCCAAAACACCAGCGAAATCAAGCCATTTGACCAACTACCGAAGATGGCACACGTCTCGCAAATGTTCGCAGCGCCGCACTCCCTCCGGTTGATGTTTTGAACAGTTAGCACGACGACCTTCAGTGACATGCGCGCGATTACCTGTTAAGTGCGCGCGCAGAATTGGCGGCAGCGATTCCAGCTGACGCGAACGTAAGGATGAATTGATGAAACGCAAGCAAGCCCCCGTATTAACCTGGATCACAGCAGTCGCCCTACTGCTGTCGATTTCCACCAGCCTAATCTTCAGTCAGCCCACAGCCGCCCTGTCCATTCAGGATGACGGCCGCCAAACGAAGCTGGCTGACGCGCAATATCCAAACCTTTCGAGATACGCGACCGACCTGACACTGCTGGCGCTGCAAGGAAAGCTGCCAAATACGAATGATCGGGACGCTGAGGTGTTGCGCGTTGTTGAGACCCTGTCGCTCGCGGAAAAGACGCCGGTGCTGGTTGGTGAATCCGATCTCGACCGGAACATTGTTGCGCGCGGCGTGGCTTTGCGGCTTGCCTTTGGCGATGCGCCTGAAACTCTTCGCACGAGACGAGTCTTCAGCCTCAGCCTCGATGCTCTGGCGAAAGACGCCAAGACTAGCGAAGAGTTCGCGTCACGCGCGCAGGCCGTGTTTGCGGAAGCAGCACAATCTCAAGGCCGGATAATTCTTTTCGTCGATCAACTTAACGAGTATGCCGGCGCAAGAGCGAATGCAATCGCCGCGGCAGCGATCCGCGAAGCGATCGAGACTAATCACGTTGCGATCATTGGTGGTGCTTCACCCGAAGCGTACGCGGCAGACATTGCTAGAGAGAACGTTGCGAAGCTATTCGAATCAATCTCAATCGATAGCGTCAGTGAATCCGCCTCGACGGTAACGACCAGCCGAGACACACGGCGCAGCCCGATCAAAGAAGAGTTTGAAGGCGACAAGATCTCGTCCGACATGCAGCAATTGATCGACAGTGCTGGTCCGAATGGCCGCATCAACGCGATTGTGCAGGTGAATGATGTTGGCAATGCGCAGGTACTCGCAGTGCTGAAGCATTACGGAGCGAACATCGATTCACGCATGGCGCAACTGGGCGCGATAAGAGTCGAGTTGCCGGCGAAGGCGATTGCCGCGTTAGCCAAAATCAATGGCGCGAACTACATCTCGCCTGACGTCCAGCTGGAATCGTTCGGCCATGTGACCGCAACTACGGGAACGGATTTAATCCGGACTCAATCAACGACGACGACGAGCGTTAGCCTTCTGGGCGTGACGACGACTACTACAACTACGACGACCCTTGACGGCGCGGGCATCGGCATCGCGGTGCTTGATTCCGGTCTTGACAATACGCATGCAGCCTTTGCCAGCAGCCGAATCAAACTTAACAAGGACTTCACCGCAGAGAACAATCCGACCAACGATCCTTATGGACATGGATCACACGTGGCTTCATCGGCCGCCGGCGTGAGCACTTCCGGAACGACTTATCAAGGCATTGCGCCGGGAGCCGACATCATTAACCTGCGCGTGCTGGACAAGAACGGCGTGGGTTCGACTGGCGTCCTGTTGGCGGCCCTGAACTGGATTCTGGCTCCGGTCGATCCGAGCAGGCCAGTCAGCTCAGGCAATCCGCTGAACAAAGACAGGTACAACATCCGCATCGTGAACATGAGTTTGGGTGCGCCGGCGATCAGCTCGTACAAGAACGATCCGATCTGTCGCGCCTCTCGCGCGTTGGTCGATGCAGGCATCGTGGTGGTCGCCGCGGCGGGCAACAACGGCAAGGACGCAAACGGAAATAAGATCTATGGACTGATTCACTCGCCTGGCAATGAACCCTCAGTGATTACTGTCGGTGCGGTTAACACTTTCGGCACCGACGGTCGCAGCGATGATGTGATTGCTACTTATAGTTCGCGTGGTCCGACGCGCAGCTATTCAACTGACGCGAAGGGCGTGAAGCACTATGACAACCTGCTCAAGCCCGACGTCGTGGCCCCTGGCAATAAATTGATCTATGCCGAATCCGACATCGGTGGAAGTGACGGCCTGCTGTTGGGCATCGGTTACCAGGCGGCCGCGGGCAACAACCTCGTGATCCAGCATCCCGAATTGGATTCAAAAATTACTGACGCGAACAACAAGCGAATGATGTACCTGAGCGGTACTTCGATGGCGACTCCGACGGTCGCAGGCTCGGCGGCGCTGCTGCTCCAGGCTAATCCGCGGCTCACGCCGAATATGGTCAAGATGATCCTGATGTACACGGCTGGTCCGCTCAAGGGATTCAACATGCTGGAGCAAGGCACGGGTGAGCTGAACGTGGAAGGTGCGATGCGGCTGGCAAAGCTGGTGCGCACCGATTTGAGTTCAAGTACGCCGAAAGGCAGCGCGATGCTAACCGGTCCGGCGCCCGATCCACATACAACCATCGCGGGCCAGACGTTCACCTGGTCGCAAGGCATTCTGCTGAAGCATTGGTACGCAAAAGGAACGGCGCTGATCACGAAGTATCAAAGTTATTACGCGCAAGGCGTCGTGCTGGGCGATGGCGTGGTCCTAGGTGATGGCGTTGTGCTGGGTGACGGAGTGGTTCTGGGCGACGGCGTCGTGCTGGGCGATGGCGTCGTGTTAGGCGACACGATTTTTACGAGCAACGGCGTCGTGCTCGGCGATGGCACCGTGTTTTGTAGCGGCGTGGTGCTGGGTGATGGCGTGGTTCTCGGCGATGGCGTCGTGCTGGGAGACGGCGTGGTGCTCGGGGATGGCGTGGTGTTGGGCGATGGCGTGGTCCTCGGCGACACGACAGTCCAGGCGATGGCGACGCGCGCGCTGATCAATGGCGACGCGGGAGCCGCGATGATGCCGCTAAAATGATTTTTAACCGTTGCGCCTGTTGATTCGAGCAACCGGCGCAGTTACCACTCGGGGAGAGTGCTCTTTAAGGAGTGTGCGATGGCGGTCACCATGATGCGGCATGAATTGGCAATGCCTTTCGCGGAGGTCTCAGAGCCGTGGTCCCCAGCCAGCATTCGTGAACTATCGCGCAGCGATGAAGCTGAAGTGCTCGAGTTTCTCGCCGCGCGGCCGATTCACACGGTTTTCATGGCTGGATTGATCCATGACAACGGTCTCATCAGTCCGCGCAATCGAGGATCGTTCTATGGCGCGCGCAATCGTTCCGGACAATTGGAAGGCGTGGCGCTTATCGGCCACGCCACCCTGGTTGAAGTTCATACCGAAGAAGCGCTGAGCGCCTTTGCTCGCATTGCGCGCAACTGTCAGAACACAAGTTTGATTCGCGGAGAGCAGCGCGCTACCGATACTTTCTGGCGGCACTTTGCGGAAGAAGGCCAGGCGCCGCGCCTTATTTGTACGGAACGGCTGTTTGAAATGAGTGACGAGGTTACCCCGCAAGCGAAAATCAGTGAGCTGCGGCCGGCCACGATCGATGATTTGGAGAGCGTTCTTTCCGTCAATGCGGTCATGGCATATGAAGAATCGGGTGTTAGTCCGCTACAAACTGATCCGACTGGATTTCGATCGCGCACCACGCAGCGGATTGAAAGGCAACGCGTGTGGGTGTGGACGGAAGACCGCCGCCTGATTTTCAAAACCGATGTGGCTAGCCAAACGCCGGAAGCGACTTACCTGGAAGGCATTTACGTCAATCCGGAAGAGCGTGGCCAGGGCTACGGCTTTCAATGCCTTACGCAGCTTTGTTCAGTTCTGAAAGAGAATTCGCGATCGATCTGCCTGACGGTGAACGAGCACAACAAGGCGGGCGTCGGGCTTTACACCAAGATCGGTTTCCATCAACACAGCGACTATCAAACGATCTACCTGCGCTAGAGAGAAAAAATCCCGACAGCCATGCAAGCCACCGCTCAAATCTCAGTCCGGCCGCGATTGCTCGACGCATATCGCTGGTTGATTGTCATCGTCGGCGCCGGAGCATTGACGTGGGCGACCGCATTTTTGCCGATTCCAACACTTGATTGGCGCCTGGTAATTCTGGCCGCCACGATGATGCTCGTCAGCTCGCGCTTCTCGGTGCAAATCCCGCGCGTTAACACGAACGTCACCATCTCTGACGCTTTTATTTTTCTCGTGCTGCTGCTTTACGGCGGCCTGGCAGGAATTCTGGTCGCGGCGCTCGAAGGATTGTCTTCGGGATTACGTATCAGCAAGCGCCCGCTGGTCATCGCTTTCAATTCAGCGATGATGCTGGTGTCGACTTCGCTGACCGTGATGGTGGTGCGCGTGCTTTTTGGAACGGTCAGTGATTTACGCACCCTTGATTTGTCACACTTTATCGCCGGCGTGGGAACCATGGCGCTGGTTCAGTACGTTTCGAATACCGGCATCAGCGCGGTGGGGTTGGCTTGTAAAGAAGGCGAATCGATTTGGCGCATTTGGCAAAAGCACTACATGGGGGCGTCGTTCACCTACCTGATGGGCGCGGCGGTGGCCGCCTTTACTTCGAATTCGATTGAGCGAGTCGGCCTCACCATTCTGTTTGTGGGAGTGCCGATCATCGCCGTCGTCTACTTCAGCTATCACAAATATCTTAACGAGATCAGGGCGACCGCCGCGTTGGCGGAAAAAGCCGAACATGATCGCGCGGAAGCTGAACGAGCACGCGCCGAGGCCGAACGCGAACGCGCGGAACAGGCTGAACGTCACGTCGAAGAACTGAATCGTCATATCGCCGAACAGGAACGTATCAGCCGCCAGTTACAAGAGAGTAAGGACCATTTTCGTCACGCGGCTTTCCATGATGCGCTGACGAACCTGCCGAACCGCGCGTTGCTTACTGAGAACCTGAAGTTTGTGATCGAGCGCGCCAAGAACTCCGAGGACTATCAATTCGCAGTGTTGTTTCTCGATCTGGATCGCTTCAAGAATGTGAACGACAGTCTGGGCCACACGATTGGCGATCAGTTGCTGATTGCCATGGCGCGTCGGCTGGAAAGCTGTATTCGCGAGGTCGATATGGTGGCGCGACTCAGCGGTGACGAATTTGCCATCCTGCTCGATGGAATTCCGAACGCGACCGAAGCGACGAACATGGCGCGCCGCATTCAGGAGAAACTGTCGACGCCATTCAATCTGAGTGGCCACGAAGTCTTTACCACCACCAGTATCGGCATCGCCTTAAGTTCGACGGGATACGATCACCCTGAGAATATGCTTCGTGACGCCGATACGGCGATGTATCGTGCGAAGGCGCAGGGCAAAGCATGCTATGAGGTGTTCGATAACGGGATGCACACGCACGCTGTGTATCTGCTTCAGATGGAAAACGACTTGCGACGGGCGCTCGAGCGGAAAGAGTTTTGTGTCTACTACCAACCGATCGTGGTGTTGGGGACGGGACAACTCGCCGGCTTTGAAGCGTTGATTCGCTGGAACCATCCAGACCGGGGCTTCGTGAACCCGTCCGATTTCATTCCGCTGGCCGAAGACACGGGATTGATCGTTCCGATTGGCCAATGGATTCTCAAAAGCGCGTGTCAACAGTTGGCAAAGTGGCAATGGCAATCGGCTGCAAATCGAAACCTCTTTATTAGCGTCAATCTCTCAGGCAAACAGGTTGCGCAACCTGATTTGGTCACCAGTATTAGCGAAATGCTGAAAGAGACTAACCTCGAGGCGAAGCACCTGAAGCTGGAGATTACCGAGAGCGCGGTGATCGACAACGCCGACATGGCCGTCCGCCTGTTGAAGGAGCTGAAGGCCCTGGGCGTGCAATTGAGCATCGACGATTTCGGCACCGGCTATTCTTCGCTGAGCTATTTGCATCGGTTCCCGGTAAACACGCTGAAGATCGATCAGTCCTTTGTCGGACGCATCGGCGAAGCGGCAGAGAACATCGAGATCGTACGTACGATCATTTCGCTCGCTGAAAACATGGGTATGGACGTCGTAGCCGAAGGCGTTGAAACTTTGAGTCAGCTAACGCAGCTTCGCAAACTGAACTGTGAGTATGGCCAGGGTTATCTGTTCTCGCGGCCGGTCGATGCTGATTCAGTCACGGCCTGGATCGCGCGCAAACCGCACTGGCAGGAAGATCTGTTCCCCACGATGAGTGAACATTACGTCCCCTCCCTCAAGCCCGTCCCCGCGCCGCTGATGCAGCTGGCGACAGCTTAAGAATACTTCATCCCGAATCAAAGCACCGTTTCACTTCTTCTGGTCGATTTCCCGGCAATAGGTTTTTCAGGAAAGGCGTGTCCGTTGCAGAAAGATCCGTGACGGGACGAATTTCATAAATGGTCGGCGCGATCTGTTTGAAGTGAAAGTGTGATTCAGTCGCCGCGAGCTCCTGAATCTCAGTCACTCTCCACGAACACGGCAACCACCAGCGCGGATCGGTGTCGAGGAAGACTCGCCGGCCGGCTTTCAAGTGATCTTCAATCTTTGTTTGCAATAGTCCCTGCGGGAATCCGGCGCCGACGCCAATTGTTTCCCAATTTCCGGCGCCGATGCCGCGCCAGTAAGTCACAGCGACGGTTTGCGCGCCGGCGATAACGACGGCGTCCGGCGGGATAAGTTTCAACTGCTGGTTGTAGTCCTTTGCCAGCGCCAGACGATTCAGATACTCGTTACTACGCGGTTGAATCAGAGTTCCCATCACGACGGCGACGATGGCGATGCTCAAGATCGCCGAAACCATCGCGAGTCGTTCGTTACCAAATCTTCTCGTTTGAATTCGTAAATAGAAGTCCCCCGCGATCGGCGCCAGCGCCGGCAGTCCAGTCAGGAAGTATCTCCAATTAATCGTCGTGCTGTAGTTGAAGAAGAGGAGCGCCGTGGCGACTAATCCGATCAGCGCTGCGGTCAAGGTCAGGGTCGCGCCTCGCGTGCGCCACTCTTTCCAGATCGAAAACGGAAGACTGACGGTAATGAGCGGCGACGCCAAGACGAAGTAGAGGAAGAATGGTTTCAGGTTTGCGAGCCCAACCGGATGCCGAGCTTCTTCGCGTTGAGTTGAGTACAGCCAGATGTACCAGTCAGCGCGATAAAGCGGTGAGGCCGCGAACCAAATCGCCCACGGGCCAACCGCCACCACTATGAAGATCAAGAGTGTGGCGGCGATGGTTCCCACTGTTCGACCACTTAGTCGATATCCACCGACGAGGGGCGCGATGATTAACCAGGGCGCATAAAAACCAACCGTCTCTCTCAGGTTCACTCCTAAGCCAAGCAGAGCCGCACCGGCGAGCATCAGCCAAACGCTCCGTTGGTTCACTCCACGCAGGTGAACGGCGAGCGCCGCTGCGGTCAACAAAACTGAGGGCACGTCGGTCATCACCTGCCCGCCGTAAATCACCAGCATCGGCGAGGTCGCAACCAGCAACGCGGCGATGGTTGCGGCTCGCCCTGAACCCGAAAGGTCACGCGCGAAAATCCAGCACGCAATCACCGCCAGCGGTGTCTGGGCTACAACCGCGAACTTGAAAAGCAGGTAAGCCTGCTCAGGTCGCAGGCCGAAGAGCGCGTGGGCAAATTTGAAGAGCCCGAAATTAAAAAGTGTGAACAATGATCGGCCGAGCGCCATCGACGACGGCCGGCCGTGCAAAGAAAAGATGGTGTAATCCAAACCGTCCCAGTCGCCGATGAACGGATTCAGGTAAAAAAGTGTGAGAATCAGCGCGACGACGGCGGGCGGCAGCCAGCAAGCGTATGAGCGCCAGAAGCTCTGGCTGGAACTTGGGAAAGACATTGAAAGATGAGTCAGAACCCGGAGCGATAGCGACGGGATCGTGCAAGCATCTCACAGTAATCACCGGATCCGCTCGCTATCGCTCTGCGTTCAGAAACTGCTCAGGTGCCGACGCGATTGTTTGGTCGCTTCACCATCCGCAGATGCTTGCCGCTTTTGCTGTACTCGACTTCATCCATGATGTTGTAAATGAGCAGGACGCCGCGGCCGTTGGACTTGAAAAGGTTGTCGGGATCGGTGGGGTCGGGAATCTCGTGTACGTCGAAGCCATCGCCTTCGTCTTCCACGGTGAAAATGGCTTCGGTTGCGGAAAGCTCAGCGGTCACGCGCAGCAGTTTGTCAGGATCGTTTCGATTGCCGTGCTTCACGGCGTTGACGAAAGCTTCGTCCAGCGCGACGAACAGGTTCGACTGCTCTATTTCTACCAGACCTAGTCTACTGACTCGATCCAATAAGTACTCGAGCACAGAATTCATCAGAGTAAGCTCGCTTGGCAGTTCGAGATCGATCTTCTCACGTACTTGCTTAACGTCCTGAGCGGCGTCGATGCATCTCAGCTTGAACGAGAGCGTCTTTTCGATCAGATCATGCAAAGCTGGGGTAGCGCACTTGCAGGGCAAGGTGGTCACCGCTAGTTTGAACGATCGCACCAGCTCTGGTTCATTCGCGGACGGGTCGCCGACCAGATCGCTAATCAGCATGTCGAATCGCTCACGCTCTTCCTGAGCCAGCGCGTCGCCACGCTCGCTGGCGACCATGACGAGGTGACCAAGTCCCTGCAGTTCGCGCGCGAGCCCTGCGCGAAAGTCGTCGCTGTTTTCGACGACCAGAATTCGGCAGCTCGTCTGATTTCCGTTGACTTCGTTCAGGGGCATTTGCGTGAATCCTGCAGCGGAGAGAAGCCGACCTTTCCTAGCTGCTCATACGAATGCAGGGCTAAAAGCGTTGCAGAATATATCAGAAGAGCGGTGACAAGGGAGGAGTGCGCGACGACCAGTGAAGTCTAAAAACAGGCGTGCAGAAGGATTACCGGATTCCTCACTTGAGACTTCAGACTGCAGACTCTAGACTCCAGATTTTACTCTGTGGCGAAATCCAACCTTCAGATAAGCGCCGAATACTGGGTTGCGAGAATTATGCTTGCGCTTTATGGCGCACTGCCGCGACCGGTGGCGATTGGGCTGGGGCGTCTGTTTGCGCGGATTGCGTATCTGCTGCCGACGCGCCTGCGGCGCACCGGGCTGCGCAATTTGGAAATCGCTTTTCCGGAACTCAGCCTCTCAGAACGAAAGAACCTGCTGCGCGGATCGTTCGACATTCTCGGGAGGTTGCTGGGTGAGTTCAGCCAGTTCCCGCGATTCACGCGCGAACGTCTTCGCGAGATGATCGAGTACGATCAGGTTGGCTTAGCGCATCTGCGTCAGGCCGAAGCCGAAAAACGCGGTGTGATTTTTCTGACCGGACATTTGGGTGCTTGGGAGATTTTGAGCTTTGGCTGGTCAGCATTGGAATATCCGTTGAGCTTTCTGGTTCGGCCGATCGACAACCCGCGCATCGAAGAAATGATCGAAGCGCGCCGCACCCGCTTCGGCAACATTGCAATTGATAAGAAGATGGCCGCGCGCGCTGCGCTCCGCGTGCTTCGCGAAGGCAAGACGCTCGGGATTCTCTCTGATTTGAATACGCAGGAACGCGAGGGAGTCTTTGTTCCCTTTTTTGGGAAGCTTGCGTGCACGAATGCCGGCATCGCTACGCTCGCGCTGAAAACGAATGCGATGGTCATCCCTACGGTCGCGATTTGGGATCGCCAACGCGGGAAATATTTCTTTCACGGCGATCCGCCGGTTGAGTTGGTCCGCACCGGCGATCACGACCGTGATATCGAGCTGAACACCGCCCGCTTTGCCGCAGCGATGGAGCGCCTGATTCGCCTGTACCCCGATCAGTGGATGTGGATTCATCGGCGCTGGAAAACGCGACCGCCGGGCGAACCGAATATCTATCGTTGACCACCACATGACCGCGACTACAAACATTGAACGCGCGTACGAGTTTGCCGACCTGTCAAGCTATTCGTTTAAGGATCGATGGCTGATTCGGGCCGCCGATTTCTCGTTTTACTGCTTAATCAACCTGGTCGGCAGCACTGTTAAGTTTGAAGTCGAAGGCTGGGAAAACTGGGAAGCGGCATCGCGCAACGGTCACATTCCGATTTACACCTTCTGGCACAACATCATCTTTCTCTCGATCTATTTTTGGCAGCGCCGTCGCATTGCGGTGATGACGTCCCAGAGCTTTGACGGCGAATACATCGCCCGCTTTGTGCAGCGTTTCGGCAACGGCGCGGCGCGCGGCTCGTCCACGCGTGGGGCGACCGGCGCGATGATTGAAATGGTGCGATTGATGCGCGCCGGGAATCCCACCGCCTTCACCATCGACGGACCGAAAGGGCCACGCTATGTCGCAAAGCTGGGATCGGTGCTGCTCGCCAAAAAGACCGGCAATCCGATTCTTCCTTTCACAATTGCGGCAAAACAACGCTGGGAATTGAAAGGAACCTGGGACCACACGCAGTTTCCGCGACCGTTCACGCGCGCTCGGGTTTTGATCGCGCCGCCGATCTTTGTCGCAACCGACAGCGAAGGTGAATCTCTCGAGGCAAAGCGCGTCGAACTTCAAACCGCGCTCGACTCGCTTCAGCAGCGAGGCGAGCAATGGCGTCAGAACTTGTGATCAGTAAATCGTGAATGGTAAATAGGAAGGGTCCAAACGCCTTTTCATTCACGATCTACTAAACACGGTTCATGGCTTCACCGGAGGTCTGATGATTAACCAGGAACGCATCAAGAATCTTCTACTCGAATTTGTACAAATTGACAGCCACTCGCGCAAAGAGCGCGATATCGCCGAACGGATCAAACAATACTGTGAACAGATGGGCGCTCAGGTCGAGATCGACGACGCGGGCGCAGCCGTCGGCGGCAACAGCGGCAACGTGATTGCGCGATTCCCCGGCACGCTTCCCAGTGCGCAGCCGATCATGATGAGCGCGCACATGGACACCGTCGTGCCCGGCGAAGGCGTCAAGCCGATCGTCGAAGGCGACATCATTCGCACCGACGGCACAACCGTGCTCGGCGGCGATGACAAAAGCGGCTGCGCAGTGATCATCGAAGTCATTCGGTGTCTACAGGAGCAGAACATCCCGCACGTTCCCATTGAAGCTATCTTTTCGATCTGCGAAGAGGTTGGTTTGCTGGGCGCGAAGAATGTCGACGTATCAAAGATTAAGTCAAAGTACGGGATCGTTTTCGATTCCGATGATCCGGGGTTTTTGTTTACGAAGGGACCCAGTTCCAATCACATGGAGTTTAAGATTCACGGATTGGAATCGCACGCCGGCGTTGCGCCTGAAGAAGGAATCTCGGCCATCAAGATTGCGGCTGAAGGGATTGCCAACATGAAGCTTGGTCGCATCGATTCGGAAACTACGGCGAACATCGGCCAGATTGAAGGCGGCATGGCTACCAACATCATTCCCAATCTCGTGGTCTTGAAAGGCGAAGCGCGGTCGCACAGCGAAGAAAAACTTGAAGCGCAGACCGCGCACATGAAGAAGTGCCTGGAAGACGCCGCCGCGAAATATCAGGTTACGGTCGAGGGCAAGACCACCAAAGCTTCAGTCGAATCGCATGTCGAGCGGGACTACTCATCGATGGACGTCCCTGACAGTTCGCATGTGGTGCAGCTCGTCATTCAAGCCGCGCGTCGCATGGGCCTGGATGTGAAGACGATGGCTTCCGGCGGCGGTTGCGACGCGAACGTCTTCAATCGGAAAGGCATCGAATGCGCCAATCTGGGCACCGGCATGCGCGCGATTCACACCGTCAAGGAATGGCTGGACGTGAAAGATATGTACGCATCGGCTGAGATGACGCTGGAGATCATGAAGCTGAATGGCGAGTTGGCGATGAAGTAGGCCGGAGCGCCGACATCCTGTCGGTCGTTCGCGAGCATCCTGCTCGCGCTCTTTCGGTGGACAATTAGCCGGCAAGATGCCGGCGTACCGCAGGCAAGGATGCCTGCGCTCCTAATGCGCTGGACCCACATCACAATCAACTGCAGCAACCTCGAGCGCTCGATCGATTTCTACACAAAACTCTGCGGCCTCACGATCGTTCGTGATCGCAGGGCTGAAGGGCGCCACAATGTTTGGCTCGGCCCGCCAACCAAGCCGGGCGCAGATCCTCTGTTTGTGCTCGTAATCGTCGAGGACGAGATCAAATTCCGGCTCGACCATTTCGGCTTTCAGTGCGATTCACGCGAAGAGGTCGATCGCATCGCTGAACTTGCCCGCGCAGAAGACACTCTGATCGCACCGCCCACGGATCTTGGCGGAGTCGTCGGCTACTTCACGCAAGTTCGCGATCCCGACGGCCATCTCGTTGAGTTCACTTTCGGCCAACCACTCAAAGGGTTAAGCTGACAGCGAATGGCTGATTCTCGATCCGCATTTCGCGCCGGTTATGTTGCCCTCATCGGCCGTCCCAACGCCGGCAAATCGACTCTGTTGAATCGGCTGGTCGGTGAGAAGATCGCCGCCGTTTCCAATAAACCGCAAACGACGCGCTTCAAGATTCAAGGCATCATCACGCGGCCCGAAGGCCAAATTGTTCTGGTGGACACGCCCGGCGTGCACAAGCCGGGTTATGAACTGAACCGGCGCATGATGGCGTCGGTGCACGACGCGCTGCTCGGAGTCGATGTCGTCTGCCTGATGCGCGATGCGTCGGTGACAACGGGCAATGGTGATCGGTTTGTGCTGGATTTGGTGAAGGGATCCGGTAAGCCTTCGCTGTTACTACTGAATAAAACCGACAAACTTAAAGACAAATCAAAGCTGTTACCGATTATCGAATGGTATCAGCAGCAGCATCGTTGGGACGCAATCGTCCCCATTTCAGCCCTGAAGGGTGATCAGCTGGACGCGCTTTTCCGTGAAATCATTAGCCATCTGCCGGAAAGTGATCCAATGTTTTCGGAAGATGAATTGACAGATCAATCGATGCGCGTGATGGCCGCTGAAATCGTCCGCGAGAAGATTCTGGAAACTACGGGTGAAGAGCTCCCCTACGTGACGGCCGTCGTGACGGAGCGCTGGGAAGAGGTGCGCGAAGATTTCACACGCATCTACTGCGCGATCTTCGTTGAGCGCGATTCGCAAAAAAGGATCATCATCGGCCACGGCGCGCAACGCCTCAAGCAAATCGGCATGCGGGCGCGGAAAGAGATCGAGAAGCTACTCGGTCATCGCTGTCACCTCGAACTATTCGTAAAGGTCGAAGCGGACTGGCGCGAGCGCGGGCATTTGCTCGACGAGATGGGACTCAGCCGATGAGCGAGAAGCAATGGTTCGCTTTCGATGTCCAGACTACCGCTGCGAATCGCGAGGCGATCGAGTATGGGTTGATGGAAGCAGGAGCGCTCGGGACTGAGACCATGGATACGGAAGATGACGTTCGCGTTACCGGCTACTTCGAAAACCCGATCGATGAAAACACAGTACGACGCGCTTTGGTCGAGGCGTGGCGGCTTTATCATCACGATTCCGGCGAACTTGGTCGACTCGATTTTAAGACGCGCGGCGTGGCCGAACGTGACTGGCTGGCGGAGTGGAAGAAGTCCTGGCAGCCGATCCAGGTTGGACGGTTTATAGTCGCGCCGCCGTGGCTCGCCACTTCGGCGCCTGACGCGACTGTCATCCACATTAATCCCGGAATGGCGTTCGGTACGGGCACGCATGAAACGACTCGGCTTTGTTTGAAAGCGATTGACAAGCACTACGAAGGCGGAAGTTTTCTCGATGTCGGAACCGGAACCGGCGTGCTCGCGATTGCCGCGGCGAAGTGTGAGCGGCCAGACCGTGAAGGAACGCAACCTAGGATTGACGCCTGCGACACCGACGCTGACGCGATCGCAATTGCGAAAGAGAATGCAGACCTGAACAACGTTGCTGATCGAATAAATTTCCATGTCGGCAGCGTCAATCAGACGACATCATCAGCCGATTTCGTTTGTGCGAATCTAACTGCGAACGTCATCATTGAGTTATTACCGATGTTAGTCGGCGCGACGTGTGGAAGATTAGTCTTGTCCGGAATTCTCGATTCGCAGGAAGAGATGGTGACATCGCGATTAGCCGCGCTCGGCCTCACCGAATTCATAATCGATCGCGATGGTGAGTGGATCGCGATCGTGGTTTAGCCAATCATGACTCGTCGCAGATTCTACGCACCGTCGATTGCTTTCGCGCCTGACGGAAAGTCGGTGACTCTTAATGCTGACGAGACGCGTCACCTGCGCGACGTGCTGCGCCTGCGGGTTGGCGATGAAGCCTATGTCTTCGACGGCGAGGGCAGAGAGTTTCGCGGCTCTGTCAGCAACGCTGAACGAGGCTCGTCGGTCTTGCGAATCATTGAAGAAGCTCAACCCCTGAACCCTGAATCACCGCTGAATCTCACGCTCGCAGTCGCTTTGCTCAAAGGCGAAAAGTTCGACGCGGTGGTGCAGAAAGCTACCGAACTGGGCGTTACCTGCGTCGTGCCTCTGATAACTTCGCGGGCCGACGTCAGAATTCATAACCCGGAAGATGCGCTGAAGAAGCAGGCGCGGTGGCAGCGAATTGCTCTGGAAGCAACGAAGCAATGCGGTCGAGCGAAGTTGATAAAAATCGGCGCGCCAATCTCTTTCGCAGAGTCCGTATCGCGCCCGCTAGTTAGTGAGAAGCTTCGCCTGATGTTCTCTGAGCGTGATGGAATTCCTTTGGCAAACGCGCTCGCTTCCACCGAACAACAACCATTGTCAGTGAAAGCAATCGTCGGTTCGGAAGGCGGTTGGACTGATGAAGAAATCACTCAGGCACGGTCGCATGGTTGGAAGGTCGTGACGCTGGGTGGGCGAACGATGCGCGCGGAAACCGCGGCAATTGTGGTCGCCACCTTGTTGCAGCACAAGTTCGGTGATTTGAAATAGTGTCAGAAGCCCGACCGTGAGGGAGGGCAGGCATCGGAAACTAGCCCTCCCTCACGGTCGGGCTTCTGACACTGCCACCATCGCAATTCGATTTCCGCTGACTGCGATGCGCGTGATTCGCTTGATGCCGGCCTTCGAAAAATCTGCAACCTCGATCCATTTCTGACCGGCAAACGGTCGCACGGCGTAAAGCTTCGAGTCTTTTCCCATCAGCAAAGCTCCATTCACCCAGGCATAGTCTTCGACGCCGGGCAATGTCTCGACAAAGGAAGCAATCGTGTGCGAGCGCATATCGAAATACTTGATCTCCCAATGCGAATCGGAAATCTTGTGGACAAAGCTGAACTGATCTCGGTTGGGAACCTTGCGCAGGATGCGGCCGGGGTTCTCGGCGACAACTTCGGTTTTGCCGGTGCGCGTATCCGCGATTTGCAAGGTGTTTGGCTTACCTTGTCCGCCGAGTACAAACAGCGCCAGCGTGTGCTCGTCGATCCAATGGTGATACCCGACGGGCTTCACGTTTTCGAGAATCAGCGATGGCGCACCGCCACCCGCGAGCGGAAACTTCCACAGCCGCTGCGTTCCGTCTTTCTCAACCCGCACGACGGAAATATTCTTTCCGTCGGGCATCAACGTCGGTGAATACTCACTCTCGGGCGTGTTCGTGACTTGAGTCGTCTTCGCACTCTTAATGTCGTAACGATAAATGTCCGCCTGGCCATTTCGGATCGACGTGTAAAGAATGCTGTGACCGTCCGGCAAGAAAAACGGCTGGTTGTTATAGCCGGAATAATCGGTGATCTTCTTCGGCTCGCTGAACTTTGGCTCGATGTTCTTGGTCTCCTTGTTTGTCCTGGTACCGACTTCCAGCACGAAGATGTCACTGGTGGGCGGTGTCGGTGTCGGAGTAGGGCTCGGCGTCTGTGCCTTGCCGGTTGACCAAACACCCATCACCAAGACAAACAATATGCCCGCTTTTTGGATCAATTGTGCACTCGTTCTCATGAGTCGACTCGTATAGCACGAGCCGTCTACGCAGACAACCACGACAAACTCGCCGCTTGGTTTAGGTGGCTTGCGCCAGTGCCTGTGGCTGTGTGATTATTGGTGTCAATGAAAGTCTTATTTCACAAGCCTAAATACCTGAGGAGCCGATAAGAGTGAAAGCGGAGTTATCGCAGTTAATCGCTTTGCAGAACGCAGACACGAACATAAGAAGACTACAGGCAGAAATTGAAAGCATTCCCGAAAGGCGCGCCGAGATCGAAAGAGAATTCGATCAGCGCGCTTTTGAAATTCGTGGACTAGAAGAGAAGCGCGACAGCGCCTTTCACGAACGCGCCCGCCTGGAAAAAGAGATCTTCGATCAGAAACAACGCGTCGAACGCGCCGAACGAAATCTGATGGCGGCGAAAAAGCCGGACGAATACACGGCCGCGATTCGCGAAGCCGATTCGGCGCGCAAACAGATTTCGGCGTTCGAGACAAATGTGCTGGAACAGATGGAAGCGTTCGAGGGTGCTGAGAAAGAGTTGCAGGAACGCGCGCCGGAAGTCGAGAAACTGCGCGGCGAGATGGAGGCAAGCTTTAAAGTCTTCGATCAGCAGGTGCAGCAACAGCAGAAGGAACTGGGACAGGCTCGTATCGATCGCGATCAGCTGTTGAAGGAACTACCGAAATCGATGAGCACGCTTTACAACCGCATCAGCGCGCGCATCCGGGACGGCGTGGCCGTAGCGGAAGCCCGCAACGGCGCGTGCACCGCTTGCTATATGGCCTTGCGTCCACAAGTCATGGCGGACGTGCGACGCGGCGAAGAAGTGATCACCTGCGACAACTGCAATCGAATCCTCTACTACAACCCTGAGAAGGCCGCGCATCCAGTCGCGGTCTAATTGCGGATCGTTAACGGCCGCCTCACGCCGGGATCGCCCAGACGAGTGACCATGAATCGTGTTCTGGGATTGACTCTGATCGCTATGGGCGTCTGCCTGGTATTCGCGGGCGTGCTGTTCTACAGCGGCTGGGTTTCGTGGCTGGGGCGCTTGCCCGGCGACATTCGTTACGAGGGTGATAACGTTCGAGTGTACGTGCCGATCGCTTCGATGCTGATTGTCTCGATTGTTTTGAGCCTTCTTTTCTATTTGCTGCGACGTTTCTTCTGAGCTTCCATCAATCGATAAGCTTCGTCGCGTTTCAAGCCCAGTTCGCGCGCGGCGGTTTTTAAGGCCGCCTTTGCATCGTTCCCTGCTTTCATCAATTCGTCGATTCTTCCAGCCAGTTTGCTGGAGCTAGCGACCGCCGGCTCATCCTCCGCCTCGCCGCTAATCATCAGCACGATCTCGCCGCGAATGTTGGCATTCCCGGCAAAGCGATCCGCCAATTCTCGCAATCGGCCGCGAGCGAATTCCTCGTGCAGCTTGGTTAACTCACGCGCCACTGCCGCCTCGCGATTGCCCAGAACGTCAGCCGCATCGCGCAAAGCCACGCCGATGCGGTGAGGCGCTTCATAGAAAACGAGCGTCGCCGGAATTGCCGCGAGTTCTTCCAATTTGGATCGCCGGGCGACCGCGCGCGCCGGAAGAAAACCCGCGAAGTAGAATTGATCCGTTGGCAGACCCGACGCGCACAGCGCGGCGACGAACGCTGCCGCACCGGGCAGCGGCACGATCGAAATCCCTCTTTCAATCGCGGCGTTTACGATCCGGAATCCTGGATCGCTGATGAGCGGAGTGCCTGCGTCTGACACCAACGCGAGGTTCTTTCCTGACTCAAGCATTAAGCAGAGTTTTTCGACGCGTTCACGTTCATTGTGCTCGTGATAGCTGATGGTTTTCGTGTCGATCCCGAGATGATTGAGCAGCTTCCTGGTATGCCGAGTATCTTCGCACGCGATCAGATCGACTTCACTGAGAATGCGAGCAGCCCGGGCCGTAATGTCTTCGAGATTGCCGATCGGCGTCGCGACAACGTAGAGAATTCCAGGCACGGCGGCATTGTGGCATCGAGGTTGAAAATGCGAAAGCCGTGTGCGCGTTGAGTGCGACACACGGCTTCCGTTGAGTGGCGATGCTGGGGTGATTCTTAGTTGGGCCAGTTTCTGATGCGACGCCACCAGTCACTGCCACGATCGCGGCGATAGTCATCGTTTCCGCGACGGTTGCGGCGATAGTAGTCGTCCTCGCCGTTATTCGCGCCGCGATAACCGTAGGCATCGGAAATCACGCTCAGCTCTTGCGCGATCGCCTGCCATTGCGAGGCGAGACGTTGATTGTCAAAGTGGTGTTCCACTTCGTCCTCCACATGAGAGGCCGCGTCTAAAACCCTCCGCGCTTCACCTTCGGTCCGGTAGACATCACCGTTGTCGAAACGGTTTCTCAGGTCACTCACTGCGCGACGGAACTCTTTCGCGTCGGC